>Ga0307425_1000425_pt1 | contig 26774 bp, 28 predicted proteins | sample SalMarWE160330MG_FD_202152 | JGI IMG/M metagenome (GOLD analysis project Ga0307425, IMG submission 202152) | Salt marsh sediment microbial communities from the Plum Island Ecosystem LTER, Massachusetts, United States - WE1603-30 | ecosystem: Environmental > Aquatic > Marine > Intertidal zone >...
ATAATCTTATGTTGTTCCAACGGTTGAGCTAATTGTTAGGCGGCAGCCGAAATGACAGTTGATGGAGAAACGATGAACACACAGTACATGAATCGTCGCTTGGTACTCTCGATTTCGCTTCTCTTGGCGCCTTTTTTGTCTGCGGCCCAGGAAGTAGCGACTGACAAGGCCCTGGCAACCGTTGCGACTCAGATCGAGTCGCTGGCTGTCCCGCAGGCCGAAGCCGAGTTGTTGAGCGGGATCATATTGGTCGCCAGGGGAAACCAGATTCTGTTCCAGCGAGCGTACGGTTTCGCCAATTGGGAGCTCTGGGTACCCAACAAACCGTAGACTCGGTTCGGCGTCGCCTCGATCACAAAACCGATGACCGAGACGCTCGTCCATGTCCTTGAAAAAGCGGGTCGTATGGATCTCGATGCACCGGTGAAGCGATACCTGCCCGGTTTTCCGGAGCGGCCAGACGGAGGCGTACCTACAGTCCGTCACTTGCTCACGCATCGATCGGGAGTGCCACATCGTGTCTGAGATCCAATTGAGGAGACGCAGATCCTGCGTCCATCCGACATCGTTGAGCGAGCCGAGGCGGAGGGACTTCTGTTCGAGCCTGGAACCCGGAGGCTTTACAGCAGCGCAGGTTTTACATGCTTGGCAAGGGTGATCGAGGTTATCGAGGAGGAACCATTCGAATCCATGCTGGCCGAGCGTGTGTTCCGGCCCGCCGGAATGACGTCCACAACCAGCGAGACCGGTAAACGGTTGATGCTACGGAGAGCGATGCCGTATAGACTCGGATCCGATGATCGGCAGGTCGTCGTAAAGAGCGCGCAGTGCAGGATCAGGAACAGGCGGTCATCCCGACGGCGAGGCCGAGGATGTTGATGACCGTAAATGCCTTGCGCTTGAAAATCGGACGAAAGGCGATGCGGAAATGGTTCAAGAACATGGCTGGCCTTTCCTTGCGACGAACTGATGCCGGTCGGCTAAGAGGAACTGGTTGTTCATTAAACTGTCAAAGTCAGATTTTTGGATTCAGGAGGTCTGGCTCATTGAGTCTTAGACCTTGTCGGTTTGGATGTGATAATCTTAATTCAGGATGTTAGTGGGTGGTAATTGGGGAAAATTGTGAGGGATTTGTCGCAAGCACAGAAAGGAAATTCCTATCTTTTTATTGAAGAAAGACTAAAATTAACTCAGGGCTGTGGACATAATAACCCTCGTAAGTTTTTTAAATATCTATGTGGATTCACTCATATAGGAGGATAAAAGATTCCAGAAATCGGTCTTATGGTGGGTCTTTATATCATGACCAGAATGTTTCAGCTTTTGCTGCCTCAGGAAGTCCAAAAACAAAACACGATCGTTATGATTCTTGCTGGAATAACGGTTGTGGTTACGGTTTTTGTTATCGCGGATCTCTTCATTAGAGGAGCCACCATTACGGCATCCGGTTTTTAAGTTTTTCTCCCTTTAGCAAAATCACATTTTATGATTCGTTCTCGCAGTGAACTGGCCTATCTTTCACCGGCTCTTCAATGTAGCGATTGTTCACGAGATTGTGATTTCGTCGTCCAGGTACACATCCTGGACGGCGTTTAACAGATCCACACCCTCTTTCATGGGACGCTGGAAAGATTTGCGCCCGATGATCAGCCCCATGCCGCCTGCGCGTTTGTTGATGATGGCAGTCCGCAGCGCCTGTGTGAGATCATCCTTCCCTGCGGAAGCGCCACCGGAATTGATCAATCCTATCCGCCCCATATAACAATTGATGACCTGGTAGCGGGTCAGATCGATGGGATGATCACTGGTTAATTGGGTATAAACCTTCTGATGAGTCTTGCCGAAATCGAGCGCTTTGTATCCTCCGTTGTTTTCAGGTTGTTTCTGCTTCACAAGGTCCGCTTCGATGGTGGCGGATAAGTGATTGGCCTGTCCGGTCAGGTCGGCAGAGAGGTGATAATCTTTATCCTTCTTAAAGGCGGGATTTCGCAAATACGCCCACAACACAGTGACCAGACCCAAACTGTGGGCATACCGGAACACTTCGGTGATTTCCTGAATCTGGCGGTGGCTTTCTTCTGAGCCATAATAAATCGTGGCTCCCACGGCGACAGCGCCCAGCTCGAAGGCCTGGTCTGCACCGGCGAACAGAATCTGGTCATAGGTGTTGGGATAGGTCAGCAGCTCGTTGTGGTTGAGCTTGACGATAAAAGGGATCTTATGCGCATATTTTCGCGCCACGGATCCCAGGACTCCCAGGGTCGAGGCAATAGCGTTACATCCCCCTTCGATGGCCAGCTTGACGATGTTCTCCGGATCGAAGTAGATAGGATTCGGGGCAAAGGCAGAACCCGCTGAGTGCTCCACCCCCTGATCAACGGGGAGAACGGACAAATACCCACTCCCTGCCAGACGGCCTGTGTTGAATATGGTCTGCATGTTCCGCAAAACTGGAGGTAAGCGGTCCGTCTGTGTAAATTCTCTGTCGATAAAATTCGGTCCGGGCAAATGCAGCTGATCCTTCAAAATAGTCGTGCATTTGTGGTTAAGCAAATCATCGGCCTCATCTCCCAGTAACTGTACGATCTTATCGGTCTTCATTTGTCCTCCTTTTAAGTCATAAAATAAGCCCTTCGATGATATGTTAAATCAAAAGATTTTTTTCTTCTCTTCAAACCTTTCCCTGTCGATCTCGCTCCTGGTGATTCTTTCTTTTAAATATCCAGGGCATTCTCTTTTCTCTCGGATTCCCCCGGCCTGTTATGTCTGACGATCCAATATATCAAAAGAATAAGTCCAACGATAAAGAGAATCAAGGTCTTCCTCATATAGCTTCCAGACACCATGCGATCTCCCCATATCTTATTCTTCGTTCAAATTTCAAGTGTGCAAATTCCATGCCAGCTTCAGACCTGAGAAATTGCCAGGATATCTACTTTTTTGCAGATTTCATTATACTTTCGAATGTTCTTTATCGACTCTTAAGCTGATCATTGATAGAAAATGTGTGTTTTTGAATAAACTCGAGCTAAACTGGAAAGCTCAAGATGTTGAAACGCGAATACCCATGGATAGCATTAGCTCCACATTCCCTGGGATTCCTTTTTCCGTGCGAATTTTTTTGTGGAAAGCGACGTTGTCCTGTAAAACAGGACTATTTCCAATCATCCTGATCTTTTTTTTATAATCTTTTCATGTTTTTTGGCCCTAAAGTCAGGTTCATCACAGAAAAAGTGCCTGATTCGATCTCTGAGTTTATTCATGAGTGCCCTAAACTGATGATGGTAAACATTGGCACAGATTTAGCATTTGAAGGATTCAAGCCGTATGGAGACGGACCTGCCTTCAATAGAAGCGGTGGCTAAAAAAGGTTGGAGGCATTCGAGAATATGCATTTTAAGAACCAAGGAAAAGAAGGAAGAATCCGAAAAGGTTGCTCTGTCCCATTGTTCCTTTAGACAGAATAATTTTCTGTTTGAAAGAATAAATTTCAATTATATCCGGGAAACACCGTTGTGGTATACTCGTTTCTGTTGTCCAAGACAGGAGGAGCATTACAGTCCATGTTCAGGATGAACAAAAAGGAGGATAAATGGCTGAATTCAAATTCATCGGTTGCATCGAGATCAAAGAGCTGTTAGGCCAGAAGGCAGATAATGAAGCCCAGCTTTTGGAATTGATAGAAGATGTGCATCCGGATTCGATCTATTACCACATGCATAGTTATTTCCTGCGCCATGTCTATCTCTCCGGACCCTTTCCCAATGATTTCGCCAACTGGGCAGCCATAGAACTCAGAGACAATATCCTGGGAGAAAAGCTGGCCAATGTGGGCGTCTCTCCAGAAAAGTCTCTCGAAGATATCCGGATGGATCTCGTCGAAACCATCGATAAACACCTCAGCGAGATGAGATTTGTTTCCCCGGTTTCGAGGGGGAATTCTTTTCATTTCATGAAATCGCAGATCGTGGAAGTACCTCTGGGGACAGCAGCAAGAGCCCTTCCTGAGTTTATCCGTGCTTTGCAGAATGTCCATGCCAGCGCACTCTACTATCACATTTTTGAAGCCCGGATTCGGGTGCGGAAGGGACGTAACGATTTTTCAATCTGGTTGGATAATACTTTAGGCTATAAACAATTGGCTGAACGTGTCGAGAGGATTGATTTCTATATGTTCAGCCTGGAAAGGTTAAGGCGCAAGATCCTCGACCTTTGCCTACAGGAGCTGGCAGAATGAAATTCTCTGGGACATTGTTGGAAGCCTACAGAGATATCTCCCCTCCGGGAACAGTGGATCTGATCTACAGGCTGGGGGAGAAGCTTCGAGGACGATCCATGCTCCATGTCAACTCAACTAAAATGGGAGGGGGTGTTGCCGAGATGCTGCTTCGGCTTATTCCCATGTTCCGGGAGCTGGGCATAGAAGTCAGATGGGAGGTCATGACCGGCACTCCTCTTTTTTTCAAGACCACAAAATCTTTTCACAACGCTTTACAGGGCGATGAAGCTGTTTTGACCGAAGAGATGTTCGAGGAATACCGGAGAGTCAATCATGAAAACGCCACCAAACTGGATCTGTCCGGAGACATGGCTGTTATCCATGATCCCCAGCCCGCGGCATTGATCGGTTACAAATTCAAAGAAGCAAAATGGCTGTGGCGCTGTCACATCGACATTTCCCGGCCGCAGAGGAAAGCTTGGAATTTCGTGAAACCCTATGTTTCTGGATATGACGGGGCAATTTTTTCTTTACCCAGCTTTGCCCAGAGATTGAAAATACCCCAGTATCTCGTCTACCCGTCCATCGATCCTTTGAGCGATAAAAACAGGGAACTCGAGCCCGAACAGATCGATTCAATCAGGACTGGATTCGGTCTTACCGGTGACAAGCCCCTCATCCTGCAAGTGTCCCGGTTCGATAAGTTCAAAGACCCGCTGGGTCTCATCGCAGCATATAAAATTGTCAGAAAACATCAAGACTGTAAGTTGGTTTTGGCTGGAGGGAGTGCGTCGGACGATCCTGAGGGCGAAGAAGTTTTGGCCCGTGTTAGGGAAGAGGCTGAGAAAGATGAGGATATTTTAGTTCTGGACCTGCCTCCAGATGCTAATCTTGCCATCAACGCTCTTCAACGCTCGGCAGACATCATCGTCCAAAAATCCGTGAAGGAAGGGTTCGGCCTTACAGTGGCCGAGGGAATGTGGAAAGGAAAACCAGTTATAGGCGGGGCGGTTGGCGGAATCTTGGCTCAGATTGTTTATGGATTGACTGGATTCACAGTTAATTCCATCGAAGGCTGCGCATACAGGATTAGATCCCTTCTTAATAATCCTGACTTGGCGCGCAAACTGGGCGAGGATGCCAAAGAATACACCAGAAAAAATTTCTTGATTACCCGGCACTTGATCGATTACCTTTCGCTGATGTCTTTGATGATGGGAGTCAGATGAGATAAAATGTCAATGACTGGGATCAGGGATTTCCCTGGCGCTTCCGGATAATTTTTTTATCTGGTTATATCAGTATTGTTCACAAGATCGATCACTGCTACGGTATTCCTGGCAATGTCGACCGCTATCCCAAAAGCAGTCCGTCAGGAACCTGCTCCTGATAAAGTCGCCTTCCCGTTTTCAACCTCCACATCTATAGAGTCATCCTCAGCAAAAAACATTGCGATTGAAAACGGCCATGATATCTTAACCAATGATCTTTTATATGTTCTGTTTCAACACACGATGGATTATTTCTGCGATCTCCCTAACCGTGAATGGTTTCATCACGTACTCGCTGATGCCCAAGGCTTTTGATTTGTCGGCATCGATTAAATCGCTGAATCCGGTACACAGGATAACCGGAATATCCGGGCGAACACTCAAAATGGATTGGGCGAGCTTTTCCCCGGTCATCTTGGGCATGGTCTGGTCGGTGATGATAAGGTCAAAACCCTGAGGGTCCTTCCAAAACAAACCGAGGGCTTCTGCACCGTCCGCTCTTGCAAGAACTTGATATCCCAGACGTTCTAACATGTGCTGGACGCTTTTCAGCTGAACCGGCTCATCGTCAATGAGCAAAATCCTTCCTGTTCCAGTGGGGATAGATTTCGATAGGACAGGTCGAGCCTTTGCTTCTTCTCCCTGTATATGGGGGAAAAAAATGTCGAATGTTGATCCTTTCCCTTGTTCACTATAAACCGTGATGACGCCGTTATGGTTTTTTATGATCCCGTGGACCACAGCGAGCCCCATCCCCGTTCCTTCACCTGGCTTCTTAGTGGTGAAGAAAGGATCGAAGATGCGTTCCATCACTTCCGGGTTCATTCCGCAGCCCTGGTCGCTGACCGTCAGCCTGACATAGGGTCCTGGTTTTAAATCGGGATGTTTCGCGATCAAGCCGGGATCGGTCTCGATACTGGCAAGCATGACTTCGAGTATCCCTCCGTTCCCCCTCATGGCGTAGCCTCCATTGCTGCAAAGATTCATTAAAACCTGATGGATCTGGGTAGGGTCCGCGTAGATGGTATCCATTTCTGTTTCAATCTTTTCACGAATTTCTATGTTTTTGGGCAGAGACGACTTAAGAAATTTGGTTGTTTCTTTAATAATGGGACTGATTTTGACAGTTTTTCGTGTTTGTTCCTTTTGACGGCTGAAGGTGATGATCTGATTCACCAAATCTTTTCCCCGTTTTGCCGCATCCAGAATCTGCTGAAGATACTCATGCAAAGGGCTTACTTTTGGGGTGTCGAAGAGAGCCATTTCTGTATTGATTGTTATGGGCATGAGGATATTGTTAAAATCGTGAGCGATCCCTCCTGCCAGGGTTCCCAGAGCCTCCATCTTTTGCGTATGACGCAAGTTTTTTTCGGACCTTTTACGTTCGGTGATGTCCTCGTTGACGACGAATGCACCTATGATCTCCTTCTTATCATCCAGAATGGGGACGGCCGAGTTGTTGATGATTTTATGCGTGCCGTTAAAACACTCAATCTCTATTTCCTCGTTGATGGATGTTTCCCCTTTTCGAACGGCCCGGGCAACCCCCCATTCGTTCGGTTCGATCCGCTTTCCGTTTTTGATCCACCATCCTTTGTATTCGCCGAATTGATCAATCCCCCCATATTTGGCGCCCCCCCAAATTTGTTTACCCACCGAATTGCCACGAATGATATGGCCTTCTTTGTCTGCCAACCAGACGCCTAACGGCAGCGTCTCGAATACGGTTTGTAATAACGCCTCATTTTGGCGAATGGATTCCTCTGCCTGGATGCGCTCAGTGACATTTACCAGACTCAGGACGAGACCTTCGACACTGCTGTCTGAGCCCTTGACAGGCTGGAGGCTCCAGTCCCAATAAGTGAGTCCACGCTCAGGATGCTCACTGTACTCAAAAGGTTTTGCATAAACGGAATATGGTTTTCCGGTTTTAACCACCCGGCGGAAAATCCTCTCATTCTCCTTGTTGGGAAATAGGGCAAAGTGGTTCTTTCCAGCATAAAACTCGGGTTTCCGTTCGTCCGCCTCTGCGTAGGCGCGGTTGACCCGGATGAAGTTGAAGTCCTTATCCATGTAGGCGATCAGAAGGTCGACACTGGAAAACATCCTTTCCAGAAGTTCATTGGCTTTTTCGAGCTCGTTGTATGCTTTCTGCAGTTCTTCCCGCGAACGACTGTTCTGCATAAAATTCCACATCCCGTTTAAGAGCAAAACGATCTGTCGCTCATCGGCCTTCTCATAGATTGAGGCTTTATTGCCAACGCCGGCAAGAGCCACGATTCTTTTGCCCTCAAAGATTGGCACAACCATAAATCGGTCGACACTGGGATGACCAGGGGGAAGCCCCTTTTTTCTGGGGTGGGGTTCACTGTAGTCGTTCACGAATATAGTTTTGCGCTCCCTGATCGCATCTGCCCATATGCCTGCGTCAACAACGTGCCATTGCATCGGATCGCCGGTGACATTACACTCCTTCAAGACATCTTTTGATACGGCATGGAGGGAATAAACCGATTCGTCCTCGCTCAGGAATCCCACAAATCCAATTTTGCTTCCCGTTAGGGCAATTGCCTGATCGAGGGTAAAGCCGGCAATCTCGGGGAGAGGGGCTTCGCTGATCTGGCTTAAGTGTAAGAGTGCATCCAACCGGGCCTCTTCTAATCTGAGAGACCGCTCAGTGTGCATTCGCTCATGGTTTTCTTTTCTCAATTGCTCATTGATTTGTTGCAGCTCGGCGGTTCGCTCCCTGACCTTGATCTCCAGCTCGCCTTTCGCCTTGAGTAACGCCTTCTCGGTCTGCTTGCGTTCGATGATATGCCGCTCGACCGCCTTAGACCGTTGGCCTGCAGAGAGTGCATTTTCAGCGTCTTCGAGTTTTTCCCGAAGCCTCTCAATCTCGCTCAAAAGATCCTTTTTGGTTCTGGCATTTGATTTCATCTGGGAACCTCTTTTTATCTAACCTGAATTATTCATAAAAAATGTCGATACTTATTACAACTGAAACAATTTCAATAGGTTACTTTATTCTTCCAGCTAACCAATCTGACAATTCCGTTTTCATAAGCCTTATTATTATAATCGACATTTTTTACCCTTCGGGCGAGCTGATCTTACTACATCGGCTTCGTTTTAGCCCATTCGCGGTAGTTCACTACAGCTTCATGGGCCACTTCCTCGCTGTTGCAGCAATCTCAACTCGCGAATATTCCAGGCTAATCTATATTCTATTAGGTCTCTAAGAGTAAAGCAAAACTGTTTATTCCAATATTGTTGAGAGATTGATACAGGATTGAATATTTTGACATTTTTAGATCTTAGAAATGTCAACGCTCTATGATAACATTATCCTATTCATTCATTGCCTTTCATTCGTGGGGAGGAGTTTAATGAAATAGAGAAAGAGAATCGGAATTACCACTGCAAAGACAAAAATATTCTGTTCGAAGCCCTTAAAGAGAAATTCCTATCCAGAGTGCACAAAAAAGACGATGGTGAAGCTGATGGATGATCATGCGAGAGGACAGAATCTGGGCAGAGAAATCAATGATGGACTGAAATTTTATGCCGGTGATGCCGTATATGCTCCGGGAATTCCAGGAGTTCAAAAAACCGTTGATCCATGAGAGATACAAATCGATCCTGGAAGAGATGGAAGCCACAATGAATAATATTGACTAAACGGCTAAGGGATCTTGCCGACTTTATGTAATCTGTGAATTGGGTTGGCTTTGGATGGGGCAGGCGGTGGAATTCCAGCCGGCGAATCCCCCCAGGATCACTGCGACATTGTCCCAGCCCTTTCGCTTCAGCAGGCTGGCGGCGATCATGGAACGCAAACCGCTGCCGCAGAAGATATACACCTCTTTGTCTGCGGGCACTTCAGCGATTCTGGAGAGAAGTTGGGTGATGTGAATATGAAGAGCACCTGGAATCCGGCCTTCCCTCTCCAGCTCCTCCCTGCTGCGCACATCTAGAATGAGTGGTGTTCGACCTTCATCCAGAAAAGCGCACAACTCCTGAACGGTATGCGTTTTCACAGAATCGCTGGCCAGCCCTGCCGTGTGCCAGGCCAGCATTCCCCCGGAGAGGTAGCCTTCGATGTTATCGTATCCCATTCTGATAAGATATGTGACAGCCTCAGATAAATCTGGGGCTTCCGTCACCAGCAGGAGGGGATTCTCATAGGACAAAAACCAACCGGCGTAGCTTGGAATTCCGCTCAGCCAAACGGAAAGGGAGCCGGGAATATGGGCAGCGCTGAATCCCAATTCCATTCGCGAATCCAGGACTTGCGATTCTTTTATCCTGGCGGCAAGTTCCTTTGGACCGAGTGGCAAAAGAACAGGAAGGCTCTCCAGAAGTGGGGCCCCGGCGACGTTGAGGTCCTCCATTTTCCGAAAATAAGGAGGGCGTTCCAACTCTCGGAACGCTTCCTATATGAATGCGTCCCGCGCTTGGAACTGGAGCATGGGATTGAGTTTCCGTTCCAGTCCTATGGTCGTCCACGGCCTGTCCGTAATAGACGACCCGCAGACAGAACCGGCTCCATGGGCGGGACACACAATCACCCCGTCTCCCAGGGGGAGCAGTTTCCGGAAGATGGTATCGTAAAGCATTCCGGCCAGCTCTCGCGCCTTGGCCATTCCCAAAAGGTCCACGCGTCCCACATCTCCAGAGAAGAGTGTATCTCCGCAAAATACCATCCAGGGGGCTCCTCCGGTATCGCGCAGAAGATAACTCATGCTTCCCGGCGTGTGGCCTGGCGTGTGGATGGCCTCCAGTTTCAGCCCACTCAGTTTCCATTCCTGGCCCTCTTCTACCGGATATCCATATTGATAGTCCAGCTGGCTATCCGCGTGCCAGATCTTTGCACCGGTTCGAGACGCCAGCTCGAGGGAGCCTATGACGTAGTCTTCATTCCGGCGGGTTTCCAAAATATGCGTGATGCGGATCCCTTTTTTATGGGTTTTTTCCAGATATATTTCACAATCCCGGCGGGGATCGATCACCCATGCTTCGCCACTGCCCATAATAATATAGCTTAAGTGGGCGATACCTTCGGAAATAATCCGTTCCATAAACATTCGCACTCTCCTTTTTTCTTATTCCTTCCTCATCCATTGCTTTCTTTTAGATAAAATAAAAAGAGTATGATCGCGGATGGTTCGTATCAAGGGATTTGTCGGACTATTCGATCTCGACTTCCTTTGAATTTTGCCATAAACCGTGAATATTGCAGTAGCTGGCTGCAAATATGGTCCCGGGTTTATCTGTTTTCATCTTAAAGGATACTTCATGATGCGTGTAAACGGTGCTGGTGTCCGGCCCTTCTGCCGATTCGCCGTGCGCCGTAAACAACGCTTTGCTTAGCTGATAGGGAAACTTGCTCTCTTTGGGCTGAAAATATGCCGCGATCCATCGAATGTGGTGTTCGGTTTTATTAGGGTGTGCGACCTCTTTCCCGATGGTCACTTTGACGGTGAAGAACTCTCCTTTACTGACCTTATCCGGGGCTTCGATGACGGGAACGTGTTTTTCCTGTTTCCAATCCGCGGATTGATACAAATCTTTGAATTCTGTCATAGGGCATCTCCTTTTAATAAAATTTCTTAATGGTCTCGGTGAAATATTTTTATCCAGGTTCCGCTTCACCAAATGGGCGGAGCCCTTTATTTCACCGAGCTCTTCATATGTTTTTTCGGTCACTCGGGAAAAGGACGCCTGTGAGAATTCTTTCGCCCCATTCCGGATTTGTAATCGGCCACTTTGTGCATGGGCAAGACCAAATAAATTTTCCTGATTCACCCGTTTGTATTGTGGGATTCATGGGGATCGCTGTTCTGATCCTTTCCCTCACGAGTTGTGAATCATGCGATCGATTGCGAAGAAAGCAATAAACATGCCAGGAATTATACTTTGGTATTATCTATATGATCGGTCAGGTTAGTCCTGTTTAGGATTGTCAATCCTCTTTCAAGCGACGGAAAAAGTCCTGCCAAACAGGAATCCGTCTCATAGGAGAACACATAATCTCCTGATATTTCTAAGGTTGGCATCGGCTTTTTCAAAATCGCAAGACACATATGGTTAGATTCGAAAGTGGAACTCCTGAGTTCTTACCGGATTCTAAAGTCTTTCCGTCGCAGGGTCGACTCCCATAAAATCTTTTCTACAGAGATATTGATATCCGCAACTGCCCCGGCAAAAACCGTATGTGCAATATTGCTGGAGGTTCTCTTATGAAAAAATGGAAGTGTACCGCATGAGATTATGTGTATGATCCGGAGGAGGGCGATCCTGATAACGGAGTGAAGTCCGGAACCAAATTTGAGGATATTCCCGATGATTGGGTCTGTCCTGTATGCGGTGTAGGAAAAGACCGGTTTGAGAAGCTTTAATGCGGATGAGATACGGAATTCCGACGCAGACTTTCGGGGAGATTGTCAATTTGGCATGAGATTTGCAAAAATGGGGGATGAACGGTCTAAGGCGTCGAAAAGATGAAACTTATGGCATATGACATAAACCAAAAATCCCAGTCTTTCGGTCTCCTCCACCAAACATTTCTAAGGGGCGGAATACTGGTGTTGGGAAGCATTTTCCTGGGAGCAGTTCTCTCTTTCTGGTGGCTGATCATCACAGGCCTGATCGGAACCGGATTTATCACGGCCGCCGTCTTCGGTCGATGCACCCTAACCCGCTTTATTTCAAAACTGCCCTTTAATCCCTCTCATTCCGGAAACATCAGGAAGAGATCAGATTTGTTAGATTTTTAAATAGACTGACGGTTTTTTCTCCTGGAGATAAATGGGAAAAATTGTTTAGTCAATTTGAAATATTTTATTTCTATTGAAAAAGAAAGAGATGATATGAAAAAAATTGCTACCCTAACCATCAATCCTGCTCTGGATATCAGCACGACTGTGGAAAAAGTGATCCCGGACCGAAAATTGCGGTGCGACGAGCCCGAACGGCAACCGGGAGGAGGGGGCGTTAACGTCTCCAGAGCCCTGAAGCGATTGGGAGGCGAATCCGCAGTCATTTATCCTGCCGGGAGAGGCACCGGAGAGCTGTTTCAAACCCTGTTGGATGAGGAAGGAATTCGAAACCATCCCATTCCCATCCACACAATGACGCGGGAAAGTTTCAGTGTTCTCGAAGAGTCTTCCGGCCACCAATTTCGTTTCAGCACCCCCGGGCCACTCCTGGAAGAAAAAGACTGGACACGCTGTCTGAAGGAGCTTTCCAGAGTTTCTCCGACTCCGGATTATATCGTGGGGAGCGGAGCAATTCCCCCTGGAGTCCCTGAAGATTTTTACGTGCATGCTGTCCGTAAAGCGAAAGAGCTGGGGGCCAGGTTTGTTCTGGATACTCACGGAAAGCCGCTTTCGATGGCATCGGGACAGGGGATCTTTCTCATCAAGGCCAATATGAACGAAATTCAGGAGCTGCTGGGAGAGAAAATCCAGAACGAATCTCATCTCGAAGATTCTGTTGAGCAGCTGATCCGCAGCGGCGCCTCTGAAATAATAGTGGTATCGCTGGGTGCGGCCGGAGCCTTGATGACCAGCCAGTATGAGCACTACAGAATCAGTGCACCTGTTGTACCCATTCGCAGCAGGGTCGGTGCTGGAGACAGTATGGTGGCCGGCATCGTGATGGGTCTGGCGAAAGGGTATTCCCTTCGCGAAGCCCTCATGTTCGGCGTCGCCGCCGGAACGGCTGCGGTCATGACGCGGGGCACGGAGCTGTGCAGGGGAGAAGATGCCAGGAGTCTCTTTGAACAAATGGTCAAAAACAGAAAAAGATCTACTCGAGATTAAGCGTCACAAAAGCCGCTGATTTTGACCCATCCAAAAAACCAAAGGGGGGATTTAATCAGCGAAAGATGCCTATGTTGCTAAATTTTGTCTTGTTTAATGGGACTGAATCCTGCTGCACAGCACAGAAAAATGCGTTCGTTCCGCTCTTTGATGTACTTTTGAGATTTTTTCTGTTGGATAAAAAAAACTTCTGTTCTTTACTTTTCCTCGGGTGCCGACAGGACCATCTTGATCCTCTCATAGCCGCTCTTGAGCTCATGCCTAATCTGGACGGCTTCGCCGGATGTGATCAGCTTGGCCTCCTCGTATCCTTCGACCACTGAGTTGACCACGTTATCGTAGGTTTCCTTGGTGATATCTTTGATCCGAGACAGGTTCTCCAAGACTTGATCTTTCATCTCGAAATAATACGACCTCATGGCCTCCCTTGTCCTTCGGCCCGATTTGGGGGCGAAAAGTACACCGGCAATAAGCCCTGCCAGTGCTCCATAAAAGAAAGATCTGTCACTCATGCTGTAACCTCCTAAAAAAATAGGAATCCACCGGTCTTGCTGATTCTCCTTGGTTATTAAAGAAGGAGAATATTCGTGTTGCCGATAATCCGTTCATTTGAAAGAGACAGTATCTGTTTTCTGCAAATGCCATGCCAAATTCACGTGTGGACGTAATGAAATTATCCTGGCACGGACCTTGCACTTATTGAAAACAGGAGAAATGCATATGTCATCAGATACAAAGTCGGTTTCGAATCCGATTCAATTATCTCCGCAAGAATATGATGCCGTTATTTTCGACCTTGATGGAGTGGTGACCAAAACTGCTATAGTGCACGCCGCCGTCTGGAAGAAAATGTTCGATGACTATCTGAAGGAAAAGTCGGGCGGTCGGGAATTCGTGCCTTTCGATAGGGATGCCGATTACAGAAAATATGTGGACGGCAAACCTCGCTACGAAGGCGTGAAAAGTTTTCTTGATTCCAGAAATATCCGCCTTCCCTTTGGATCGCCAGCCGATCCGCCGGAGAAAGAGACCGTTTGCGGACTGGGCAACCGTAAAAACCGTTTGTTCCATGAACATCTGAAAAAATACGGTGTGGATACATACCCCTCTGCTGTTCAATTGATTCGCCGACTCAAAAAGGCGACGTTCAAAACAGCCGTGGTCACCTCCAGCAAGAATTGTTCGGCCGTGCTGGAAGCCGCCGGTCTCGAGGACATATTCGATACTCAAATCGATGGGATCGTTTCCGAGAAGCTGAAACTCAAGGGGAAACCTCATCCGGATATTTTTCTGGAAGCAGCTCGGCGTCTGAACGTTCCAAGGAAGCGAGCTGTCGTGCTGGAGGACGCGTTGGCCGGAGTGGAAGCGGCTAGCCGGGGAGGATTCGGCTGTGTGATCGGGGTGGATCGCAACGGCCGAGAAAGCAAACTCGAAGAGAAAGGGGCCGACTGGGTCGTGCCCGATCTCTCTCGAATCGTTGTCCTGAAAAAAGGTGACACCACCGGCAAAGTGGGCGTGAAATATCTTCCTTCTGCCCTGGACCGCATGGAGAGGATTCGCACTCTCATCGAAGGTAAACAAGCGGCCCTTTTCCTGGATTATGACGGCACATTGACGCCCATTGTCCGCCGACCGGAAGACGCAGTTCTGTCCGATGAAATGCGGTCTCTGGTGTCGGAACTTTCACGGCACTGCCCTTTAGCCATAGTCAGCGGAAGAGATTTGAAGGACGTCAAGAACCTGGTGAAGGTGGATGGGATTTTTTATGCGGGAAGCCATGGTTTTGATATCGCCGGTCCCGATGATGTGCATACGGTGCTCCAGCATGGCCGGCAATTCCTTCCTGCCATTGAAAGTGCCGAAAAGGAGATCGAAGAGCAAGTGAAGGAGATTCCAGGAGCACGGGTGGAACGAAAGAAGTTTTCCATCGCCACTCATTACCGGGAGGTTTCACCGAACAAAACAGAACTCGTGGAGAAGGCTGTCGATCGTGTACTGTCCAAGCATCCGGGACTTAGAAAAGGACTCGGGAAGAAGGTCTTCGAGATGTTGCCTGATATTGACTGGGACAAGGGGAAGGCGCTGCTCTGGCTCATGAAAGAGCTGAACTTGAATCATCCCGGAGTCCTGCCTTTTTATCTGGGCGATGATGTGACCGATGAGAATGCCTTCGTTGTCCTCTTGAAGCGCGGCATCGGAATAGTGGTGAGTGAAGAAACGCGTCCCTCCAAAGCCTTGTACAGGTTGCGTAATCCGGACGATGTCTTCAGGTTTCTCGAAAAAATGCTCGACGTCCTGAAAGGAGGTCAGTGATGCACGATTGGGTGTTCGTTTACGAAGGTTTTTCCCCAGAGGAGGAAAGCTTGCGTGAAGCTTTGTGTACGCTAGGAAACGGATATTTCGCTACCCGTGGAGCCGCTCCGGAATCCGAGGCGGATGACATACACTACCCGGGGACATATATTGCCGGTGGTTACAACAGACTGACCACCAAAATTGCTGGCAAAGAAATTGAAAACGAAGACCTGGTGAACATTCCTAACTGGCTTCCCATCAATTTTCGAGTGGAGGCTGAAGATTGGTTCAGTCTTCAAGATGTGGAGGTTCTTTCTTACCGGCAAGAACTGAACTTGAACAAGGGCGTTCTCTCCCGCCTGGTCAGATTCCGGGATAAAAAAGACCGGGTGTTTACCTTGGTCAATCAACGTCTGGTGCACATGGAAAATCCCCATCTCGCTGCTCTGAAACTCAACCTGAAATCGGAGAATTGGACCGGCGTCATAGAAGTGCGGTCCGCCCTGGACGGCCGGGTGATCAATGCTGGAGTGGAGCGTTATAAAACGCTCAGCAGCCGCCACCTCGAATCCTTGAAGACCTCGGCGTTGGGAGATGGCGCATTACTGTTGAACGTTCAAACCAACCAGTCTCACATTCAGATAGCCCAGTGCGCCGCTACGCGCGTTTTTAGGAATAACCAGCAAATACATCCGGAATCTCGATTCGTCGAGGAGAAGGCATACATCGCTCAACACTTTACCTTTGAAATCAAAGAAGGAGAACGGATTTCCGTCGAGAAGGTTTTAGCCTTGTATACGTCTCGCGATCACGCTATCTCCGAATGCGCACTGGAGGCCGTTAAAGCCGCCCGGCGGGTGGGTTCATTCAAGGAATTGCTACAAAGCCATCACCGGGCCTGGTCGGCGCTCTGGCGGCGCTTTGAGATCGATATCAATATCGTTCCACCATCTAAAGACACCCGGCAGGAACTCGTCATGAATCTGTACATCTTTCACCTCCTCCAAACCACCTCACTCCACACGCTTCACCTGGATGTAGGAATTCCCTCCCGCGGCTGGCACGGAGAGGCCTACCGGGGGCACATTTTCTGGGACGAACTCTTTATCTTCCCCATCCTTAATTTCAGGCTTCCCGAGATCACCCGATCGCTGCTTATGTACCGCTATCGACGGCTGGACGAGGCCCGGTATGCAGCGGAGGCCGAGGGATACAAGGGGGCTATGTATCCCTGGCAGAGCGGGAGCAACGGGCGGGAGGAGAGCCAGAGGATCCATCTCAATCCCAAATCCGAGCGCTGGATTCCCGACAATTCCCGCCTTCAAAGGCACGTCAACTCCGCCATAGCCTACAATATCTGGCAGTTCTATCAGGTTACCGACGATATGGAATTTTTAAGCTTTTACGGCGCGGAAATGTTTCTGGAGATCGCCCGGTTCTGGGGAAGTTGTGCCACATATAATCCTCATTCCGACCGCTACGAGATTTCTGGAATTATGGGGCCGGATGAGTACCATGAAAGTTTTCCAGGGTCAGATACTCCAGGAATAAAAAACAATGCCTACACCAATGTCATGGCGGTTTGGGTTTTGACGAAGGCCGTTGAACTGCTTGATATTCTGGCCGAAGACCGGCGGACGGAGATATGCGAGGCCATCGGACTAAAACAAGAAGAGATCGACCGCTGGAAGGACATCATAACCAAAATGCGAGTGGTCTTTCACGGAGACGGAATCATCAGCCAGTTTGAAGGTTACGATCAACTGGAAGAATTCGATTGGGAGGGATACCGGAAAAAATACGGAGACATCCAGCGTCTGGACCGGATACTGGAAGCCGAAGACGACGCCACCAACCGCTACAAGGTCTCCAAACAAGCCGATGTGCTGATGCTGTTTTATCTTTTCTCGGCAGAATCTCTGGAAGCGATGTTTAAGAACCTGGGTTATCCGTTCGACGAAAATATGATTCCCCGGAATATTCAATATTACCTTAAACGGACGTCTCACGGCTCCACATTGAGCCGGGTGGTGCATTCCTGGGTACTGGCCAGGTCCGATCGATCCCGCTCATGGGAGCTGTTTAATGAAGCACTCAAAAGCGATGTCGCTGACATCCAGGGAGGAACCACTCCGGAAGGGATTCATCTGGGCGCTATGGCCGGGACCGTGGATCTTATCCAGCGGTGTTATACGGACATGTCACTCCGACAGGACGTGCTCTGGTTCAATCCTCAACTGCCAGAGGAAATGGATTACCTGAGCATGCTGGTCAGCTACCGCGGCCATTCCCTCCGGGTGGAAATCGGTCCTGACAGAATGAAGATAAAGGCCATCAAGGTCAGTGCAAATCCCGTAAAGATCGGTCACAACGAAAAGGTGTATGACCTCGAACCAGGAAAGCTGTTGGAATTGAAGTTTTAAGTTGGGGCGATGTTTGTCTCTCGAGGATCCACCCGGAACCGTATTATGGGCGCCAAATCTCTGTATCGAGAATGGGATTGGGAAGGGGATCGGGTCAGGCATTCTAAAATTCCTGCTCTATGAAAAGATTAGAAATATTTTTTCGCTTGACATTTCTCTCGTTTTGGAAAGGATTGTATCTGCGCGAGAGGAGTATGTTTGCAATACGCGCGAATGTGCCTTTGTCAGTCAAAATTTGTTAGTCTGTGTGTCAGGTTGAAAGCAATATTCAGGTGGAATCTAATCATCGGTCTGGCAGCCATTTTTCTGGCTGTAATCCTCCTTGTCTGCCATGTTCCCTTCATGAAAACATGGTTCTATATCTGCGCCTGGTAGCCTCTCATTATTATCCTCGACAGCGTGAATTTCAGGATGAAGGGATTTTCGCCTCTATCTCAATCTCCGCGAAATTTTATGTTCGCCGCGTTTGTCTCCATTCCTGTTTGGCTGGTATTCGAGCTCTTCAATCTGAGACTTCAGAACTGGAGGTACCACAACTTGCCCTCCGGGCTTCCTCTTCGCTGGCTGGGATATGGCTTGGCATTTGCCTCGGTCATCCCGGCTCTTCAGGAACTTTCGACGCTGTTCCAGACCCTATTGAAAGACAAAAGGATCCCGTTCCCACGTCTGAAAACCACGGAACCCGCTCTGGACGGATTGATGGTGCTGGGATTCATCCTCCTGACTTTATGCGTGGTGTTCCCCCATCTGTTCTTTCCATTTGTCTGGCTCGGATTCATATTCCTGCTGGAACCCGTGAACTACCGCTTAGGATTGGAGTCTCTTTTGGCAGAGGCGAAAAAACAGAACGGGAACAGAATTCTGTGCTGGCTCCTGGCCGGCTTGACGGCCGGGGTTTTATGGGAAGCCTTGAATTACTGGGCAGGCTCTCACTGGGAGTACACAATCCCATATCTGAATTTCTGCAGAATCTTTCAAATGCCTGTTTTTGGGTATGGCGGTTTTCTCCCCTTTGCCATTGAAGTGTTTGCTATGTATTCATTCCTGGGCTTCATTTGAAGACAAATGCGTGAGAGACCAGTGCTCGAAACCTTGCTGGCGGTCTTTATTCTGGCATTCAACGCCTTCTCCTTTTCTTTGATCGACGCGCATTCTCTCATTCGATAATTGTAAATCTTAATTATTTTTCATCGGTCAGGGCTCCATCCGTGTACCAACCAAATCGCCGATGATTTGGATATATTCACCGAGTTCTGTTTCGAATATTTTTTTAGAGGAACCTTATCCTTTTTGATATTTCCTTTGGAACAGGACAAAGCCCTGTCTACCAAGACAAGAATCTGCAGGCATATCCCTCTCCGTTAGCCGTTCCCAATGAAATAAGGTGACACCAACGGTCCCTTTGAATTGATTTGAATCCTTGCCGACTCATAAAGCCATTCTTCTTAGGGCTTGATTCGTCCGGTCGATTCGAAATGTCTCGCAGAAAATCAAATAGTGGCACAAAGCTTGCTGTATAATCCATGAAATAGGAAAAATTGAAACAACCTTTGGGAAATACAAAGCTTGCTATAATGATAATTAAATTATATTTTTATTATACATATAGATCTAATAAAATATAGATCTGATAAAAATATAAAAAAATGCTTGAATCTTCAAATTAACCTTATTTAAAGGAGGGGATATGGGAAAAAAACCTCTTACTATCTGGGAACAGGCGCAGGCCCAGGGTTATTCCAGGCGGGACTTCCTGCGTTATTGTGCCTACCTTTCAGCATCCTTGGGACTTGGCGCCAGTGGAACAGCACCTCTGGCCAGGGCTTTGGAGAATAAGCCCCGCCCACCCATCCTGTGGTTTCACTTCCAGGAATGCACCTGCTGCAGCGAATCTTTTATCAAGTCTTCTCATCCGATAGTGGCGGATATTGTCCTCGATAAGATATCGCTCGAATACAGCGAAGTTCTTCAGGCCGCTGCCGGTGTTCAGTCCGAAGAAGCGCTCCATCAGGCCATGGAAAAATATCATGGCGAGTACATCATGACAGTGGAAGGATCGGTGCCCACTAAGGACGGCGGGATTTATTGCACCATAGCCGGGCGTACGGCGCTGGATATCGTTAAAGAGGCTGCCCAAGGCGCGAAGGCTGTTATCGCCTGGGGAAGTTGTGCCTCCAACGGATGCGTTCAATCAGCGGCTCCCAATCCGACCTCAGCCACACCCATTCACAAGATCCTCAGGAATGTCGTAAACGTTCCCGGCTGTCCGCCTATCGCAGATGTCATGAGCGGGGTGATCGTCCATCTTCTTGCCTTTGAACGGCTGCCTCAGCTCGATTCTCAAGGACGGCCTAAGGCCTTCTATTCGACCCGGGTTCATGATTCCTGCTACCGACGACCTTACTATGATGCGGGCTTGTTTGTTGAGTCTTTCGATGATGACAATGCAAAAAAAGGATACTGTCTTTACAAGATGGGCTGCCGCGGTCCCACCACGTATAACTCCTGCGGGATCATCCGTTGGAATGAAAGAGTAAGCTATCCTATTCAATCAGGAACTCCCTGTATCGGGTGCAGCGAAAGCGGGTACTTTGACAACGATCCTTTGTATAACAGGTTACCTTCCTTTCCGGGATTTGGAATCCAGACCACTGCAGAAACTATCGGCACCTATCTCGCTGCAGCTGCAGGTGGAGGCATTGCCATCCACGCCATCCTGACGAATATACGGAAACGCAGGATAATCAAAGCCGAGCTGGAAAAAAGTCTGAATGACAAGGATATCGAGGATGCAAATGATGAACGAGGATGCGAATGATGGCTAAGAGAATCGTTGTCGATCCGGTAACTCGAATCGAGGGGCATCTTAGGATCGAGGCCGATGTTCAGAACGGCCAGATCGTCGATGCCTTCTCTGCGGGGACCATGGTGCGGGGAATCGAGATTATCCTCAAAGGTCGTGATCCCAGAGATGCCTGGGCTTTTACAGAGAGAGTTTGTGGTGTGTGCACGACCGTGCATGCTCTGGCATCGGTCCGCACTGTGGAAAATGCCCTGGGAATCCTCATCCCGGCCAACGCAGAGCTGGTCAGAAATCTGATGTTCTGCGCTCACTATCTTCAGGACCATGTGGTCCACTTCTATATTCTCCACGCATTGGATTGGGTGGATGTAGTGGACTCCTTGAAGGCTGATCCTGCCGAAGCTTCCAGGATTGCCCGGAGCCTTTCGGACTGGCCCAGGAATTCGACCAATTACTTTAAAACGGTCCAGAACAGGATCAAAACCTTTGTGGAAAGAGGACAATTGGGAATTTTCGCCAATGCCTACTGGGGTCATCCAGCGTACAATCTCCCCCCTGAGGTCAACCTTATCGGAGTGGCTCATTACCTGGAAGCTCTGGAGTGGCAGAAGGAGATCGTGAAGGTGCACGCTGTGTTTGGAGGAAAGAATCCCCATCCTCATTACCTTGTGGGCGGAGCTCCCTGTGCGGTGGACCCAGAAAACGCCATGGCGCTGAATGCAGAACGCCTGGCTTTGGTCGGAAAGCTCATCGATGATGCCCTCCAGTTTGTGGAACAGGTGTATATCCCTGATCTGTTGGCTGTTGCCTCCTTCTATAAAGACTGGGCTGCGATCGGGGGAGGCCTGCGCAATTACCTGGCCTACGGAGACCTTCCAACTCAAGGATACAACGATCCTTTATCGTTTAAATTTCCTCGAGGAGCGGTGCTTGATAGAAATTTGAACGAGGTTCATGAGTTGAGCGGTTCAGATCCGGATCAAGTAAGGGAGTTTGTCTCGCATTCCTGGTATAACTACAGCAGCGGCGACGACCAGTCGTTACATCCATGGGAAGGCGAAACCCATCTCAACTACACTGGACCACAGCCTCCTTATGAGAACTTGAATGTCGAAGGAAAATACAGTTGGTTGAAAACTCCGCGATGGAAAGGTTATCCCATGGAAGTCGGCCCTTTGGCACGGCTTGTGGTGGCTTATGCTGCAGGCCAACAGGAAGTGAGGGAGGCGGTCGATGGAGCTCTGTCCAAGCTGGGAGTCCCTCTCACCGCTCTCTTTTCAACGCTCGGACGCACTGCAGCACGCGGTCTGGAAACCCGGCTTATTGCCCACTGGATGAAAGAATTCTACGACACACTCATTAAGAATATCAAAAACGGAGATACCAGGATGTTCAATCCGGAAAAATGGGATCCTGATACCTGGCCCCAAGAGGCAAGAGGGGTCGGACTTTCCGAAGCACCCAGAGGTGCCCTCGCCCATTGGATCATCATCAAAGACGGAAAAATCGATAACTACCAGCTTGTGGTTCCCACAACCTGGAATGGATCACCCCGTGACGCACGAGGTCAAATGTCTGCTTATGAAGCCTCGCTTCTGGGAACCCCTGTTGCCGATCCCGAAAAACCTCTTGAAATCTTGCGGACGGTCCATTCCTTCGATCCCTGTATCGCCTGTGCTGTTCATTTGTACGATCCCGAAGGAAAACAGCTTCATCAAGTCAAGTTTTACTAGGAGCTGGAGATGAAAAAAAGCCCACATGCGGAATATTATCAGGTTTATGTCTGGGAGCTTCCCTTACGTTTGTTCCATTGGATAAATGCACTAAGCATTTTTGTGCTTGGCGTCACCGGATTCCTGATTGCTCATCCGATTGGACTGTCAAGTTCGTCCGAAGCCTACTCTCAATACTATTTCGGTTGGATCCGGTTCGTGCATTTTCTGTTTGCCAATATTTTCTTGATTAATTTTCTGGGGAGATTTTACTGGGGATTTGCAGGCAACCATTTTTCTCTGTGGCGCAACCATTTTCCTGCCTCCGCTAAAAAATGGAAAGAAGTATTCCAGGTATTGTGCCTCGATATTTTTATGATTTGCAAGCTGCCGATCCGTTCTATAGGAATCAACGCTCTGGCAGGAATTGTTTATCTTTTCATGTACCTGGTGATTGTTTTCCAGATATTCACAGGCTTTGCTCTCTATTCGGTTTTATCCAATTCCTGGTTCCCACAGCTTTTCCGTTGGGTTATTCCTCTTATGGGAGGCATCGAGGTTGTGCGCCAGTGGCATTATCTCTTCACCTGGGTGTTCGTGGCCTTCACCATGGCTCATATCTATCTCTCTTGGTATCATGACTATCTGGAAGGTCGAGGGACCATCTCCTCTATGATAGGCGGCTGGAAGTTCATCGAGAAATCAACACCGACAGAATTTTGAGGAGTATGACTCCTCAAGAGCTCTTTAGAGATTATTCAACGACAGAGCTTATAAAGTCTCTGATTCTATGGGAAGCTGGCCGGACAGCCGATTGGATCTCACGGGAAAGGTCGAGAGACACTTTTTGGAGCATTCCTGTTCCTATGGAGATTGTAAAAAGCACTACATCCGGTCTTACGTCCAACAGGTCGAGCGCATCCAGGAGATCCTTAAGCCCGAGGTCGTGAGCGACCAGGGTTCTGGGGTAATCGGATGAAAAAAGTGGCCTCTGGTAGGTTATAGTTCCTGGCGGTTGTCCATCAAGGCTTGCATCCACTATCACAACCAGATCCGAGTGGACAAAGTATTCCAGCAGATTTAGGGCCCTTGTTCCCCCATCCACGATATTGATATTCTCATTGGAAAACTCCTGCTCAAATTGACGTATGACGTGGATGCCTACACCTTCATCCCCCATTAAAAGATTGCCTAATCCTAAAACAGTGATTTTTACTTTATCCACTTTTTGAGTCCAGATTATCAATTTGAATCAAAAAGTCATTTCGCATTTCCCACCTATTATATATATTCCGGGGGGAAGATAAAATGAGTGATTTTATCGAAAATGGATAAGATTTTGTAATAACAATTATAAAAACTTCTTAAGTGATAAAATATCTGGCATTCTCAAGTTAAAAATGATTTCATCTCCGAACATCCTGGTTGAATATAGGTGAGAAGAAGATTCCCCTGATTTTTGGAGACTTTTTAATTGCTCTCATCATTTCTTTGTTTTTTACGAAAGTCCTGGCTGTTTCCTAGCAAAAACACAGGTCATGGAAAAGAATTATAATGATTTTTCTGATCATGCTGTTTGCCTCCTGGGCGGGAGCAATCAATATTCTCTTTAGGTAATATCTCTCTGGACAAGATTTACGCAGCACAAGATTTTGCTCTCGCCGAGAGTGCAAAGCCTTTTCTGGAAACCCTCAGATACATTCTGATTGCGATCGTTGCTCTTCTTTCGACCTCCTCGGCTATCAATGTAACCCTCTATTGTGCGTCTCGTGTGAGTTATATTATACGAAAGACGGATAGCTGCCAGGTAGTTTAGAGCGAAAGATCTGGCAGCGTCTGATAGAAAGACTCCTCATAACCTCAGGAGTCACGCTTGTCGTTGCAAACCTTTTCGACCTTTCCAGCATATCTATGATGGGAAGTGCGGGTTTCTTGATTGTCTTTGCAACCGTCAATGCTTCCAATTTTCGCCTTTATAAAGTGGCCAAAAGCCGCAGATCTTTGGTTTTTCTAGGGGTGATTATCTGTATAATCGCTTTGAGTTCATTGATCTGGCAGAGAGTGAAAGAATCTCCTTAAGAACTCTCGATACTTGTGGTGATAGTTGAAGTTGCCTGACCTGGAGCTCGGCATTCCTCAATACAAACGGAATTAATCGTAATAATGGACATCCATAACGACTTCGAAGAATTTCAGTTCCATTAAATTGGACCATTCATTTTCTTCGACTATTTTCCTGGTGATGACAAAAGAGACATAAGGTTTGTATGGAGGCTCGCCCATTTGAGGAACATTAACAGTAAAGCCGACCCGATCGATCTCGGGGAATTTTTTATAAAGTTCAGGGATCTTCGGTGCAAGCGCACGTTCGATCTCCTCATCAAAAGTGCTCATATCTTCGATGGAAAGATAGTAGGAGATCTGTAGATCATCGACAGTTTGTTCGGCATCCATTATCCCGGACACCGAACCCTCACCCATTCCGAAAATCGGCGTCAGCATTTCCTTGGTGATGACAACTGTTTCTCCCTTCTCTTCCTGTTTCTGTTCCGATTTGCACACCCCAAAAAAAGCAATTAAAAAAACAACAATAATAAGACTACCTACTGAAGTTATGTTCTTCTTTTTTGTAATCTTCATATCCTTACCTCCTTATCGAACCTCAAATGAATTTTCTTAAGCATACTCTTTTTTCAATCACATTGCACTTGAAGCGGTTCATATCGCTATACACATTCATTGATTGCGCCTGTTCACTGAACCTTGAGTGCAACAAAAAACGTATTTTCTCCCCGTCTGATAAGAAGCGCGACAACGTCTCCACTTGACAGATCGTTCACGAGTTTTTCAAAGTCATTGGTACTCTTGATTTCTTTTTGATTGACCTCTTGGATTAAATCTCCTCTCTGCAGGCCAGCCTCACCGGCAGGACTTCCTGGCATAACATCCGTGATAACCACACCGTTAGCGTTTTTATATCCCAATTGCTCCGCCAAATCAGGCGTCAGAGTTTGTATGCTGATACCCAGTTTCTTGCTCATTTGCTCTTTCTTCTCTGCCGGTGCGGGAGATTCCGACTCAGGCCCTTTTGGCCTTTCTCCAAGACGCACCTTCACTTGCATTTCCCGGCCATCTCGAATTAAAGTGATCTCAACAGACTTTCCCGGAGCAATCCCAGCCACCATATTACGCAGTTCAACGCTGTCTTTCACTTTTTTCCCATCAACCGCAATGATGACATCTCCCCTTCGAATCCCCCCACGATCAGCAGGACCGCCCGAAGTGACATCGGCCACCAGAGTTCCTTTTGTAGTTTTCAGTTTCAAGGCTTTGGCGAGATTTTCGTCGATATCCTGAGGGCGCAGGGCCAAATATCCTCTGGAAATTTTCCCCTCTGACATAAGTGTCGACATCACCTGCCGGGCCATATTGATCGGGATAGCAAAACCTATCCCGATATTGCCGCCCGAGGGGCTGGTTATAGCGGTATTTATTCCTATAACGTTCCCATCGAGGTCTGCCAGTGCCCCGCCACTATTACCGGGATTAATAGATGCGTCTGTCTGTATGAAATCCTCATACTCAGCCAAGCCCACTGAGGAGCGGCCTTTGGCGCTTATGATTCCTGCTGTGACCGTATGCATCAGCTGAAAGGGATTCCCGACCGCGATAACCCACTGTCCGATATTGACATTATCTGAATCACCCAATGACGCCAAGGGCAAGTTCTCGGCATCAATCTTTATAACAGCAACATCGGTCGGCGGATCAGTCCCGATGACCTTGGCATCATACGTTTTTTTATCTCCGATCACCACAGATAATTTCTCGGCATTTTCGACCACGTGATTATTGGTTAAAATATAGCCATCTTTTGTTACGATCACTCCAGAACCAAGGCTTCGAACGGTCCGTTTTTCCTCTTGTGGCTGAGGAGTGCCAAAGAAACGCTTAAAAAAATCCTCTCCAAAAAAATCTCTGAAAGATTCATCAGGCATCCCAAAGGGGCTCTGCACCTGAACGGTTTGTTCAGCGAATATCGATACAACCGACGGGCTTATTTTTGAAGAAGCCAGTTCAAAAGCTTCGCTGATCTGCTTCATCAAGTCATGAACTTGGGAATCCTGGGGAGCATTCACAAAATTGTCCGATAATTCCTCGTTCATGACTTCGGATGCCGCTTGCTTATTTATAGCGACGACGTAAAAAACGGCAAAGATAAGGATAA
>Ga0307425_1000426_pt1 | contig 26759 bp, 22 predicted proteins | sample SalMarWE160330MG_FD_202152 | JGI IMG/M metagenome (GOLD analysis project Ga0307425, IMG submission 202152) | Salt marsh sediment microbial communities from the Plum Island Ecosystem LTER, Massachusetts, United States - WE1603-30 | ecosystem: Environmental > Aquatic > Marine > Intertidal zone >...
TTCTTTGCTTCCAAGTCTTCTGTACTGGATAATCAATGCAATCAACGCAGTAATGTTTGCGCCAATTTGGAAATAACCAATAGATGGAATAATCTTAAAGAAGAGATTTACTTTAATTGATTGCGTAAATGATAAAGCAGCAATAATTACCAGCGATACTGAGAGAAGCACAGGAATAATGAATACTAATCTTTTTACAAGTTTCCTTTGGGCAAACTTAAAATGATTTGGAAAATTCCAGAAAAAATAGTTTATCACGAATGGTATAAAACACACTGCCACAATCCAGGAAACACCGATTAATATAGCAAGTAAACCTATATCATTATAAAATTTATCAAAATCCCCGTGAGGCGGAACCAGTGCACTTAACGAAGATAAAACTGCAAGAACGCCAATAAAGTAAAAGAGACGATGTGCCCTGCCATCCGGTTTGGCTGTTAAAACTATAAACCCGATAAGCATCCAGAATAACGCACTTAATGTAGAGGCAAGATTTCCGAATTGAATTAATTTCTTTACGTAAACTTTGGTTGTAAAGACTTCGTTGTTTCTTTTGTATTTATATTCGGCATATTTCCCGCTATCGAATCTATTAAGAATATTCTGTGCCTGGTATGTTGACCCGAGTACTTTCCCATCAATTGCAATTAGCTGATCACCGTTTCTTATGCCGGCTTTCCATGTTACCCCCTCTACTTTCACGACATCGAAAAATATTGCAGTACTATCTTTACTTACTTTCTTTGGTATCCAGAGACATTCATCATTACTTGTAACATTGACGTTTAGTACATAATATATATTAAGCAGAGCAATACCAATAAGAAACAATGACAACCAAACAATTAATTTTGGTCGCCATTTATAATATAGTGTTTTAATACTGCTCATTTATTTCTTTTGGAATAATTCATCACATGTTATTTAACTTTAAGAATCACCATCGTAATATCGTCCGACTGAGGAGCACCCTCGGTAAATTGCTTAACTTCGTTTTTAATTCCTTCAAGAATTTCATTTGCACATTTACCGGCAAGTTCGACTGCAATCTTTTCAAGTCTTTCGTCAGAAAATTCTTCTCCTCTTTTATTCATTGCTTCGGAAATACCATCAGTAAATAAAACCAAAACGTCATCTTTTTGCAACACTAATTCTTCGGATAAATAAGGGACCATAGTTTCGATCACTCCAAGAATAACACCGCCTTTTTGCAGTTTGGTTATTTTTCGGTTCCTGATAAGCAACGGAGGATTATGTCCGGCATTAACGTATATTAACTTTTTATCTTTATTATTTATCAGGCACCAGAAAAAAGTTATAAACCTGCCATCGCTGGTGTTTGCAAAAATCAGATCGTTTATTAAACCGGTTGATTGTGCAATGTGCATTTCCTGCCTGCAAATAACCTGCAGAAATGCCTGTATATTAGCCATAAGCAAAGAAGCAGGTGCACCTTTACCGGAAACATCTGCAATAGCAACGCAAAACCTGTTTTCATCAAGAGCGATCACATCATAATAATCTCCCCCAACCTGTTTGGATGACATATTGATTGCTGTAATATCAAAATTATCATATTGTGGAATTGTATGAGGCAATAAATTTTGCTGAATTTCCCTTGCGAGGTCGAGTTCCTCTTCCATTTTTTGTTTTTCAAGCTCTTCGATGAACAGTCTGTTGTTTTCAAGCGAAATAATCGCAAGACTTCCCACGGAATAAATAAACTCAGTATCCGCAGAGGAGTAAGGTTGTTTATTTATTCTATCACCGAGTAAGATCAATCCTTTAGTTTTCCCCTGTATCTGCATCGGTACAGCGAGATGAATTCCAAGCTTATATAGTGGAGAATATTTTGTTTCAAGTTCTGTGTGATTCATTGAATTTCTTATTTGCGAACAATCACACGATTTTAGATTTTCAAGCAATATATCGATATCAAATTTCGAATCAAGCACCTGGATTTCACCATTTTGCATTGTAACCACCGCAAACTTTGAAACCATAAACTGCCCGATGATTGAAAACACGAGGAGCTTTGCAACTTTAGTGGATTCGGAAAAAAGCCCGAACTCTTTACTAAGTTCAAACAGCGCATTTAATCTCTGAATTCTGGAATCAAGTTCACGGTTTACTCCCTGCAGTTCATTTATCCTTATCGAATTTTGTATAGCAGTTGCAGAAATATTTAAGATAGTTATTAAAAAGTCCCTGTCGCTTTCAGTGTAATCGGATTTATTCAGTTTTTCACCAAGACAAACCATCCCTATACATTCATCCGATGAACTTATCTTTTCAGATACTTTTAATTTTGCCGAATCCATAAAACTTTTTAATCGTTCGTCATTGAGACAGTTTTCATTAACATTTAGAACAGGAAATTTATCGATCGTATTGCTGCTTAAACCTTTTGAATTTTTTACGACGATCTTCCCGTTTTCACTGAGGGCTATTAAACCTTTTGTGGAAAGAAATTTGCCAAGACAAGTAAGCAGAACATTATTCAGGATAAATTGTAAATCTATGCTTGAATTTATAATCCTGCTGAAATCAACAAGAGCAGTTAAGTTTCTTTTTAATTTTAGATTATCATCCTGCATTAATCTGCTTACGCATTTATACTTTTGGATAGTAATACTTTATTATACTTACCGGGGACGGAAATGTATTTAACGTCATCCATCAAAGTTTTCATCAGATACATTCCCAATCCTCCAACTTTACCATTCCTGTAATATTTTTGCAGATCAGGATCGGGTACAGTATCAGGATTAAACGTATTACCGTGATCGATTATACTGATTATTAGTTTTTCGTGGTTGTATTCCAGTTTAATTACTATATCGCCTTCGGGATAAGATTTGTATGCATGCCTGATAATATTCGTACAGGCTTCATCAACCGCCAGCATTATGTTTTCAATTTCTTCGGCAGATAAACCTGAATTCGAAGCCTGATTGCTTATAAAATCCCTGATCAGGGAAAGATTTTCAGTCCGGCTTTTTACAACAAGCTCGCCTGTATTTTTTTTATTTCGTGCCAATTCCATCGCTCTCTGAAAATTTATTAATCGCTTCGTCTTCTGATTTGAAAATTTCATAAAGCAGGGGAAATCCCAACAAATCGAATATATTATAAACTTTTTCGTTCATGTTTGTAAGCTTTATGTCTCCTTTATTATCTCTTATCTTTTCGATATAAGCCATAAACACGCCGAGACCTGCGCTGCTTATATAAGCAAGGTCTCTAAAGTTTACCACAATTTTAAACTGGTTCTGATCAATCAATTCAGTAAAGTCATTCTCTAAGGTAGGAGCTGTATGTGCATCAAGATATCCCGAAAGATTGATCACACTTACATTTCCTTTATCTACAACTGAGGTGCTGAACTCTGCCATTCTTTCTCTCCATCAATTTTAATTTTTTGTTTCCACTTTAAAATTACTAAAGTAATATCATCATATTGCATATGATTATGGGAAAACATTGAAACTTCCTTTATTACTTTTTTTGAAAGCTCTTCCGCACTTTTTTTTCTGTTTTCGAGCAAAATTTCAGTAAAATACTTATCACCAAAGTCTTCCAGATATTCATTTTTTGCCTCGGTAATTCCATCGGTGTAAAGAACAATTGTATCGTTCTCCTCCAGCTTTATTGTTGATTCATCAAGATTTTCTTCGAATTGCTTTTCCTCACTTAACCCAAGTCCTATGCCTGAAGGTTTAACCGGTTGTGCAGTCTCGCCTCTTAATAAAAGCACGGGACAATGACCGGCTCTTGCCATTTTCATTTGATTCTTTTCCATATCGATTATTCCGTAAGCAGCACTGACAAATGTTTTTTTGTCTAATGTGTGCTTCAGAATGTCGTTTGCCCGGACAAGAATTTCTTTTGGGCTAAGATATGTTTTAGCAAGCGATTCAAAAATCCCTTTAACTTCTGCCATTATAAATGCAGCAGAGATGCCTTTACCGGATACATCAGCAATTACAAATCCAAGTTTGGAATCTGAGAGTTTAAAGAAATCATAATAATCTCCTCCCACCTCAAAAGCAGGAATAAAGACTGAAGATATTTCAAGCTGATCGAACTCAGGATTTTTTTCCGGCAAAATTTTTCTTTGCACTTCACGGGCAACATCAAGTTCTTTTTCCAGTCTTTCCTTCTCAATCGATTCTTCGAGCAATTGTGAATTTTCAATCGATACAGAAGCATAATCTGAAAATGTGGCGATTGCACTTTTATCTTCATCACTAAACTTTTGTTCACCGATTCTTACCGCAATCAGTAATCCTTTTACATCTCCGTATGATCTGAGCGGGGAAACTGCGGCAACTTTGTAAGGTTGACTTAACTCCTGTTTGTTTTCCAGATCTGTTAAACGAATAAATGTGCTGTCGTTTATATCATCCCACTTAATTTTTTTCAAAATAAACCTGCTGATCTTCTCAGAATCAATGAAACCTATGTTTTTGTTTGCAATCGGTACAAATTCATCATCCCTCCAAATTATCCATGAAGCGTCTGCACTGCCTATTCTTGTTGTTATATCTGTTACAGTTTCTGCCAGTTCGTTAAAATCCAGAACCTGAGTAATTAGTTTACTAAAATACTGCAACGATGAGACTTCTTCTGCTTTACGATCGAATGCAGCTGCAGTAGGAATGTGAAACAACGTCGTGAAAAACAAGACACTGAAATAAATTGCTCCATACAACATAACTATACTAGCAAATTCTTTTACAGATGGTGCAAATGAAGTCAGCATCTGGCTATGCAATGTTTCATCACCGGTATTATTGAGATTCACAATAAAGAGAATTGCAATGACAATAGATAAAATAAGAAGGGCGATTTTCTCTTTTTTTACAATAAAGGCTATCCACGATATTCTTAATGAATTAATTACCATTAAAAGAACCGATACAATCAGGAATGTATCGCAGATGAAAGCAAATTTGGTATCGCTTAAATAAGGAGCTGTTAATGAAGCAAGTATAAAAAATACAATCATAGTAATAAAGTATACCTGCTGTGATTTACTTTGCCGTAAAAAGAACAGATGTCTTAAGGTAACCAAAACATAGGTTACAAATCCCACTATAAGTAGTAAATAAACAAGCGTTACCAAAACCGATGTGAGACTTGGATTGTTAATTCTTTCATTAACATTATCGAATAGCAAAGACATAAAAGAATCGGAAAATGTTATCAGAAAGAAAATGAAAGCGTTTAAGATTCCAATGTTCATTATAAGGGAGAAAGGGCTGGCTTTTCTTTTTTCAAAATAAATGATCAATGACAGGAAAAGGAATGCTACTGTTAGCAAAATTAATAAATCACTGATCAGCATATGAGCCAGAGAACCGGTCACAGAAATGAATAGTTTGTAAACCAGAAGTACAATTGCAGATAATAAAAACAGACGAAATTGAATATTCTCGGAAATGTTTAACGCTGATGATTTCATTAGATTTTGAATCCGTTCCAACAACAATGCAACAAGAAATTAGAAATATTGATGAATGGTCGAAAATACGCTTTTTTTAAAGATATGTAAAGAAAAGTAGTATAAACGGAATTAATACAGGATATCCGATAGAATAAAAAAACCGCCCTTTATCGAGCGGTTTTCAATAGGAACAAAAGAGTCAGCTAACTTTATTCCTAATCATAAATTTTCTTAGGGTCCGATTTGGTCTCATGTTTAAATTCTTTTCTCCAATCCTGCATTTCTTCCCTGAATTTTTGTATCTCTTTTTTTAGTTCTTCCATTTGCTTTTTCATATCATTTTCCTGCCCAAAATATTTGAAGAAACGTTTAAAGTCAGGAAAACCTCTCATTACAAGTGAATCGTTAAAAGGACTGTTATATCTCCAGTTCTGTCCTCCCAGCGAATCCATGAGTTCACTTTGTGCCTGCATTATAGAATCGATATCGATACTAAAATCATTTAATTCTAATGTGTTGGTAGAATCATCATTGAAATGAAATTTCATCTTGTTATCAAAGTACTCGATCCTGGGAATATATTTCGAATAAAATTTAAAGTTACTAGCAATACTATCAAACACACCAACAAGACTGTCATAATCCGGTATATTAATGTCAGGAATATCAATGTTTGGAATATTCACCCTGCAAATATTAGTATCGATATAAACATTAAAATTCTTATGCCAGGAATGTTTGCCGTTTTTATCTTTCCATGTTGAATCGTAATTAAATTTAACTTTTATTTTACGTAGTTGTTTGTTTTGTTCATCCAGTTTTGCTTCTGCGTCCTTTAAGCCTTCTTTAAATTTCTTAAAATCAAATTCTAAAGGTTCGGAAAAAATTGAATCGGGTGTAAGAATTATATAGTTTTTGTTTTTTGTTGTTCTACATTTTTTTACCGCTTCATCAACTTTCGGATCGCTTATAAATGATACAGTTGAAGGTACAAATTTATGAAACTCATTACTGTTTGAATTTTCAGCAAATGCGAAGAGATCCGATTGTATTGCCCGTTGATAATTCCAGAGGTTTGAATTTATAGCAACAGTATTGTTTTCATTAACCAGGATCTGGTTGCCAAGTTCATCCGCATACTTTTCAATTATAGAATCTATTTGTTTTTTCTGGATTTCATTAAGATCCAGAGCCATTACAAATTTTTCAAAATTATTTTCATTTTGAGGAGCATTGACATTTCTAATTTCAACGAACTCTTTACCTTGCGGATCGTAACCCAACTGTAAATACTGATTATTCTGTTTATCCAGCGGAAGCTGCTTATACATCGCAAAGTTGAAAATATCTTCATTGTTTATATCGGAAGTAAACAATAATGGTTGCAAATTTTCTTTATAAAAACCCGCAATGTTCGATTTTTGTTCTTCAACTAAATTCTTAATCAAGTCGGGATTGAAATTCAAAACTACCATTATTGAAATCGTTAATACAGCAAGACTAATAGCAGGAGACCAGGTTAAAATTTTTTTATACCACGGCGAACGCGAATCTATTTCAGCAAAAAGTCTTGTTTCGAAATAAGGAGATTCCTGTATTCTTTTATACGAAGATGAAGTAAGTTTTTTTATCCTCTGCAAATCTTCAAGCTGTTTTCTAAGCTCAAGTGATGACCTGATCTTCTGCTCCAGTTCAGTTTTTTCTTCCGGAGAAAGTTCATCATCTAAATATGCTGAGAGTAATTCGTATTCTTTAGTATTTTTTCTCATCAAATTAACTCCGCTTCAAGTGGCTCCAGGATTTTCTTAAGTCCTGTTCTGGCCCTGAATATTCTAGATTTAACAGTTCCAATTTCACAATTCATAGTTTCCGATATTTCCTGATAACTAAAACCTTCAATATCTTTTAATAAAAGTGGTACTCTTAATTTATATGGCAGTTTCGAAATAGCATTCTTCACAATATTTGAAATATCTCCTTCTTCGGTTGATGAAGAATAACTCGTTCTGTCGTCTGCTTCTTTAAGAGGTACAAAAATTTTCCGTACATTTTTCTTTCGCAAATGGTCTTTGCACTTATTTACCGTAATCCGGTACAACCAGGTAGTAAACTGCGACTCAAACCTGAAGCGTTTAAGGTTTCTATAAACTGTGATAAAAACTTCCTGGGCTATATCGTCTACAGCTTCCGATAATCCAAGCGTCAGATAAATAATATTTCTTACCTTTTCCTGATGCCTCTGCACCAGCAACCTGAATGTTGATTCATCTCCGTCAATGAATCTTTTTATGAGAGAAAAATCATCATCCAGCTTCAATATTTGCGGTTGTGCCAACTCTTCTTTTTCTTTTTTAGAACTCATCTTTTAGACGGAAAGTAAAATTGATTGTTCCCTGAAAATATTAAATTATAGTGCTAAAATAATAGTATTTTAGTTGTTAATCTAAACTTGCAAAAGTATAGGCAACTACTTAAATTGAATCGAAAATTTACAGGAGTAATTCATGAAAATAAAAACCAGTGAAAAATATGAAGCTGTTGTCATCGAATTAAAGGGAAATGTGATGGGTGGCGATGATACAAAGAATTTTAACGAGCTTCTACACAAATTAATTGAAGAGGATAAAAAGCAGATAATTGTGGATTTATCCGGTGTAAAATTCATGAACAGCTCTGGTTTAGGTATGTTAATTGGCGGATTAACAACAGTTAAAAAGGCTAACGGTCAATTAAAATTAGCATGTGTAACAGAAAAAATTGAAAGTCTGCTTATAATCACTAAGTTAATAACCATATTCGAATCATTCGATTCAGTTGATGAAGCAGCAAAAACATTTTCCAAATAACAAATATTTTTAATTGCTAATTGTCAGAAACTCCGGGTTTGTTAGCCCGGAGTTTTATTTTGCTTAATCTATTAGAAGGATAATAATTTCAGATGAAGGTAACTGTTCTTGTCGGCAGCCAGTGGGGAGATGAAGGAAAAGGCAAAATAGTTGATATACTTAGTGAAAAATATGATTTCGTAACACGCTTTCAGGGCGGTGCTAATGCGGGACACACAGTTGAAATAGGTGATAAAAAATATATTCTGCATCTGATCCCATCCGGTATTTTAAGAAAAGTAGTAAAATGTGTAATCGGCAACGGTGTTGTAATAGATCCCAAAGCATTGCTTGAAGAGATAAAACTCCTGAATGAAAATAGTATAAGCGTGAAAGGCAGATTATTTATCAGCCACAATGCACATCTTATTATGCCATACCATAAATTGCTTGATTCAATAAACGAGAGTGGTAAGAATAAAATCGGAACTACAGGCAGAGGTATTGGTCCGTGTTATATTGATAAATTTGACAGAAAAGGAATAAGAATCGTAGATCTCCTGAATAAAGATATACTTGAAGAAAAGATCCGAAAGAATCTGGAAGAAAAGAATGTTCTGTTGAAAAAGATTCATAAACATGAAGGTCTGGATGTAAACGCAATAATTAGCGATTACCTAAAGTTTGATAAAGAGATAGATCAGTATATCACGGATGTTCCATCCCTACTTAATAACGCAATATCGGAAGGTAAAACTATTCTTCTGGAAGGTGCACAGGGCGCTCTTTTAGATGTTGATCATGGTACCTACCCTTATGTAACATCTTCAAGTCCCACAACTGGTGGAGCCTGCACAGGAACAGGAATCCCTCCGAATAAAATAACAGACGTGATCGGTATCGTTAAGGCATATACAACTAGAGTTGGACATGGTCCTTTCCCCACTGAACTCACAGATGATGAAGGAGATAAACTTAGAAAGATTGGCGCCGAATATGGAGCAACAACGGGAAGACCCCGCCGGTGCGGTTGGTATGATGCCTTTCTTGTACGTTACTCTGCTATGATAAACGGGATTAATTCCGCAGCAATTACAAAATTAGATGTTTTGAGTGATTTCGACAAAATTAAAGTATGCATCGGCTATAAATTGGATGGAAAAATGATCAAAACATTTCCTGCCGATGTCGATCGCTTAGGTAAGGTTGAACCGGTTTACGAGCAGGTCGATGGCTGGAACCAGGATATTTCAGGCTGTAAATCATATAAAGAACTTCCACAAAAAACAAAAGAATATTTAGATTTCATCGCTGAAAAATCTAATATCAAAATCGATATAATATCAGTCGGACCTAAGAGAAAACAAACAATTTTTGTGAATTAATATCAGCTTATATACTTCCCTTTATAAAGGTAAATAATCAGGGATAAATGACTGGATTTTTAGAAAGAAAAAGCTCGATTTTACCTTTTCAATTAGTTAATCTTTTGGATTATTTTTTATGAAAATGTCAGGCGGTCCCGCCTCGGTAAACATAAAAATCATACTTCTTTTTATCGCTGTTTTAATTGCTGTAGGAACATTAATCTACACCCAAAATCTTGTTTCAAAATTACAACAGAAAGAAAAGCAAATTGTAGAATTATATGCAAAGGGAATTGAATACATTGCTAATTCATCTAATCCCAATGAAGATATAACTTTTCTATTCGACAATATCATAAAGCCAATCGATTTCCCCCTTATTCTCACAGACGCCGACAACAACGTAAACTTTTATAATCGAACTGATGTGAGAAATGTAGATTATGATACAAGTTATACTGAAGCCCAATTCATTAAATTCATCTCTGAAAAAATTAAGGAGATGGATGAATCCAATCCACCAATACTGGTTACGTATGCTGATTCCCTTGTGCTAAATAAAATTCATTACGGTGATTCTGACCTGGTAACTCAGTTGAAATATTACCCTTATGTTCAAATAATAATCGCTGCATTATTCATTATCCTGGGATATATAGGATTTAGCAATATTAAAAGAAGCGAACAAAGCAACATCTGGGTTGGAATGGCAAAAGAAACTGCTCATCAATTCGGCACTCCAATATCAAGTTTAATGGGTTGGTTGGAAATGCTGAAACTTCATTACAAAGAACCGGACAAAGTTCTGGATGTTGTAGAGGAAATAACCGATGATGTGGGGAAACTAAACAGGATCACTTACCGTTTTTCCAAAATTGGCTCAAAACCGCAAATCACCAGAGCAATTGTATATGATGAACTGAAAAAGGTAACTGATTATTTCGAGCGGAGACTTCCGCAAACGGGTAAAATGGTTGAATTAAAGATTGAAGGTGATCGCCAACTCTGCGCTGAAATAAACTCCGAATTATTTGAGTGGGTAATTGAGAACCTGATCAAGAACGCTTTAGATGCAATAGAACAAAAAACAGGTTGGATCAAAATTCATATCGGGAAGGTAAGACATAACATTACAGTTGAAATATCCGATAGCGGAAAAGGAATCGATTTGAAAAGAAGAAAAGATGTATTCAGACCGGGATACAGCACAAAAAGACGCGGTTGGGGTTTGGGTTTAAGTCTTGCCAAAAGAATAGTGGAAGGTTATCACGGGGGAAAAATATTCTTAAAATCTTCTTCCCCGGAAGAAGGAACGACATTTATGATATTTCTAAAATCCTGTTAATCTGAATTTTTTTCACAATTCTGTAATATTCTTGTATATTTTTCAAAAAATTTACCTTTTTAACACCGGAATTGTTCCCCTTAATTACAGTCTAAAAGCTTAACAAGGTTAACTTTACAAGTAAAAGTTACCGACGAGTTCATTTTCCTGCCAAAGTTTAGCTTCATTCCACAAAATAAAGGCGAAACACATGGCACTATAGTTGAAACAATGGGGACAGAAATAGTTTAAGCATAGCATCCCTCCGATAATGACACGCAAAACTGCCAGGTTTCGCCCTCAAAGCTTGGCAGTTTTCCACTTTTAAACCGAATAGAACTCTTTCATTTTTTTAATTGCATAGAAAACATCATCTTTTCCGGCTGGAACATCAACAATAGTTTTTCCAACATCAGAAATGAGTACAAATTTTAATTCTCCGCCCGTAACTTTTTTATCGCTCCTCATTATTTCATACACAGATTCATTTTTTACATTCTGAATGTGCTTTGGCATTTTAATTTTTGTGGATAATTTTAATAGATTTTCTACAGACTTTGAATTCAACAATCCTGTTCTACCAGAAAGAAATAATGCACAAACAAGTCCGGCAGTAACTGCCTCCCCATGCCTTAATTTGAATTTCAATTCACTTTCAAATCCGTGTGCAAAAGTATGACCAAGGTTCAGAATTTTTCTGATACCTTTAGTTTCAAACTCATCCTGTGAAACAACACCGGCTTTAAATTTAACACTCTCTGTAATCGCAAAATTTATAATGCTTTTTTTCTTTGATTTTAATCCATCAAAATTTTTAGTTAAAAAATCCAGAAAAGATTTGTTTGATATTAATCCATACTTAATTAATTCTCCAAGTGCTGAACTAAATTCACGCGATGGCAGAGTATCCAAAAACATCGTATCAATAAAAACCAATTCAGGTTGATAAAAAGTCCCAATAATATTTTTTCTTCCGCCAAAGTTTATTCCTGTTTTACCACCAATTGCCGAATCGATCATTGCAAGCAGAGTGGTTGGAACATTTACAAACGGTAACCCTCTCATATAAGTTGATGCAGCATAAGCTGCTAAATCGCCGGCTACTCCTCCACCAAAAGCAACCAGGGTAGTATCACGACCAAAATGATTTTTAAGAAGCACATTGTAAATATTCCTTAACTGGTTTTCAGATTTGTATCTTTCACCTGAAGGGAGACGATAATAGTGAATACTACCTGGAAAATTTTTAAAGATGTCCGTTATTTCATTTAAATGATATTTATAAACATTTTCATCGATAACAATAAACAAATTATTGGGCGAATTATTCTTTATTAATTCTTTGGCCAGCTCATTTAGTTTCGAATTGGTAATTAATACCCGGTGAGATTTAAGTGATGTTTTTACAATTATCTTTTTCAAATTAGACCGATGTTTAATTTTTTGTGAGATCTTGAATTAAATTAGCAATTTTATCAACCGTCATACCTATCTGGTCATTATCCGTATTAAAAGTGTATTCTGCTTCTTCGTAATATTTTTTTCTTTCACTGAACAACACTTTTATCTTGTTATAGATTGCTTCCTCAGTTTGTTCAGATGTATTTTCAAAAAGAAGTACCGGTCTGTCTCTTTTGTGTTTTAGCCTTCTGAATGCAACTTCAATTGACGATTCAAGATAAATAAGTTTGCCGGTTTGATTAATTATTTTTCTGTTCAGTTGGTCTGTTAAAGTACCTCCCCCTAAGGATATAATTAAAAAATTTCCTGCAGATAATTCCTTAAGAACTTCAATTTCAAGCTTCCTGAAATACTTTTCACCGCTTTCTTTGAATATATCAGGAATCGTTTTTTGTTCTCTCTTTTCGATTTCTTTATCAAGATCATAAAATTCCCAGCCGAGAGTATTGGCAACTATTGGTCCGATTGTACTTTTACCGGATGCCATAAACCCGGTTAGATAAATATTCACCTTGCTCATTGTTTTATATTAGATTACTCAAAATAAAGTATTGAACAGAAAAAGAAAATCTGAATAAGACAGAAGACTACAGGTAATTTAATTTTAAATTTGAAAGGCAATGCCCAGCATAAATGAAATACCGTCCATGTCTGTTTTTGTTTCGAAAGAATCCCGTGGTAAATGAATGTTGTATTTTCCGTACCTGATGTTCGATTTATTGTATTTACTCTTTACTGTAAACTGGGGATCTCTGAATTTCATACTAAAATTGATTGCAATATTTTCGCGAAGCATATAATCCATTGAGACCGAAACATGAATACCATACGCAGCTTGTTTCTCCACATTGGTTATACCTGCATCGCCAACTTTACGTATGAATTCACCGTCGTAATAAGCAATACCTCCTCCCATTAAAAATTTGAAATCTTCTGTAGAAAACGGCAGAAGATAATATGCAGAGAATTCAACTGGTATTAACCGGAAACCGTCTTCAACATTAAGTGTTACTATAGTTGTAGTATCGAACGCAGTTAGATTTTGTCCAAATGCAGTAGTTTTTATGTACTCAATATCCAATCCGAGAATAAATGCTTCGGCTATTTTATAACGTATATCCACACCCGGATTGAAGATATCTTCAATATCAAATGATTCATTACGAAGTACAACATCGTTTGAATTCGGATTTAAGTAAATTGATGCTGATGTAGTATATACGCCGTATAAACCGATACTAAAATCGTGATTATTATACTGGCAGTATGACATTGAAGCGACTGAAAGCAGGATCACTATAATAATAAACTTGTACATAATCAGGGTTGATTAAAATTAAACGCAAACATAAAATGAAAAATCTATTTAAAAAATAAAAACCCCCGATTAATACCTTGCAATACTTATCGGGGATTAAAACAAGAAACTATTGTTAAATATCAATAACCGTAAAACTTATACCTGTTATCTTCTATATCCGCCTTTTCTTTTAACTCCGCCAGCCATTGAGATAATACAACTCTTTTTTCCTGCTGAAGAATATTATTCCTCAATGTAGAACTTTGAGCTGAAAAAGCAGTAGAATCAAATGGCGATCTGGAATTCACCTTTATTAAAAAACATCCAGTAGGTGCTTCAACCGGACCCAGCACTTTGGCTGTATCTCCATTTATAGCAGTTTCTATAAAAGCATAATTCTTCCCGATACCAGGAATTGTTGATTCAGAGTTAAATCTTGGCGTAGTCCTCACAGAAATCCTTGAATCGAGTTGATTTATCTTTTTCAGGTTCCCGTTTAATTTTGCTTTCAGATTTTCAGCTAATGTTTTTGCTTTTTCTAATTTAACCTCTTTCAATGCCAGCGGTTTAATCTGATCTTTAATTTCATCGAATGGAGTTAAACCGTTCTCCTTAATCTCAGAAACTTTCGCAACTATATAGCCCTGCTGAACTTTAAAAACCTCACTAACAGAATTAACTCCATTATCAAATGCGAATTCTATAAGTCTCTTATTAACACCAATCCCTGGAATTGATGTGGCATCGGATGTAAAATAGCCTGAGGATAACATTTTATAATTTCCAAGTTTTGCTTCAGGTTCAAATCCGTTTTTATCGGCGAGGTACGAAAAATCTTTAGCTGCATTATACCTTTCATCGCGTGTAGTAGCAGATTCCTTTATCGGGTTAAAAATTCTCTCAACGATATAATTTTTGTTTGATCTTCCGGTAACTTTGATTATATGATAACCAAAATTTGTTTTCAGTGGTTTTTGGATTTCATTAACCTTTCCGTTGAATGCCGCATTTTCAAACTCTTTAATCATTGTACCTTTGCCAAACCAACCAAGGTCGCCACCGCGTTCTGCACTTCCGGGATCCTGAGATTTTTCCCTGGCAATTTTTTTAAAATCTCCACCGGCTTTTAACTCATCATAAATTTTGTTTGCTTCTTCTAAACTTTTCTCATTATCACCATTCGGATTTGTTTTGATCAGTATATGAGATGCTCTTACCAATCCATTATCTGATTTTACTTCACCCAACAAATGGTAAAGTGCAACACCACCCGATACAGCAACAGGACCAATTATATCGCCAATATTGGCAGATTGTAATGAATCAATTGCTTCCGGGGAAAGAGAAGCAAATGAAATTGTATCAATAGAATATGGTTGTGAAGAATAGATGTTCACATAATATTTAAAATCGGTTGTATCTTCTTCATTAAAATTTGATTTCACATTTTGAAGGTCTTTATATACAATTTCGGAATCTTTGGCAGAAGGCTGATTGTTGAACAATACAAAATCCAGTTTTCGCTGTTCCTTTACTGTATACTTATCGATATTATTGTCATAATAATTTTTCAGATCCTCATCTGTAACAGTAATTGTAGAATCGGGAAATAAGCTGATCGGGAAATAAGCATAATCAGCACTATTCACATAAACATTTTTGCTTTTAAATGCTCTTAATACTTCATCCTGTGTAACGTTAACAGATGCCATGATAATACTTTGAAGTTTTTCATTAATCCGGTATTGCCTTACAGATTGTTCTGCATTTATTAACACTTTTTCATTCTGAGGGTCAAACAAAGCGGTTTCGTATTGTTGGCGATTGAAATTTCCTGCTGAATCGATAAAATTTTGTTTGAGAAATGCCGGAGGATTATCACCAAGTATGATATCTCTTATTTCATCATCTGAAACAGTGATTCCCATTTTTTTTACTTCCTGTTCAATCAATCTCTGCGATACAACATAATCCCAGACCTGATCTCTGAACTGATCCAGGTTTTCATCATCAACATCCTGTCCTTGTTGTTTTCTCGCTTCACGCTGCTGATCTACAGCAGCTTGAAAATCCTTATATGAAATTTCTTCCCCGTTAACCGAACCGACGTCATTTGAAGGTCCACCTAAAGCCTGCATAACACTGGAATCTGATATAACCATAAAAAGTACAAACAGAACACCAACAGTTAAAATAAACGCCGGGGCTAAGCTCCTCATTTTGGCCATCATAGCCATATAAATTATATCTCCATTTTAGTTTAATTTAAGTTTGTTAAAATAGATACAGCATATAAGAAAATCAACGTAATTTACTCTATTACCACTATTCCATAAAATAAATTCGAGATTATTAGCTTTTTAAATTAACCTCTGTTTTATCGCAAACATTGACTTTCAGAAAATACAAGCATATTTTAACATTATGTTTGTAAAGAGTGATAGAAAATGAATACCGGAAATGCAGAATTCTTAAGTTCGGTACCGATTTTTTCAGAACTTTCCCCAGAAACTATAGAAAAAGTATCCAAACTTGCTACTGTTCGTTTATATCCGAAGAATACTATTATACTTGGCGAAGAAGAAGCGGGATCAGCTTTTTTTGTTATAGTTTCAGGCAAAGTTAAAGTAAGCCGGATAAGTAATGATGATTCCGGTAAAGAAGTAATTTTATCGATACTGAATCCACTCGATTTTTTTGGGGAGATGGCTCTGCTGGATGGTTTGAATCGTTCAGCTAATGTAATTGCCCTTGAAGAATCACGTTTGTTTATTATCCAGAGAACAGATTTTCTCGATTTGCTTTATGAACACCCGGAGGTTTCTATAGCACTTCTCCAGGAGCTTACTCAAAGACTTCGTGCCGCCAGTATGAAAATAAAAGCTCTTTCACTTAAAGATGCCGAAGGAAAAGTTGCTACAGTTCTTCTACAGTTAGCTGACGATGTTGGAAGAATAAAACATGGCGTTGTTGAAATTGAAAAACTTCCTTTCCAGCATGAACTGGCAAATATGGCAGGCACTTCAAGAGAAACGATTTCCAGAACTTTGCATTCTTTTGCAAAGAAGGGACTGGTAGAATTAGAGGGTTCCAAGCTGAGAATAATCAGTTACGAAAAGTTCAAAGAATTATTCAATTGATAACAAATCTTTTTGATGGAAAATAGAAAAGTAGATTTACATACTCATACCAACTCATCGGATGGATTTCATTCAGTTAAAGAATTAGTTCTGAAAGCACATGAGAGGGGAATAGATATCCTGAGCATTACGGATCATGACAGCACCAACAGCATTGAAGAAGCAACGGAATTAGGACATGATCTTGGTATTGAGATTATCCCCGGAGTGGAAATCAGTTCAGATCTGAGAGGAGCAGAAGTTCATATTTTAGGTTACTTTGTCGATATCAATAATAAAGAACTTGAACATTATCTTCAGTTTTTTCGTGATGAAAGATTAAGAAGAGCGGCAAGCATTGTTGGAAAATTGAATAACCTCGGTTTGGAAATTAAACTGGATGATGTACTTGAACAATCAAAAAACTCTGCAATAGGAAGACCGCACATTGCGCAGGCTATGCTGGAAAGGAAATTGGTAAGCTCATATTATGAAGCCTTCAATAAATATATAAAGAACGGCGGACCAGCTTACGAAAGAAAAGTGCATCTTTCACCTCAAAGTGCGTTTAAAATAATTTCCGATGCCGGAGGGTTATCATTCATAGCTCATCCTGGTAAAATGCCTGAAAGTTTAGTAAAAGAACTAATTGAAGCCGGCGCTGATGGTATTGAGGTAATTCATCCCTCACACGATGAAAATCTTACACGGTTTTATCGCGGTATTGTGAATGAATATTTTCTTCTTGAATCTGGTGGATCCGATTTTCATGGCGGTAAAAGAGAGGACGATGATAATTTTGGTAAATATTATACTTCGCCCATTGCAGTTGAGGCAATGAGAACCTGTTTAATGAGGAATTCCGCGTAAATTTTAATACAAAGTTTTATACCCTACAAAAAAAGGTAAAGTTTTTTATCTTTATATATAGTAAACATTTCAATTAAGGAAACGAATAGGAAATATCTCTACCAGCACTGAAACAAAAGGGTCTAAAAAATGAGAAACTATTTTCTTTTCTTATTCGTTGTATTCTTTATTTCTAACATCCATCCACAGCAAGTTACAAACTGGAAAAATTATTCTGATCTCCGGAATGTTACCGATGTATTTTTTTCAGGTGATGCAATCTGGTCGGCAACTGATGGCGGTGCTTTCGGATACCTGCTGTCTGATAGTACATACAAAACACTTACTAAAGCAGACGGAGTTCAGGGTCTATCCATAACAAGCGTTACCGAAGATAATAAAGGAAATATTTGGCTCGGCAGTGCAGATGGTGTAATTGATATTTTTAATCCGGATGATAATTCTTTTAACGTTATTATGGATATTGCAAATTCAGGACAGGTTAACAAGAATATCAACTATCTGAATATAAAATCCGATACAATTATTGTATCATCTGAATTCGGGGTATCACTTATCGACGCTGATAATTATATTTTTTTCGATACGTTCTTCAAATTCGGGTCATTCACAACTAACACCCGTGTAAATTTTGCGGATAAATTTGATCTTATTTATGTATGTACAGACGAAGGATTAGCCATACAGAAAAAGGGTGCAACTAATTTGTCGGCACCGGATTCATGGAATACTTACAATAATATAAACGGATTACCCGGAACTAAGTCTTATAAAGTAATCAGTTATAATGATTCAATTCTTGTTGCTACCGACAATGGATTAGCAGAATTTAATGGCAATGATTGGTCAGTTTTTCTTCCCCAGTTCAATAACCAGATAGTTTCAGATATCCAGGCAAAGGGCGATTCTCTGTTTATTTTATCTGATAAAAAAATATATCTTTATAGAAACAATACCCTTACACAAATTCATACTTCACCATATGATCTGAAAAGGATTTCAATTTCTCCAAATTCGGGTTATGCAATTGCATCCACTAATGGTACATTATTTGTTAATCGGGACGATTCCGTTAAGTACCTTATAGCAAATGGTCCGACAGCAAATCAATTTCCGCAAATGAGTGTAAACTCTGAAGAAGTATTATGGTCGGCAAGTGGAAAGGATGGTGCAGGTGTAGGGTTTTATAGTTACAACAAAAATTTATGGAACAATTATAACGTTTCAAATTTACCGCAATTACCAAATAACGATGTTTATTCTGTATATACTTCCCCCGACAATGAAGTATACTTAGGTACATGGGGATTTGGATTTTTACGATACAACAATGAAAACTTTACATTATTTAACAGAGAAAACACCGGAATGCAGGGAGTCCCTGAGAATCCAGATTATCTGGTTATTACAGGTTTTGGAAATGATTCCCAGAATAATCTATGGGTATTAAACTATGCAGCAGCCGATCGTAAAACTTTAAGTATGCTGGAGGCAGGTTCTGATACAAGCTGGCATCATTTTTCCGTTCCTGCCGAACAAAACAGAATAGTTAAACAGCATTATGATCTAGCAATTGATCCTTATGATACAAAATGGTTTAGTTCCCGCGAATCAGCGGGATTGTTTTACTTTAACGAAATGAAAAGTTTTAATATTAGCAGCGATGATCGTTCCGGTTTTCTTACTACTGCAGATGGATTGGAACAAAACGATATTAACGCTGTTGTAGTAGATAAAAGAGGCGATGTCTGGATTGGGACATCTCTTGGCGCAAATATTATAACCAATGTTGCTTCTATCTTATCATCAGCGGCGTCTTCTCTTACAATTAATCCTATTTTTTCATTGAGGCAGCAATCCATCAACGATATAGCTGTTGATCCAATTAATCAAAAGTGGATAGCAACTAATGAAGGACTTTTACTGGTGAATTCAGATGGTTCAAAAGTTTTAGCATCCTTTAATTCTGAAAATAGCCCGCTTCTCTCCAACAGAATAGAGAGCCTGGCAATTGATGAAAATGCCGGGATTGTTTATGTTGGAACCGATAGAGGTCTGGCATCATTTGAAACACCGTTTATTAAACCTGCAGAATCGTTTGATAAACTGTTTATGTATCCCAACCCTTATATCTTAGACGGAAACAACAAACTTCTTACTATTGATGGTTTAATAAAGGATTCCGAAATAAAAGTATTGAACATAGACGGAAATCTTGTTGCAGATTTTTCATCTCCTGGTGGAAGAATTGCTTTCTGGGATGGAAAGGATAAAAACGGAAATATCGTCAATAGCGGTGTATATATCATTGTAGCTTACGATACCGAAGGAAACAGCATAACCACCGGAAAGGTTGCTGTTCTGCGTAAGTAAATTTAGTTTTCCCCTTTCTGAAATTTTCTTTTCTTACAGATGATTGATCTTACAAACATCTCGTTGCAATTTAGCGGCAAATATCTTTTTAAGGATGTTAGCTTCAAAATTAATTCCGGTGATAGAGCTGCTCTCGTTGGTGCAAATGGTAGTGGTAAATCTTCCCTGTTCAAAATAATCTCGGGGAAATTACAACCTGAAAGTGGTTTGGTTCAAAAACAAAAACGAATTTCGATTGGGTACCTTCCACAGGATCACATCGTTCATACAGGAAGCACCCTCCTTGATGAAGCGATGAATGCCCTCACCGATATAACAAATCTCCGGCAAAAAGAAAAAGAATTAACCGGGGCACTATCTCTGAACGATATCTCAAATGAAGAGCAGCAGGATTTGATTAATAACTTAGGTGAAGTTCATCAAAGGCTTGAAGAACTTGATTCTTACAGCGTCTCATCCAATGTTGAAAAAATATTAATGGGATTAGGGTTTGAAGAAAAGGATTTTTCAAGATTGACAGATGAATTTTCCGGCGGTTGGCAAATGAGAATTGCACTCGCTAAAATTCTGATTTCGCAAAATGATATCATTTTGCTTGATGAACCGACTAATCACCTGGATCTGGATTCTCTTGAATGGCTTATAAATTTTCTGAACAAATACAAAGGCGCACTAATAATTGTTTCACACGATAAACATTTTATTAATGCCGTTACAACCAAGACTTATGAAATCTTTAACCACAGGTTTTCTATTTTCAACGGCACCTACATTGCATATCTAAAATACAAAGACGAGAGAGATAAGGAATTAATTCACAAACACGAACTACAAAAAAAGAAAATAGAAGATACAAAGAGATTTATCGAACGGTTCCGATATAAGAACACAAAAGCTAAACAGGTGCAAAGCAGAATCAAGCAGCTTGAAAAGGAAGCATTAATCGAGCTGCCTGATTTTGAAGATGAAATAAATATTAATTTCCCCGATCCACCTAAAAGCGGTAAAGTAAATATTGAATTACATGGAATCTCAAAATCTTATGGCGAAAATAAAATTTTTAATGGAATAGATTTTCAAATAATTCGCGGTGAAAAAATTGCTTTTGTTGGTCCCAATGGTGCGGGTAAAACAACATTAGCAAAAATAATTGCAGGCAGAATCAACTTTGAAGATGGAGAAAGAATTACAGGACACAACACCTTTATTTCATTTTATGCACAGGACGTTGCTGATAACCTTGATCCTGATATCGATATCATCGAAACAGTCTATGGTATAGCAAAAGATAAAACACCTGAAGAACTTCGTTCACTCCTGGGTGCGTTTTTATTTCACGGTGATGATGTTTTTAAAAAGGCAGGAGTACTTTCCGGTGGTGAAAAAAGCCGTGTTGCGCTTGCTAAAATACTACTAACACAATCAAACTTAGTAATACTCGATGAACCAACAAATCATCTGGATATTTCATCAAAAAGGGTTCTCCAAAGAGCATTGATTAACTTTCCCGGCTCACTAATTCTTGTATCACACGATGTTGATTTTCTTCAACCAATTGTAAATAAAGTGGTTGAAATACGTAAAGGAATTATCAGAACCTTTACCGGTGGTATAGATTATTACCTTATGAAACGAGAGGAAATTCAGAAAAAGAAGGAAGAGGAGAAATCAGATCAGACTGAAAGGATAAATTTAAAAAAAGATAAGAAAAGAATTGAAGCTGAAAACAGGCAGGCAAAATACAGGGCTACAAAAGATGTTACAGATAAAATCGCAAAGCTTGAACAAGAGATTGATGCACTGGAAAAGAAAGAAAAGCACCTTGAAAAAACTTTAGCAAATCCCGGCACTTACAACAATCACGAAAAAGCAACTGAATTAGGTAATGAATTTTCAGAAACTAAACAAAAACTAAATGTCTGTTTAATTGAATGGGAAAGATTAAATACGGAACTAAGAAATATCGAATCTCAATTTGATTGAAGTGTTTCTCCTAAAAACTCCTCAGCCAAAGCTATTCCACCCCAGATAGCAGCATCATCTCCCAGTTTCGATGGTAATATTTTAAGATCTCTTGCAGCTGCTTTTAATACATGATTATGAAAAGCATCTTTTATCTTCGGAATCATAAAACCATCCATTGCTTCTATCATCCCACCACCGAGAACGATCAGGTTAAAGTTCATAAAATTAGCCTGGCTTGCAAGCACACCACCGATTACATTACATGCTTCGGACGTCCTTTTTGTAACAACTTTATCTCCTATCTCCAATGCATTAGCAAGCGCTTTGCTTTTTATTCTCTGACCCGATTTAACTTTTGCTGCAAGCTTGCTTTGTTTTCCTTTTTTTATGTCCTCGGTTATTTTATTTACAATCGCAGTTCTGCTGGCAATGGTTTCAAAACATCCGCGGTTACCACATCCACACACTGGACCATCCTTATCAACAAGAATATGACCGATTTCACCGGCAACAAAATTAGGACCTCTATAAATTTTACCATTCAGAATTAAACCGCCACCAATTCCTGTGCCTATGAAAACCGCAAGCATATCGGTTGAGTTTTTTCCTACCCCAAAATATTTAATGCCGAGTGCACCGAGATTGACATCGTTCTCTACCAAAACGGGAAGAGATATTTTTTTCTGAAGCTTTTCTTTAATATTAAAATTCTTAAGTCCGAGGTTTGGTGCAAGATCAATAACTCCTGTATATGGATTGACCGAGCCGGGTATACCAAGACAAACTGCCTCAATATGCTTTTCTTTTAAATCGTTCTCAGCCATAATATTGTTCACAGTGGAGGCAAGAGTTTTAACGTAAGCATCGCCGCCAGCTTCAGGATTTGTCGGCACTTTTAGCCGTGCCGTTATTCCTTCCACTTTATTTATAACTGAGACCAATACTTTGGTGCCTCCCATATCTATGCTGATTACAGACTTTAAAGGCAAAGTGTTTTCCTCGTATTGTAAGTTTTATTCAAAAATAATTTTGTTAAAGTATGAAGTTTAAATTACTATTGCAAAAGTAAGTTCCACACATTATTATAATTGTTTGTAATTAATATAACCAGCATAATTTGTACTATAATAAATTGAAGAAGCATAAACCGCTAAAAAGATTCGGTCAAAATTATCTAAAAGATCAGAATATCCTGAAAAAAATCGCTAATCAAATAGATCCGGTACCAGATGATTTGATTTTAGAGATCGGACCGGGAAACGGAGAATTAACTGAATTCATATACAGTAAAACAAAAAACTTCTACGCAGTTGAAATAGACACACGGGTAATTGAAGATCTGCAGAAAAGATTCTCTGGTTTGAATATCTTACAAGCCGATTTTTTAAAGTTAGATCTAAAGAATTTTGAAAAACAGGGACAAAAAAAAATCAGGATAATCGGCAACATTCCTTATAATCTTACCTCCCCCATCATTTTTAAATTGATCGATAATATCGAAGTGGTATCTGATGCAGTATTGATGGTTCAATACGAAGTTGCAAAAAGAATGACGGCAAACAAAGGAACAAAAGATTACGGTATTCTTGCAGTGTTACTAAAATATTTCAGCACCACAGAACTTTGTTTTAAAGTTTCACCTAATGTTTTTTATCCCCGGCCAAAAGTAAATTCTGCAGTAGTTCAAATCCGGATGAAGGAAAAGCATTTCAACAATGAATACAAGCAATCGTTTATAAACGTAGTTAAAGCATGTTTCGGGAATAGAAGAAAAACCTTAAAAAATTCCCTTGGTAATAGTATATTTAAAGAATTAAATTTTGCAGCTACCGGTATTGATCTTACCCGGAGGGCGGAACAATTAGACATAAAAGAATTTGAAAGTCTGGCAGTTTACGTCCTGGACAAGAGTGATCAATCCGAATCTACTTAAAAATTATTTATCTCGACCGAATGGTTAAAACAAAAGAATATGTACAACACCTTAAGGCATTCGATGTTGTAGTGGTGGTATTTTACATTGTACTTACTTTACTGAATATAATTTTTTGTTCAAGGATAGCGAACTGGTGGCTATGGATACTTGTCAATACAGGCATAATAACCCTAACTTTTTTCTTCGCTTACCTGGAAACAAAAAATGAAAACAAATTCTGGACTAGCCTTCATTATTGGTATGTTGTTCCGCTTATTCTTCTTACGTTTAAAGAAATTTATTTTATGGTAAAACCTATCCGTGTGTATGATTATGATCATTTATTTATTTCAATCGACAGGTGGATTTTCGGAACAGATCCCACACATTTGATTTATAAAATTTCCACTCCGCTTCTTACCGAGATATTACAAATAATCTACGGAATGTTTTACCTGTTGCCAATCATTTTAGGATTGGTTCTGCTCAGAAAGCGAAGATATGTTGCAATGGACTTTGCTGTGTTTACTGTTGTTTATGGATTTTGTCTGTCCTATCTTGGATACTTTTTGTTACCCGGGATTGGTCCAAGGTTTACGTTACACAACTTCGCAACCTTGAACAATCGGCTTCCGGGTTTATTCTTTACAAATATGCTTAGGGACTTTGTAAATATCGGTGAATCTATTCCACCAGGTACTTTGAATCCGGCTGCTGTAGTTCAGCGTGATATTTTTCCCAGCGGACACACAATGATCACGCTAATCGTAATTTACCTTTCAGTAAAAATGAAAAGCAGATCGAGATTTTTCTTTGTCCCGGTTGGCTCTCTTCTAATATTTTCAACCGTTTATTTATGGTATCATTATGTAATTGATCTCATTGGCGGATTAGTATTTATGATATTCACTGTCTGGTCAGCAAAATATATCTTTAACTGGTGGCGAAGACAAATAGGTAAGCCGGAATTCAGCTACGATAAAGATTAACCGAACTCCTGATGGAAGGAAAAAAAACTAAAGTTAAAAGAATTTTCGATTCGATCTCGCCTCACTACGATTTCCTTAATCACCTATTAAGCTTTGGGCTTGATATCTACTGGAGAAAGAAAGCTCTAAAACTTTCAAATCTAAGTAGTGAGACCGTTTTGCTCGATATTGCATGTGGAACCGGTGATTTTGCAATTGCAGCAAAAAAGCTTGGAGTTACAAAAATCTATGGTGCGGACCTCTCACAAAAAATGCTCAGGTTTTTCGTTGAAAAAAGTAACTGGATTAATGGTAAAACAATTCAAATGGTTGCAGAAAAATTGCCGTTAAAAAACGATTCAATTACAAACATAACCGTTGCATTCGGAGTTCGTAATTTTTATGATATCCGGCAAGGTTTTAAATCGTTCCAAAGAATTTTAAAACCTGGTGGGATTGCTACCATCCTTGAATTCAGAATGCCGGGACATCTGTTTTTCAAAAGATTATATAAATTTTATTTCAAAAAGATTCTCCCGTTTGTTGGTGGAGTCATTTCCGGAGATAAAGAGGCATACAAATATCTTCCATCATCCGTAGAAGAATTTGATGAGAAAATTAACCTGGTTAAGTTGATGAAAGAAGCAGGATTTGAAAAGGTGGACAATTACAATCTGACTTTTGGGACTGTTCAGGTTATAATTGCAAAGAAGTAAATTATTTTATATCGTACTCAATGAGATTTTGTATGTATATTCCTAATGTATCGGTGAATACAATTCCCCCACCGCTGAGAATCCCAAGTATTGCTGCACTTCCTTCCGATTTTAGAATCCCGATATTATCTGCAACCCAAACATAAGCTGTATAATTCTGTGGTGGAATATTGGGCTCGAGTTGAATTGTTAACAGGTATTCTACTTTTTTTGTATTAAATGTTGCAGAAATTCCGTTCAGATTCAATTTTAATTTTTCATCGCTAAAATATTTGGCAGTAAAATCAACAATATTATAACTAAACTGATCATTTATATCATAGCTAACCCTGTAAACTGCCCATGAATTTCCCGGTACAAATGGAAATAGAAACAATCTCATTTCAGTATGCAAAGTAACTGATGATCGGATTGAATCAGGAACTAAAACGCTAATACCTGAAGTATCTACAAAATAAAAAACTCCTGTTTCAGTAGTTCTAAAAAAAGTAGTGAAAGGTATTTTTTGTGATATTATTTCCAAAGTATCTAATTGAATTTGATAATTGGTTCTCCGGATTAGCGAATCACCATCGTAAGTTATAAAGCGGTTGCCAGCTATAACACTTCCGTTCGTATCTGTCCTGGTAATTTCATATTTATAAGAGGATCCTTCACTATTCGGGAAGTAATTTCCGTTATCTGCCGGTGAACCGGGATTTGTACTTTTGTCATCAATGCATGAATAAATAATAAACAGACCGGTAAGTAAAATCAGAGTTTTAATTAAAAATTTTTTCATCTAAGTCGATCTTTAAGTGCATTAAATGCTTTAAAACGATGACTTATAGAATTTTTTTCTGCAGGATCAAGTTCCGCTGAAGTTAATGAATAACCATCCGGAACAAAAAGTGGATCGTAACCAAACCCGTTTTTACCGCGTTCTTTATCAATTATTCTTCCTTTAATTTCACCAAATGATACAATCCTCTTTTCACCGTTATAATAAATTGCAGCACAAACAAATTTTGCAGGATGAGGTTCGGGATATTTTTTAAGCTCTTCTAAAAGCTTTTTATTGTTTATCTGATCATCACATTCTTCACCGGCATAGCGCGACGAATA
>Ga0307425_1000427_pt1 | contig 26748 bp, 23 predicted proteins | sample SalMarWE160330MG_FD_202152 | JGI IMG/M metagenome (GOLD analysis project Ga0307425, IMG submission 202152) | Salt marsh sediment microbial communities from the Plum Island Ecosystem LTER, Massachusetts, United States - WE1603-30 | ecosystem: Environmental > Aquatic > Marine > Intertidal zone >...
TAATAATAGGCGTGAGAACACATTAGAGTTTTTAAGATTTCTGTCCTGATTTAAAAATTAAATAATAAAGAGGAAAAAAGTATTATATTAATTATTAAGCAATAAAAATATTAAAGGAGAGTACTCAAATGAAACACTTATCAGCACCAGAAAATATAACCTGGTGGATAGCGCTGATTCTTGCAGTTGTGGGAATTATTCTTTATTTTTTAGGTTCCTTTTCTCAATATTCCTTCTGGCTGGCATTAGTACCGGCAGTCTTACTTCTTATTGCTACAAGATTTAAAGGTCTCTAAAAATAGAATTATTAGATCTACTAATATTGTTAAAATGAAATAGCTCTTGGAATCCTGGTTCTAGTATTAGGTTTTATGAGTTTATAAATAATAAATTATTAAAATGAAAGGAATATTATGAGTAAGGTTATATTAATTATTGTCGGAGTAATTATAGCTGTAGTGGGAATTCTTACACTTTTTCCAGCCATGACCATGGGTTTGTGGTTATCTATAGTTCTAATAGGGGTAGGAATTGTAAGCATAATTTTAGGGTTTCTTGATAAAAGAAAAACTGTAATAAAAGAAGAAGTAAAAGAGATTAAAAAAGAGGAATAGGTAGAAACCAAAATATAGAAAAATAAAGCAGGACACCAATTAGATAGGGCAAGATTTAATAGTTCTTTTGTGAATAGTAAGCACTCATCAGAGAGGACTATCCGTTGTTTGTAATAATGGACTTCCCCCCAAATGTTGACACCGAAGAGAAGACAATAATAAAATGAATTTGGAGGTAAAAAAGATGGGGAGCTGAACATTTAGCAAAGAATACAAGCTGCAGACTACCAGGCAGGTAATTAAAGAGGGAAAGCGTATTCCTGAAGTATCCAAAAGTCTCGGAATCACAGAGCAGACGATTTATCGCTGGTTAAGAGAATATGATAAGTATGGCAAGGAAGCATTCAAAGGCTTCGGTAACGTGAGAGTGGACAGCCAGTACAAGATCAAGCTATTAGAAGAGAAGAACAAACAGCTTGAGCAGGAGAACGAAATCCTAAAAAAGTTCCGAGTCTTCCAAAAGGGAAGACAAGACAAAAAGTAGAATTTATCACTGCTAGTAAGCATATATATAGTATCCGGCTGATGTGTGATGTTTTAAAGATCTGCAAATCAAGTTATTATTACTTAAGTAAACAGAAAACCGACAAGAAGCGACATTGAAAATCTTGCGCTTACAGACATCATAAAAAGGATCTTTAGCCAGTACAAAGCTAGGTACGGATCAAAAAGGATACTAAGAGAGCTAAGAAGCCGTGGAATCTATGTCAACCATAAGAGGGTAGAGCGTATAATGGCCAAAAACGGACTAAAAGCTAAGTATGTATGTAAAAGTCACGGTCGCTATAGTAAAGCATACAAGGAATCATTTTACCCTAATTATCTGAATCGCAAATTTGATGTAAAAGAGAAGAATAAAGTATGGGCTGGAGATATTACATACATACCTACAAAAGAGGGTTATGAGTATCTTATGGTTTATCTGGACTTATTTTCCCGCAAAGTTGTAGGCTGGTCCATAAATCGCCATCTGCGTGAGCAACTTGCAATAGATGCCGTAAGTGATGCATTTAACAGAGAAGACCCAGAAGGTGGCTTAATGGTCCATACGGACTGTGGGGCTCAATTTATGAGCGACAGCTATAATGCTCTGATAAAAAGAAAAGGTGCTTTTATCAGTATGAGCAGGGGAGGGAACCCCTGGGACAATGCCGTGATAGAGGCATTCAATAAGTCGCTAAAATCTAAAGCTTATAGATAAAAAGCATCCATTTGAAACAAGAGACCTTGCCCGAAAAGCTATATTTGAATATATCGAGATGTTTTATAATCCGATACGATTACATTCAGCATTAGGCTATAAATCGCCAATAGAGTTTGAAAAGATGCATTTTAACTCATGAATCTATTCTATGTGTCCAATAAATGGGGGACCCTCAACAGTCCGAAGCACTAACTTAAAAACTGGACTAAAGATTGGGTAAGGTCATCTCGGCTTACAGGCTAACTCCAACTATTTTTATCTTATAATCAACTAGATAGGATACATTTCTTAAATATTCTTACAGTTTTTACACTGCAAGAGCTTAATTGTACAGATTTAATTTGCCTTAAAACTTTTCTAGGGGATTTTTTAGAACTTTAAACTACTTTTTACATTCTTTCGTTTGTAATTTTCAGCTCTCGAGCCGTTTTTCTAGTTGTATTTGTATAGTAAACGATTTATTATAAAATATATTTAGTTTTGAACTGTTTAAAGGTTAAAAAAATTAGTATAACAATCGGCTGAAAGCGGATTTGTCAGCACACGATTTTTCTGATTTTAAAGTGTTTTAAAAACACTAAAATCTTTCGGTATTTATTGCTCGCAAACCGCTTAGCCGAAACTCTTGGATGGCACACTCAACATTGAGAGGGTAAGATGGACAGAAAATCAAATGTAATGGGCAAATCATTGAGCCAAATCGGTTTCTGGTCAGCTGCATTGACTGCGATATGGACCGTCTGCTTCACTGTTGCATTCTTTTCTTGGTATGTAATCTCTCCACCCAGTGAATGGCAAGACGTCCAGACATATGCAGCTTCATTTAAACCCATCCCATTCCTCGCCTGGGTTATCCCGTGCGTGCTGCTGGCCCTAACGTTTCCCGTATTGATGTCAAGCATCTATCTTTATGCTTCGAACGAAAGAAAAATCTGGGGGTTACTTGGTCTCGTCTTCGCTCTCGTCTACGCCGCAATCCTTGGCCTCAACTACTGGATTATGCTTGCAGTGGTATCCCCAGCACTTGTAGGTAACCACACAGAAGGGCTTGCGCTGTTTGTGATTAGCAGTCCAGTTTCCATAGCCTTCTCGCTTGAAGGTTTTGGGTATAGTCTGATGGGGTTATCTATGCTGTTTGCCGGGCCTGTGTTTTCTGGGGGTAAGTTGGAACGTTGGATTCGCTGGCTTCTCATCCTCAACGGGGTACAGATCGTCGCAGTCATCGCAGGCTTATTGGGAGTGTGGATGATCACAATGGTATCGCTTGTCATCTGGTGCATCAGTTTTCCCGTGGTTGCTGTTCTGCTGGCTATACTGTTCAAGAGACAAAGTGCTATCGTCCAGTCCACGGAGCCATCTCAATGCATCTAGGCTCTATATAAGTATTTAGGTTCTGGCTCTTTACCAACAAAGGGGGGAATCCGTTCTGACAACATAAGGATTTTTCCTTCTACTCTCAAGTTCGAAAGTGAAAAGTTAATAAGTTGCCTTTTCTTCTCTATTTTCTAACTTTCAAATAATTCATAAGCTCTAGAAGCTAGAGACAGTAAGTGAAATAGAATTATTTGTTTTCTGAATTACTTTTAAAACATTTTCATTTTTCAACTTGGTAAATATAAAGACATTATTTCTAGATTTTTTAAACAAATAAAAAAGGAACATAAATATAAATTCATATTCCCTATAGAGGTATCCTCTTAAAAATATTTTATTTATAATGCTAATATATTGATTTTTTATATATAATAAATGTTTGGAAATACCATAAGTTAGAAATAATTAATACTCTACTAAATGAAATATAGATAATATCTTATTTTACATTACTACTTTTAAAGATCACCTGATTAATAAAAATATCAACAAGGTTTGGGTCAAACTGTGAACCACTACATCTTTTAATCTCTTCTAAAGCAAATTCTTTTGATAATGCTTTCTTGTAAGGTCTTTCACTTGTGATTGCATCATAGGTATCCACAATAGATATAATTCTTGATATGAGCGGTATTTTATCTTTTAAGATCCCATAAGGGTAGCCTTTACCATCCCATCTTTCATGGTGATGCAGAATAGCTTCTGCTATAGGGGCAAGTTCAGCAGTTGACTGTGCTATCCTATAGCCGATCTCAGAATGCTTTTTCATAGTTTCCCATTCCTCTTCGGAAAGCTTGCCAGGCTTTAATACAATATTATCGGGGATGGCAATTTTTCCTATATCATGCAGAGAAGCAAGCAGACTCAGGTTGTCTAGCTTTGAATCTGGAAGTTTTAGTGCTTTCCCAAACATTATTGCAAATTTTTTCATTCGTCTGGTATGTGCTTCAGTCTCATAGTATCTTTCCTCTAAAGCTTTTTTAAGAGAAATAATCATGGAGCTACGGGCACTTTGGTTTTCAACAAGTTTATGCCTGTACATGTTATCTTCAGCTTCTTTTATTACTTCTTTTATACTCTTTGATGCACTTTCTTTAGTTGCTGCCCCCAGGGATATGCTTAAGGGTAAAATATCAGTACTATTTTCCCTACATTTTTTATATACCCTATCTATTATATTCATCGCTTCATCAAAAGAAGTCTGGGGAAGGATTGCACTGAATTCATCCCCGCCCCACCTGGCTACGATGTCTTCACCTCTGAAGCATTCTTTTAAGATATCTGCAATTTTAGTTAGGATTTTATCCCCATAGGTGTGTCCAAAAGCATCATTTATTAGTTTAAGTCCATTTATATCTCCGATAGCCAGGCTTAAGGGAAGCTGTCTGGCAGTATCTAATCTTTTTAGTTCAAAATCAAAAAATGCTCTATTATGTAGCTGGCTCAGCTTATCATGGAAGCTTAAATATTTTATATTTTCTTCTGCCTTTTTAATATCAGTGATATCTCTTAGGACTATCACTTTACCCATATATTTCCCTCTATCACTTTTTATCTCTGACTGGTTGGTATCATAATAATGCCTGTCACTACCTATCCCAATCTTTATTTCTCTATTTTCTAAATCCATTATCCTTTTAGAAGATATATTAGATCCTATTACTAAATCTTCTAATGGTTTTCCGGACACTTTATCGATGGAAGTTTCAAATATATTCTGAGATGCAGGATTCATTTTTATGATATTATTCCTTCCATCTAAAAGTATTAATCCGTCTTTCATATTTTCAAAGACGGTATTGAAAGCCATAGGCATAATTTCTCGTATCTTAGTTCTATTTAGAACTGCAATTAGCACAAGTGTACCTGTGGCTATGATGATAGGTACCTCTTCAAGAGTAGGGAAAGGATTAAATCCCAGGGTTTTAATTGAAATTATTAGCAGGGGGATAGAAATATATGGAATTAGTAATAAGTTTTTCCACACAATCTCCTTATTTGTTTTTTTATATGATTTAACAATATTTAGTATTACCACAATAATTCCAGTCAGCATCAAAGCATAGGAATAAATCGTAAAAATAAAATATAAGGTATTATATTCTTTTATCACCATCGAAAAAGAACTAAAAACTACAAGTTTTGCATTTACCCAAATTAAATTATGAAGTTCATTGGTTAAAACTAAAAATAGAGTGATCACCGGAAAGATAGAGACAATAATAATATTTTTTAATGTGATAAATTTTTTATATCTAGTATATTGAACTGTAAGTAAAAATACTCCTACCGGAAGGAGTATGGAACCTGTGTATTGGATTTTATTAAATAGTATTTTCAACATGGGATTTTCAAAGCTTTGCTCAAGTAAAAAAGATACTATCCAAATAATAGAGAGCATTAATATAGCTATTCCAATAATATCCTGAAGTCCTTTTCTGTAAATAAAAATATAGAATATTCCTAAAATTAGAAATAACACTATTATTGCCAATGGAATAGTATAATTTGTAAACTTTAATATCATAATAATTTCTTAAATTAAATAATAATATATATACAAAAGTAATTATATAATAATTAATTATAAATAGTCAAATATTTTTATTGACATTTAGTCTAATACATTATATTATTATCAATAGACATAATTATACAAGGATAAAAAAATGCATGTTTTAAATGATAATTCAAAAAACTTAATAAAATATATCGCAATAGCATTCACACTAGTAGCGGTTATATTGTTTATGGGACTTAATTTACCCGGTAGTCTTTTTGCTGCAGAGAATTCCGTTAAAACTGCTAAAGAAGAGGAAAAAGCTACTAAGGATGCTGCTAAAGAAGAGGAAAAAGCTACTAAGGATGCTGCTAAAGAAGAGGAAAAAGCTACTAAGGATGCTGCTAAAGAAGAGGAAAAAGCTACTAATGATGCTGCTAAAGAAGAGGAAAAAGCTACTAAGGATGCTGCTAAAGAAGAGGAAAAAGCTACTAAGGATGCTGCTAAAGAAGAGGAAAAAGCTACTAATGATGCTGCTAAGGAAGAGGAAAAAGCTACTAATGATGCTGCTAAGGAAGAGGAAAAAGCTACTAATGATGCTGCTAAGGAAGAGGAAAAAGCTACTAAGGATGCTGTTAAAGAAGAGGAAAAAGCTACTAAGGATGCTGTTAAGGAAGAGGAAAAAGCTACTAAGGATGCCGCTAAGGAAGAGGAAAAAGCTACTAAGGATGCTGCTAAGGAAAAAGACTTAGCAAAAGATAATAAGATTGATAAAATAAACATCAAAGAGAATATGCATGAAGTAGAAAAAGTTTCTAATTTAGGCAAAAATGCTGGGGATGATATTGATAGCGTAGAGGAACTTTTAGAAATAATTGAGATAACGGACCAAAATCAGATTTTAGATATAAAAGCAGTTATGGAAGAAAATGAGATAGTAGATATTTTAGATGTGAATGAAATTATCAATGAAAATAATTATCTTGAAATCGAGTATGCTGATATAGAAGACACAAACATTCATTCAGATAATTCTCTTGAATTCCTCTGGAATAAAATTAAAGAATTTGCTTATTATTACAATTCATAATTTCATTTGAGTACTATTGTCCACTCTAGACGGTCATTATAAATACAATTCAGGTATAAAAATATCTCAACTTTAAGCCATTATCGCGTTTCTACATTGTGTACAGTGGCCAGTCAAATGATACAAACAATTCATTATACAAATATAAAATTAGTTTTAATTATCTTTAATCCATATTCTGAATCTATGATTTCATCAAAATAAAAAGTTCGAAATGTGTCCACTAAGGGGAACAAGCAAATTTAGGTTCTCCAGTTACCCACCAAAGATTTGAATTATTCTATAATAGTATCGTATAACTTTTCTTTATAATTTTCCTCTTTAATTTTTTTTGAAATCTTATGAGCTTTTATTTTATAAGATTGATTTAGAAATAAATCTAATATCTTTGGCTCAAGATTTTTACTTTTTATTTTACTGATAGCTATACCTACTGGTCCAATACCTAACTCACTTACTAGATTATTCCATGCATATTGATCAATTATATGTGGGATAATCATTGTTGCGCATCCATGTTTAATTGCTGTGTGAGTTGTCCCTGAGCCACCATGATGAATAACAGCATATATTTTTGGAAAGATCCAATCATAGGGGACTTGCTTAACAAAATGAAATAATTTTGTATTATATTTAGTAGGTTTAATCAAACCTCCAGAAGCAGTATTAATAATTGCTGGAATATTGTGTTTTTCTAAAATATCTAAAATAACGTTTGTCTTTTTTTCAGGATTGGGATTAGCCATGCTTCCAAATGTAATAAATAATATCTTATTGTGTTTTGCCATATATTTTTCCAGATTCTTTTCAGGTTTCCAGTTTATGGTTTTATCTCTTTCATGATATCCCAATACTTTAATATTTTTATTCCAATATTCGGGCTTTGGGAAAAGAGTAGGAGATATTGTATAAATTACCTTCCTGGATGAAATGGTTTTTTTAATTTTTCTTTGGGTTATTTTCCTCTGGATATTTAGCCACTTAATGGCAATTATTATGGTTATAACTAATCCAAAATCTGCAAATGAATAGGTTAGCTTATTAAAAAAAGAACCAAAATTGCTGTGAAAGGCAACATGAGTATGATCTTTAACATAATGAATATAGGGGACAGGACTTATAAGAATGGTCTTTCCCCTATTATTTATTTCCCATATTATGGGGTAAATGGATTTCCCATTATATAAAATCCTATCTGGTCTTTCTTTTTTAATTATTTCATATTGTTTAAAAATAAGTTCCTTGTTTATTTGCGAAGATTCTATGCTAAGACTTATTAATGAAAATAGTTTCCTTAATCCTGTGCTGCTTCCTCCCATAAAAGCTTTCCAAGCGTCACTATTCAGAAGCTTAGTATATTTTTTTCCTAGGGAAGCAAATTCAATATTTGATTCTTTAGCAAGACTTCTGAAATGTTCTGGAAAAGCACATAATACCTCATGTCCTTTTTCTTTTAGTATATCCCCAATGGCCAAAAAAGGTTCCATATCTCCGCGGGTACCGATTGATATTAATAATATTTTCATATTGATAAGATTGAAGTATTTATTTTTTAATAGTTTGTGGTTTATATTAAAGTATTAGAGGGTGTTAATCAATTAAAAAGTTCTAAAAGCGTCCAATACGGGGAGCCAGCATACCCCAATATAGATAACAAAATTAAAATGGCGGTACAGGAGCAAAACAAATCACTTACGAGGTGCTTGAAAAATATGTGAAGCCCTGGATTATACCGTATCGGATATGATCGAATATATACCGGAAGGAAAATAGATTTAATTTTTTTAAAGCATGGAGAGGAGTCTCTCCATGCTTTTTTATTATAAAATATATCTTTATAATTACCTTGACAGGTAGAGTAATTTAATATATTATTGCCCCATGTGATAGAGTAATATTAAATTACACAAATATATATCATATGGAGTGAAATATGATTAGTAGTGATATTATCCGTGGTCACTTAGATGCAGTTATTCTGAAACTGATTCTTGAAAAAGATAGTTATGGGTATGAAATTTCCAAAGAGATAAGAAATCGGACGAACAATCGCCTTACAGTAAAAGAAGCTACGCTATATGCTGTCTTTCAGAGACTTGAGAAAAACGAATATATAGTATCCTATAGCGGACAGATTACCCACGGCGGGAAAAGAAAATACTATAAAATTACACAATTAGGTCGAGATTTCCTTGAAGAGAAAATAAGCGAATGGCAAACAATTAAGGACATTATCAATACATTTTTGGAGGTAAAAGATGGTAACGATTAAAGATTATTTAGAAGAACTATTTGGAGATATCCCGGATAGTGTAGAAAAAGAAAACATCAAACAAGAGATCATGCAAAACCTTGAAGAAAAGGTGCAGGATCTAATGAAAGAAGGTAAAACTGAAGAAGATGCAACCAATAAGAGTATTGTGGACTTTGGCGATATGCGCGAGATCAGGAATAATCTAATGCAAGCAGCTCAGCCGAAATCAGCAAAGAAAGATATCTCAAGATACAAAAATCACTTATGGTTCTCCATATGTGGAAGCGTGTTGATTATAGGATTATTTTTGTTTATTAACTTTTACTACACACCGAATATTATATGGTTTGTATACCCCACATTTGCAATTTTGTGGTGGCCGCTGGGCACACTATTTGCATTTCTTAGAATAAAAAAAAATGAGGTATGAAATGAAAAATAAAACCTATTTATTTTCATATATTGCTCCGCCTTTAATACTAGCGTTTCTCTTTTTTATTAATTACACTACATCCTGGGGCCATCCTTGGATTATATATCCTGCATTTGCTATTTTGTGGTGGCCTCTTGCTGTAACATGCAGCAGAAATAAAAATATAGTTGCTTTCTCTGTTGCAGGGAGTGTGTGGATATCAGTTTTCGTACTTAGTGTGAACTTGATAACATCTCCAGGGTACCTGTGGTGCATATTCCCCATATTCGTTGTGTGGTGGTGGCCATTGTCTCTGATATTATGCAGGGCGAAAAAGTATAGGCTGTACTCTGTTTTAGCAAGCACATATACTATAGGATTCTTCTATTTGGTGAACCTGATCTCATCGCCGAATGTTACATGGTTTATATATCCAGCATTTGCGACTTTATGGTGGCCAATTGCTATGTTCTACAACAAAAACAGAAACGCTGTAGTCTTCTCTATTATAAGTAGCATACTTGTCTCTGTATTTATGATTGCGGTAAATTTATTAACATCACCCTCATATTTATGGTGCATATTCCCTATATTTGCAGTGTGGTGGTGGCCGTTATCTTTGTCACTTGTAAGGATAAGAAAATATAAACTGCTGGCTATAATAGGAAGCATATACACGATAGCATTCTTCTACTTGGTGAACCTGATCTCATCACCGAATGTTACATGGTTTATATACCCTGCGTACGCTGTAATCTGGTGGCCGTTATCCATGTTCTTTGTAAAGAAAAGCACAATAAAGCTTTATTCAATCATTATGAGCTTTACAACACTTGTTTTTCTTACATTGACTAATTATTTTGTGAGCCCCGGTTACATATGGGTGCAGCATACAATTTTTTATTTTTTGTGGTGGCCATTAATTACATGCTTAGGCAAAAAAGCTAAAACCCTGACTTTCTCAATCATCGGGGCTATAGTTATTATTGCATACTATATTATGGATTATTTCATACTGACGCCAGATGCTCATCCCTGGTATCTTTATATCATTCTGCCAGTGATTTGGTGGCCTGTTTGTAAAGCTTTTAAAGATAAAGTTTTTAACATTAAGTTTTTGTTCTCAAGTTTGTTGATATTTACCGTTTATTATGCAACACTCAACTTGATATTCTCACCTAATTACTTATGGATTCTGTATCTCCTGTATCCATTCTTATGGATAGTAATGGGAATATATTTTTATCGCAGAAAGAAAATCTTTACATTCTCAATATGGGCTGCTGCCATCACTATCTTGTTTTTCTCGGCTATAAATTATATGGAGAGTCCACATCAAATTTGGGCGATATATCCATCCTTTGCTATTTTATGGTGGCCACTCAGTCAATACTACTATGGTAAGAGAAAAAAGCTGTGAGTTAAGAACAAGTCAGTGGTACTGCCGATTTTTCTAACTTATCTTTAACTTCATCAGTGTTTTTAATTCTTCTATCAATCATTTTAAAAATTCAGTAGTGATCATATAACTGCAGCAGCATCAATTAAATTACCTTTATTGTATTAGTGAGTAATTTTATTTCTGATTCGCCAGGAGCATTTGAAGAAATGAGTACCAGAGCTGAGACACGATCAGGGTGGCGCAGGGCATGAATTGTAGAGGTTCCTCCTGCAGAAGCAGTTATAACTAATGTTTTATCAATATTTGGAGAGTCCAGTAAGGATGCAAATGCATAAGCCTGATCGGGGGGTAATACATTCATAGGTAAAGGTGTATATAAGTATCCGAAACGGGAGTGAACAATGGTGCGGAATCCCTCATAAGAATAATCCTTTGCAGTTATTAATCCCTGATCAAATCCGCCAAATATACCGTTGATCATAAGAAGGGGATAACGCTTTCCTGATTAAGCTTATTCTATTGGGCTTTGTTATATAATTATCTCGAAAACAGTAAAATATAAATATAACTGGCGCGGAAGTTGAGGGTCCCCCAAAAACGGTAAATACTAACATTGTGTCTGGGTTAGTTTTTGGGAAGAAGGTCACACCCTCAGTCATAAAAATGCTTTCATACCAGTATTATAATAATTTTTTATTTTTTAAAGATTAAAACTCCAAATCCTGAGGTCGATTGCCATGAATCGTTGGTGGGATCGTTCCATTTTGAAATACTGTCTCTTTTTCCACTTCCCTGGTCGTCGTTCACTTGAAGGTCAAAGCCGATAATTATACCGTCTTGTGCCGTCAGGTTTCGATACGGGATTTTTACTTCAACCGCATATCCTCCCTCGATAACCCGGGCTGCACTTTCAAAACCATCCACACTGCCTGTAGAACCAAAAGACTGTTCGTTTTTAAAGTTTACCCTGAATTGGCCATCATCTTGTTCATAGGAAGTTGTTTTATTATTGTTCTCATCTATAAAAAACTCAATACTGTCCTGCATATATACAACCTTGTTGATATCACTTAGCACAGGATCATTTACTTCCATATATGCATAGAGTGCGTTTTCATCCCACAATACCCAGGCTTTTGCAGTTGCACCCCGGAATATGTTTTCTTCGTCTTCTATACCCTGAATAAATTTCTCGACAACCAGAGGATTACCTGCATTGTATTTTTCATCCTTGATACCATCGATTTCGGGAGTCCCGTAATTTGCTGTCGCCCCGCTGGGAGCCGTTACGAAATTAAGTGTACCCCAGTATTTGGGTATCTGGCTTGCAATGTTATTCTTGTCATTCCATTTGACAAACACCTGGTCTCCGTTTTTAACCTGGATATCCGATCCCATTGTTATGCTTTCACTGCCTTCTATATACTCAAAGGGAACACGTGTTTCAAAAATATATCCGCTGTCCGTCTTATTGAAAGCAGCATCTTTAGTATCTTTCCAGTCATAGTTAAGAGCAAATTCAATTATCCTGTTATTTTCATTCAGGGAATCTGACCTGTCATTTTTCTCATCAATAAAAATAACAACGGCATCATCTTGCCCGGGACTCTCATCGGATACTTTAAGCAAGATATATAAATATTCTTTATCCCAGAGCGCTTTGGCTTCCACATTAAGGTCTTGGGAGGCAGGCAGATTGGGAAAATATTCAGCGAACTGCCATATCTCATCCTCTTTCCCGTCGATTACAGCAGTACCTTGAATTACTTTTGCTTTGTTGATCCTGGGAGTTAATTTTTCAGGATCAATCATTCCCCAGTAAAAGGGTTTTGCTTTTTGTTCTTCATCAAAGGGTAAAGGCCAGTCATTACGATCTGTAAAATAATACCTGAGCCAGGTGTACTCATCTGTCAAACCCCAGAAGGTTACACTGGTTATATGTTCTTTATATTTATTCATGATGGTAAATAAATCTTTTACGCGATGCCCCTGTTCGTTTAAAAGCTCCTCACTGATAGTTGAAAAAGACTGTGTCTTTCTTTCATATACGGTGATATCCAGTTCAGTGATATGAATTTCCAACCCTAGTTCGGAAAACTCCTTTAATGTTTTTTCAAAGTCATCAAGAGTGGGTTTTTCAAGTGAAATATGCATCTGCATGCCGATACCGTCTATAGGTACACCTTTGGCTTGAAGTTTTTTAACCAGGTCTATAATCGCTTTACGCTTATTGGCGTTTGTAGTGTCGTACTCATTTAAAAAGAGTTTTGCTTCCGGATCTGCTTCTCTTGCATAACGGAACGCAAGCTCTATATATTCTTCCCCCAATATATCAAACCATTTATTTCTTCGGAATCCATCCGGTACATCAGGATCGATTGGCTCATTTACCACGTCCCAGGCATAAATCTGCCCCTTGTATCGCTGCATTACCTCAGTGATATGAGTCTTCATGCGTTCTTTAAGTTTTTCTTTAGTTGCCTGTTCACCGTTTTCTAAGAAAAACCAGTCGGGTACCTGATTATGCCAGATAAGCGTATGACCACGCAGGGCGATCCCGTTATCTCTGCAAAAATCGGCGATTTTATCAGCATCCTCAAAATCAAAAAGTCCTTCTATGGGTTGGATGTTTTCAGGTTTCATGGCATTTTCTGCTGTAATACTTGAGAAATGCTTCAATAATAACTCTCTCTGGGCAGGTATTTCCAATTGAAGCGGTTCTATTGCTGCACCTATATAGAAATCATCCTTAAAGACCTCTTTGAGTGAGGGAATATCCTCTTCTATAGCAGTTTCTTCAGTAACAGTTTCCTGTTCTTTAATCAAAGGAATATCCTCATCAATAACAAACTCTTCTGTTTTCTGACAGGCTGCTAAGAGAATAAGTATCAGTAAAAGTAAAAACAGATATCTATATACTTTAATAATATCACCCTTCCAATTATCGATATTTTATCTTAAAGTCAAACAAAAATCTACAGTTAAGGGCCATTGAGATTTCATAAATATAAATAAAAAAACACATTTTAAAATTATTTTGTAATAGCCTTTAAGAATAAAGCAGATATTTCCTTTTCAAGTTTTGGATTTTCTTCGAATTTTGCTGCAGTACTTGGATTATTTGAAAAATAATATTGGATAATCTCCAGAAAGATACTTATTGCCTGCGTAGAAACTGAATTATTAATTAATCCCTGTTTTTTCCCATCCTCAACAAGGTCAAAGATCTGGCTCTCTATTTTTTCATTAACCTCTACTGCTGCCTTCTCTTCATTAATATTACTTTCGATATATTTGGGAAAAAAATGGTTGATTAGGTCTTTTAAAAAATTAATTTTTAATGAGATTACTTTTTCAAATTTGATCTTTAAAGAAATCTGACTTCCCATGATTTGTTTTATTCCAAGCAGACTATCATTTAAAAGCTTTTTCAATAGTACTTGTTTTAAGTTTTCCTTACTCTGAAAAAAATTATATATTGATACCTGCGAAACAGAAGCTTTCCTGGCAATCTCGGCAATTGTGACCTTATTATAACCATATTGATTAAAAAGCTCTTTCGCGGCTTTTAATATAGAATCTTTTTTTTGCTGACGTCTTCTTTCAAATCCATTCATTAAAAAACTCCTGATATTTTAATAATTATGTAATTTATTTACTATTTTAATACATAAATATTGATTTTTCAAATAAATTCGGTTAGGATATAAAAATTATTAGTTAAAATATTTAAAAATATAAGTAAAATACCCGCAAAATAGAGATTAGGAGATGTATAAATTATGAAAAGTATAATTAGAACAGAACATTTGACGAAACATTATGGCAAGGTTCATGCTTTAAAAAATGTTTCAATATCTATCAAAAAAGGAGAAATCTATGGTTTTCTGGGACTTAATGGCGCAGGCAAGACTACAACGATTTTACTGCTACTCGGAATAATAAATCCTACAACAGGTGCTTCTTTTTTATATGGGGAAAAAGTCAGTGCCGGGAATAACAGGTTATGGAAAAATGTAGGATATCTTCTGGAAAGACAATATTCATATCCTGAACTTACAGTCAGTGAAAATCTTGAGATTATACGACACCTGCGCGATATATCTGATAGAAAATCAATTGACACCATTATTACCAGGCTAAAATTAGATTCATATAAAGAGGTAAGAGCAAAAAATCTATCCCTGGGCAATGCCCAGCGTCTTGGTCTGGCAAAAGCACTTTTACACAATCCAGATATTTTAATTCTGGACGAGCCTGCAAACGGTCTGGACCCGGCTGGAATTGTGGAAATTCGGGAACTGTTAAAAGGTCTTGCCTGCAATCATGGAGTAACAATATTTATATCAAGCCATATATTGGGTGAGATATCCAGACTTGCCACAAGGATTGGAATCATTCATCAGGGCAGCTTGATACAGGAAATAGACACAAATGAATTGGAGAACCTTTGCAAAAAACGGCTCGTCCTTGATGCTGATAATAAAGAAGCAGCAAGATTAAAGCTTCTTGAAAACGGATTTCCGGTAAACGTATCCGAAGAAGGGTTGCTGGAAGTAAAAGAGGATGACGCAATAAAACACCCAGAAAAAATCGCAAATATTTTAGTATATGCGGGCCTTCCGCCAAAAATGCTGAAAGTAGAAGAGGAAAATCTGGAGTCATATTTTTTAAGAATAATCGGAGTGAATGGGGGAAATATAAAATGAAAGGTATTTTATCTGCTTTGTGGGTCGAAAGCCTCAAAGTACGCAAGTCAAGAATATTTCCGATAACAATTCTGGCTTTTGCTTTTATTTCTATTTTTATGGGGCTTTTAATATTTATCGCAAAGAATCCCGAACTGGTCAGTAAGCTTGGTCTACTTGGCACCAAAGCAACCTTTTTTGGGGAAGAGACTGATTGGTCTGCATATTTCAATCTGTTCATGCAGATAGTCAGTATGATAGGGCTAATAGGATTCGGGTTTGTAACAAGCTGGATTTTTGGAAGAGAATATTCTGATCGTACCATAAAGGATATGCTTGCATTGCCCGTTTCCCGGTATGTCATTGTTTTATCGAAATTAATTGTAACGGCTGTCTGGTGCCTTTTACTTACCCTTGTTTTGTTTGCTGTCGGATTGGCGGCAGGATGGATGATTCATATTCCGGGATGGTCGGGGGGACTTGCCCTGCAAAGCTTTTATACCGTTATTATGACTTATATTCTCACCATACTGCTCTGTCCCACCGTAGCCTTCTTCGCAAGTTATGGCCGGGGATACTTGCCGCCTATTGGTTTTGTGATAGTCACTCTTATAGCCGGGCAGTTCATCAATGCATTGGGTCTTGGACAATATTTCCCATGGATGATCCCTTCTCTTTATAGCGGAGCTGCCGGAGCAGAGGGACCGCATCTGGAAATTATAAGTTACATCATTCTTTGTTTTACAGGTTTAGCCGGACTGATTGGAACACTTGCATGGTGGCGCTTTGCGGATCAAAACTAAAAGTTTATTTGGATGTTAAATATTTATTTGCTACTTTAAGTTCATCCATCATGGCTATATGTTGGGGGCATTTTTTCTCGCACTGACCGCATTTAATACACTTAGAAGTATCCATTTTATTTTCTGAGGACAACAAATCTTATATAGAGTCTGTAATAGAGAAATGTTATTGTTTGTCTGCTTAAAATATACTAATATGAGCGGATATTTCCGAAATAATCAGAATGGACTGGGTCCGTGTACGCCAGTTTCTACCATCTATTCCCCAACTTCTTAAGAAGGCAATCTCGGCAATTCCTATGAAGCCGCATATCAAAAGAATTTTTGTTGGATTTTGAAATACCGGCGGTGCTTAGGCAATTTTTATCAGAAAAGAACTTGTGTTTTTTAGGATTTAGTATATCATTTGTAATAAGTAATTGCTTATAGACTTATATAGCTCGAGGTGCGGCTTTAGGAGTTAATTAATTAAGGATGGTAAATAATTTAGATATGGGTGATAAAAATGTATTCAATAGAAGTTAGAGATTTAACCAAAAACTTTAATGGATTTAAAGCAGTGGATAAAATATCGTTTATGATAAAAAGCGGAGAACTTTTTGGTCTTCTCGGTCCCAACGGTGCCGGTAAAACGACGACCATCAGGATGCTTACAGGAATTTTTAAACCAACAAGCGGTACTGCTTTAGTAGGAGAATATGATATACAAAAAAATCCGCTGGAAGCCAAGCAGTTTATGGGAATAGTCCCTGAGATGGCAAATGCATATGTAGATCTTTCGGCATTTAGGAATTTATTGCTTATGGGGGAGTTGTACGGGATACGGAAAAAAGAAATAATGGAAAAAGCTGAAATTCTGTTAAAGCTTTTTGGATTATATGAGAGAAGAAATAATAAGGTAAAGACTTTTTCCAAAGGTATGAAGCAGAGATTGATCGTGGCTATGGGACTAATAAATGATCCTAAAATATTATTTTTAGATGAACCTACTTCTGGACTGGATGTAGAGAGTGTCAGATTGATCAGAGATCTTATAAAAGATTTCAATAGCAAAGGGACTACTGTAATTTTGACAACTCATAATATTGAAGAAGCAAATCAGCTCTGTGACAGAGTGGCAATTATGAATCACGGCCGGATCGTAGCTATTGATTCCCCTGAAAAACTAAAAAGCACTTTTCAGAGTACAGCCTCTATTGAAGTAGCTTTTGATAAGGAAGTAAAGGCGGAGGAATTATTATTTGGCGATGTGGTTACTGAGGTAAAGAAAGTTGGAGATAAACTAAGATTATACAGCAGAAGAACCGGAGAAGTTATTCCACTGCTGGCTAAATATTCAGATTCTATCGGCAGTAAAATCATATCAATTAATACAATAGCACCTAACCTGGAAGATGTATTTGTAAGGCTGACAAAGGAGTAAGAAAAATGAATTTCATCGGGCAGTTAAGGAAGTCTCTGGCTGTTACTAAAAAAGATTTGTTTATTTTTTATTTAAAAGGACCGGTTGTAATATCCGGAATACTTATGCCGTCTTTTTTATTTGTTGCTTTTGCTGTGGGAAGAAATCTTTCTTTTAATTTTTTAATACCCGGACTGATGAGTATGGCACTTTTTGTTACTGCTTCATCTATAGGCCCGGTAGTAGCACCGTGGGAAACCAGAATGCGGACTTTTGAAAGGTTAGTTTCAGCACCTGTTACATTGTGGGCAATTATTCTGGGGGATATATTTGCATCCCTTATGTTTGGCCTGTTCATAACCTTTTTTATTTTTATAATAAGTATTGTTTTACTGGGGGTAGAGATAATAAGTTTAAGCCTGGTAGCAGGGACCATTATTGCGGCTTTTTGCTTCTCGTCTTTAGGCCTGCTGATTTCGGCTCCACCTACCGATAATCCATCAAATATAATGATGCTCCAGAGTATGATCAAATTCCCCCTGATCTTTATAAGCGGTGTATTTGTTCCCATTGATAATATGGGAAACTGGAAATTTATTTCATATATTTCTCCTCTGACTTATTATACTGATTTAGCCAGAAATTCTATAAGCGGCACAAGCAATTTCAGTCCCATTATTGATCTCCTGGCTCTTATTGGGTTTAGTATCCTGTTCTTTACTGCTGCTATAGTATGGCATAAAAAAAGTTTGACCAAGAGATTTTAAAGAATAAAATAGCGAGGTAGCGAGTGAAAGATAAAGTGGTAATAATGTCAGAAATATTCAAGGCCCTGGGCGAACCGACAAGGCTTAGGATAATAAGGATGCTGGCATCTAAAATGGAAGATAATCTATGTGTCATTGATCTGGCAAAAAAGCTCGGGATTACTCAACCGGCTGCTTCTCAGCATATAAAAATTTTGAAAAGTGTTGGTATACTTGAACCAAATAGGATAGGTTTTCGTGTATACTATAGTGTAAATGCAGATGTTTTGAATGCATACAAAGAGGATATCGATAAACTGTTTAAAATAGTGTTTGAAAAATGCCCCAAATATGGTAAATGTAAGGGGCATAAGGTTTAACTCTATTGGAAGATAACTATCCGGTTATGAAAGAAAACAAAGATTGCAGGTTAGATAAGTCATGGGCAAGGCTAATACAGAAGAATATATCCGGGATAACTATATAGACTGCGACCATGTGTATTGAGATTTTTACAAGGTGGCATGATATAGGCCTACAATAAAATAGACCTAGATATTGGATTTTCTTAAATTTCTTCTATTCTACGTGTTTTCTGATCTAATATTATAACCAACGGTCATTTTTGTCTCCGATAACCTAAGATATGTTGACCTATAGGGGATTGTAGGTTGGTGATCTAGAAGCAAGCTCTTATAAATTGAATTAATAGCTTTAAAAATATAGAATAAAGGTATATTAACAGAAAATTTGCAGCTCCCGGATGGTAATTTAAATGTTTAGATTAGTATTATTAAGACATGGCGAAAGTATTTGGAATAGAGATAACCTCTTTACCGGGTGGACTGATATAGATTTATCTTCCGCAGGAATAAAACAAGCAAAGGAAGCCGGGGAGATTCTTAAAAAGGAGGGGTTTACATTTGATATTTCCTTTACCTCAGTGCTTAAAAGGTCCATCAGGTCTCTTTGGATAGTGCTTGACATACTTGACCTGATGTGGGTACCTGTTAAAAAATCATGGAAGCTCAATGAAAGGTTTTACGGAGCCATGCAGGGTTTAAATAAATCAGAGACAACTAAAAAGTATGGAGAAACCCAGGTTCTAAAGTGGAGAAGAAGTTATGAAATCCGTCCCCCTGAAATTAATATACATGACAGCAGATATCCAGGCAATGACTCTAGATATTCCAATCTAACCAAAAAAGAGCTGCCTACTTCAGAATCTTTAAAAGACACGGTTAATCGAATTTTGCCATATTGGTACGATAACATTGCACCCAGTATTAAATCCGGCAAAAAAGTACTATTGGTAGGCCACGGGAATGGTCTCAGGGCTCTGGTAAAACACTTTGATAATATAAGCAGCAGTGAAATTGCGAATGTAAATATTCCTCTGGGTATACCTCTGATCTATGAGTTGGATGAAAAGCTAATGCCTTCGAATAAATATTATTTAGGTGAAGACAAAAAAATAAAGGAAGCTATTGAGTTCATAGCCAATCAACACAAGACAAAAGGAGGAATCAAACATAATGTATGATGTTATAACAGTTGGATCAGGTACTGTTGATGTGTTCGTGTATACTGATAGATCCGAGTCCATATCTATAAGAACAAAAAATGATGAGGAAGGTTATATTTGCTATCCTGTGGGGGCAAAGCTTCTTATAAACACTCTTTATTTTTTAACCGGCGGAGGAGGCACCAATACTGCAGTGGCTCTTTCACGATTGGGCTTAAAGGTAGCATATATAGGTAAAGTCGGAAATGACCAGAATGGCCTGAAAATTTTAGACGAATTAAAAAATGAAAAGGTGGAATTCCTTGGTTCCATAAGCAAGGATCCGGAAGAAAAGACCGGCTATTCGGTGGTTTTAGACAGTCTGGAAAAAAGAAGAACAATATTGACTTTTAAAGGTACCAATAATAGTCTGGATTTTTCAGAGATAGATTTAGAAAAGTTAAAGACCAAGTGGTTTTATTTTTCAAGCATGCTGGATAAATCATTCAGGACTTTGGAAAAACTCTCGAACTTTGCTTTTAAAAATAATATAAAGATATGCTTTAATACAAGCAACTATCTCTCCGAGAAAGGAAAGCAATATCTAAGTAAAATATTAAAAAATACCGGGATCATTATACTAAATAAAGAAGAAGCCTCTTTACTGGTGGGTAAAGGGGAGCCTTTTGAAAAAATAAAGAGTTTAAGGGAACTGGGACCTGAGATAGCCATAATAACTGATGGTGAAAACCCGATTTACGGTGCTGATGTCAACGGTTCTTATTTTAAGATCTTCCCACAGAATGTTAAAGTGGTCGAGTCTACCGGGGCCGGGGACAGTTTTGCTGCATCTTTCCTAGCCGGAATGATAAAGACAGGTGATATAAGATTATCAATGAAACTGGCTATTGTAAATTCCCATTCTGTGTTGAAGTACAAGGGCGCTAAAAGAAAACTTTTGACCTATAAAGAGGCATTAAAAGAAATTAATAGAAGTGATATAAAGATAGAATATCTATAGAGGTATAAAGAATGCAGAAAGGTTTCATTCATCCAAAAACACCCTCAAGAGATGATATGCATGTATCTAACCCGGTTTTTCAAGTGAATCTGATGATGTCCTTTCCATCCAGGCATATTACGGAAAAAAGATCATAGTTTTTTTATGTAATAATCTTTTTAACATAGTATAATAATTATAAGAACCAGGAAATAATATTTATCCGATCAGAGATGGAAAAAAGTATTATTGACACAAAAAAAGCAAAAGATATTAGTACTGCGGATTTATTTAAAAAACTGTCTTCAAGCAAAAAAGGACTATCCGGCAATGAGGCAAAAAAGAGGCTGGACCAATTTGGGCCAAATGAAATATCAGAAAAAAAGACTAACACCTTATTAAAATTCCTTAAATATTTTTGGGGTCCTATTCCCTGGATGATCGAAATAGCATTGATCCTTTCGGCTGTCCTAAGACATTGGGAGGATTTCGGGGTTATTCTTTTACTGTTGATGATCAATGCAGTTGTAAGATTCTCTGAAGAACATAGGGCAGATAACGCAATAGAAATGTTAAAAAAAAGATTGGCTATAAAAGCCAGAGTGCTTCACGATGGGGAATGGCAGGAAATTTCGGCAAAAGAACTTGTACCAGGGGATATGATAAGAGTCCGTCTGGGTGATATAATACCTGCCGATATCAAGCTTGTTGAAGGTGATTATTTATCTGTGGATGAATCTGCGCTGACAGGGGAATCATTACCAGTAGAAAAAGACACATCGGATGTGGGATATTCGGGGTCCATTATCCGCCAGGGCGAGATGAACGCATTGGTTATAAGCACTGGAATGAATACTTATTTTGGGAAAACAACTAAACTGGTAGAGGAAGCAAAAACCACAAGCCATTTTCAAAAAGCTGTCATGAAGATAGGCAATTATTTAATAATCATGTCTATTGCATTAGTTATTATCGTATTTGCAGTAGAGTTATTACGCCATCAGAAAGTCATTGAAACCCTTCAGTTTGGATTGGTCCTTATAATAGCAGCTATACCGGCTGCTCTTCCGGCAGTATTGTCGATCACTATGGTAGTCGGGGCTACTGTCCTTGCCGGAAAGGGTGCTATTGTCAGCAAGCTCCTTGCCATTGAGGAGATGGCTGGTGTGGATTTTCTATGTTCAGATAAAACAGGAACCATTACTAAAAACGAACTCTCCGTAGAGGAAGTCATACCCATTGGGGATTTTAGTAAAAATGAAGTATTCCTCTGCGGCAGTCTTGCTTCAAGAGAAAAAGACGGAGATACCATCGATAATGCAATCATAGCCAGTAGTAAAGATATAAAGGAAGTCACTAAATCTATTGGTGACTATAAAGTCTTGGACTTTAAACCTTTTGATCCCATTAAAAAAAGAACAGAGTCTGTTGTGGAAGGTCCCGGTAAAAATAATTTTAAAGTATCAAAAGGAGCACCGCAGGTAATCCTGTCATTGATAGGCGAGGATAAAAAATTAGCTGAAGATATCAATGATAAAATAGACAGTCTGGCAAAAGATGGATATCGTGCACTTGGCATCGCAAAAACCAGTAAAAATGGAAAATGGAATTTCATCGGTCTTATCGGACTATCTGATACTGCCCGTGAAGATTCGGCAGAAACGATAAAAGAAGCGCAGTCTATGGGTTTGAATGTCAAGATGCTGACAGGAGACCATACCGCTATTGCTAAGAAAATAGCGAAGGATGTCAATTTAGGCACAAATATTATACCTGCATCATCATTAATAGATGTGGAAGACGATAAAGCCGAAGAGATTATTGAAAATTCTGATGGTTTCTCAGAGGTCTTTCCCGAACATAAATATCATATTGTAGAACTGCTGCAGAAGAAAAATCATATCGTAGGTATGACAGGTGATGGGGTAAACGATGCCCCGGCACTAAAGAAGGCCGATATAGGGATTGCAGTCGCCGGAGCTACAGATGCTGCAAAATCCGCCGCAGACATAGTTTTTACCAAACCGGGCCTATCTGTGATTGTCGAAGCATTAAGACAGAGTCGAAAAATATTCATACGTATGGACAATTATGCGATCTATCGCATAGCTGAAACCATAAGGGTCCTGTTTTTTTTAGTTTTAAGCATCTTAATATTCAAATTTTACCCTCTAACTGCCATAATGGTCGTTCTTCTTGCCCTGCTTAATGACATACCTATAATGATGATTGCATATGATAATGCAAAACTTCTAAAACGCCCAGTCCGCTGGAAGATGAGCAGCGTTCTTGAGGTTTCCACTATGCTGGGAATTGTAGGGGTGATATCAAGTTTTGGTTTTTTCTTGATTGCCAGAAATGTCCTTAGTCTTGATCCATCAATAATTCAGACTCTTGTTTTTCTAAAATTAATTGTTTCGGGACACTTGACAATTTACCTTACCAGAACCGGTAAGCAATCTTTTTGGACTAGACCATTGCCTTCACCCAGATTGTTCCTTACCGCGGAATTTACACAGATTGCAGCAACATTTTTTGCAGTATACGGATTATTGATGACAGGGATAGGATGGAAACTGGCAGGATTCGTATGGGGTTATGCAATTACCATGTTTATTGTTACAAATTATATAAAGGTATTCTATTACAAGACAGTGGACTATATAAAAAGAAAATCAGTCCAGTCCAAATAGGGAGCCGATATATACTGCATAGAAATCCCGCCAGATAATAGGCGTTTTTCAAGATTTTTTTGAGGATTTGATGGTTCTTCTTATAAGTTTTCTGTAAACAAACTCTTTAGTTACGATAATTCTGTATATTTCCTTTCAGTTTTCGAATTTTTCCGGATAACAGGCTCTCATAGTGGCAGCAATCGATTCTTTCAGACCTCCTCTTTTATATCTCAGTTTTTCTGCAGTATCCGAAGGGTCAAAGAATAAATTATGGGTTAAAATGTCGCGCATCAGGTACTTGCCGTCAAGCCCGCCTTCCAATCCTTTTTTCTTCCATTCCTTATTTATCATACAGCCGGCTATTACAGCTATAAACCGTGGAATATTTATTATTTTTTTGTGCATTCCTATGGCCGATAGCATCATGTCCAGCATTTCATTGTATGAATGGTTTTCATCGCCTACGGTATACCGTTCGCTATGTTTACCGTGCTCCAGAGCTCCTATAATCGCTTCGCCGATATGCTCTGCAGCAATCATATTTGTTCCACCCTTTGGAAAAAAAATAATTTTACTTTTTATAATACGATCCAGTAAAACATCCTTCCATAGAGGAACACGATTCGGCATGGAACCGAATATGTAAGGAAGCTCCAGGAGCATAACTGTCATTTTATTCCCTCCTGCAGCAATAACTCTCTCTGCCTGTTCCACACGGCATTTTATATAGGGATGGTGTTTGCTAAGCTCTTTTTCCGGCCAGATCCTGTCAAAATATGCAAAATACGAATTAAGAACAACGCATCTTTTAATACATGCATTGCGTGCTGCAGTTACTACTTTTTCGCAAGACTCCACAAGTCTAGTATGAAAAAAATCATAAGAGGGAGCAGGTGGTGTAATCCTATCATCCGGACCTACGGCATAAACCATAGCATCATAGCCGGTAAAGCGTTCCTGCAGATTTTCTCCCGAAAGTTCAAATACATCACCGTATTGTACATTTACCTCTTTGGGATACCAGTCCCCAAGTTCTATATCGTCAACTGCAAGGGCATCAACCGAGTATCCCTTATTTAATGCTACAAGAAGTGCATGGTAGCCTAGAAATCCAGTTCCCCCTATAATCATTATTTTCATATGCGTCTTTGAATTAAATTAGTTTTTTCTTTTACCGAAATAATTTTGTTAAAATAAAAAGTTACAAATATGTAAATTAAGGGAATCTATATCAATACATCATTAAAAATCAATTAAATGATTATATTCATTAAGCTGTATTTTATATTATTGTGTGGAAGTCTGCCAGCCCGTTAAGGGCTTGATTGATAATTATTTATTATAATCTCCGATTATGCTTTTAGGATTCAAATTGCCTTCAAATTCTTCATAAGGTACGTTGACCGTAAAATCTCCGGCTGCATATGCCGCTACTTGGTATGCCGGAAATTTTATTATGAGTTCGGAAGGTGTTATAAGAAAGTTTGCAAAGTTATCCATATAATCCGGATCAGTGCCATTTTCCAGCCACTGTTTATCGGGTTCAAAACCCGTATCATTTATCTGTTTAGTCATATTCTCCCTGCAATACTCGGAGATTACACCAGGGTAATCATAGCCGGCCGTAAATAGGTCTTCCATCTCCACCAGACTCATTTTTTCAAGGTCGAAATTAATAGTCTCGAAATACAGCATTCCATGAGCTCCTCCCAAGTAGGGAGAGATATAAAGGCAGACCGAGATTCCGTTTTCATCATACATAACTACAGAATAATCTATGCCTAAAAAATATTTAAAGACAAAATCCTCGTCACCATATGAAGATATTTCGTCTTTGAAATCATCTATTATTGGAAGCACTTTCTGCTCATATATTATTTTATTAATGCTTTCGTCCAACCCGCCTGCTGCAGCAGATTGAAACTGCGGATAAGAGACATCGATTAAATATTTTTCCTCAATATTTTCTTCAAATAACCTTTTATCTATCAGTCTATTGTAACCTGCCGATGCTCCCTTGAAATCATTTATCTGAAGTAGATTCATAATGGAACCAGATGCATCAAACCATTCTGAAGCCGGGCCTGACGCCTGGCCGGTTGTCAGTTTATCATAAAACTCATCCTGTTTGTCAAAATCCCAGACTTTCTGACCGGGACAGCCTGCTTCATCATATATGAAATATTGGTCCATGCTTTCTGTTATTCTTTCTTTATCGGCTGAAAGTATTATCTGTATCTGATAGTCATTATTATAAAAGTGAGTTTCCCAATCAAAGGCTATATCACAGACATCGTCATATCTTGCAAAAACCAAAAATTCTTTTACGAAGGTATCACCGATTTTAATCACTTTTCTTGAAGGCTCAAAGGAAAAACTTGTATCCGGACCAAAGCCTCCGGCTTTAAGAGCATCTCTTTCGCTTATTGCATCTTCTTTTATGGACCCTTCCAGGTTTTCTATGGAATTTATACTGACGTTTAGGGAAAGATCTCCGTAATCTCTTGGCCAGCCGGGGTACGAAGAAATGGTCAGGTATTCTTGCGGATAGATAAAAGCAAAATTTACTTCGCTGTTATAAAACATTATATTATTCTCTGGTCTGTCCGATGTTTCCTGGATGCTATCATCCTGGGTATCTTTATCTATTGATTCATTGGTTTCAGTTCGGATATTTTCACCTGTCTCCGTACCCTGTTTGGAAATTTCATCTTGTGTTACTTTGGCGTCCAAGGGCTCTTCGAGCCCTGTTTCTTTACAGGAGTTGAGCAGCAGCATTGAAAAGAGCAGGCATATAACAATAAAAATAATAGAAAAATATCTCATAATAAAAAATAATAGTTTATTTGTTATATTCTAACTTAACTTTTATATATTTTCTATATCGATAATAAGAGTCTTGACGGTTATAAAAATACGGGTTATTCTTGATTTTCCGGCATCCTGGTTTGAACTTTATCTCCCATTTCCAGCTATTGATTTCCTGTAAATAGCTTCAATATTGCTCCACATTAGTGACTTGGAAATGTTGGAATGCAGTGTTGAATAATTATTGTTAGCAATAAATAAATTTAAATTAT
>Ga0307425_1000429_pt1 | contig 26719 bp, 18 predicted proteins | sample SalMarWE160330MG_FD_202152 | JGI IMG/M metagenome (GOLD analysis project Ga0307425, IMG submission 202152) | Salt marsh sediment microbial communities from the Plum Island Ecosystem LTER, Massachusetts, United States - WE1603-30 | ecosystem: Environmental > Aquatic > Marine > Intertidal zone >...
TCCATCTACATATACACCACAGTTCATGTGTCTTAAATCAAACTCGCCGCTGTTTCTTAATGTAAATCCGCTAATCGTAACGTCATTAGCCCGGGCATCAACAACATCTCCGTATCCGTTGGCGTCTATAATCGTTACTTCCGCTCCGGCTCCTGACAGATTAATCCCATTTTTAAGGACGATATTCTCATAATATGTACCGGGTGCTACGCTGACTATGTCGCCGTATCCTGCTGCGCCTATCCCGGCTTGTATGTTTACAAAATCCGCCTGGGCATCATCGTCCACGTAAATAATCCTGCCATAGGCAAATGTGTAGAAAAAGACCACGATGAGCATTAAAGAGATTGTCCGAGAAACTCGTGTAAATCCGGCCTCCATCATTTTCTTTTCCTCCAGCCCCCCATCTTTTCGGGTAATAGGGTAAGTTGTCTCAGTTAAATAATATACCAGAATACAGCGGTCCCTGCAATGGGGAAAAAGACAAAAAGGGCGAAGCGAGAGGTACGAATCGTCAATAGTCGTACGGCCTCTATTCTACTCCTTTGGTGGTATTTTGGTCGTAAAATCGGCCGAGCAGACGTAATATGGCGGGGCTGATATAAAAAAAGCCGCGCTTTTTATGGCGCGACTTTTTGAATAGCTATGATGGTGTGCAGTGCACACCCTACAGATTTATTTTTCCGCCCTGCCGGGCATGCTGCCGGCCAGGGCTTTGGCTTAACGTTAGCGTCTTTAATCTTTTCCGGGTATTGCAACAACATCGTCCGGCGGAGCCACTACGCCGGGTGACTCGAAATCTAAAGCAGTCGGAGTAAGAGTCAGGTTGTACCAGGGCGAGTTCGTATTCTCCATCAGGTCCTTCCACCTGACCAGCTTGCCGGTATAGGTGGAGATTCGGCCCATTATCGCGGTAAGCGTCGATTCGGCGACGTTTCGGGCCTCGTTGAGCGGCTCGTTTTTGAGAATACTTTCGAGCAGATCGACGTGCTCCTGAACATAGGCATTGCGGTCGGGGAAGTCCGGCGCCTTGATATCTTTTCCTTTCAGGCCGCCATCACCCCAGGTTTGGCCTGCGGTGCCTGCGAAGAATTCTCGAACTCCGCCATCGGTCCCGTTGATTTGGCGGCACATGCTGTGGATGCGGACGCCGTCGCCGTAATCGTAATCGATGCTGAAGAAGTCGAACTGGTCGCCGGTCTTGCGGCGTGCGCGGCCGCCGAAGCCGAGCGCGTTGTCCGGCGGATGCCCGATGTACCAGTTGGCGACGTCGAGATTGTGTACGTGCTGCTCGACGATGTGATCGCCCGACATCTCTGTAAAGCTGACCCAGTTACGGACCATATAGTCGGCATCGCTTTCGTCCGATTTCTTTGTTTGGTACCACAGCGCCCCGCCGCACCACCAGACGCAGCCGCCGGTGATTTTGCCGATTGCGCCTCGCTCGACGGCGTATTGGATCCGTTGATAGTTCGCCTGGTGACGGCGCTGCGTGCCGGCGACGACTCCGAGGCCGTTCTTTTTGGCAAGCTCGCCGGCCTCGATAATTTTTCGAATGCCAGGCGGGTCGACGGCAACGGGTTTTTCCATGAAGACATTCTTGCCCGCTTTGACGGCCGCCTCGAAATGAACGGGACGGAAGTTCGGCGACGTGGCTATCAGCACGACGTCCACGTCCGTTTCGAGCAGCTTCTTGTAAGCGCTGCCGCCCCCGAAGCATTTAGATGCGGGCAACTGGTATTTGCCGCCGGTCGCTTCGGCCTTTTGCTTGAACCAGTCGGCGGTGGCGACTAATTCCAGCTCCAGCCCGTCTATGTGTGTGGCGGCTTCCATGCAGTTGCCCAGGGCTCCGTTGCCCCGGCCGCCGCAGCCGATAAGAGCGATCTTCAGTTTTCTTTTAGCTCCTGCGGCAAAGATGACGCTTTTACCGGCCAGAATTGCCGCCGCCCCGGCCGCAGAGGTCTTCATGAAATCCCTGCGCGAAACTCTGGCGAGTCCTTCAATTAGTTTGTTTTTCATAATTCTTTCCTTTCAAACGTAAGGTGGGGCTTGCACCACCATGATTGTCTCCTCACGGAGAATCGATAGGCCGAGGCCCACCCTACAAACCATTACAAATCTCTTTTTTCGATAGCAATGGCTAAAAATCATCGCAGGCCCGATAGGCCTCGATGACCGCCATCTCGCCTTCCTTACCTCGTTTGCTTCTGCCGTGCTCCATACAAAGAACACCCTGGTAGCCCTTATCGTGAATGTGCTTGAAGATGTTCTTGTAATTAATCTCACCGGTGGTCGGCTCATTACGGCCGGGATTGTCACCCAGATGAAACGCGGCGATTTCACTCCAGGCCATGTCGATGTTCGGTATAAGGTTGCCTTCGGTAATTTGCTGGTGGTATATGTCGTTGACAATCTTGATCGAAGGACTGTTTACAGACCGGCAGATCATGTAGGCCTGTGGAATCTTGGTCAGAAACAGACCGGGATGGTTCGTCCAGGCATTCAGAGGTTCGAGGACGATTACCAGTCCCGACGGCTCAACTACTTCGGCGCAGTACTTGAGGTTCTCAATGACGTTGGCCGTCTGATAATCCCATTCGAGGCCCTGGTCATACGCGCCCGGCACGACCAGCGCCCATTTGGCGTTGATTCGCTTGGCGCATTCGATACCTTCTTTCATCTTGTTGATCAACATTTCGCGAATTTCTTTATCGCGAGTGACGAAGGACTTTTTACCGAAGTCGGCGTAAAGAACGAATGGTCCTAAGGTCATGTCGAGCCGGCTCATTTCTTTTGCGATTTTTTCCTGTAGGTCAGTCGGCTTTCCCATCATGCCGTTATCAAACATTGCCGAAAAGCCCTGATCGGCCATGAACTTGAGCTGATCGATGAGATCATCTCCGGCGAGTTGCCTGAATTGCCCGAAGCTCGGAGCATACTTGAGCTTGAACTTTTTGGAGGATGTAGCCGCCCGTGATTTTGATGCCCCTGCCGAAATCGCCACGGCTGCAGCGGCCGCCGCAGAAGCCATCAAGCTACGCCGGGATATCTTCGCATCACCTGAATGTGAGTTCTCTTGCAAGTTTTGCATTCTATGTACTCCTGAATATCACCCCCGTGCTTTCTTGCGAAAGCAAGAACGGGGGCTATTTCTTGAACGCGGTCCATTTTTGCTTGCTCTTGGTGCTTGCCAGAACGGTCTCGATGAAGAGCATGCCGCGAAGGCCATCGTTGACGTCCGGGAAGTCCAGCGCCAGGGGATCGGGTTTCGTTCGAGTCAGCTTCGCCCGAATGGTATCGGCGAAATTGCGGTAATTGTTGGCGAAGGCCTCGAAGAACGCCTCGGGATGGCCTGACGGCAGACGCGTGGCACGACCGGCCGCGGCGCTCTTGGCGCCGACGTACCCATTTCCACGACTCCAAACTTGTACCGGTCCGTCCGGAACTTTGACGTACAACTGGTTTGGATGCTCCTGATGCCATTCCAGGCCTTTCTCTTCGCCGTAGACCCAGATTGCAATATTGTTCTCTTCGCCGATTGAGACCTGGCTGGCGTGCAGAACGCCCCGGGCCCCGTTGTTGAAACGCAGCAAAACGTTGCCGTCGTCGTCGAGCCTGCGGCCCTTGACAAAAATCGTCAGGTCCGCGCAGAGATGTGTAATCTTCAAGCCTGTGATATACTCGGAGAGGTTTTCGGCGTGCGTGCCGATGTCACCCATACAACCGGCGCCGCCGCTCTGCTTCGGGTCGGTACGCCAGGCGGCCTGCATCTGGCCGGTTCTCTCGAGGGCCGTGGCCAGCCAGCCCTGGGGATACTGCACGACGATTTTGCGAATCTTGCCCAGTTCGCCGGCGCGGACCATGTCACGAGCCAGCTTCACCATGGGATAGCCCGTGTAGTTGTGCATCAATCCGAACACTTTGCGTGTTTTCTTGACGAGTTGCTTGAGTTCCTTTGCCTCTTTGGAGTCGATTGTCATCGGTTTTTCGCACATTACGTGGAAGCCTGCGTTGAGGAAATCTCTCGCGATCGGAAAATGCCAGTTGTTTGGCGTTGTAACCGAAACAAAATCAATCCTTTCGCCCTCCGGCAGCTTAAGCTCTCCCTCGATCATCTGCTGGTAAGTGCCGTAAACGCGCTTGGGATTGAGCAAAAGCTCACGTCCCTGCTGCTTGGATTTTCGCGGGTTGATATCGAACGCCCCGGCTACCAGATCTATGCCGCCGTCCAAACGTGATGCCTTGCGGTGCACATCGCCGATGAATGCTCCAGGCCCTCCGCCAATCATTCCCATTTTCAGTTTTCTATTGAGTTCCATGCTTGCTCCTTTCAATCAAATATCGAAATGACATCCTGTATTTTAAGATACTTTTTTAATGACTCACGAATACAAACACTCCATCCTGTAAAAACGTCTTCTATCGAGATTATAGAGTCCCCGGCCGACAAAGCAACCCAAAAAGACGTCTTTCTTTAGGCCATTTAGGCCAACAGGAGCAGTTAATATAACCTAACCGGAACTACGCCGCAAGAGTTCGCTAAAAAGAATTCGCCGCTAAATGCCCGCTGAGGTAGGTAGAGTTCGTTCGGCCTTAGAATCCGGCAAAGTTAAGGTTGACCGATAATTGAGTTTAGATTATAAATGTATCTATATCTACAATTCGCTCATTTTGAATATAAACGAAGATTGCGGCGGTGAGAACATGAAAGCTGATATAAAACCGGTAGCAGTTGACTTGTACTTTATTCCCGTTCAGACGAGGGTTCCGCTGAAGTTCGGGCCTGAGACGCTGACGTCCGTTATTTGTGCGCGTGCATGCGTGACCGTGGCCGGAGCAGAGGAAAAAAAGGCTCAGGGGTGGGGCGAGACGCCTCTTAGCGTCCAGTGGGCCTGGCCCAGCAGCCTTGGTTACCAGGAGCGATGTGACGCGATGCAGCTTTTCTGCCGGATGCTTGCCGAAGCCTGGGCCGGATTCGACCGGCAGGGACATCCAATCGAAATAGGCAGCGATTTTATCGAGTCCGTTCTGCCGAAGCTTTTAGAGCGGCTCAACCGCGAGCGGGGCGAGCAGGCCGAACCGATGCCGCACCTGGCGGCCCTGGTATGCTGCTCAGCGTTCGATGTCGCCCTGCACGATGCGTACGGCAAGATTCTGGAGCAAGATGTATATTCGACCTACAACGCCGAATTTATGAACAAAGATTTATCTGGCTTTCTTGAACCGGCTGAGGGATGCAAGGTCTCATTTGCTGGTAAATATCCAGCCGACTTTTTCAGTTCTCCCCCGGCGAAAACCATGCCGGCCTGGCACCTCGTGGGCGGCAAGGATTTGCTCGATGACTCCGAGCTTACCGGCAGCGAGCCGGACGATGGCTACCCGGTTTTGCTGCCGGACTGGATAAAGCGCGATGGCCTAACGTGTCTGAAGGTCAAGCTTCGCGGCAACGATTCGGAATGGGACTATGAACGGCTGATCAATGTCGGAGAAATCGCGATCAAACATGACGTGCTGTGGCTGACAAGTGACTTCAACTGCACTGTCACCGACCCTGTCTACGTTAATGACATTCTGGATCGGCTGATGGATGAATTTCCCGGCATATACCAGATGATTCTTTACGTCGAGCAGCCATTCCCGTATGACCTGGAGGAAAACCAGATCGACGTCCACAGCGTTTCGGCGCGAAAGCCATTGTTTATGGATGAAAGCGCCCACGACTGGAAACTGGTCAGGCTCGGCCGAAATCTTGGCTGGACCGGAGTGGCGCTGAAGACCTGCAAGACCCAAACCGGCGCGCTGCTGAGTTTGTGCTGGGCAAAGGCACACGGCATGACTTTGATGGTGCAGGACTTGACAAATCCCATGCTGGCGCAAATTCCCCATGTCCTGCTGGCGGCATACGCCGGCACGATAATGGGAGTCGAGACCAACGCGATGCAGTTTTATCCCGCTGCCTCTGCGCCGGAGGAGATAGTGCATCCGGGACTCTATAAACGGCGCGACGGCCAGGTCGACTTGTCAACTTTGAGAGGCCCGGGCTTCGGCTACAGGCTGGACGAAATAAAAAGGAATCTGCCGGAGTTAGCGGCACATTTTGAAAAGTAATTATATGGAGACAAAAAGAAAATGGCGAAATTAAGTGCATTTGCAGATGAAGTTACCGAGGGCTTTTTGGATCAGGTCAAGTATCTCGAAAGTCAGCGTGTTGGTTATATCGAACCTCGTTTTATCGACAAGAAAAATATAATGGATCTGTCAAAGAACGAGCTGAACGAAGCGAAAAAGATGATAAAAGACCACGGCCTGAAAGTAAGCGCCATTGGTTCGCCCATCGGCAAAGTCAAGCTGGACGAGCCTTTCGGGCCACACTTGGACAAGTTCAAGCACGCGGTGGACCTGGCTGTGTTCTTCGAGACGCAGTATATACGGATGTTCAGCTACTATGCACCCGAGGGAAAGAATATCGATGACTGCCGCGAGCAGGTCACCGAACGAATGGCGGCGAAGGTAGAAGTGCTGGCCGATACCGATGTCACGATGGTGCATGAGAATGAGGCCCATATATACGGCCACACGGCGGAAAATTGCGTCGATCTGATCGAGACTATAAATTCGCCGAAACTCCGGTTGGTCTATGACCCCGCCAACTTCGTCTGGGGCGAGAAAATCACCAACAACGTCGAGGTCTGCTGGCCCGTGATGAAACCCTATGTCGTCCACATTCATATTAAAGACTGGAAACTCGGCGCCGCGGATGTCGGCAGTATACCTGGCGAAGGGGACGGGCAGATTAAAGAGCTTCTTGCCGAGCTGGCGGCGATGAATTTCGGCGGCTGTCTGACAATGGAACCGCACCTTAAGCTCGGCGGCCAATTCGGCGGCTCGACCGGGCCGGAGCTGTTCACAAAGGCGATTGACGCCGTAAGAGAACTCGCCGCCGAGGTCGGCTTGGAGTGTGACTAAAAAAGTGCCTAAAATTGAAAGTGCCTAAAGTGACTAAAGTTGACAATGACGCTGACTCACTTTAGCTCACTTTAGTCACTTTCATTCATTTTTACACTGAAAGGAAGACAGATATGAAGACCTGGAATTTTGGAATTGTTGGTGCCGGACTGATAGCAGATTTTCACGCCCGCGCCATTGGTGATATACCAAACGCAAAACTGACTGGCTGCTGTGACAAGGTCGCCGACAGAGCCAAAAAGCTCGCTGACAAGCATGGCGTCCGTGCGTTTGAAGATTACGAACAGATGCTCCGAAGCGACGAAATCGATATCGTCACCATCGCCACGCCGAGCGGATTTCACGCCGAGCCGACGATTGCCGCGGCCGGGGAAGGTAAGCACGTGATATGTGAAAAGCCGCTGGAGATTACATTAGAGCGAATCGACCTGATGATCGAAGCCCATGAAAAAGCCGGCACGCGTTTAGGCGGCATATTCCCCTACCGGTTCAACGACATGATGGTCCCGATCAGGGAAGCTATCAATTCCGGCCGCCTCGGCGTGATTACCTACGCCGGCATCTACGTTCCCTGGTGGCGGACCGACGAGTATTACAAGGATTCTTGGCACGGCACATGGAAACTCGACGGCGGCGGCGCGCTGATGAACCAGTCCATTCACATGATCGATATGATCTGCGATGTCATGCCGCCTATCGAATCGGTGCAGGCATTCACGGCAAAGCTCGGCCATCCGCAGATTGAAACCGAGGACACTGCGGCCGCCGCGATTCGATACACCGGTGGCGCATTAGGAATGATTTACGGCACGACCGCTTCTTACCCGGGCCAGTTCCGGCGATTTGAGATCACCGGCACAAAAGGCACCATTGTCAATGTGGAAAACAGTATAACCGTATGGCAATTTGCCGATGAAAAGCCAGAAGATGCCGAAGTTCTGAAGAAATTCGGCCAGATTGAAGGCGGCGGCGGAGTATCCGACCCGGCGGCAATCACGCACGAAAATCATACGCGGAACTTCAAGGCGTTTCTCGATGCACTCGATTCCGGCGAAGATTTCTGGATAGACGGACGCGAAGCCCGAAAAGCCGTCGAAGTGATACTGGCAATATATAAATCCGCCAAAGAGCAGAAGCCGGTTAAGCTGAGCTGATGTTCCGTTGAAGGCCGTCCGGTGCGACGATGGCTCGTTCTAAACGAGTGCAAAGTCACACAGAATCGAATCGGCGATTCCAAGTGCTTGGCGCGTAAGCGAAATTCTACCGGTGTTCTTCTCGATCAAACCCAGCTTCCGATACCTTTGAATCGGCTCTGCAAAAAGTTCAAGGGCGTCGTAACCTGTTTGGCTTTTGAATTGGGTTAAATCAATTCCACGCCGGCGGCGCAGATTCAGCACGGCTGTTTCACATGCACGCTCGATGGGGCTGAGTGTCTCGCTCGATTCGACCGTGCTTTCGCCGTTCGTGACCACGCGGACGTACTTATCTATGTCGGCGAAATTCGAACTCCTTTTACCATGTAGATACGAAGTGGCATCAGGCCCGATGCCGACATAGCTTCCATTTGCCCAGTAGTTAAGATTGTGCCTGCATTCGAAACCATGCCTGGCTAAATTCGATATTTCGTACTGGTCGATTCCGGCCTGCGCCAGCTCGTCAATTGTCAGCTCGTACATTGCCCGGTCGGTATCCTCATCGACGGGTTCTATCAGGCCTGCGGCGAGATCCTTGCCAAGCGGAGCGCCATCTTCATAACTGAGGCCGTAAGCGCTTATATGGTCCACTTGAAGCTCGATTGCTGAGCTGAGATTTTGTTTCCATGAGTCAAGGTCGGTGCCGGGCACGGCGAAAATCAAATCCAGACTAATGTTATCGAACCCCAACGACCTGCCCTGACTGACTACCCGGCGTGTGCATTCGACAGTATGACCTCTTCCGAGAAAATCCAGCTCCTGCTGAATAAAAGACTGTGCCCCGATCGAAAGCCGGTTTATCCCTGCTTTGCGCAGCTCACGCAGTAGTTCCATATCGACCTGGCCGGGATTGACCTCGATGGTAAACTCCTCCGCCTCTGGGCACCGCTGCTTAGCCCGGCCGATAAGCCGAAGCAGGTGTTTCCGCTCAAGGGCGCTCGGACTTCCACCGCCGATGTAAATGGTTTTTATGCCGTCGCCCGATTCGATTCGCTCCATCTCGGCAATCATCGCAGAAACAACGGCATCCGCATCATATTGGTCAATGGGCCTGGAGTAGAAGCCGCAGTAGCGGCACTTGGTCCGGCAAAAGGGCACGTGCACGTATAAGCCGGGGCCGTCTGAATCGAATTTTGAGCTACCGATACCTGACATTTTCCAAACCTGTACAACCGATTTAATAATTGCGAGAACCGGTTAGAGCTTACCAGAAACATGCCGGGTGTGGAATAGTGCATTTGAAGAACACGCCGGCGTTTTTTCCAATCAATAAATAAGGCCGTATCATTTTTAATTTGAACAGAAGCCACGCCCTATTTATATTCGTCTGTAAACTACAGATTCACTGAAGAACTAAAACTTATGATCAGACTCAAAGATATAGCACTGCCCTTCGACCACGAGCCGAATGCTTTGGCGGCGAGCATCGTCAAATATCTGAAGATATCCGGGCAGGAGCTTCTTGACTTTACGATAATTCGCAAATCAATAGACGCCAGGCGCAAAAACAATATCGTGGCTGTTTATACGATAGATGTCCGGGTCGAAAACGAGAATGAGCTGCTTTCCAGATTTTCGCAGGACATCAGGATTTCTCCCACCCCATGCATGACTTACCGGATGCCGGCGGTTGGAGATATGCAGGGCCATCGGCCTGTTGTCGTCGGAAGCGGTCCCTGCGGGCTCTTTGCCGCTTTAATCCTTGGCCAGCTTGGCTTTAAGCCCATACTGATAGAAAGAGGAAAGGATGTCAAATCGAGGATAAAGGATGTCCAAAATTTCTGGCGTAACGGAGAGCTTGACCCGGAATCTAATGTGCAGTTCGGCGAAGGCGGCGCCGGCACTTTTTCTGATGGAAAACTCACCTCGCAGATAAAGGATAAACATAACCGTTCGAGAAAAGTCCTTGAAGAATTTGTCAAAGCCGGGGCACCCGAAGAAATACTCTATCAGGCCAGGCCTCACATCGGCACGGACAATCTCGTCAGGGTCGTAAAGAACCTACGCGGCAGAATTATCTCGCTAGGCGGGCAGGTTCGCTTTGAGACAAAACTGACAGGTATCGAAATCAGTGGCGGTAAAGTCGCCGGGGCAATCGTCAACGATTCTGAAAATATCGAGACGGACACAATCGTGCTTGCTTTAGGACACAGCGCGAGGGACACGTTCGAGATGCTGCATCGGCTGGGTATCCCCATCGAAGCAAAACCGTTCTCGATAGGCGTTCGTATTGAGCATCCGCAGGACGTGATAGACAAGGTCCAGTACGGCAGGCCGGTGTCCGGCGAGTTTCTCGGCCCGGCTGAATACAAGCTGGTCCACCACTGCGAGACCGGCCGCTCCGCTTATACTTTCTGTATGTGTCCCGGCGGAGAAGTAATCGCCTGTTCGTCCGAATCAGGGGGTGTAGTAACAAACGGCATGAGCTTTTATTCTCGAAATCGTCCCAATGCAAACAGCGCCCTGCTGGCGGGTGTCACTCCTCGGGACTTCGCAGGCATAGATCCTCTTGCCGGCATTGCATTCCAGCGGAAATGGGAACGGAAGGCTTTTGAGGCCGCAGGCAATAACTATTTTGCGCCGGTCCAGCTTGTCGGCGATTTTCTTGCCGGCCGGCCTTCACGTTCACTTGGCCGGGTTGTGCCGACGTACAGACCCGGAACCACGCCGTGCAACCTTGGAGAATGCCTGCCCGGATTCGTTGTCGAAACTCTCCGGCTGGCGATTCCGCAAATGGACAAAAAGCTCAAAGGCTTCTCGTCGAACGATGCCGTTATGACCGCGGTGGAATCGAGAAGTTCCTCGCCGATAAGAATCATCCGGGACCGGACTTTCCAGAGTCCTGCTTTCGAGGGCCTCTATCCTGCCGGTGAAGGTGCGGGCTATGCCGGTGGAATAATTTCCTCTGCCGTCGATGGCATCAAGATAGCCGAAGCGATATGCGGCAGAACTTTGAGAATGGCCTGAAACAAATCGTATTTCGCTAAAAAGCGAACTGCTTCATGCCGGCAGGCGGCTACTCGCTCGTTTCTTTTTTCAGCGGCGTGGTCCAGAGATAGACGGTGTGCTCGAACTGATCTTCATTGGAGAACATGGTGACAACCTTGTCCGGCTTAACTCCTTCCATTGCAAAGTTGTGAGAGACGATTCTGGAGCCGGGCTTGAGCTTCTCCAACTGAGGGATAAGCTTGACGTTCAGCCTCGAAAGCAGGAATAGAGTAATGACATCCGCCTTGCTCAGGTCGAGTGTAAAGATGTCCTTCTGCTCGATTCCAACCAAATGCCCGACATTATTCTTTTGAACATTTTCCAGCGACTCTTCAACTCGCCGGGGGTCTATATCGAAGCCTTCTGCCCTGCACCCGTACCTGCTTGCGGCCGTTACAACGATCCGGCCGTCCCCGCAGCCAAGGTCGTACAGCAAATCATCCTTCCTGACTTCAGCCAGTTCCAGCATTTTGTCCACAACATCCTGAGGTGTCGGAACATATATCACATCCACAACATTATACGTTATGCCTTCGACGTTTATATCCGGAGACTCCGGCAGGGCAATGTTACCTTCTTTTTCCGCATGCAAATTAATCCATCCCAACCTCGGTGTATCCAGCGACAATGTTAATTCGGCCTTAATTGGTATTGTCGAACCGGGCTCGCCCCTGAGGGCTCTAAGCAGACGCACATAAGTGACTTCGTCCGACAGGGTCAGCACCTTCTTTGTTTTCGCAGGTACCGTGACGTTATCAAAAACGGTTGCCGTAAGAAAAGTATGGCCGTCGCAGGCAAGGGCATAGCGTAAACGCTGCAGGGGCAGGCTAACCGGATAAGGATTGTCAATCTCAACGTCGAAAAGCAGTGTGGCGTAGTCCAGCTCAACACCCCCAATCCGCATAGCCTCCAGTTGTGCCACAGGCTCCCGCTCGTATTGAATATCAGGTGTAGTTTCACAGCCTGCGAAGAAAGCCGCCGCCAATATCGAAGAAAAAATCAGACGCTGTACGATTGTCATGACTATGACTCCTTTCAACGCAAACGTAGGATGGGCAACTTGTTTGCCCGTGCTGAATGATGCGAACTGAACCAAACCGCATGGGCAGGAGAACTTGCCCATCCTATCGGCCCCTTTTATCCTTGCCGAACCTGGGCCTGAACTTGAGATTGGCTATTGTCGGGCGGCGATATTACTGCCTCATTCGGATGTCGCTGTTTTTGCAGTTGCAGCGGCGAAGGTTTTATCCTCGTGAATTTTACTCCTCTGCCGGTCACAATTTCCTTTTCCTCTCTTACAAAATCAACGTACTGCAGCAAGGCCCAGGCGCTGTTGTCCCATCGCATCTGATAACCTCTCTGATGTGCCTGCTTTTCCATCAGGAGCCGTTTTTTCTGGTTGAAGACCACGTAGTCGAAGGCCAGAGCAATCTGCTGGATCGATGCCTGGCCCGGATCGACCAGGATCCCACGTGCATATCGGCCGACAATAAGACCTTCGGGGCACTTTTTGTTCGAGTGGATAAGCTCCCGTGCATAAAGCGATTTTGTGGCGATAGCGACCCGGCCCGAACCGAGCGTATCTGCCAGGATGCCGCTCGATATTTGCTGCATATTAAGATACGGCAGGACCATGCAGTTTGTCGCTCCATACAGTTCGACCAGCGTGGTTTCATCAAGGAAGGTATCGAGGAACACAACATCGTATTGATCGAAATCCACGCCCTGCAGGTCTTTGACTTTGCAGTAGGTGACTTTGGCATCTTCAAGGGCCTCAGCCAGCATGGCCTGATATTGTCGGTAAGGCTCGCCTCCTTCGGCTTTGACGAACTCAGGGTGACATTGACCGGCGATCAGATAGACAATGTTGGCTCGTTGCTCCTCTGTGCAGGACTCGGTTAGAAACCTGCCGTATGCCCTTATGCTGTATTGTATTCCTTTATCCGGCGACAGCAGGCCGAGCGTGGTAATCAGAAAACGGTTCTCCAGTCCGTGCTTGTGTTTGATTTCGAGCCGGTCGAACTGCGAGCGGTTCTGCATCCTGATTCCGTGGTCGATGTGTTTAAGCTTGCCGTGGGCGATTCCATAACTCGGCGATTCGAGGATGTGAATCGCACTTTCCGTTGTCACGATGAGGCTGTCGCTGTATTCGGCAAGCTCCAGTAGAACTTTCTTTTGATGCTCGTCTGGATTATCGAGAACGGTATGCAGATAGACCAGTGTGATAAGGCCGTTCGATGTAAAAGCTTTGGTCATATTAATGAAGTTCGTGCCCTGTCCATCATTACCGTTATCGTCCGGATCAAGACCGTACTCGTGCTGCAGAAGGACAACCGTCGGATTGGAGCTTTCTTTTGCGCGGGCTATAATATGAGTAGTTGTGTCCCGCCATGATGCAGGATTGTACTGATCGATTGTCAGGTCCACGGGAATGTCGTACCGGCCGCTGCCGTTATCAATTGCGGCGATTCTGATATATCCGATTTCCGCAGTAAAGTGTGCCAGCGCCGTTGCCAGATCGCGGGAGAATGTTCCTATTCCGCATCTACGAGGCGGGTAAGTACTTACTATCCGAATGTTATACGACATAGCTTATTCACTCCTGCAATATCACCACAGGTCCCCGTGCGAACCGCCGGGGCGCCCGCGAGCATTTCATACCGGACGTTTATTATCCGATGACCGCCAGCACACCTTTGGCGTAGCCGACCGACTCAGCTAGACCCGCCAACGGGTCTTTGGCATCCTTTTCGTATTCGAACGAGGCGACGCCGTCGTACTCTATACTCATCAGCGTTTTAAAGAATTCGGGGATATCGATTACGCCGCGTCCCATTTCGACTGCATGGCCGTCTTGATTCGCCGCCGAGACATCTTTAATATGCAAATCCAGCAGCCGGTCGGCATACTTCCTGGCCGGGACGGACGGGTCAATACCGGCACGCATCGTATGGCCGATGTCGATGCACAGCCCGATTCGCTTGTCCAGGTCCTTGATTTTCTCAATGATGCTGGTCGGCGTCGGATACATTTTATCTGTCGGCCCGTGATTATGAATGGCAACTTTGATATCGTATTGGCGGACCTTCTCGTTGACCAGCGGCAGCAATTCCGGCTGCGGTACCCCGATAATGACTTTCATCCCGGCGGCTTTGGCATATTCGAAAGCGCCGTTCACCTGCTTTTCGTTACTCATATAGATGACGCCGCCGCCGTAGAGGATAAGTCCGGCGTCTTTAACTTTCTGCACCGTATCTCGTATCTGGGCCGGCGTGCTGTCCATCGCCAGGTGAAAGTCCTTGAAACAAATGTATTTCAAGCCGACCCGCTTGGTCATCGCCAGCGTATCTTCCAGGTTAAACTCTCTTAATGTGTACGAAGCCAGGCCCAACTCAAACTTGGCTTGACTTTTCTTCTTGCCGGCACTGCCGACCTGGGCCATACTGCGGCCGGTCTCCGTCAAGCAAGCTACTCCAATACCCACTGCCTGCAGAAATCGTCTTCTGCTTTGTTCTGTATTTGCCATCTGTTTTTTCTCCTTACTTGGTGTTCCGGCACGGTTTTATGCTTTGACGCCGAGCATACGGCAAATCCTTTTCAAATGCAAGGAAATTCGCGTTGCCGAACTGAAGGCCGTTTGGTATTATAACGCTTTTAAGACCGTGAGAAAGTTATGGTCTTCTTTGGAGAAAGGCAGGCAAGAGCTAATGAAACGCCGAAGAACCAGACAGGCAGACAGAATCACCCGTCGGCAACTCCTTAAAAGCTCTGCAGCAGCAGCCTGTGTGTTCATATCCGCACCGACGATCCTGCCGGCGAGAGTTTTCGGCGCCGAGGCGCCGAGCAACCGCATTACCATAGGAATGGTAGGAATGGGCCGGCAGGCCTATTACTCCAATCTGAAATCGTTTCTGGCCGCATCCGACGTCCAGGTTGTTGCCGTTTGCGACGTTGATACCTGGAGACTCGACAACGCCAGAAAAGCCGTCGAAGAGCACTACGGCAAAGAACGGGCTTCCGGCGCGTTCAAGGGCTGCTCGGTTTTTAGAGATTTCTGCGAGCTTCTGGATAGGCCGGATATCGACGCGGTTATGATTTCCACGCCCGACCACTGGCACGTGCCGATGGCAATCGCCGCGGCCAAAGCCGGCAAGGACATCTGCTGTGAGAAACCGTTGACTCTGAGCATCAAGGGCGGCCGGGCGCTCAGCGATACAGTCCGGCGGTACAATCGGGTCTTCCGCACCGACAGTGAATTCCGCTCTCATGCGTGCTTCCAAAGGGCGTGCGAACTGGTGCTCAATGGGCGCATAGGTAAGGTGCATACGATTCGCACCGGTGTCCCAGCGGGCGACGAGGCCGGTCCTCCGGAGCCGGAGATGCCAGTGCCGGATGAACTGAATTACGATATGTGGCTGGGACCGGCACCGTATGCCCCATATACGCTCAATCGCGTCCATCCGCGGCAAAGCTATGACCGACCCGGCTGGATGCGCGTGCCCGACTGCTGCGAGGGAATGGTCACCAACTGGGGCGCCCATCTTAATGACATCGCTCAGTGGGGCAACGGCACCGACCGCACCGGGCCGGTCGAGGTCGAGGGCAACGGCAAATATCCTCGCGACGGCCTCTGGAACGTGCTGCTGAGCTTCGAACTCGAATATAAATACGCCGACGGCGTGAAACTCTTCTACAGCATCAGCCAGCCGCACGTGCGTTTCGAAGGCACCGAAGGATGGATCCAGGCCGACTACAACGACCGAAGTTTAAAGGCCGAGCCGGCGTCGATTTTGAAATCGCCCATCGGTCCGGATGAAATCCACCTGCCGTTGAAGAGTGAGAAGCGGGACTTTATCGATACTGTTAAAACGCGAGGCCAGACACTGGCCGATGCCGAAGTCGGGCACAGAACCAACTCACTCTGCCAGATAGGACACATCGCCATCCAGCTCGGCAGGAAGCTGCGATGGGACCCGAACGCAGAGAAGTTTATCAATGACGATGCCGCCAACCGGCTGCTGAGCCGGCCGATGCGAAGCCCGTGGAGACTCTGAATTTACTATTTTCTATTTACTATTGAAATATTTGTGACAGGGTAGAAAAATGAAAAGCTACAGAACAAAAAAGACACATACAATCACTCGCCGGCAGTTTCTTAAAGGCTCGGCCGTCGCGGCAGCAGGTTTTTTAGCCCCGACAATCGTCCCGGCCTCGGTTTTCGGAGCCGATGCGCCAAGCAATCGTATTACAATAGGTTTTGTCGGCGTCGGTCGGATGGGGTCGGGCGACATGCGCGAGCTTCTTGGATTCAAAGAAGCACAGATAATCGCCGTCTGTGACGTCGATGCCAACCGTGTCCGAAACGCACAAAAAACTGTCGAAGCACATTATGCTAAACAAAGCGCCGGGGGAACTTACAAAGGATGTGCAACGTTCGGCGACTACAGAGACCTGGTAGTCCGGGACGATATTGACGCCGTTTGTGTTGTCACTCCCGACCATTGGCACGCGCTGCCCGCGATTGCCGCGGCCAAAGCGGGCAAGGACATCTTCCTGCAAAAGCCACTGACACTTACCATTCAGGAGGGTCGGGTCCTGAGTGACACAGTTCGCCGGTACAATCGTATCTTCCAGGTCGGAAGCCAGCAGCGCTCAGATTCGCGGTTCCGCCAGGCCTGCGAACTGGTCCGCAACGGTAGGATCGGCAAGCTTCATACTGTCAAGGTCGCCTTCGACACTGACCCCGGCACCGACCCGCAGCCGACTATGCCGGTACCTGATAATCTTAATTACGACATGTGGCTCGGCCAGGCTCCCTGGGCGGCTTATACTGAGAAGCGTGTCCATCCTAAGACCGGCTACGGTCGGCCCGGCTGGCTGCGTATCGCCGCTTATGGCGCCGGCATGATAACCGGCTGGGGCGCCCATCACAACGATATCGCACAGTGGGGCATGGGAACCGAATACACCGGCCCGGTCGAAATCCAGGGACAGACCGAATATCCGAAGGACGGGCTGTGGGACGTTCACGGCGATTTCAGCATCGAGTACACGTACGCGAACGGCGTCAAAGTCTTCTGCACCGACAACAAGAAGAACAAACAGGGCGTCGTTTTCGAAGGCTCAGAAGGCTGGGTTTACGTCAGACGCGGTTTTATCGATGCACAACCCAAATCGCTGCTTACTTCAACCATAGGCCCCGATGAAATCCGGCTGTATAAGAGCAATAATCATAAGGCGAACTGGCTCGAATGTATCAAATCACGCTCCGAAACCATCGCCCCCGTCGAGGTCGCACACCGCTCGTGCACAGTCTGCCTGTTGGGTGAGATCGCGATGCGGCTCGGCCGAAAGCTCAGATGGAATCCCGACACGGAACAATTCATCGGCGACGATCAGGCAAATAAAATGTTGTGGCGACCCATGCGAAGCCCGTGGCAGGTTTGAGATTTACGATTTATTATTTACTATTTTAGAAGGCAGGAGCTTTTTATGAATAGGTGGACACAAATCTTTGTGGCATTACTTATATTCACTTTTAGCTATTCTCTGGCGCCTGCGGCTATGCAGAAGGTCACGGCTAAGATCGAAAAAGACCAGGTTGTTATCACTGTTGACGGCAAATTGTTTACGTGCTACAAGTTCGCAGGCTCGCAGAAGTATCCGTATTTCTGGCCGGTCAACGGCCCGCTTTCCGGCAAGTCCATAACCACCGAGACTTCCGAACCGTATCCGCATCATCATTCCCTATTCTTCGGCTGCGACCGCGTCAACGGCGGCAATTACTGGCAGGACGTCAACGCACGAGGCCAGATACTCTCGCAAGGCCCGAAGATCACCGAGGCTTCGGGCGAGCGAATCGTCCTTACCGATACGTGCCTGTGGAAACAGCCGGGCAAAGAACCCGTTATCGAAGATACGCGGCGAATAACAATCTGTGCTCTGAGCGAGACGCTGCGCATTATCGACTTTAAGGTTATCGTCACGCCGTTGGTCGATATCGAGATACTCAAGACCAACCACTCGCTGTTCTCGGCGCGGGTCGTGCCGGAGCTGAGCGTCACCTCCGGCGGCACGTTAATTAACGCCGAGGGCAACACCAGCGAGAAAGGCACGTTCGGCGCCGCCTCGCCCTGGTGCGATTACTCCGGCACGCGGGATGGAACCGCCGAAGGCATCGCCATCCTGCAGAACCCGGGCAACCGCTGGTATCCCAGCAAATGGTTCACCCGCGATTACGGCTTTTTCTCGCCCACACCGATGTACTGGCTTGAAGGCGATAAGCTCAACCTGGCCAAAGGCGAAAAGCTCACGCTCGATTACCGTGTCGTAGTCCACGCCGGCGATTCCAAAACTGCAAACATCGCCGGGCTGTTCGACCGGTACAAACAAACGGTAAAATAGGAAGCGGTCTTCAGAAACACCGTCACACAACTCTCCGGGCCCTCCTTCAAAAAATAGAAACGCTTACATCATGTATGATTAGCTGGACAAAGCTCGTAGTCCTTTTAACTAATCAAAAGGACTACGAGCATATCGCGCTCGAACTTATTTTGTCGATACGGTTGCCATCAGGGCCTTGAGCTGGGTTTGCCTGCGGTCATTAATCTCTTTATCCGACAGCGGTTGATGGGATCTTTTACTATGGCCGAACTGCTTTTTTATCTCTTCAATGCTTCGGGGGGCCGCACTTCTCCTTTCCGTAAGCACCGCCGAAGCCCGCCCCCCGGAAGGCAGAGGCGCCGGCGGTGCAGTGATTTGTGATATTGTTTCTTTTGTAGTCTTGTTATTAGCAGTGCGCAAATTCTTACCAGGTCGATCACCGGATTTTGCGCACTGATTGCGCAAATTATTACTGTCCTGTGCGCAGGATTTTGCGCGGTGAACCGCTGTTTCTTTATCCGGATTTGGGACCTGTTGCTGTCTATACCATAACACTGAAGCCTCGCTGACTTTCGGGTGAGATTTGGCCCAAATTGTACGATAATATCCTTTGGGCGACTTTGTCTGAATCAGATTTGACTGTGCTAACTTCGCTATCCACAACGAAATTGTACGAGGGCAAACCATGAATATCTTGCCGAGTGTGGCGTTGCTTTGCCGGCAGCCTTTTTCTCCGAAGCTGTAAATATGCGCCAGCAGAACCTTCTCGCACAGTCCGAGGCCGGGAATGTTAAGGATGTGATAGGGAATCTTCAGATAAAGCTCTTTCGGCTACTTCTTCCCATTCGTCCTGTTTCTGTTCGCAGCCATATTTGCCTCTACAATTTATGCACAAAAAGTAAGCCCCCCATAATTGGAGCTACCTGCATGTTTGATGCTAAAATCTACATAAATGTCGGCGATGTTTTCAACGTAAGTGCTTTATTGATATAGAATAAAAAAAGTATTTAACTTTTTTCATTTTTGTTTCCAACTACCATCGCTTTTGGTCGAAATTTCGCTCAATTTCTGCCTACCTTAACAGGTAGTTTCTTTGCCAGTTCTGTGCTGGGGATTATCAATTCTGGCATTCGGCTAAACTAAAGTCCAGGCCTTGAAGACCGGCGGAACCTGGAGAAAGAATATACAAAAACTGCTTTTATAAAACTTTTATCTTGACAGACTTACGTCAATCAGTTATGATTCAAATGACATTTAGCTTCATGGAGGAGCGGCGAGGAACCATCTTTTGCAGGCATCAGGTTCCCCGCCGTATACAGCCGGTTATTTACAGGGAAGTCGCACACGCACTCACAGCCGGAAATACGGCTTAGTGTGCGCTCAGGTAAAAGTGTTTCGCCTGTAAGATTCGGAGAGCGTTTTAGCGAATCTTCGTTAATTACATCCGCAAGAAGAAAGGAGCGAAGTGATGAAAAAGATGCTCATCCTTATATGTATGGTAGGATTGGGCTTTCTGATTGCCTGGGCGGTTTCAGATGACAGTTCACAGCAAAAAGCGGAATTGGAAAGCCTTAAGACCGAGCTGGAACAGCTCAAAACCGATATAGGGAAAACCAATATTGAAAGAGACACAATCAGGGAAAGAATAGCCCTCGTCGAACAAAATCGCGACAAGCTTCAAGAGCAGGTCGATGAACTTACCGGCTTACGCTACCGGCTGCTGGAACAGGTTGACAAATTAACCTTCTCGCGCGACCAGTCACGGCAACAACTTGCCGAAATTATAGGCTCGCGTGAAAAGTTAAAGCAGCAGCTCACAGAACTTACTACTTCGAGGAACCAGTTGCAAAGGGAGGTTGATGAACTCACCAGGTCTCGCAATACGGCTGTTGCCGTTGTGCGGATAGCACAGAAACGAATCGATAAACTTGTAGCTCTGCTGGAGGCCGAGACACAAAAGTTCAGCGAGCCTCAGGACAAGCTTATTGCATCAAATCAAGCAGAAGAGGATACACAAACCGGTACGATCGAAGTCAGCGAGGATCCCGATGTTCTTACTGAAATCAATTGGCCTCCTGTTGTCAGCAGCGATGTCAGCGAACCTCCGGTTGTAAGCAACGGAGTTATTGAACCTCCTGTTATAAGCAGTCAGGCCGGCGAGCGTCCCGCCTGTCACAGTTTTAATACATCTCGCCCGCAAATAATGCCGGGACAAACCTCAACTTTAAGCTGGCAGGTTTCGAATGCGGACCGTGTTCGCATAGAACCCGGCATAGGCCCGGTTAGTGCTTTGGGCTCGATGGCCGTTAATCCATCTACGACGACTACATATACCTTGATTGCAACGAATAAAGCGGGCGAGAGCATACTGTCGTGCAGGATCGAAGTCAAAAAGCGTATTACCATCTTTAGTACCGACCGTTCTCGGACAGACGAGTCAGGTAAATTCATATTCATCCCGGTTTACGAGAACAACCAGGAAGAATAGGCAGTTCAAAACGGCCCGGCGTTTATCTTTCGTGAATAGCTCTTATAAGCGGCGGATAATTCCCTTTCAAAGTATTTCTACGGACAAAAGCTTGAAATCTCAGCACAGTTTCGATACTCTATTGTCGATGAGGCTCGGCGGCGTAGCTGAGCGGGTGTAAATCGGAAAACTTAGTGAAGGGAAAACAAAGGATGAGAAGCAAACTACTGATCACGTGTCTGACCATATTGATCCTGTCGGGCCAGGTCCTGATTGCCGGGGAAAATCAGAACTCCACTGTTGAGCCTGCTAATCGCCATAACTGGTGGACTCTGCGTAACGACGCCGTCAACGAGCGGGTCAAGCAGGGCAACGTCGATCTGCTCATGATCGGCGATTCGATCACTCACGGCTGGGAAGGCGGAGGAAAGAAGGTATGGGATAAATATTATGAGCCGCGGAACGCCGTCAATATGGGTTTCGGCGGAGACAGAACGCAGCACGTATTATGGCGACTGGAACACGGCCACCTGGAAGGCATATCCCCGAAGCTGGCAGTGCTGATGATCGGCACCAATAACTCCAACGGCGACGACAACACTGCCGAGGAAATCGCCGACGGCATTATCGCCATCTGCAAAACAATCCGCGAGAAATGTCCGAAGACCAAGATTCTGATCCTGGCCATTTTCCCGCGCGGACCCGAGCTGTCGGAACAGCGTGAAAAAAATGAAAAGGCGTCGCTGCTGGCTTCGAAGATTGCCGACGACAAGATGATTTACTATATGGATATCAACGACAAATTCCTGACTAAAGACGGTTTCCTTACAAATAAGATAATGCCGGACTATCTGCACCCGAACGAAGAGGGCTACAAGATATGGGCCGAAGCCATCGAACCAAAGGTGGCTGAACTGATGGGCGATAAGCCTATAAGCCCATAACAAAATGAGATGAATGTCATTCTGAACGAAGCGTAGCGCAGTGAAGAATCTCGACGCCGGCGATGTTATAGCAATGCATCAGTTGATTATGCTTCTGCGGCGTTTAGATTCTTCTCCTTCGGAAGCTCAGGACTGTCGGCTAATTTCACTGTGTTACGCTCAGAATGACAATACGAAGTAGCGGCCGGCGGAAAAATTATCTGGAAAATACTTGCTTCATATCTTGCCTGAAGATTGGTATAATTGGATTTGTTCGGATACGGATTAAAGTGAAAGCGCAGTATGAGGTTTTGACGATGGCTGATCTGTACTTTCATGTCGAGCAGCGCAGTGCGTGGGTCAGAACTGGTACGCACACTATCATCTATGATCGCGATCCCGATTATCCTCGCTTCGCTCGGGATCCCAGCGGTTCGATCAAACACATGCTGCGGATATGGCTCGCCGAGCGCGATGCCGACAGGCCGTTGCTTCGTGCTTATCTCGGCACGGTTACTTTCTGTTTCATGAGACCATCTTTGAAGGATCTATACCGGCTTTTTCATCTCACGACCGCTGCGGCAAAAGCCGCCGGACAGTCGGCCCGGGCGCTCCGGCGTGATCTGGCGGACATGCTGCGAGAGTACATGTCCGATGAATACCAGGAGCCCGACCTCATATAAAGCGTTTCACGAAGCCGCCGCCTGAGCCTGGCTTATCGCCTCAGCAACAACAATACTCGTGCGGACTGTCTGGGTAAATCGGCTTGTGCGGAGATTCGCCGCGGGCGACACGCTCATCTTCCCTCTGGAAAAGGGACAGGCACGTTTCGGCCGTCGCTTGCAGCTTCTGCGTTTCGGCATCGGTTATAGGCTGATAGGTTTTTCCCGCTTCGATTGCCAGATCGAGAAGGTCGAGGAACGAAGGCGGTATTCCCACGACAACCGGTTTTTGCGACAGGGTGAATCGCATCGCTGCATTGGCTTCGTCCTGTGTCTCGGTCGCGCGGTACCACCATTTTCGAGTCTGATCCATGCCCTGCGGCCAGGGGCCCTTCGACAACGGCTTGATTGCAACTACCGCTGCCCCCTGCTTGTTTGCGAGCTCAAGCACCGCTTTGCCGAATCCTCGCTTGAACATCTCGACGAAATTGATGGGGAACATTACCGTATCGAAGCGGAAGCCGTTCATGGCCTCGAGCGCTCCTTTGGTCGTGTGGGCGGAAAAACCGATGTAACGGATTTTGCCCTGCTCTTTCGCTTTGAGAATGGTCTCCATAGCGCCGCCTGGGCCGAGCGCCTGTTTTACCTCTTCCGGCGTGCGAATGTGGTGCAGTTGATACAGATCGAAATGGTCGGTCTTGAGCCTCCTCAGCGAGCGATCCAGTTCCTTCAGCGCGCCGTCCTTGTCACGCATCTTCGTCTTGCATGCAAGGAATATTTTGTCGCGATCCAAATATTGCAGGCCTATGCCCATCTTTTTTTCGCAATCTCCGTCTTTACCGTACGCCGGGGCGACATCGTAATAATTAATTCCTTTTTCAAAGGCGTCACATATTCCCTCATTACAACGGCCCTGCTCGTAATGGCTAAGGGCCAGCCCGGGGAAACCCACGATTGAGACTTTCTCGCCGGTCCGTCCGAGCACACGCCTCGGCAGCCCGGCGACCTTTTCGACTTCTCTTGTTGAAGATGACTTATCCGCGCTTAAGGCCGGCTGCACGCCAAGAGCCAAACTCCCGGTAAGGCCGCCAACGACTTTCAGGAATGACCTTCTCTCCATGATAAACTCCTTGTCTTAGAACAGATACAAGTTAAGTTTTTTCGATCCGGAAAAGCTCCGAATCACGGGAGCTATTATAAAAGGTCAATAACCATCCTGTCAAGACCGGAAAATCTCAGACTTGAATCTTGAGCTTGAACAGTTTTCGCTTGATCTGAACAATATACTTCTGGTATACTGCATTTCAGCGATAATGGGAAAAGCTGTTCAGTGCCCCTTGAGAAAAAAATGGGTATGGAGGAACAAAAATGGCGACTGCGAGTAATTCACGAATTTCGGGGACAATCTCTTGCCCTATCGCATCGAGCAGGTTGTTATCAGCGTTTATCCGCGTTCATCAGCGGTTTCATAAGTGATTACAGTTTACCTCGGCATTGGAGGATATGGACCATGAGAACTCTGTTTCTAACCTTGATCACGTGTCTGTTTGTACTGCCTGCATACGGCAAATACAGCGGCGGCACGGGCGAGCCTAACGATCCGTACCAGATCGCTACAGCAGAAGACCTGATGCTGTTGGGCGAAACTCCCGAAGACTACGACAAGCACTTCATCCTGACCGCCGACATCGACCTGGACCCCAACCTCCCCCGCCGCAAGGTCTTCGAAAGGGGCGTTATCGCTGCTTATCCGGCGAGATCATTTGAAGGGGTCTTTGACGGTAACAGTCATACGATCTCGCACCTGACAATCAGGGGCATGGAGAATCCGGAGGATAATGAAAACCTGGGTCTGTTCGGCAACCTGATGGCTCTGGCTCAGGTCAAAAACATAGGCCTGCTGGATATATGCGTAACCGTTTCAAACAGAAGCGGGTATACCCTATATATCGGTGGTTTGGTCGCCCAGAATGAAGGCCTTGTCGTCGACAGCTATAGCTGCGGCTTGGTCAGTGGCAGTCACGCCTGCCTGACGGGCGGTCTGGTAGGCGTCAACAGAGGTACTGTAACCCGATGCTCCAGCGCCGCTTCGGTCAATAGTGACGACCAGTATGCCGGCGGGTTGGTGGGGCTCAATGGCGGTGTTGTGAACCACTCCTACAGTACCGGCACGGTGAGTGGACGCGGGTATGTCGGTGGCCTCGTGGGCCACAGTCTTGGGAACATCGTCAATTGCTACAGCAGCGCCTCGGTCAGCGGCACTTCGTCTGTCGGCGGCCTCGTGGGCTACAACGGCTTCGTGGGCGCGAGGTCTGGTGAAGGTAGCATCGCCAATTGCTACAGCACCGGCTCGGTCAGCGGCATGTACTATGTCGGCGGCCTTGCGGGCAGCAACTCAAGCAGCATCGTTGCGAGCTACAGCGCCGGCTCGGTTAGCGGCAGCGAGGGTGTCGGCGGGCTGGTGGGTGTTGGGGGCGCCCGGGCGAGCTTCTGGGACACCCAGACCTCGGGCCAGACCACAAGTGCCGGCGGCACGGGTAAGACCACGGCCGAAATGCAGGACCGCAACACCTTCATGCAGGCAGGATGGGATTTCGTGGGTCAACCAGACGGCCCGCATGATATCTGGGCCATGCCCGAAGGTGGCGGATACCCGGTTCTTTCATGGCAACTCGCGAACGGGTTCGGATTGCCGGAGTTTTCAGGAGGCACTGGAGAACGGGACGATCCCTATGAGATCTCACGGCCAGAGGAGATGAACAGGATTGGCTACAATCCAAGACTCATGGAATGCCACTTCAAGCTGGTTGGGGATCTCGACTTGACGGGTATTCAATTCTATCCGATTGGCAGTTCGGACTTGCCGTACAGGGGCGTTTTTGACGGTAACGATCACACGGTCTCCCATTTGACGATTGAAGGCGGCGGCTTAAATCTGGGGCTGTTTGGCTACGTGGCGGGTGAGGCTGAGATCAAGAACATCGGCGTGGTCGATGCCAACATCGCTGGCTCCAGTGGCTTTTCTGTCGGCGCGCTCGCGGGCTCGAACGCCGGGAGCATCACGAACAGCTACAGTACCGGTTCGGTTACTGGGGAGAGCGGTGTCGGCGGCCTTGTGGGCAGCAACACAGGCGGCATCGTTGCGAGCTACAGCGCCGCCTCAGTCGGCGATGCTGGGTTGTGGGTCGGCGGCCTCGTGGGATACAATTTGTTTGGCAGCATCGTTGCGAGCTACAGCACCGGCTCGGTCAGCGGTGATGGCTCTGTCGGCGGCCTTGTGGGCCTGAACGACAAGGGCACCGTCACTACCAGCTACAGCACCGCCTCAGTCAGGGGTGCTGCATGGGAAGTCGGCGGCCTGGTGGGCTACAACGATTCCGGGAGTATCGTTGCGAGCTACAGCACCGGGTCGGTCAGCGGATATGGCTCCGTCGGCGGTCTCGCGGGATACAATTTGTTTGGCAGCATCACGAACAGCTACAGCACCGGCTCCGTCACTGCAGAGTATGGTGTCGGCGGTCTCTTGGGCTACAACGTTGGCGGGAGCGTCGCTACGAGCTACAGCAGTGGTGCCGTTAGCGGCACAGAGCGCATTGGCGGCCTCGTCGGTAACATCGGTAACAACCACAGCGGCAGTGTCAATTCGTGCTTCTGGGACATCGAGACCTCAGGCGAGCCAATGAGTGGAGGTGGCACCGGCAAGGCCACAGCCGAGATGCAAACGGCTGCGACGTTCCTCGAAGCCGGCTGGGACTTCGTTGGTGAAACAGAAAACGGCACCGAGGATATATGGAAGATAGGAGAAGGTGTAGGATATCCACGCCTGTCATGGGAGAAATACAGCGGCGGGACGGGTGAGCCGAACGACCCATACCAGATCGCCACGGCCGCGGATCTAATCGCCCTCGGCAAAACGCCCGAAGACTACGACAAGCACTTCATCCTGACCACCGACATCGACCTCGATCCAAATCTCCCCGGATGCAAGGTCTTCTACAGTGCTGTAATTGCTCCACATCTGAGAAACACCTATTCACTCCAAGGAACTCCTTTTTCAGGTGTATTTGATGGTAGAGGGCATAAAATATCACATTTGACGATCAAAGGTGTAGTCTACCTGGGATTGTTTGGTATTCT
>Ga0307425_1000431_pt1 | contig 26697 bp, 23 predicted proteins | sample SalMarWE160330MG_FD_202152 | JGI IMG/M metagenome (GOLD analysis project Ga0307425, IMG submission 202152) | Salt marsh sediment microbial communities from the Plum Island Ecosystem LTER, Massachusetts, United States - WE1603-30 | ecosystem: Environmental > Aquatic > Marine > Intertidal zone >...
CCCCGGGCCGATTTTTCATCTGGGCATTGAAATATAAAGGCAAGATAATCTCTTTCCAATTCGTATCCCAGCCACCCGTCTTCCACTTTAAAGAATCCCGAATACGCAGCCACGGCAGGATGGAATCCTTTAGCATCATGTTCCGAGAGATAGGACCTGTAAAACGCATCCAGGGCCCGGCTTGCCTTCTCATAATCTGCATATCTCACGAACAATACACGAATAGGATTGATTTTTTCAAGCTTCGCCCTGTGTTCATATGTGGCGGTAACCGCTTCCGAAGAGCGTTCAAGGTTGAGGATGTTCTCTAAACTCAAATAATAGATGGTATTTAATACCAGGTTGGAACGGAAATAACATATTCCATTACTCAGCAAATTCCATTCATTCATAACTTCTGCGGGCAGAACATGCAGTAGATCCGGTTCTTGAGGACATTTCTCCGCACCCATAACCGTCCGGCCTAAAGAAAGCACCACTTCTTTGGATTCAGGCGTTTCCACGAGTGTCATGATCCTCACATAGGTGCTGCCCGCCGCAATCCTTAAAAGCCCTGAGCCATAAAGAGCTCTGCTTTTCGGTGCCCGTAACTTTACTTTCTCACTCCGACAGAAGGGTCTTAGGTCCACAGGTTCCCCATCCCAATCCTGCGAAAGCAAACCAAAGGCATCATCAGGTGTCTCCATGAAATAGATCTCTGCCAGGATATTTTCCCGATCCACAGCCCTATATTCGTATACTTCAAGTTTCTTAAACCGGTAAGCCAGATAAAGCTCTCCGGCTCCGTTCATGTAATCGAATATGTTGGACGCGTCCACTTGCTTCGGCGAACCGAATATCTGCCAAGCACCGACCGTTTTGGGTAGTTCAGGATGTCTCTCGTTCATCTTGGCATAAGGCTCCTTGTATGCCAGTATCGATAAAATGATGGCCAAAAAATAAAGGGTTTTCTTCCATGGCGGTTTCATTATGCGATTTATTACCTCTTGTTTCCCAGCATCAATATGTTTTTCCATATTGTGAATCGATCGCTGCAGTTTTTGGAGCCCTTAGATTTCAATAATCTTGCCCCCTTCCAAAAGATCACTCTTGTTGTAGCCGAAATCGGAGAGCATCCGGCCAGTGACTTCCATATTGGGCTCCCAGCCCATCCTTTTGCCGCGAAATTGTGTGGCCACCAGATAGTCAACAACCGGTGAGAAAACTCCCATTGCAAGGAAATCGGGCTGGTGGCTGGGGCCCCCCATAGGTCCCGTTTCACTGGCCCATAACGCATCAACAAGGCAGAGCTGCTGGCGGGGATAGAGGACCTTTCCGGTCTTTACGTCCATCTTACCGAGGATTTCAGGGGTCTTGTTAATGGCGATGAGATAATCCAGACCTGCTTTTGCACCTGCATGTCCGGGGCTTGGTGCAAAGGTCCCGAAATGATTTTTCATTGTCATGGTGAAGTTGCCGAACTGTGGCCAGTGTCCCTTGCACATGGCGATATTGATAAGGATATCGACAGTTCCGAATACCAGTTCACCCAGACAATGGGTCGTCATTCCCGCACCCGGGGTTGGAACCGATGCAGTCGCCCTTATTCCGCCCCAATCATCTCTCAGTCGGGTGCCTTCCGGTAGACCCTGAAAGGGTGTGGCTCTCATGCTATAACCGTGACGCGCATCATAGATATTGATGTTGTAGGGATCCACCCCGAGTATGTCCGTCAGCACATGACATATCTTTGCCATGACAGCGCTTCGTGTATGCTGCTCGCCAATGCAGTTGGTCTTTATGGCCACCACCGTGTCCGGCCATGATTTGAGGGGTGGTTTTATGAATATGGCGCGCCAGGCCTCGTCCGAATTGCGTGTGTCCACCAGTCCGCATGCCATTTTGTCCATGTTCTCCCAGACCGCCTTATTGTTGACAAGCCGCTCCTGACCGGCCCAGGTCTGGGGGATTTTTTCAACGCGCTTTGTCATGTTTTTATCGGTGAGCCCGACAACACGCAGATTACTGATATTGGGGTGAACAATCGTCTTTGGTGCCCAGGACGCCTTGGCCTTGGGTATGAATATCATTGGAAATGCTGCAACCCCGGCCCCTGTCATTATTGTTTTTTTGATAAAATGTCTTCTGGATATCTTATCCATTTCATCTCCTTTTCTGGATTTCATATTCAGCTTCTTCCAAGACTCAGATGAAATTCCTAAACCACGGACCGCTTAGTTTGGGTTTCCCCACCAGCTGAGGTACGAATTTATCAAAAAGATATATAAGAGGAATGCAGATCGCTAAGCTCGCTACGGTCATCACACAGCCCACCCAGAAGACGGTCAATCCGGAACCGGAAAGGGTGTCCAAAACCCATTTTGCGACCCGGCCATTGATATAGTGATAGAAAATGCCGTTGAGGCACATGAGGATCAGGGTGTTCTGCCCCATCCAGACGATTGTCTTTCGCGAGGGTGTGATTTTGGCAAGAAAAAGTATCAGGAAAGAGCCCGCAACCGCAGAAACAGGAAACCAGAAGAAATTTCCATGGGAGGCGAATATGATCACCACGGCATCATAAACGCTGAAATTGAAAGGCCCGGTGTTTAGTTTGTAGGTGAACAGGACAATAAGGAAAGTGATGATCGCGCCCGGCACCAATATCTTCAGCGAAACCTTGTCAATGAGGAATTTCTTACGCCTCAAATAGATGCCCATTAAATAGAATGCATACATGGTAATCGCCTCATGGATGAAGAGATAATTCCATCCGATTACCCTTCCCTTCAACGGGTTAAATATATCTAATTTCAAATTGAGCCAGTACCCCACCACATAAAATACAACGGCACCGATCAAAATCTTTGAATTGGAGCTTAAAAACCGAAACGCACCGTAATGAACCAGTTCCACGGAAAACAACATAAGAATAAACCAGGACGGGACACAAAACGAGGGTATCCCGAAGAGGGTGTTAAGCAGCCCTTTGATATACCCTTCAACGCTGGGTAGTTTCATGCCATAGAATTCCCCGGGAAAGAAGACGGGCAGCACCATGAATATTGCCGTAAAAAATAGGAAGGGGATAAGACGGGAAACAAAGCGGTGTTTTAAGTATTTTCCAAAACGAAACTCGATATCACTCTCCTTGACCACATAGCCTGCCAAAACAAAAAAGACCACCATGTGAAATGAGTATATGAATTTGTATTGAGCAAAGCCGGCGGGATTTTTCAGCAGCATGAATCGCTCGATGAAATGGCCGTAAAAAACCAGCGCCATGGCGTAAAACCGCGCAAGATCAATCACCCAGATTCTTCTTTTTCCTGATTCCGTTTCCATACTCATAAGCCAAATTCCTCCTCATAAAGTCGGTGTTGCCGGTTTAGCCGGGGGCATAGCCCTGGGAGTATTTCCATTCTAACTGCCCGGGGCAGGAAAAGACTGACCCCATGGGCCTTGGAGAAACATATATTTCAAGTTGTGTTCAGTGGAAGCCGGGTCTTTCAACCTTTCTTCAAAGGCATTGGGATCAAAAAATTCCTTTGGCTGTTCTTTTGAATAGCTGAATAATACCTCTTCATATCTGTCATACCGTCGGTGCCACTTGAGTATGCGGATGGGCAGTTTGCTTTCGCGGAGAGCCCAGACGCGTATATTCCATAAGGTGTCATACGACTGTGCATCAAAAACCAGAAGGTCTTTTGATACCTCTACGTCAGAAACCACAAGGCTGGTGGCATCAATCATATTCTCCCCGGTCATGGTCTCAATAATCGATTTAAGCGTTGGTTTCTCGAATCTATTTACCCTTTCAAAAGCCTGCAGGATATTTCTACAGATAAAGCCTTGACCAGTCTCTCGGCGCGTTTTTACATCAAATGTCCTGAAGTGTCGCCAGCCGCCATTCAGATCAGCAAAAGCAATTTTGTCACCGCTATGTATTCGGGCCCTACCATCACTGCTTATCCAATATTGCGCTTTTCCGTGCCCGTTGCTGTATGGATTCCCAAAATACACTGCGACCGCACAGGAGGGTATTGCGCGAAAATGTTCTTCCACATCCGCCCAGGTTGCCGATTTATTACCAAGAAATAAGAACATCACCGTGGCGATACACGCCGCCCCCGTTCCCGTCAACAATAGAAACCGAACCAAGGGTAGAGAGAAAGGGAATATCCCACGCCATCTATAACACCAACGGCCTTTTTTGTTGCTTAGATATGGATGTTCTTTCAGATCTTGCCGGAAACCATCAAGCCTCTTTCTCAGTTCTTTCTCAAGCACATCCGGAACCGGAGAGTTAAAGGTCTCCTGTAATGCATCCAAGGCATCATCATAGTCTCTATTATTATCTTTTTTGATATCCATCAGGCATCTTCTGTTTTTATTTGGAAATACCGAGTTCAAGGAGAATCTTGGCCAGGCGTGCCTTGCCTTTGGAAAAGTGAGATCGGGCCGTAGCCTCCGAACACCCCAAAATGTTTGCGATCACATTATAAGGTGAATCCTCTATGGCCCGCAATAGCACTGCCTGTCCTTGATTTGCCGGAAGCATCGAAATGGCCCCGCGAACGGCTGATGCCCTGTCCTTTTCTTCCAGAGGGTCTTGCGGATGAGCAGGCAAAAACATCGCCTTGATGCTGTCCAGACGGATTTCGCGACGTCGTCGCCGGGCCCTTTTTCGTACAGCATCGTAGGACCGGGTAATGCAGATGCGAAGGATATAGGCATGGGGATTGGGATGTCGGTCAATCCGGTCCAGTTTATGCCAAATCAGCGCCAGTACCTCTTGAAAAACATCCGCGGTATCCTCCGGATCATGAACGATACGCGCTACAGTACTGATCATCTGATTCTCTATCGGCCTGAGTAGTCTCTCATAGAGACCATCGACTTGCATCACTTGCACCTCCCGGGCATAGTTTCTACAGCCTTTAAGAGAAATATTTTGGAGCACTCATTCATAATGTCTGGCACTAATGCTTAAGACTGATTTAGACTTATTTTCACATCATATTTACTATTATATCAAACAAAAATAAAAGCAACATTGCAAACTATTTTTCCTGACCTCCAGAGATTCAATAGAGATAGTACCTCTATAATAAACGTCACACCATATGAAAATGTGTAACCTTGAACAAGAAAAGTGCCTCTTAACGAGCTCGCAGATGTAATTGCACGACACCTGACAGTAGAATCAGAATACCCACAACCATCAATGTTGTCAAAAAAATAGCGATTTTTTACATTTAAATATATTTTTTTTCAATATCGAAATTATACGGGAAAAATGACATTCATTTCGGCAAATCACCAACTTTTTTTCGATTTCCTGTCAATCATGTTCGTTTCTGAACTTTTTTCACTAAATTGGTTGATCATAGTGCTGTTTGTTGATAATATCAGCTCAAGCATAAGGACAGGTAGCGAAAGCGTATGTGAAAACCCGATTAGGGAGGTCCATCTGTGTTAGAGAATGAAAACAATATGAATAACAATGAAAACAATATGAATAACAATGGCAAGGCTCGAGGAAAATCGGTCCTTCTTCGCCATGAGAAGATCGTTGAGGTTGTCAAATCCCGTGGATTTGCTTCAATCGAGTCCCTGGCCAAGAATTTTGGGGTAACCCCCCAAACAATACGGCGGGACATCAATGAACTTACCGCGGCAGGGCTGATACGCCGCTACCACGGGGGGGCAGGGCTACGTTCCAGTGTAGAAAATGTGGCCTACACCACACGTAAGGTACTCTGTCTGCCGGAGAAACGCCGTATTGCCCGAATGTTGGCCGGGCATATCCCTGACAACGCTTCCCTTTTCATTGACATCGGAACCACCACAGAGGAGGTGGCCAGGGCGCTCCTTGATCATAAAAAGCTCAGGGTCATAACGAACAATCTTAACGTGGCAACAGTCCTGAGCAAAAACGAGAGCTTTGAGGTCATTATCACCGGGGGAGTGGTCCGTAGCCGGGATCGGGGTGTTACGGGAGAAGCAACGATTGACTTTATACAGCAGTTCAAGATCGATTTTGGTGTCATCAGTGTGAGCGGGATCGATTGGGACGGGACTCTCCTCGACTTCGATTATCACGAGGTTCGTGCCGGCCGAGCGATTATTGGAAATTCCCGTAAGGTCTTCCTTGTGGCTGATCACACCAAATTCGGCAGGGAAGCCATGGTAAGGCTCTGCAATATACAGGAGGTTGACGCCCTCTTTACGGATCGAAGACCCCAGCCGAGCATGAGTAAGATGCTTTCCGAAGCAGAGGTCACACTCCATGTGGCAAATGAGAAATCAGCTACCGACTAAGGATCAGCTAATGGTTCACCCGTTCAAAAAGTCTTTGACAGGATAACAGGATAGACACGATCTTAAAAGGAAGTTCCTATGAAATCCAGTTGATCACAAAATTTATCAGTAACCGTTCACAGGTTCAGGGTTTCCCACTGAAAGCGGGATTCAGGGTTAGGAACAAGGGCAAAATTGAAGGCCGGAAGACCTCGTAAAAAATGCTGGTTTTGCCACATAATTGGCACGCGCTATATTCCAGATTTGCGGAGATGTGGAAGCGGTCAGTTTTCCCGTACAAAACGTTTACAAAACGGCGTATGGTGATGAGAATACAACCTTTGAACCTCTGAACCTTTGAACCCGTGAACGGTTACGAAAAATTATCATGTTCATCCTGTTAATCCTGTCAAAAATGGCTACAAATGTTTTTTCCTGACCTCGTACATCACGATGGCAGGGATGAAAAAGACCACGTCGGCGATCATCTTTCCAATAAAGGTCCCCAAAACGAATTCTCCAATGAGTTTGGGCATCAGGTACATGAAGAACGGCCGAACCGCCAGGACATCCAGGATCTCAGATGGGCCAAATTCGATAATCAGGTTTCGCAAATCCTTAAAATAAGCGACAAAGCCATAGCTCAGGTCATGTTTTTTATGATGCTTCAGGCTCTTTCTCACATCGTTGTAGGCGATGATGCCGTAAAAGCTGATGGAGGCCATGGCCGACCCCACAAAGGCCGCTAACACATTGTCTCCAGTGGTTTGGTAAATGATCCATGCCGTGGCGAGAGACAACAGGGTGCTCAAGATATCGGCTAACAGATACCGCCTGAGCCATTCCTTTATCTTGTTTTTCACTTTCTTATTTCGCTAAGGGTTCTTCTTTACCGGCAGCCTTGATCTAACCGGGTTTCCTTAACCCATAGATCACAAAGGCCGCCACGCACATAACCACTATGCCAAGGATAAGAAATGATTCATAGAACAGAAGGCTGCCCGTCTTCAGTTGAGATGGAGGGAAAAAACCGATAAACAGGGTAAACAGCCCACCCAATAACCCCAATGCAGCCACGAGCCACATACCGAAATTGCCCCAGGGGATACGGTAGGGGCGATGGACGTCCGGCCGCTTGTACCGCAGGATCAGAGCGGACAGAAACATGAGCAGGTACATGATCAGGTAAAGCTGGGCCGTAAGGGCGGTGAGTATCCAGTAGGCGCTGCTCACCGTAGGCATCAGCAGGAATACAAAAACCAGGCCTGTCACCACGAGGGCCTGAAGGAACAGGATGTTCACGGGGACATCGCCATGGATCTGACGTTGAAGAATGGGCGGCAGCAGGCCGTGCCGGGCCGATACCAGCAGCCCCTTGCTGGGACCGATAATCCAGGCAGCCACTTCTCCTAAGGAGCCCACAACAACAAGCAGGGCCACAATCGGCACCAGCCAGTGCAGGTGATGGGCGGCAAAAAACTTGTCAAAGGCCTCCATGATTCCGGCCACCAGGCTGATTTCCTTCTGGGGCACCACAAAGGCAATGGCTAAGGAGCCTAATATGATGGCAGTGATGGAGACAAACACGGAAAGGAAAATTGCCTTTGGAAAAGACCGCTTGGGATTTTTTACTTGGGAGGCATGGGCCGCAGAAACCTCGATCCCGGAGACGATGACTAAGGCCCCGGCGAGGAAGACAAAGCTGTCCATTTGAGTAAAATCCGGAATGAGGGAGGCCACTGAAAAATGGATCTGGGAAGCGTTTCCGGCCACGATCCAATTGAATCCTAAAAAAACGATCAGGCCCGTGGTGATCAGGGTACTGATCACCCCTAATGTGCTGATCCAGGCGGAGGTTTTCATCCCGTGCAGGTTGGCAAAGGTGCCTCCCCAGTAAACCACTAACACCACCGCCAGGGTGTAGACTTTATTGTTGGCCAGCTCCGGTGAAAAGCCATAGGCTAAGGTGGCCGCTATAAAGGAGAGTACAGTGGGAAACCAGATCACATTTTCGCTCCATTGCAGCCAGATAGCCAAAAACGCCCACCGTCTTCCTAATGCCTCGTTAACCCAGATATAGACACCCCCATCTCCCTTGGGCGGCCATGTGGAGGAGAGTTCTGCAGTAACAAGTGAAATGGGAATGAGAAAAAAGGCGGCGGAAATGACCATGAAGGTAATGGCGCGAAACCCCTCTTCCGCCATGAGGGGAAGCCCTCTGACAGAGTAAATTATGGCCAGATTGATCATGGCGAGGGAGACCCAACCGATGGTCCCTTTGCCGGCCGTTGTCGATATCCCTTCCTCCCTTTGACCGGAAGCCTTTTCAGATCCCGAGTTTACAGATCTCTCCATCTCTACGCCTTTTCCTGTCGATGCGGGTGTAAATCACCGCTCCCAGCCGAAGTTCCATCGCATGGTGAACTGAATCCGGTGGTTCTGTCCGGTAGTGTTGCCGTACACCGCCGTACGATCCGTAATGGTACGATGGCCGAACATGTATTCCAGGCCCACGTCAAAGGGGGGCCAGGGGCTCCATATCAGGTTCATGGAGGCGTACTGGGTCTGTTTGTAGGTTCCCTGGTCGGACGCATTGGGCGGATTGGGCCATTCATCAAAATCGCTGTCCAGACGCACAAGACCGTAGGTGGCCGTTGACCGAAGGGATTTAGCCCACCAATGCTGATAGGCCGCCCACACACCGAATGCCGGAATCGCTTTGAGGCTTGGATTGGCATTAGACGTGGGGGCCGCGTCAAGCCCCAAACCCGACGTGTCCTGGATGTAGGCCCCCAGGGCATTCCCATACATACCGCCTAAGATTAAGCTGTCGTTCTTCCACGTATCTATGCTTCCGCTTAATATCACCCCCCATCCGTTCACCGTCTGGTCGTATCCCGGTCCCTCGGCCCTCAGCCGGCGATATAGCCCGCCCAATTCTATCTGCGCCCAGTCAGGCTCGTAACTCAGTTTTCCGATCACCGCCGGGAATTGGTCCGTAGTAACAGACGTCATTTTAGCCGGTAGTGTGATCTCCCCCGGGGCGTCCTCCACGCCGATGGTAAAGAAAACCTCCCGCTTCTTTGCATCTAACTGCAGGGGAATTTTCAAGCTCGCCTGGGTAAAACGTGTTTCAGGAATAATGTTGGGACCTTCAAAGTCGAGGGTGTCCGGTATGGAAGCCTGATTAAGCCATAGGGTGTAATCCAGACCCGCTTTCAGCCACCCCCACTCTCCATAAGCCTTGTAGATCTGGAATTCAGTTCCGGTTGTGGAACCAAAAAGGTTCACATCCGCATAGACCTTGAATGGACCCCAGGGCGTGTCAGTCTCGGCCCAGCCGGTCAGGTAACTCTGGTTGGGACTGAAACCGGTGCGGTTGGTAGTGTCAGCAGCCTGTCCTCCCACGGGAATATCTGCGGTAATGAACTCCCGCTCCACACTCCCTCCGGGCGTCAGACCCACCGCATTAAAATCGTGGATCACGTCCACCTGGATGGCCCCGGCAATCCCCACCCGAACCTGGCGTCCGCCAATCTCAAGGGGCACCGGGGCATTGGCGCCTACCTTTGCCACGACCGGTCCCTGAGCCTCGGGGGGGGGCTTGACCTCGGGCTTGATCTTACGCCGGGATGGCCTGACAGGGACCTTTTTTCTTGGCTTGGGTTCCTCTGTTTTAACCGCCGGTGATACTTCCGCCCCGGGTTTTACCATATCCGCTTCAAGCTCTTGTACCCGTTTCTGCAACTCAAGCACCATCTTTTTAAGGGCTTTAATTTCCTCCTGCATGGCGCTGTCTGAAACCTCAGCCGCGGGAACAGTTGTCGCAAAGGCCCCAAGAATTGCGGAGATTAAGAACCAGAATCGAAATGTTTTGACTCTCATGGAAACGCCTCCCGGATTAGTATTTCGTAGCCGTTCAAGGTTCCTTTTTTTGCTGAAGCCTGAACATTTGAACCCGTAAACGGTTAAGCGGCTTCTTCTCTTTTTGTGAAAAGTAATGCGTAGACGGCCATTATAATCATAACCAAGGCTATAACCAGCCAGAGTTCATCAAGTGTAGCCGATGCAAAGGCGGACATGATGAAAATGGATGACATGAGTACAATGATTTTATTGCTGATCGATTTTGACCCTGTCGCCCTATCCTTTTTCAGCAGGGCAATACCCGACCAGAAGTAGGGGAAGAGAAGCAAAAGAACAGAGATGGTTACGGTGATGTTGAATGCGGCGGCGACGTTGCTGCCAAGCATCATGAGTATCAGTTCAACCACGGTCATGATAACACCGTTGATGACGAGACCTTTGCTGTTGATCCCATGTTTGTTGGTATAGGAGTAGGCTTTGGGGAGGAATCCATTGTCGGCACTGGTCTTGGCGGCGCTGGCAGATGACAGGTTCCAGACCAGGAAGCTGGCGATACAGGCAATGGCCATCACGGCGGAAACCACGTCGGCTATGATTTTTGAGTGGCAGATGTGCTGCATGGCTAAAGCAAATGAGGCCGGTGCGTTCTGAATTTCTTTGGCTGGGAACATTCCTTCAATTACGGTGGTGGAAGCGATGTAGATGATTGCCACGATAATGAAGCCGACCATGGTTGCAATGGGGACAATTTTTTTCGGATTGCGAATATGTTCATTGTTTGTGGCGACGCTTTCCACTCCGACAAAGGCAAAGATCAATATGGCGAATCCGGACATTATGGCCTTACCGGCAGGATCACCCGAGACGTTCCAGTTCTGTTTGAACAGGGTGGGATCAAAATCCAGCCATCCCGCCGTGGAAGTGATGATTACCGAGATAAGAAGTAGTGTTACGGTGCCGGATACCACTTTGGTGATCATACCGACCCCGCGAAGGGACAAGGCAACAAACACCCAGATGAGTACAATCACGGCGATGCCAAGTGCAATGGGATGATTGAGTGCGGGGACAAACAGGGCCAGATAGCCCAGACCGGCAATCAGAATGGATACGTTGGAGATCAGGTTCCCGTAGACGTAAAAGAAACCGCTCTTTGCCCCTAAAACCGGGCTTACATAGGTTGCTAATGCGGTCGGGCTGGAGTCATCAAAAAGGGTGCCCGCACGAACATATACCAGGGTCAGAAACAGGGCTCCGATGGTAACCAGAATAAATGAAATCAATGTGATCGAACCGGTGGCAGCTAATTGCTGTGGCAAAGCGATTACCCCACTTCCGGCCAGACTCGATACAATCAGAAAAACAGCACCTATTAGTCCTAATTTCTTTGTCTCATCTGTCATGTTATCCCCCCTGTTGCACGCACAATGTCCTGAAAAACTTCTTTCCATCTCGTTCGGTTCTCTCCACACCGTGGATCTCGCTTTCGTATCCGGGAAAGGCGTTTTCGAAATCCTGCCTGAGTTTCAGGTACTCGAATATGGGACCCGCCTTTTCATTCATGATTTCGCCTCCCATCATGATGGGAATACCAGGAGGATAGGGGACCATCATCACGGCCGGCGTCCGTCCCATCATTTGGTCCAGTTCCACGAATTCCACGTTTTTTCGTACCACCTGGTGATAGGCCTCGGATGGTTTCATGGCCTGATCGGGAATCACCTGAAAGGCATCCTGCATCTTTTCTAAGATTTTGTGTTCCCTCCAGTAACGATGAATGTCATTGCAGTGTTTATTGAGCCCGACCCCCCCGTATGCATCCGGGGATGCGCTCACCAGGCCTGGAAAAACCTCGCACAGCGGCGTGTCTGCGTCGTAGAGGTCCTTGAACCGCAACATTGCCGAGAGCAGGGTACCCTGCTTGGCCTCGGTGGTGCCTAAGGAATTGAGGAGCAGGAAGGAGTAGTAGTCGGTTTTTTCACAAACGATCCCTTTTAAAATGAGGTATTCGGTCACGATAGAAGCGGGAATGCCCTCGTCCTGCATCTGCCCGTGATCATCGATCCCCGGCGTGGTAAAGGTCAGTTTGATGGGGTCCAGCATGCAATGATTTTCTTCCATATCTTCAAAACCGTGCCAGTTGTTCTCGCTGCTCATAACCCAGGAAGCCTGCTGATCCGCTAAGAAATCGGCGTCCACCTGCTCAAAGGGCGTCATCTTTCCATTTACATTGACCTTGCGGGGCTGCCACATGCCAAAGAACCAGTCGTTCTTGTTTTTCTTTTGGAGGTTCTTTTCGATCTTAACCACCTTTTGCCGCAGGCGGATGGCCCCTAAGATTATGTCGTTCATCATGGTCTGGCCGTTGTCATCCATCATGCGGGTAGCCACATCTAAGGATGCAATCATGATGTACTGGGGAGACGTGGAACCGTGCATCATGTAGGATTCATTGAATTCATCGGGATCGATCTTGACCTTGCCGCCATCTTTGATGTGCAGCATGGAGGCCTGTGAAAATGCAGTGAGCAGTTTATGGGTAGACTGGGAACAGAAAATGGGGGGATGGTTTTCATCTAATTCATCATCGGTCATACCGTAGTGGTCTTTGTACATGGGATGAAAACGGGCGTAGGCATACCAGGCTTCATCAAAATGGAGGTTTTCCACACTCTTTTCTAATTGCTTCTTGATATTGACCACGTTGTAGCACACCCCGTCATAGGTGGAGTTGGTAAGGGCCGACATCTTCACTTCGTTCCCCTTCAGGTTCTCGGGGATGAGCCTGTCCTCCTTGATTTTCCGCTGGATCGATTCGGGCGAAAATTCAGACAGGCGCACCGGTCCGATGATGCCCCGCTTGTTTCTCCGGGGAATCATGTATACGGGATAGGCATCGGTGATGACCATGGCATAGTTGAGGGATTTGTGGCAGTTCCGATCCACAAAGGCGATGTCGTTCCGTACGAGCTGGCTCCGCCAGATGATCTGGTTCACGTTGCTGGTGCCGTTGAGCACATAATAGGTCTGATCGGCGCCGAACACACGGGCCGAGTTTTTTTCCGCATCCCCCACCACGCCGCTGTGCTCTAACAGGGACCCCAATTCCGGAACGGAGACGGAAAGGTCCGAGCGAAACACACTTTCCCCGAAGAACTTAAACAGGGCCACCCCTGCCGCACTGCGTAAGAACCCTTCCCCACCCATATGTCCCGGGGTGTGCCAGGCGAATTTGAATTCATTGGCGTACTGCACCATGGCGCCGAAAAAAGGCGGATAAACGGTTCGCACATAGTCCACCACATGGGTTTCAATCCGCCCCGCCATAAAGGAGATGGTTTCCGACGTCTTCCAGAGGCAGTCATTGACATCCCTTAGAATTTCCGTCGGAATCCGGTCCATTTCCCTCCGTCCCGTCAGTAGAATAATGGGAATCCCCTGGTGCCGCTTCCTAACTTTGACAATCAATTCTTCCGCTGTTGTGCCTTCACCGGGATCCTCCTCAGGGATATCCCAATCCACCACAATGCATCCAAAATCGGACCGGGAACGGAATATCTCGTAGCCGTCTTCATAGGTAAAAGACGGGATGATCCGACAGTCTTGTACTTCCTTTAATTGTTCGGTCAACTGCCGCAGCCTGTATCCTTCGTCGTTTTGGGCATCGAACTGCCCTGAAATAATCAGCACCGGCCATTCGCGCTTTGTTATCTCCATACCTACTCCTCCTATTGTAGTTGTGGCATTATGGGAAGTTCCCCATGACTTCAAAGAGTCCGTCCCGAATGCCGCTTTTGATTGTTATCAATCGATGTAACTGTTCACGAGTTTAGGGGTTTAGGATTCAAAAAGAAGTCAAAAATCAGAAAAAAGGCTGGGGATTTTATAATAAAGCAAAGCCTCAGAGCATTGGCGCTTATGTCAAAAACCGGATGGTCACCTCTTTCGGAAGCGCCAACCCAAGGGCCACCTCCGCTGCCTTAATTAGGGACGATGGAATCGGACAGGCATGATGACATTTGGACTTCTCAGCAGACAGAAAAACAGGGCTCTTGGTCAAGGGTACAAAAAGCTCTTTCATCTTTATCGGCCCCAAGTGCATGGCAAGTTCTTTGATCTGATCGCAATCCGACCGGATGTTGAACCTTACCCCGTCCCCATCCTTCCATGCGCTGATCGAGCATATAAAGCCACAGATACCGGGATCTGCAATGACACGAACGACCTCCGATTTATCCTCCCTATCAATTCCCTCTTGATTTTCCATAACAAGTGCCTGAACGAAAGCCCCTAAACAAAAAATCCCGCTCTCGTTATACAAAGAAGCGGGGTTTCTAAGCGATTGTAAACCATTTCTAATCCTCTTTTCTCTCTCGAGTTTGAAAGAAGAAACTTCGTGCGGGAATACTGCCAAATGTTGTTTACACATAACTACTCTATAAGTCAATGGGAATTGGCCTGTTTAGCGTTTGAAACTTGTCGAAAATCCCGACTTTAGCGGGGATACTGGATGCAATTTTGGCGTGAGATATCTGGTTTCCGCCCCCCTTTTCAAAGAAGTGAGGACTGGAAGTTGAAATCTGCACCAAAAATAGAGTATTTGCATCTTTGCGCTGAAAGGGCTATATTCATTTTGTTAGAGTGTAATTTTTTTTTCGTTGGCCAATTTGCACCTCTCTTGTGCAACCGTGTAGCCAGTTTCAAACCTTGTAAAGGAACGCAGAGACCGATGGACAAAGACTTCCTTTGTGATTTTTCCCAATAAATGGCATAATTATGAGGGATCAGGTTTAACTTGAAATAGGAGGGATTCAGTGGATAACAACGTTACTGTTTCAGGGAACTGGGTTGAAGATTTGATCCGGGATTTCATCGCCACTTCACCCGACAACAGCATGAGAAACGAAGCTAAAGAACCTGCTTGGGACGGTGCTTTGGTGGGCTTCGCCTCCGGTGTGGATCAGATCTGGCAGCAGTACAAGGAGTATGTCGGGGCTTTCCACTGGACCCCTTGGGAGGTTTTCAACCAGCACCATCCCAATGAACCAGCGAAACCAGAGGAGCTGACGGTCATTTCATGGGTCTTGCCCCAGCGGGAGATGGTCCGCAATGCTAACCGCCGGGCCAAGATGTATCCATCTGAGGAATGGGCCCGGATCAGGGTCTACGGGGAGGAGTTCAACGTGGCCTTGCGTCGCCACGTGGCCGAGAGCCTCGAGCAGGCCGGATATCCGGCAATCGCCCCGATGCTGGTCCCCAACTGGACCATCGTCAAGTCGGAACGATTTTCCTACGCCTCTTCCTGGTCTGAACGCCACGCTGCCCATGCGGCCGGTCTGGGCACCTTCGGGCTGTGCGACGGGCTCATCACTGCCAAAGGCAAGGCCATGCGGGTAGGATCTGTAGTAGCCAAAATACTTATTGAACCGACCCCCCGGCCGTATGACAACCACCGGGCCTACTGCCTTTTTTTCTACGATGGCAGTTGTGGGGAATGCATTGATCGTTGCCCGGTCCGTGCCATTAGCAAGGCAGGCCACGACAAGGAGAAGTGCCGTCAACACCTGGCCCGCTCCCGGGAGTATGTCAAAGAGACCTATAAATTTGCCGGTTATGGTTGCGGGCTGTGTCAGGTGGACGTGCCTTGCGAGACTGGCATCCCGGTCAAGGCTTCCAGAGAGGCTTTGGAGCGTGGCGAATTGCCCTCCCCTCCGCCGCCCCTGGCTTGATAACACACGGTTCCTCATACTCTTAGGCCAGTGCCTTCAGCCTTTCCAGACGCTTATCCCTCTTTTTCAAAACCATCTTGAAATTCCTCGGTACATCCGCTAAAAGCGACCCTGATTGCTCTGCCCCAAGAGTGTAACAGTCCAAAATCTTCTCTTCAATGGCCAGTGCCTTTTTCCCAGCGTCGGCAAGACTTGCACTGTCCGGCAGATCAGTCTCGAAAGTATAATTCTCTGCTTCCAGATCAAAGGCATAGCACCCTTCAATGGCATCGGATATTACAGACTGATAGGCCATCTGAATCTGCTTGTTGTACTTCCTGTTTTCTTTCGCAAAAGCAAGGAAATCGTTTTCATTTGCAGGAAATCTTCCGGCTATGTCTTCGTAAAATTTTGCCGCCTTTTCCTCGAGTTCCCTGATAAAACTCAACGTCTCAGAAGCGGTACGTAAATTCATATTTATTCCCCTTTCTTATAACCACCGGTGAATACAAACTTTACTTTCCGTAAAAAAACGAACTGCTTCTTTTCCCTGGGTATGCAATACACCTAAGAAAGAACCGGCCATCCCGCTGAACGGGAAGAAGGCCATAGGCGCGACAATACCGATATTGATCCCGATGTTTCCACTGATACAATCATACTGAAATTGACGTGCAGCCTTACCGTTTGAGGTAAATATGGCATGCCCATTGTGGTAAGGACTTTCGTTACAGATTTCTATGGCTTCATCGAGCGTCTTGGCCCTGATAATTCCCATGGTCGGCCCAAAGATCTCTTCCCGGACGATCCTCATCTCTCGTGATACATTTTCCATAATGGTTGCGCCTAAAAAACAGGTCTCCGGGTAATCGCCAAGGATCTCTTTCGCCTTTCTACCATCCAATTTCAGGGTAGCGCCTTCTTTCAGGCCAATTTCTATGTGGTTCAATATGCTTTCTTTTTTCTGTACGTCCCTTACAGGTCCCATCTGCACAGACTCATCAAGCCCGTAACCGACCCTGATGTTTCTGGCTCTGTCGGTGACCTTTTCCACAAAATCGTTGTAAAAGGCATCGTCATTACCCACAATAACCAGCGTTTGACCGGCAAGGCACCTCTGACCGGCGTTCCCGAAGAAGGATGTCATGAGACCCGGGATGGTGGCTTCCACATTGCAGTCGGGCATGATGACGATAATATTCGCAGCCCCCCCCTGGGCAATGCATCGTTTACCGGTCTCGCCGCAGCCCGGGTAGATCACATTCTGCATGACCGGCGTGGAACCTACAAATGTAATCCCCTGGATATCCGGATGTTCCAACATACCGCCAACAACCGTTCTCCCGCCATGAACCATATTCCACACCCCCGGGGGGAAGCCTGCCTCTTCAGCAAGCTCCGTAATCTTTGTCTGGCTGAAGGGCACTTCGCTGGATGGTTTGATGACAACGGTGTTACCTGTGGCCACCGCGTACGGCGCAGACCATAGGGGAATCATAAATGGAAAATTGAACGGGCCGATAACTCCAAAAACACCTAAGGGCTGTCTGATGAGATATTCGTCAATACCAGATGCAATGTCCTCCAAGGAATCTCCCATCATGAGGGTCGGGATGCCGCAGGCAACTTCAACATTTTCAATGCCCCGTCTGGTTTCTCCTCTGGATTCATCAATACACTTTCCATGCTCCTGTGTCTGGACCCTGCTGACCTCCTCAAAATTCTCCTCCAACAACTCACGTAGCCTGAACAGGTACCGGCACCGGGTCACCGGAGGGGTTCTTCTCCAGTCATGAAATGCCTCCTGTGCCGCCTGCACAGCGCTATCTATCTCTTCCTTGGTTGAGATGCCGACTCTTCCTATGGTCTCGTAAGTCGCCGGATTCACCACATCGATGATTTCACCCTTTGATTCAACCCACTCCCCGTCAATGTAATTCTTAGCCACGGGTACACCTTTTATCGGTTCATCCAATAAAGCCATAATTAGATCCTCCTTATCCAAATTTATAGTGTATAATTTATCCTCGACGCCGAAAACGCCCTGAAAAAACCCCCATAACCTCAAAGACCCTCATCCGTTTTTGCCGACCACCTCTTCCTCGCTCAGAACCAAAAACAACTTGCTGGCCCCTACCCTTCTGCTCACTACGCCCTGCTGTTTAAGAATGGGATCATCCGCGGTAACAACACGCGTTTGCCCACCCACTTTTGATGGCCAATCGGTCATCGTCCTGTTGTCTTCAATTTCGGAAGGATCAAAAGTGGCCGTGTCCATCTTCATGGCCATATATCTTCCCACTTCCAGTAAATCATTGGCCATGGCTATGCCGGCAGCAGCAGAGTCCCTCTGGATCAAACACTCTAAGATAATTTCATGTGCTTTACGGACATTTTGGTAAAACTCAGGACCCAGATCAAGCCCCGCCTTCATGGTACTCAGAAGATTGTCAACAAAGTCAATGAGCAGAATCAGAAGCGTATTCTCGGTCATTCTAACTAAATAACGATGAAACCCGATTTCCCTTGAAATCTCAGACTGACGATGGGTAACAGCTTCGCCAATTATTCTCCTCAAATTCTCGATATCGTTTTCTGTCCTTTTTGAGGAAGCGATACGGGCCACGGTGGGCTCGATAAAATAGCGGAGCGCGGTGATTTCTTTGACTGAAACCGGTTTGAAGTGGATGAAATTAATGATACTGTTGATGGTGGTCTTCATATCCACTTCTGCTACAAAGGCGCCCCCGGAAGTTCCTTTTCGGATCTCAATCAGCCCCATAACTTCAAGGACCCTCAGAGCCTCCCGCATGGTGGCTTTACTCACCCCAAACTGCACAATCAGTTCCTTTTCAGACGCCAACCGGTCACCGGGCTTGAGTCGGCCCGACAGGATAGAATCACGGATCTGCGAGATTATGTTATCTGATACCTTTTCTGATTTGTTGACCGTATTAAACATAATAAAGCCTGGAAGATAAGCCTGATAAAATGAATTCCCTGTTTAACCGGCAGAAAAAATTTAAGGAGTTGAACCGTAAATTACATGAAACAGGAAAGATGTCAAGAGATATATTATATATATTATAATCATTAGTATAAACCCCCATCTCGCAAGCAATCGTGGTCCTTTTCGAGAAAATACCTTTCAAGATTTGAGTTCTGAATCAATGTGAAAACGGTTGACATACAAAGTGATTATCAGATAAAAACTCTTCCCAGTTGAATAAGTGAGGTGGGCGTTATTTACTATACAAAGGAAAGATCAGGATTGATCAAGAACATTGGACTTGGTTTAATCCATATCTATTATGGACAGGGTGTCGGGAAAACCACCAGGGCCATAGGCCTGGCCATAAGGGCAGCGGGGGTGGGCCTCAAGGTCAATTTTATCCAGTTTATGAAATCCGGCAACTCCGGGGAAATAATAATATTTGCCAACATCCCCAACATCCGTTACCAGTGTCCGGGCAGGCACCCCTTTATATTCTCCCGAGGACCCGATGAGGTGCATTACAAACATGCATCGGAGGCGCTTGGATATGCCATCGAGGCGGTTGAAGAGGGAACTCAGTTGCTGATATGCGATGAGATATTGAACACGCTAATTTTCGGCCTGTTAAAAGAGGAACAGGTGCGGGACCTCATCGAAAAATGCAGAGGGGAAATAGAACTGGTGATGACCGGCGCAAATGCGCCTGTGGGGCTTATTGAATTAGCGGATTACGTTACCGAGTACAAGCAGGTCAAACACCCCTATTATGCGGGCGCCAAGGCCCGAAGAGGGATTGAGTTTTAAATCTTCTGTACAGCCGCCAATGAAATAACACTCAAAAACGCACCTGCCACAAAGGGAATTCGATAGTCCACCATCCAGAGCAACCCGCCAATGGCGGGAAGGAATACCGCCGCAATATGGTTGATGGTAAAACCCACGGCCATACTCGGTGCGATATCTTTGGGATCTCCCACTTTCTGAAAATAGGTCCGGATGGCAATGGCAAAATTAAAAAAGATGTGGTCCAGGATGTAAAGAATCGCAACAACCATCCTCGACTCCACTGTTGCATAGGCTAAGAAAATAAATATCAAACTGAAATATTCCAAGGAGAGGACCTTTCTTTCACCGAACCTGATGATGCTTCTCCCAATCAGAGGGCTTAGAAAGTAGTTTATCAGATTATTGATTACAAAAAGGATGGTAACCTCCTGAACTGTAAAATGGAATTTCTTCACTAAAAGAAAGACCGCAAAGGCCATAAAGATCTGTCGCCGGGCCCCGGCCATGAATGTGAGAAAATAGAAGAGCCAGTACCTCTTCCGAAATATCATCCTTTTGTGCTGTGGGATAATGTTTTGATCAGTGGGGTTGCGGGTAAAGGCCCATATACCGGCCATTGTTATCATCCCCCCGATAATCAGATATGTCTGCGTAAAATCGAGTACAGCAGTCAAGAAGTAGATGAAGACGCCGATACCGATACTTGAAGCTGCTGCTATGCTTCGCAGCTTCCCGAACACCCAGGGCGACGTCTGTTTGTCAAAATATTGAAGGGTTAACGACTGGTTGGTCGTCTCAAAAAAGTGGAATCCAAAACTCATTATAAGGGTCGTAATCATCAGCCCTGCATAGGAGGGAAACATCCCCGTAAGCCCGAGTCCTACTCCGAGGAACAGGACAGAGAGAGCGGAGAGGCGATGCTCTTTGACGATCATCATGACAAAGACAGCAAGAAAGGTAAGAAATCCGGGGATCTCCCTCACCGATTGAATCACCCCGACCTCTCTGCCTGTGAGGCCGACCTGGTCCGCTGCAAAATTGTTAAATAGTGTCAACCATGCCTGTAGCCCTATTGTAGAGCAGATGGTCAGCACCATCAGAAAGCGGAACATCGGTTTCTGGTTTGTCTTATTCATAAAAAAACGCTCGTCATAGATGCACAACCTCCACATCTCCCCATTTTTCAGTCAGGTATTTGGCCACAAGCCGACGGTGGCATCTGTCAGGTTCAGGCTCACTGCATAAGAGGCATCCCCCGTCAAACACCTCCTTGGAAATAGTCTTCTCCGGCCCTCTCTCCTCCAACAGGGCCACAAAATCCCGCTCATAAACCGACCAGTCACCCTTGTTCTTCTTATACGCTTCCAGAATCTCCTTTGTGGGGGCCAGCTCCGGGAGATGGATATAATCGATACTGCATATGCCCCTCAGGAAATACCTGAGGTCATCCCGCTTTGTAAAACCGGCAAGCTGTGACACATTGTTTAGACGTATATCTATGACGCGTTTCACACCAGCTTTGGACAGCTTTTTAAAAAAGACCTCAGCCGACTTCTTTGTAAACCCTATGGTAAAGAGCTTCATTTTGTTCATCCCCTCCCCTTTCCATTATTTGATCAATCCTCCCCATCCTTTTTTACAAAGGCAATTCTGTCACCCTGGACATCATAGGCCCGTTCAATCATCTCCTCAGGGGAATGGAAGAGATCTCTTTCAGACAACTTCAACAGCTCCATCAGCCTCTTGATTGCCTGATCGTTCTCCTCAACAGAACCGTCATCCAGGATATGTCTTATCCTCAAACCTTCAGCGCGGACATGCCTGCAGACTAATATGGTCCTGTGACACATAATCGGGTCTTTTTCCGAACACATCAGGGCGATACGATAGGACTTCATCCCTGCCCTCACTCTCCTTAGCCCTTCCTGAAAAAGCCCTGTTTGCGCAAGACGATTATAATCGACTTTACCTTCCACATAACAATCTGGGGCATCGCTCCTCGGGCCTAATTCTTTTCCTAAAAAAACATAAGCAACCCCATGCCTCTTCAGTTCCGCTTGCAGGGTTTGGCGGTTGAACTGTGGATTGAACTTGCTGTAGGGATCGGACCGCACATCACAAACCGCCGTGATCTCGTGCATGGAGAGCAGTTCAATAAACCTGTCAATGCTATGTGTTGAGTGACCGATAGTATATAATTCAGCCATGAGGTCCCTCCTCTTCATGAAAGGCTGATGATAGAGCAGGAATCAATAGAATACGGGGAAAGGAAAAGATCAGAGGCGCCACTGATTTATACTTCAAGTCTCCATACCGTTTCTTAATCTGAAATCAACCACCTTATGAATCTCTGCAAAATCAGAGGTATTCAGGGTTACCACTGTGGCTCCGATCTGCCGAGCAAGGAATGCTATGCACACATCGTTGTAAATGCGGGGATGTGCTGGATCCAGCCTTCCGGAAAATCGCAGTTTCTGACAGGCTTGTCCGATCAATAGCTGGGTTGAAGATGATGGTACAACAAGTCTACCCAATTTAATGAACCTCCCCCCAAAACGGATCAGGTGGCCAATTTCCCTTTTCCCCCTGGCCCCCATCCATAGCTCATGAAGAACAGGGTGCACCAAATACATCACCTTGTTGAATCCATTGATTTCATTTTGATAGAGGCCCCGGTTGAAAACGCCGATATAGATGTTTGTATCAAAAACGACTTTTTCCTGCACGCCTCAGACCTCCTTAAAATCAAAACTCCCCGCGTCTGCAAGGGTTACTTCCGCAAGCTGAAAATCGCTATCAAATTGCTTGAGCACGGCGTTTATGGCCTCTTTTTCCGACTTTGCCTTGAGGGCCGTCTTAATACGATTGACTTGATTTTGGTCCAGTTCAATGGTTTTTTTCACTAATGCCATGGTCCACCTCCATTTAATACATTTAATATGGCTGTTTAATATGGTTTAATGGTATAACGAACATGACGGCTTGTCAAGCTGCTTTTCGCTGGGAGGCTTGTCAGTCTCGCCAACAGGGACATGGAAAAGTCCCATTCGAGCTGACCCGTTACAGAAGATTGATAATCCCTGCCACTAATTTGTAGCAGTAACCCTCGTACGACTCTCCGATACTGACAGTAAAGTAAATATCTTTCTTATTGATAGGGTATTGCCCTGTCTCTTCACCAAAATACCTGTTTTCAACCATGGGGTCTGTAACCGGCAGCCAGTATCCTTCCCCGGCGAAACGGAATCTCGAGCGTACCTTTTTTAGTAGGTTTGGGCCTTCTTCGACTGTGATAGAGGCATTGTCAGGTTTGATAAGGAGAAGAGATGTCCGAACCCTTTCCTTTACAGTCTCTTCAGGTATCCTGTCATTCAGTCCGTTCCTGCTGTGATATCCGTTTATCCACAAAGAATCCGCATGGTCGCACAGTTTTGGCAGAAACGAGAGGGAGAATTGTTCCTTCCTGACCCATAGGCCTTTATCCACAATATAGTTTTCCGTTTGATAGTAATGAGGTTCGTGCCCTGATAGCGGGATGGCAATTACATCTAACAATTCAGGGGGCTTTCCATTTTCATAGCTTGTCTCTTTTATGGAGAGCTCACCGGTTTCACCATTGCTCACCGGCCTCACCCAGCTACCAACTTGATCTCCGAGCAGTTCCTTTCCTGCCACACAACGGCCCGAGTATTTCCGCGAGTTCGCTAAACAAACGACCTCTTTAATAACAGGTCTGTAGGCAATATCGCCCGTATGCACATCTCCTATAAGGCCTTTTCTGCCTATATAATTGAGTCGAAGGATCTTCAACTCTTCATAATCCACCTCGCCACCGAGTGAATCAAAGACAGGCTTCAAACGTTCAATTCCGAACTCATCAAACCTATCAAAAATAAATCGTTTCTGTTCAGTAGAAACCGTTGAAAGGGAGATCATTTCATCTGATTCAATGATACTGTTTCCGTCCTGAAAATACCTGTACAGATGGTCTAAGACCGTATCCCTCTTGATACTGAAATCCTCCATTATCTTGCTGAACGATCGGCCGGCGTTGAAACCCTCTCCAATGATTTCATGCCTCTTTTTGGATATCGGTGACGGTCTCCTTGTCTTTTCCCTCCTGGTCCTCTTTGTGCGCTCCTCAATGTGATGAAGACTGCAATATTCCTGGATGATCGGCAAGAAAACGGAACCGTACTTTTCATGCTTGACCGTTCCAACGCCGTGAATATCCAGGAGACACCCGTCACTCTGCGGAAAATAGGTCGCCATTTCAATTAGGCTCTTGTCAGGGAAAATGACATAAGGTGGCACCCCGGACATATCAGCCAGCCGCTTTCGTTCCTTTCTCAGGGTCTCAAACAGATCCCGATCGTAATCCGGATGGGCATCTTCTTCCGGGCTTCGATCAACCCTCTCTTCCTGCAACAGGCCAAAGACCTTATCTTTTCCCCTGAGGACTTCCCATGCCTTGGCCGTAAGGCGCAGGCCTCCAAATTCCATATCCTGGGCCATGAACCCTTTCTGGATAAACTGTCTCGACATATGGAACCATTGTTTTTTTGAGAATTCCTCTCCAATCCCATAGGTTGAAAGGCGCTGATGCCCGAACTTCAACACCTTCTTTGCCTGAGATCCACGCAACACGTCAATAATGTGGCCTGCCCCAAACCGCTCACCGGTCCGCTTTGCGCAAGACAGAAATTTTTGTGCGGCAACGGTGATATCTTTCAGATCCTTTTCTCTTGTCAGGCAATTGTCGCACATATTGCAATTTTTTCCGGGATACTCTTCCCCGAAATAGTGCAGAAGGGGGATGCGGCGACAGGTTTCGGTTTCTAAAAACCCTACCAGTGCATTGAGATGAATATTTGCCACACGCTGCTCATGGTCCTCTTTCTGATTAATGAAATGCTTGATCTTCTGGATATCCCCGTAGCTGAACAGCAACAGGCAATCGGCAGGGAGGCCATCGCGCCCTGCCCTGCCGATTTCCTGGTAATAGCTTTCGATGTTTTTGGGCATATCATAATGAACCACAAAGCGGACATTCGGCTTATCAATCCCCATACCAAAGGCAATGGTTGCCACGATAATCTGCACGTCATCCTTGATGAATAGCTCCTGGTTCTGGTTCCGATCCCTGTCGGACATGCCGGCATGATAGGGCCTGACAGAAAATCCCCTGCTTTCAAGCGCCCCATAAAGATCATCCACCTGTCGGCGTGAGAAGCAGTAGATGATCCCGGATTGTTTTGGAAACCCTTCAATAAAATGAACGGTTTGGTCAAAGGGATCGTGTTTGAAGACCACCCGGATAACGAGATTTTCTCTGTCAAAACTGGCAATAAATTGATCTGAGGCCTTGAATCGGAGACTGTTCTTGATGTCTTCCCTCACCCTGGGAGTTGCCGTAGCAGTCAGCGCAATGCATACCGCATCGGGAAAACGCTCTCTGACTTCAACCAATTGCCGATATTCCGGACGGAAATCGTGGCCCCACTCCGAAATACAGTGGGCTTCATCAATGGCGAGGCAGTCTACGGTCAGCGAGGAGAGCAGGCTCTGCATATTCGGCCTTAACAGGGCCTCCGGCGCCATGTATAGCAGTTTAATTTTACCCTGCTTTACCTTTTCCACATTACGCCGGTATTGCTCAAGGCTTAACGAACTGTTCAAAACCGCGCCGGGAACACCCATCTGGATTAGCTGTTCCACCTGATCCTTCATCAACGAGATCAAGGGGGATACAACAATGGTTAATCCTGGAAAAATCAAGGCGGGTATCTGGTAACACAGCGATTTGCCGCCGCCTGTAGGCATAATGACAAGGCTATCCTTCTTTCCCAGAACATTTTCAATAATCTCTGCCTGGAGGGATCTGAATTCATCAAACCCGAATACACTCTTGAGAATCTCTCTTGACCTGCTCATCGTGTGGCCCCTTGTTCCTCAGGAGAAACTTCCTCTCAGCCCCTTTCATGTTCCAATCCGGCATCTATCAGGTGCCTTATGCCACTCTCTTATAGTGGAAATTTGGTTTAATAACCGCGCTTATCTTGCCATACTGACAGAGCCTTTTCAATACAGCAACCAAAAAGGCCACACATGGTTAGGAGGAATGAGAGAAAGTGGAAGATGAAAGGGGATGATTTGATTCTGTTAGCAGGAATTTTGGAAATTATCGGTTGCCTTCTGGGCGTTGGCACTGCGAAACATGGGCGCAGGGCATAGTTGGCAGATTTTGAATTGTAGATGCCCCATGGTAGGGCGACCATGAAAATGGTTGCTTTTTGGGTAAAAATTGGGTAAAAATTTCCAACGGGGGAGGGTTTTCCTGGTGGTTGGTTATCCCCCCTGTCCCTATATCGATACATTCAAAGCCTTTCTTGAAAAACGCTATGAGGTCAAAGTCGTTGTAGGCACGCACCCTATACCGAAAAAGTATCTTGATATGCATACTTATCTTGGGACATGGGAAAACTCCACATGGAAGCCACTTGTCGCGCCGACCATGAGTGATGATGTGACCCGTGCAAGTTACGATTAAGTATAGTCACTTAAGGCCCGGTTGCCTAACCATGCTCTTGCAGCCGACAGCTAACCGTTGCGGCTGAAGAGCTCGTTATATGTCTATAGGTAAGTTCTATGGGATTTATGGAAAAAGTGGTCAGACAATGCCGAAAACCCAAAGGTCGGTTTGGCAGATTTGTTGGAATGGGTATGAATTTGGGGCATGGCAAGTTGCGGCGCTGGGGCCTGAGCCATATCTCTATCAATCTTGATGCATTCATTCTCGATGTGGGCTGTGGCGGTGGAAAAACCGTGCTTGATCTGGCTCAGATTTCATCAAGCGGGAAAGTCTGCGGAATCGATTATTCCGAAGAAATGGTACAATTAGCCCGGAAAATCAATAAAGAATTTATACAAAAAGGGCATGTTGAAATAATACATGGTTCTGTTTCGTCGCTGCCATTCACGGATGGTATGTTCAATCTCGTAACGGCTTTTGAGGCTTACTATTTCTGGCCGAATTTGATTGACGACCTCAAAGAGATA
>Ga0307425_1000434_pt1 | contig 26641 bp, 26 predicted proteins | sample SalMarWE160330MG_FD_202152 | JGI IMG/M metagenome (GOLD analysis project Ga0307425, IMG submission 202152) | Salt marsh sediment microbial communities from the Plum Island Ecosystem LTER, Massachusetts, United States - WE1603-30 | ecosystem: Environmental > Aquatic > Marine > Intertidal zone >...
TCCTATAATATCAAACAATTATAGTTTGATTTAGGAAAGTAGGTATTTTGGCATACGGCAGGCAGTCTCTTGAAGAAAGAGTAATTAAAATCAGGGGGGATAACAGCGAGGTAGGCAAGCTTATTTCTGAGTTTAAGCCCTTTATTGCAGGCGTTGCCCAGAAGAGGGTGGGAAAATTTCTGCAGTACGGTGTGGATGACGAGCTTTCGGTCGGGCTCTCCGCCTTTAAGGAAGCAGTGGATTCCTATGATGCTGCCAGGGGCAAGTTTTTAAGCTTTGCCAGAATGGTAATAAGCATGCGGCTAATCGACCACTTCCGCAAACAGAGCAGGGAAAAGACAGAAAGCCTTGATGGCAGCCAGTCCGGCAGTGCCCTGGACCAGGGCTCGGTGGAACGCTACAGGATAAGCGATGAAAACGAAAAAAGAATACTGGAGATAATACAGTACAGGACAGAACTTGAAAAGTGGGGAATAAGCCTTGAGGAACTGGCGGAAATATCTCCCATAAAAAAAAGTTTGAGGGAACAGTATAAGATGGTGGCAAGGATTATTGTCAACAAGAGCAGCATCCTGGATACGCTGATGAAAACAAAGAGGCTGCCCATAAAGGAAATTGAAGAGGTCATATCGATACACCGGAAAAAGCTGGAGCGGGGACGAATATATATAATAGCCATGGTTCTGGCAATAATAGGGAACCTAAGCTATATGGATATCTGCAGGGGTGATAAAAAGTGAAAGTGGTAATAATGGAAATACACAAGGACTACTGCATTGTTATGACCAAAGACGGCCAGTTCATAAAAAAGAAAATTATGGCAGGAGCTTATGAGATTGGCGATGAGATAATAATAAGTGAGTACTCATACCAGCCGGAGGCAGCCAGGGTAAACTGGGTTAAAAACTTTGTAGTCGGAGCCATAATAGTGGCAGCAATAACTGCGGGTTCCATCTGGGTGATAAGGTATATGAAAGAGTATTTTTCTCCGGTAAATATGGCTCTTACGGCCCAGGACGGAGCAGGTGAAGAAACCAGGATAGAGGCAGAAGAGTCACAGGCAGACAAGGGCGCCCAGGAGCAGGCTTTTACCATGGATGAAGACCAGGAAGAAGCAGTTGTTTACGGAAGCGTATACTCCCTTGAGGAGGGAACACGGATCGAGGAAGAAATAGACGGGATCATGTTTTCATATGAGGTCATGGACAGTGTCAGCATGTATGTAAAGCTGGAGAATATAAGCAGGACCCCTTACTTTAACGGGACATTCGGGATAAACACGCTTCTTTCCGATGGAAGCCCGTCCAGAACGCTTAATCCTATTACTCTCCAGAGATTTAAACCCGGAAATATAAGTGAGAGCAGCTTTATCTTAAAAGCAGGAGAAACGCAATTCAGGCTGATTATAACTGAAAATAATTACTAAAAACGGCTGCCACCCCGCTTAATTTAAAATATCCTGCGTGTATATATTACGGATTATCAGTTCAGTCAAAGGAGCTTTTATGAAAAGATGTAAATTAATTTTAATCCTGGCCGTTCTGGCCGCAGTCGTAATGCTTTCCTGTTCGGCGCTTTTTAAGCAGTGTGCCGCAGGAGAGTCCGGACAAATTTCGGGCGAGCAGTCAGATGAGATAGCAGCCTCGACTGACAGAAACCTGGTTAGCGCCAATACCCGGTTCGGCTTCAGTATCTTAAAAGAGCTTGTTTTGGAAGATAAGGACCGGAATATATTCATATCCCCCCTGTCCATACTGCTGGCCCTTGCAATGACCTACAACGGTGCCGTGGGCGATACAAACCTGGCCATGGCCGAAGCACTGCAGTTTACCGGATTTGACCTGGAAGAGCTGAATTCAGGATTCAGCGGCCTTATGAGAAGTATTATAAATGCCGATAGTGACATAGAGATGGTCATTGCCAATTCCATCTGGAGCAGGATGGACTTTGAGGTCAGGCAGGATTTTATCGACAGGAACAGCAAGTACTATTCCTCTAAGGTAGGAGAGATTGATTTTTCTGACCCGGAAGCAGTGAAAATCATAAACGGCTGGATAAGGGATGCCACCAGGGAAAAGATTGAAAAGATGCTGGACAGCATACCTCCCGATGCCATGATGTACCTTATAAATGCAATATACTTTAAGGGGAACTGGACCTATCCCTTTGATGAGGATGCAACCTGCGACGGGGATTTTTACCTGGCAGGCGGCGGTACCAAGAAGGTTCCCATGATGGGCCAGCAGGAAGAATTCCTATACTGCAGGGGTGATAATTTTTCAGGCGTAAGGCTTCCTTACGGGCAGGAGAAAATGGTAATGTATATAATCCTTCCCGATAAGGGCGAAAGTCTTGATTCTTTGATAGACTCACTGGATGAGGATACATGGAACCGGACTTTAGAGTCATTTTCAAAAAAACAGGTCCACGTGTCCATGCCCAGATACAAGATGGAATACGGGATCAAGCTTTTAAACGGCGTACTTGCCGAAATGGGTATGGGAATTGCCTTTGACGGCAGCCGGGCCGATTTTAGCGGGATTGCACCGGATATATTTATATCAAGGGTGCTGCACAAGACTGTAATCGAGGTAAACGAGGAAGGAAGCGAAGCTGCGGCGGCAACCGTGGTTGAGATGCTGGAATCGGCTGCCATGATAGAAGAAATAGTGGAATTTAAAGTGGACAGGCCCTTCTTTTTTGTAATCCAAGATGACAGGACCGGAAGCATCCTGTTTATGGGCAAGGTTGTGGAACCTTAAAATACTTGCTATATTAAATATTAGCTAAGTTATGTAATAGGCAAAGAATATAAGCTGCCAGCAGTGTCTGCTTATATTTATAGCTTTTCGTTAAAAAATAAAACATTGCTATTGTTGTAAAGTTCTACTACAATTGTTGTAGGTGATTACAACAATGATTAAATTTTTAGAAATTTCCAAATCAAGGTTAAGAAATAAAATTTTATTACATTTTTTCACGAACCCTGATGATGAGAAGTATTTAAGAGAAATAGCTGTTATTCTTGTGGAAGATCCGGGTAATTTGTCTAAGGAACTGTCGAAACTTGAAAAAGAGGGCATTTTTTTATCAATTAATAGGGGCAAACAAAAATACTTCTCAATAAATAAAAAGTATCCATTATTTAATGAATTAAAATCTATAATTTTTAAAACTATTGGAATTTACGGAAGTCTTCAAAAAATAACTAGTGAAGTTGGCGGCATTGTTTTAGCTTTTATATATGGTTCATTTGCAAAAAGTGAAGAGGGTGCCTTTTCTGATATAGATTTATGCTTGATTATTAATATTGAACATTTTAATGAGAATATCTTTCTTGAAAAAATAAATAATTTAGAACATAGAATTTCAAGGGAAATTAATTATACTTATTATTCAGGAGAAGAATGGTATAAAAGAGTAAAAGAGAAGGATAGTTTTATTTTAAGTATTTTAGATGATAAGAAAATAATGTTAAAGGGAGAAGAATCTGGATTACGAAGACTTAATAGCAGAAGGTAAGCTTAAAAAGGAATCTAAAATTGGATTTGACCAGATTCAAAAATTTATTAAACGGTCAAAGAAGGATTTAGAAACAGCTAGAAGTTTGATAAGTTTAGATGAAGGAGCAGCTCTTACATTTATTTATAATGCTATGTTTCATGCGGCAAACGCTCTTATAAGATCCCAGGGATATAGACCCGGGAATAGATTTCAACATGTTGGAATAATTGAAGCTGTAAGCAGGATTATTGGGAATGATTTTAAAAATTTGATTATTAAGTATAATAAGTTGAGAATACAAAGGAATAGATTTGAGTATCAAACTGATTACTCTAGTTCTAAAACTCAATTGTTAAAAAATATGGATGATGCAGAAGAATTTGTATCTGTTATTGAAAAATACCTTAAAAAAAATAATCCAAAATTAAAATTAGATATCTAATATATTCACAGCATACAGAGAATAATATTCTAAAATTAGGAAAAATTAGATGGTAATTTAGAAAAATAGATATTAAGTGATGTAACTAACAGATGGGGAATTTAGTAATACTTTTAAAAAAATCTTTGGACAAATGGAAAATATATTATATAATATCTAGTTAGTTTTAATTTTAAAACAGGGCAGTAGGGATTTTTTATTATAGTATGTAAATATAAATAGAATTAAATCTTCTTTTTGCATTCCTTATTAATTCATTTGTTTCACATTTTAAATAATAGTTTCTACTTCTCTTTTATATATAGTAAAGCAATTTAAGGAAAGGTATTTTTAAGTGAATAAGAGAATGTATGTTGGTAATCTGGACTACGACACTACCGATAAAGAGCTGGAAGAGCTGTTTGCACAGGAAGGAACTGTTACTTACTCCAAGGTAATAACCAGGATGGACGGAAAATCAAGAGGTTTCGGATTTATAGAGATGGAGAGCGAAGAACAGGCAAAAGCAGCTATGGAAAAACTGAACCAGAGCGAGTTCAAGGGAAGAACTATTGTGGTTAATGAAGCCAGAACCCAGAACAGGGAAAACTTCGGTTCAAAAGATAGAAATTACGGCGGCGGCGGCGGTTATAAAAAAGAAGGCAAGGGAGATTTAAACTACAAGCTCAGACAGCTGAGAAAGAATATGGGCTAGTTTTTTAAAATTTCTGCTTGTTTTTTTATCTGTAATCTCCTATAGTATCTGTTGGACAGAGTATAAAATTAAATAAATTTAACCTTTAAAATAGTCCGGAGAGACTAAAAAGGAATGAAAAAAATATTTATAAAATATTCCAATATAAGTAATATTTTGACCTTCTTACCTATATGGTAAGGAGGTTTTTTTATGCAGTGAGGGATTATGCCGGAAATAGCAAACATTTTAAGCGAAAGTGACATGGAAAGGGTAATCAAGAGGATCTCACATGAGATCCTGGAGAGAAACAAAGGTCCCGGGAACCTTGTTTTCATAGGTCTTCAGAAAAGGGGAGTTCCTCTGGCAAACAGGATAGTCGCAAATATTGAAAAGTTTGAAGGGGCCAGGGTCGATGCGGGCAAGCTTGATATAACCTTTTACAGGGACGATATAGGCAGGAGCATAAAGCGGGATGCCCAGATAACCGATATCTCCTTTGATATAGGCGGAAAGAACGTAATCCTGGTTGACGATGTGCTCTACACCGGAAGAACGGTAAGGGCGGCCATGGATGCCATAATAGATTTCGGAAGGCCCAGAAGCATACAGCTGGTGGTTTTAATAGACAGGGGGCACAGGGAACTTCCCATAAGGGCCGATTATGTAGGAAAGAACCTGCCCACCTCCCGCAGTGAATCAGTAGAGGTAAAATTAAAAGAGGTTGACGGTACGGATAGTGTCACAGTGGTAAAGAAGGAATAGCCATGTTAAGCAATAAAAGCCTGCTGGATATAGACAGCCTGGAGCCCGGGGACATAGAGCTCATACTCTCAAATGCAGATTCTTTCGGAGAGATTTCGAAAAGGAAGGTAAAAAAGGTCCCCACCCTGAGGGGTAAAACCGTATTTAATCTCTTTTTCGAGCCCAGTACCAGGACCAGGACTTCATTTGAGATAGCGGCCAAGAGGCTGAGCGCAGACATTGTTAATTTTTCGGCTCCGGACAGCAGCCTGAAAAAAGGTGAGTCCATAATAGACACTTTAAGGACCATACTTTCCATGAAGGTCGATCTGGTAATAATAAGGCACCCTGACAGCGGAACAGCAGTTATGATGGACAGGCTGACGGATATCCCTGTAATAAACGCCGGGGACGGAAAGAACCGGCACCCGACCCAGGCACTGCTGGATCTGTACACCATAAATAAGGAATTCGGCAAATTAAAAGGGCTCAAAGCGGCCGTTGTGGGAGATTTTCTGGACAGCAGGGTGGCGAGATCGGATGTTGCCCTTTTTAAAAAGATGGGCATGGACGTGACTATAGTTTCTCCCACCATGTTTTTACCCGAGGACTTTTCCGAAATTAAGGTAAGGCACTGCATTGACGATGTCATAGAAGACTGCGATATCCTGTATATGTTAAGGATGCAGTTTGAAAGGCAGAGCAGGAAATTTTACCCATCGGTGATGGAGTATAAACGGTTTTTGGGTCTTGATATGGACAGGCTGAAAAGAATGAAGTCCGGCTCGATAGTTATGCACCCCGGACCGGTAAACAGGGGGATAGAGATTACCGATGAGGTAATGGATGTAAAAGGAAAACTGGCGGACAAAATCGTGATTGAAAAGCAGGTAACTTCCGGGGTGGCCATAAGAATGGCCATACTATATTTAATACTGGGATGATGTTATATGGATAAGACCGAAAACAGAAATATATTAATAAAGGGAGGCACAATAATCGATCCCGCAGAGGGCGGTGTATTTGCTTCCGACATTTACATAAAAGACGGAATTGTAACTGAAATAGGCAAAAATATTAAGGCCGGCAGTACTGCGGTTAAAATCGATGCGGAAGGGCTGTCGGTTTCACCGGGGTTTGTGGACATGCACGTTCATCTGAGGGACCCCGGATTTGAGGATAAGGAAACCATTGAAAGCGGAGCGCTGGCTGCGGTAAAGGGAGGCGTAACCGCTGCTGCCTGTATGCCCAATACCAGACCGGCCATAGACAGCGAGCATACGGTAAAATATGTCCTGGAAAAATCAATTGATGCGGCCTGCAGGGTTTTTCCTGTTGCGGCCATGACCAGGGGGCTCAAAGGAAAAGAGATAACTGAAATGGGGCTGCTGGCCGAGGCGGGAGCGGTAGGTTTTTCAGACGACGGCAAATGTGTCGGTGACAGCAGGCTGATGTATGAGATTATGAGATATTCTAAACAGTTCGGTCTTCCCCTGATACTGCATGAAGAAGATATCCTCATGTCGGGAGACGGTCTGATGCATGAGGGACGTTATTCTTCGATGCTGGGGCTGGAAGGGATATCGCCTCTGGCAGATGACCTTATGATAGCCAGGGACATAATCCTTGCCGCAAGAAGCGGGGCAAAAATACATATAACCCACCTCAGCACAAAAAGCGGGGTGGAGATGATAAGGAAAGCCAAAAAGGACGGGATCAATATAACCTGTGATGTGACCCCGCACCATTTGTTTTTCAATGACAGCTTTCTTACTTCCTTTAACACCAGCCTCAAGGTCAAGCCTCCCATAAGGAGCGAGGAGGACAGGCAGGCTCTGGTAGGCGGCATAAAGGAGGGGGTAATTGATGCGGTGGCAAGCGACCATGCCCCCCATCTTGATACCGAAAAAAATACCACCTTCAGACTGGCAGAATTCGGAACCATCGGCCTGGAGACACTGTTCAGCGCATCTTTCAGCAAATTATGCGGAGAGGAAAAAATGAGCCTTCCCGGACTTATAAAGCTGATAACAGCCTCACCTGCAAAGATACTGGGCATAGACGCCGGAAAGATAGAGGTGGGTAGGCTGGCCGATATTGCGGTTATAGACACCGGTACGGAAAAGACAGTAAAGAGGGAAGATTTCATATCAAAAAGTAAAAACAGCGCCTTTATAGGTCAGAAGCTGAAGGGAAAGGTGGTCTGCACCATAAGCAAGGGCAAATTAATTTACAGGAGCAATTGAATTGGAAGCGATATTGGTACTTGAAGACGGTAAAGTGTTTGAAGGCAAAAGTTTCGGCTGCGGGGGCGAGATAATGGGGGAAGTTGTTTTTAACACTTCCATGACCGGCTATCAGGAAATTCTGACCGACCCCTCTTACTGCGAGCAGATTGTTACCATGACCTATCCCCAGATAGGCAACTATGGGATAAACAGTAAGGACATAGAGTCGGAAAAGGTCCAGGTAAAGGGATTTATTGTAAGGGAACATCTTGAATATTACAGCAGCTGGAGAGCCGAGTCCAGCCTGGAGCAGTACTTAAAAAAGTACAATATCATGGGAATTTCGGAAATTGATACCAGGCAGCTTACCAAGCATATAAGGGTTAAAGGCGCCATGAAAGGTATAATATCTACTAAAACTTTTAATAAAAAAATTCTGGCCGGGAAATTAAAAAGCTACCCTGATATGGAGGGAAAAAACCTTGTGGATCTTGTTACCTGCAGGGAGCCCTATACCTTTAACCCGGGAAGAAGCGGCTGCAGCTGTACCGTTGCAGTTTATGACTACGGAGTAAAGCTTAATATCCTAAGATGCCTGTCTGATGCGGGCTTTAAGATAAGGGTAGTACCTGCGGCTGCGGACGCAGACGAGGTCCTGGCCGGAAATCCGGACGGGATCCTTCTGTCCAACGGCCCGGGGGATCCTGCTGCAGTAGACTATGCCATTTCCAACATAAAAAGGCTGATAGGAAAGAAGCCCTTATTTGGAATCTGTCTGGGACATCAGCTGCTGGCACTGGCCCTGGGTGCAAAAACCTATAAGTTAAAATTCGGCCATCACGGGGCGAATCATCCGGTAAAAAATTTAGAGACAGGTGAAGTCGAAGTGACCACGCAGAATCACGGATTTTCAGTGGATATTGATTCGCTTAAATCCGTTAAGGTTACGGGATATAAAGTAACGCACCTGAATTTAAATGACGGGACAATAGAGGGAATAGAATATCCCAAAATAGGCTCGCTTTCGGTTCAGCACCACCCCGAAGCAGGTCCGGGCCCCCATGATTCCAGATATATATTTAAAAAATTTAAAAACTATATTGATAATTTTAAGTTAGCGGAAGCATAATAGCGTGCCCAAAAGGAAAGATATAAAAAAGGTGATGATTATAGGCTCGGGCCCCATAATAATAGGGCAGGCCTGTGAGTTTGATTACTCCGGGACCCAGGGCTGCAAGGTCCTTAAAGAAGAAGGATATAAAGTGGTTCTGGTAAACAGCAATCCAGCCACTATTATGACCGACCCCGAATTTGCGGACAAGACCTATATCGAACCCTTAAATGTTGAATTTGTTACAAAAATTATAGACAGGGAAAGGCCGGATGCCATACTGCCCACCCTGGGAGGACAGACGGGACTGAACATTGCGGTCATGCTGGGAAAAGAAAAGATCCTGTCAAAATACGGCGTAGAGCTTATAGGCGCAAACGTGGAGGCAATAAATAAGGCGGAAGACAGGGAGAAATTTAAAAAAGCCATGGCAAATATAGGGTTGTATGTGCCTCCAAGCGGTTATGCCCGCAGCTTAAAAGAGGCTCTGGAGATAAGCCGAAGGTTAAGATTTCCTCTGGTGGTAAGGCCAAGCTTTACCCTGGGGGGCCTGGGAGGCGGTGTAGCCTTTAACAAGGACGAATTTACCGACACTGTGACCAGGGGGCTGGATCTTTCCCCCATATCGGAAGTGCTGGTTGAAAAGTCGGTGGCGGGGTGGAAGGAATACGAGCTTGAAGTTATGAGGGACAAGAATGACAATGTGGTAATCGTATGTTCCATTGAAAACTTTGACCCCATGGGAGTTCATACCGGGGACAGTATTACCGTGGCTCCTGCCCAGACATTAAGCGACCGTGAATATCAGGATATGAGGAATGCCGCACTGGCAATTATAAGGGAAATAGGGGTGGAGACCGGGGGGTCCAATATACAGTTTGCCATAAATCCGGTAAATGGAAAGATGGCAGTAATCGAGATGAATCCAAGGGTTTCCAGAAGCAGTGCCCTGGCTTCCAAGGCTACGGGATTTCCAATTGCAAAAATTGCCACCAAGCTGGCAGTGGGCTACACTCTTGACGAGATACCCAATGACATCACCAAAAAGACTCCTGCCTGTTTCGAACCCTCCATAGATTATGTGGTGGTAAAGTTTCCGAGATGGGCATTTGAAAAATTCCCCGGAACAGATATAAGCCTGACTACCAGGATGAAATCGGTAGGTGAAGCCATGGCCATCGGAAGGACCTTTAAGGAAGCTCTTCAAAAATCGATACGGTCCCTGGAAATAGACCGCTACGGGCTGGGGGCGGACGGAAAGGACGGCATAATCGAGGAACTGCTTGAAAAGAAGCTTTCCATACCAAATCAGGACAGGGTATTTTATATAAAATTTGCCTTTGAGCTGGGCAGAAGTGTCGAGGACATATACAGCTACACTAAAATAGACCCCTGGTTTTTAAACAACATAAAACAGCTGGTGGAATTTGAAAAAACATTTAAGGATCTCGATGTTAAAAATATGACCCAAAAGCTTCTCTGCAAGGCCAAAAGATATGGTTATTCGGACATGCAGCTTGGTTACCTATGCGGCTGCAGTGAGAGTAAAATAAGGAACTTAAGAAAAAAACTGGGCGTTATTGCCACTTTTAAAACGGTAGATACCTGTGCCGCTGAGTTTGAGGCCTATACCCCCTATTATTACTCCACTTATGAAAGCGAAGATGAGATCATGCCTGCCGTAAAAGAAAAAATTATAATACTTGGCAGCGGGCCCAACCGTATAGGACAGGGAATAGAATTTGATTACTGCTGCGTACATGCCTCTTTTGCCCTGCATGACGCGGGTTATGAGACCATAATGGTAAATTGCAATCCCGAGACAGTGAGCACCGATTACGATACATCGGATAGGCTGTATTTTGAACCGCTGACTTTTGAAGATGTTATGAATATTGTGGAGGCCGAAAAACCCCATGGAGTAATAGTGCAATTCGGCGGACAGACTCCGCTTAAGCTGTCACTGGAACTGCAGAAAGCGGGAGTGAATATCCTGGGTACATCGCCTGACAGTATCGACCTGGCCGAGGACCGTAAAAGATTCGGTTCCATGCTCAAGAAGCTAAACATCCCGCAGGCAGAAAACGGAACCGCTATGGATGTTAAAAAAGCAAAAGAGATAGCCGTAAGGATCGGTTATCCGGTCCTGGTAAGGCCCTCTTATGTACTGGGAGGAAGAGCCATGAGCATAGTCTATACCGAAGAAAGCCTTATAAGTTATGTTAAAAATGCGGCAATGGTGTCAAATGACAGGCCCATACTTATTGATAAATTTCTGGAGAGCGCGGTGGAAGTAGATGTTGACGCCGTCTATGACGGCGACGAACTGTTTATCGGCGGGATCATGGAGCATATAGAGGAAGCGGGAATACATTCGGGCGACAGCGCCTGCGTCATACCGCCTTTCACTCTGGATAAAAAAATAATAAAGACAATCAGGGATTACACTTATAAAATGGCAAAGGAACTTGGGGTGGTAGGACTTATGAACGTTCAGTATGCAGTAAAGGATTCCATCGTTTATGTTCTGGAAGCCAATCCCAGGGCTTCAAGGACCATTCCTTTTGTCAGTAAATCCATAAAGGTTCCTATGGCAAAGATCGCTGCTCTGGTAATGACCGGCAGGAAGCTTAAAAGTATCGATTTTAAAAGAGTTGATCCCACATCGCTTGATTATTACAGCATCAAAGAAGCAGTAATGCCCTTTAACAGGTTCCCCGGTGCGGATACCATACTGGGACCGGAGATGAAATCCACGGGTGAAGTAATGGGTATAGACAGCAGTTTCGGGATTGCTTTTGCCAAGACACAGATCTCGATCAATCAGGTGTTTCCAACTTCGGGCTCGGTTTTCATAAGTGTCCATGACAGGGATAAGGAAGTTATAATTGATATAGCCGGAAAATTATCAAAACTGGGCTTTAATATAATTTCCACCAGGGGAACGGGAGACGCACTGGAAGAAAAGGGAATAAAGTGCCATAAGGTAATGAAAATAAGGGAAGGAAGACCCAATGTCCTGGATATGATAAAAAACGGGGAAATTGACCTGATCATAAATACTCCCGAGGGAAAGATTGCCAGGAGCGACGGGTACTATTTAAGGACCGCAGCGGTTCTCAGGAACGTGCCATCGATTACTACCATATCAGGCGCTTCGGCTCTGGTCCAGGGAATACAGGAGATGAAATATAACTCAAAAGTCAAGGTAAAACCTATACAGGAGTACTGATGAAATTATTAAAAGGCGAAATACTCTCAAATGACAGATACAGCGACAATCTCTATAAGATGGAGATCTTTTCGCCTTACATATGCAGGAATGCCGGGGCCGGCAATTTTATTAATGTAAAATGTGCGCCTGAAGGAGTTATGGATCCTTTGCTCAGGCGTCCTTTCAGTATTTTTGATATAGAGGAAAAATTTAATGTCTTTTCCATATTATATAAATTAAAGGGTATCGGTACCGTTTTCATGTCCCGGCTGGAGAGAGGGGATATGCTTGATTTTGCGGGACCTCTGGGAAAAGAAATAAAACTGAACGGAGACGACCTTCTGCTTATAGGAGGAGGTATCGGCATAGCTCCCCTGAACCTTATAGCCAGGCTTGCAGCCTGCAGGAAAAAGAATGTGTTTTTTGCGGTGGGGTTCAGGGATAACAGTTTCCTGAAGTGGGAAAAGGATCTAATCGAGCTAAAGATAAATTACAGCATATCTACAGAAGACGGCTCCTGCGGCGAGAAGGGATTGGTTACGGATTATATAAGGGACAATGCAGCGGCATTCGAAGGTTATGATATTTACTGCTGCGGGCCCGTGAACATGCTTAAAGCGCTGCAGGATATTTACAGCAATAGAAACAATAAAGTGACAGTGCTTCTGGAGGAAAAAATGGCATGCGGGATCGGGGTCTGTGCAGGGTGTGCCGTTAAGATAAGAAAAGGGAAAAAAGGATTTTCCTATATGAAAATATGCCAGGACGGTCCTGCTTTCGATCTTAAGGAGGTAATATTTGACTGAGCAGAATAGTTTATTTCCACAGGAGATAAATAACAGGGAAAGCAGCTCCTCACTATCGGTAAGACTGGGGAGGATAAGGCTGGATAATCCGGTTATTGCCTGTTCAGGCACTTTTGGCTTCGGAACGGAACACAACCGGTTTTTTGATGTATCCTTGCTGGGTGCAGTGGTTACCAAAAGCTATTCACTTAAATCAAGATGCGGAAATCCGGCGCCCAGGATATGCGAGACTCCCTGCGGGCTGCTTAATTCAATCGGTCTGCAGAATGACGGAATAGAAAAATTTATCAGTGATCATCTGCCCCGGGCCGAGGAATTAAAAGCAAGGCTTATTTTAAGTGTATTCGGGGAAGATGCGGAAGAGTTCAAGGCCATACTGACCAGAACTGTTGATATCAGGGATAGAATCACGGCTGTGGAACTAAATCTTTCCTGCCCCAACGTCAAGAAGGGAGGAATGGCTTTCTGTTCCATGCCCGATGAGGTTGAAAGAATAGTAAACTCTGCATGCAGTACCATAAATATTCCGGTTATAGCCAAACTGAGTCCCAACCACCACAATCTTATACAGGCAGCTGATGCGGCAAAAAGAGGAGGTGCTGAAGCCATATCGCTGATTAATACCGTAGTGGGCATGGCAGTGGATATAGAAACCTTCAAACCCGCACTGGGCAATATTTTAGGCGGGCTGTCAGGACCGGCGGTAAAGCCCATTGCGCTGGCAAAGGTTTATACGCTGGCCAGGGAAAAAATTCTACCCCTTATCGGGATGGGAGGTATTTTCAGCTGGCAGGATGCCGTGGAGTTTATGCTGGTTGGCGCCAGTGCGGTAGGAATCGGTACGGCTAACTTTGTACAGTACGATATAGGTAAAAAGATTATAGAAGGACTTAATGGTTATGTGGAGGAGAAAAAGATTAAAAACATAAGTGAAGTAATAGGAAGGCTCAGGACTTGATAAAGAGAAAGTTATCTTTAAGGGACAGGCTGATTATATGCCTGGATACCAGCAGCAGGAGGGATGTCATAAGCTTATGCAGCAAAATTTCAGGCAGGGTTTCAACTTTAAAAATAGGCCTGGAGCTTATATACAGTGTGGGCCCGGAAGTGATAAATACGGTAAGGAGCTTTGGTTATAAGGTGATGCTGGATGCAAAGCTTTTTGATATTCCCAATACGGTGGCCGGAGCAATAAGAGCCATAGGCAAGCTGGATGTGGATATAGTGACCATACATACTCTTGGAGGGAAGGCAATGCTGCAGGGAGCCCTGAAAGTGCTGGATGGGCAGTCGAAAAATAAAATAAGGCCCCTTCTTTTCGGTGTCACCGTTCTCACAAGCCTGGATGATGAGGATCTTAAGGTCCTGGGGTTCAAAGGGAACTTTATGGATTCGGTCCTGAACCTGATAAATGTTTCCAGGGAGGCGGGGCTTGACGGCATAGTATGCTCACCCCGTGAGGTGGAAAGGATAAGGAAGGCGGCCGGCAGTGATTTTTATATCGCAACTCCGGGTATAAGGCTTGCCGGAGACGCAGCCGGGGATCAGAAAAGAATAAGCACCCCTTCTGAGGCAATATCGGCAGGAGCGGATTTTATAATTGCGGGAAGGTCCATAACTGCCGGAAAGGATATTGGAAAGACTATTGATCTGTATATGGAGAATATGGAAAGGGCACTTAAGCCATGATTAAAATAGTAAATCAAATTAAAACGATGGATGTATATAAAATACTCAAGGATACCGGTTCCGTAATGGAAGGGCACTTCCTGCTGAGTTCCGGAAACCACAGCAAATATTATCTGCAGTGCGCCAGGCTGCTCCAGCATCCTGACATCACATCAAGACTTGCAAGCGGCGCACTGGAGCTTATGGGTAAAAAGGTTGAAATAAAAAAAATTGACACCATAATATCACCGGCCGTGGGAGGGATCCTGTGGGGTTATATGCTGGCTTACGAGCTGGGCTGCGGGATGATTTTTACCGAGAGAAAAGCAGGGAAGATGGAGCTAAGACGCGGGTTTGAAATAAAACCGGGCCAAAAGATTATAGTGGCGGAAGATGTTATTACCACGGGCGGTTCGGTAAAAGAAGTAATAGAAATATGCAAAGAAAGAGGGGCGGATGTAAAAGCCGTAATAAGTATAGTTGACCGGTCGGAAGACTTAAGGCTCGGCTGTCCATATTATTATCTTATAAAACTTGATATTAAAATAAACAGGCCTTCCCAGTGTATGCTTTGCAGGGACAACATTCCCCTTATATATCCCGGTTCCAGGAAAATAACTGTTGACAATCAGTAAAAAAGGTTGATATTAAGTATATATATTTGTATACTATAATGTATTTAATTTTTTAACCAACGAGGAGCTCTATGGCTTTAAATAATTTAAGCGACAGCGACAGAAAGAAGGGTCTGGACAAAGCCAGGCAGGTGAGGAAAAAGAGGGCCGAGATTAAAAATCTGCTAAAAAAGGGAAAACTTGACATAAAGTCGCTTTTTAAAGGAGAAGAGCCCTTTAGGGAATATGTAATAAATATGAAGGTCATAAATCTGGTAAGCGCATTACCCGGAAACGGGAAAGTCAATGCTTTAAAAATTTTAAAAGATTTAAAGATAAGTCCCAATAAGAAAGTTGGCGGATTGGGCAGCAAGCAAAAAGGCAGTTTTTATAAGTTTTTTAATATAACTTAGGCTGCCGGTTTTTAAATGTTCTATGGCAGTTAAAGGAAAATTATTTATTGTATCCGGACCCTCGGGTTCGGGGAAAAGCAGCCTTGTCAATGATATATTAAATAAATCCGGCGATTTTATAAGATCCGTCTCAGTCACTACCAGGCCCAGGAGAAAAGGCGATATCAGCGGCAGTCAATACCATTTTGTAAGTGATGAAAAATTCAGGGAACTTATAGAAAACGATATGCTGCTTGAATGGGCACCTTATGCCGGTAATCTCTATGGAACCCCTAAAAAATTCGTAATTGACAGCCTGAAAGAGGGTAAGAACATAATCCTGGTGATTGAAGTCAGTGGTGCCATGAAGGTGGCAGAAAAAATAAAAGATGCATATTTGATTTTTATTACCACTTCTTCATTTAAGGAACTGAAGGAAAGGATCAGAAAAAGAGGTGTCGACAGCACGGAAAAAATTAAAGAAAGACTGGAAATTGCAAAAGAGGAACTCAAATACAAGAAATACTATGATTGCATAATAGTAAATAATAATTATAATGATGCTTTACTAAATTTAAAAAAGGTTCTGAATCTAAAAAAAGGAAGGTAACCAAGTAGATGAAAATAGAATATATTGATGAGTACAGAAAAAGCATAGAAAGCAAGTATAAATTATGTGTGGCTGCAGCGAAGAGAGCAAGGGAGCTTGGAGATTATTTTTCGGCACAAAAAAACATGGAAAGAATAGATGTGGTGAAGCCGCTGGTTGATGTGGAATCACATGATCCGCTGGAAATTGCCTTTAACGAAATAAAAGAAAAAAAAGTAGTTTTTAATAAAAAAGAGAAGGAAACCAAATAGGTTCAGATTTGGCTTTGTATAAATCCATATTTATAAAAAAAAAGATAGTTCTGGGAATCACGGCATCCATTGCGGCATATAAAGCAGCTGCAATCTGCAGCAAGCTGGTCGGTATGGGTGCCAGTGTAGTTCCTGTAATGACTCCCAATGCTTTAAACTTTGTGGGTCCCGTTACTTTCAGTTCCATATGCGGAAATAAAACCATAGTGGAACAATTCGTAAATGAAGATGAGATTTACCATATCTCACTTTCTCACAGCGCGGATGTTTTTTTAATTGCGCCTGCATCAGCCGATGTAATTTCCAAATTATCTTACGGCGTCTGTGATAATTTCCTGACCACATCAGCAGTTTCGGCCGCCTGTCCGGTTTTGATTGCACCGGCTATGAACGAAAGTATGTATCTTGACCCAATAATTCAGAAAAACATTACCAGGCTAAAAGAAGCAGGAAAATATTTTTTTATAGGACCCGGAACCGGCAGTCTTGCCTGCGGGGAAAAAGGAACAGGGAGGCTGGAAGACGAGGATGTCATAATCGAAAGATTGGCGGAGCTTCTAACCTATAGTTCCGATCTTAGCGGAAAGAAAGTCATAATAACAGCAGGCGGTACCAGGGAGTTTATTGATACCGTAAGATATATATCCAACAGGTCCAGCGGTAAAATGGGCCATGCTCTGGCTGAAGAGGCCTGCTTCAGGGGAGCAAAAAGAGTAATTCTTATAAGTACAGCCGGGAATTTGACAAGGCCCTATGGAGCAGATGTTAAATATGTCGGGGACAGCAGTGAGATGAAGAAAGCTCTGCTGAAGTATTTTAAAGACAGTGATATTACCATTATGGCGGCAGCAGTAAGCGATATCGTGCCCTGCAGGAAATATAATTTTAAGTTAAAGAAAAAAAATGATATATTATCAAAAATAAAGTTTAAGGAAAACCAGAACATACTGGAACTTTTGGTCAGGGAAAGAAAAGGCAAGCAGTATATAGCGGGTTTCGCTGCTGAAAGCAATTATAAGATTAAAGATGTTTTAGAGAAACTCAAAAGTAGAAATATTGATATGATAGTGGCCAATGACATCTCCAGGGATGATATAGGGATGGAAAGCGATTATAATCAGGTTGATATAATAAAAAAAGACGGCTCCGTAAAGAAATTGGCCAGAAGCATGAAAAGAATCATTGCAAGAGGAATCTGGGATGAAATTATAAAAGATCAAAATTAGCTTATAGTATTTATATAGGAGGAATAATGTCAAAGAAAAGAGATTTCTTGTTTACTTCAGAATCGGTTACCGAGGGTCATCCCGACAAGATGGCGGATCAAATTTCGGATGCTATTCTCGACGCTATAATAGCTGAAGATCCGGGATGCAGAACTGCTATAGAAACGCTGCTTAAAACCGGTATCGTAGTGGTAGCAGGCGAGGTTACCACTTCAACCTATGTGGAAATACCGGATGTTGTAAGAGAGGTTATAAAAAGTATCGGCTATACCAGGGCAAAATACGGATTCGACTGTGAGACCTGCGGTATTATTTCTTCTATAGGAAAACAGTCGCCTAATATTGCACAGGGAGTTAGGAATGCTTATGAGGCAAGGGTTGGAAACGGCTATGAAAATGAATTTGATTCCCAGGGTGCCGGGGATCAGGGGATGATGTTCGGCTATGCCTGCAATGAAACCGAGGAATTGATGCCCCTTCCTATCCAGCTGGCCCACAAGCTGGCCCACCGTTTATCAGAGGTCAGAAAGGCCGGGATCCTGCCATATCTGCGTCCCGATGGTAAATCACAGGTGACCGTAAGATACGTGGACGGCAAGCCCGTTTCAGTAGAGACTATTGTAATAGCTACCCAGCACGCTCCCCGCATCGATATAGATACGCAAATAAAACCGGATATCAGGGAGTTTGTTATAAAACCGATTATACCCGAGCAGTATTTAAGCAAGGATATGAAATTGTTTGTAAATCCGACAGGTGAGTTTACCATCGGGGGGCCTATGGGTGACACCGGGCTTACAGGAAGGAAAATCATTGTAGATACCTATGGCGGGACAGCAAGGCACGGAGGAGGCTGTTTCTCCGGAAAAGATCCTTCCAAGGTTGACAGATCTGCGGCTTACGCTGCGAGGCATGCCGCAAAAAACCTGGTGGCCAGCGGAGCTGCCGATAAGCTGGAAATAGAGATAGCTTATGCCATAGGTGTTTCACATCCCATATCGGTCATGGTGGAGACATTCGGGACCGAAAAAGTAGATGTTAAAAAAATCGAGAAAACGGTAAGGGAAGTATTTGATTTAAGACCGGCAGCTATTATAAAAAATTTGAATCTGCTGAGGCCAATTTACAGAAAAACCGCTGCTTACGGACATTTTGGGAGGCATGACAGGGATTTTACATGGGAAAAACTGGATAAAGTAGATGATATCAAGAAAATGCTGGGCCTTAAATAATCTTCATGTTTTAAATGGGCATAAAAAACAAATATGCAGAGATTTATATAGATATAAAAGCCTTCGATATCGACCATGCTTTTGACTACAGAATACCCCCCGGTTTATGTTCTGATATTGATACCGGAAAAATTGTTCTGGTTCCTTTTCAAAACAGGATTGAAGTCGGCTTCATCGTAGGAGTCAAAAACAAATCTGAAATCGGTAATAATCAATTAAAGGATATCATAAAGGTAATAGGCAGCAGGCCTGTTTTTAACTTTAAAAAGCTGGAACTTATAAGATGGATCAGTAAATACTATGTCCAACCGCTGGGAAGCGTCATCAAATTTTTTCTGCCCCCGGGAGGAAAATACAAGAAAGCAATTATTCACCGCAGAATCGGGCTTAAATTTAAGGATTATGTGAGTTTAAACAGGGATAAATATAATCTTGCAAAGGATGATATAAACTGGAAAATAAATTCTTCCCGAAAAAAAATAATTGATTATCTGATGTTGTCCGGTGAGGTTCCAAAAGAAAAGCTGATAAGGGATACGGGTTCAGGCTACTCCAGTCTGGCCGGTCTTGCCGGCAGAGGGATCGTGTCCGTTGTAAAAAAAAGGCAGAATAGGGATTTTAGATACGAATACCAGGGTGGAGGGAGCCTTAAAAAAAATATAATCCTGAATTCCTATCAGAAAAATGCCGTCGGTGCCATAGACAATTACATACAAAAGGAAGCTTATCACAAATTTTTAATCCAGGGCGTGGCCGGCAGCGGCAAAACAGAGATCTATATGGCCGCATGCAAAAAAATCCTGGAGAAAAAAAAGAAAGCGATTATCCTGACTCCTGAGATTTCTTTGACCCCTCAGCTTTATTCAAGATTTGAACGCGAATTCGGACCCAGGGTTTGCGTCTATCATTCCAATATGAGTGAAGCGGAACGCTATGAAAGATGGCTGGATATATGGGAAAACAAATTTGACATAATAATCGGAACAAGGTCCGCGATTTTCGCGCCTGTCAGCAGTCTTGGTATAATTATACTGGATGAGGAGCACGACCCTTCCTATAAAGAAGGAACCCTGGTCAGATATAATACCCAGGATGTAGCAATCAAACTTGGAGAAATACTGGATATTCCAGTGGTTATGGGCAGTGCCACACCATCGGTTGTCACAAGGTACAGAGCGGAAAAAGAAAAAGATTTTACCCTGCTGAATGTTCCGATCAAGGCCAGAAGCACAAGTTTTCTGGAGATGGAGGCAGTTGATCTAAGGCGCATCAACCGCCTAAAAGAGGACACGGTTATTACCGGTAAATTATTTACTGCAATAAGAGAAGAGCTGGAAAAAGATAATAAGGTAATTATATTTTTAAACAGAAGGGGATACAGTAATTTTGTCATATGCAGCAAATGCGGCAGCGTACCTAAATGCAGTGCCTGTGACCTTTCTTTTAACTATCACAGCGACCGCAGGAGACTGGTTTGCCATCACTGCGGAAGAGAACAAAATTATACGGGCAAGTGCCCGGTTTGCGGTGCGGACAGCATCTTTTTATACGGTACGGGGATACAGAGGGTCCAGTCCAAACTGCAGGACAGATTTAAAGGCATACCCATACTGAGAATGGATTCAGATGTAACATCAAAAAGAAAGTCCCATCAGGAAATACTTAAAAAATTCATTTCTCCCGGAAAATCAATTTTAATCGGGACACAGATGGTTGCAAAGGGCCTGGATATCGGGGATGTCACTTTGGTAGGAGTTATTAATTGTGACAGTATGCTGGCACTCCCTGATTATCATATGAATGAAAGAGTCTATCAGCTGATTACACAGGTTTCAGGAAGGGCAGGGAGGGAGAAAAAAAAGGGAAGGGTGATAATACAAACCTATAATCCCGACAGCAGTGTTATGAAAAATATATTGGAAATGGATTATGAGTCATTTTACCGGCAGGAACTGGCAAACAGGAAAGAACTCTCCTATCCTCCTTTTTCCAATCTGGTGAATATAATAGTATCAGGCAAAAAAGAAGAAAAGGTAAAGAAAAATATCGAACAATTATTTGCGGAAATAAGCAGAGTGATTAAAATAGGTAATAGTATTCTTGGCCCGGCTCCTGCACCTTTTCATAAAGTGAATTTATTTTACAGGTGGCATATAATGATAAAATCAGGGGATATAGAAGATCTGGGTAAAAAGCTGGCTGTTATATTAAAAAGATTTAAAAAGTTCGGTGAGAATAAAATAATTGTGGATGTTGATCCGGTATGGATCTTATAAGATAACGGGGGATTTAAAATGGCGGTTAAAGAAATTAGGAAAACCGGGGACCCGGGTTTAAGGGAAAGAAGCAAAGAAGTAGAAAAAATAGACAGTAAGCTCAGGAAGCTGGTAAAGGATATGACCGATACCATGAATGAGATGGGTGGAGTGGGTCTGGCCGCTCCGCAGATAGGAGTAACCAGGAGAGTGATTATTGTTAATATTGGCGCGAAGATACAGGCATTCATAAATCCTGTGATTAAAGTTTTAGATGATAAAAAAATGGAAGGTGACGAAGGCTGCCTCAGCATATATTCAATAAAAGGTTTTCAGGTTAAAAGATTTAACAAAATCAAGGTAAAGGCAATGGATTTAAAGGGCAATAAGATAACGCTTACAGCAGAAGGTTTGCTGGCAAGAATATTTCAGCACGAAGTGGATCATTTGAACGGGATATTATATATGGACCACCTTGATAAAAAATCAAAGAGTGAGCTGCTGTCCAGGATCAGTGATTTAAAATTAAATATAGAGCAATAGGAGAAGTTGATTGAATATATTATTCTTCGGGTCTTCTGAAATCTCGGTTCCTTTTTTGGAAGGAATATACAACTCCAGGCATAAGATATCTCTGGTTGTAACTATTGCAGACAAACCTGCCGGAAGGGGAAAAAAGATTGTCCCCAATGTAGTGAAGGAAGCGGCCGCCGGGCTGGGAATAGATTTGACCCAGATTGAAAAGCTTGATGATATTTTTTTTAAAGAATTTAAAAAATTGAAATTTGATGCCGTAGTAGTGGTTTCTTTCGGCAGGATATTTCCTGAAGAAATATTTAAACTAACCGCTGCAAAGTGGTTTAATATGCACCCTTCGCTTTTGCCCAGATACAGGGGTCCAACGCCTATTATAAGCACGCTTTTAAACGGTGATGATGTTGGCGGCGTCAGCATCATCGAGGTCGCAGGCGAGGTAGATGCCGGGGGAATATATGCCCAGGTAAAATTTAGGGTGGAAAAGGATGACAACAGGGACAGTCTTGAGCAGAAATCCATAAAATTCGGAGTTCCCCTTATTATATCGGTACTTGATCTGGCGGAAAGCAAAAACCTGAAGCCCTACCCCCAGGATAGTGATAATATAGTATACAGCCATAAAATAACCAAAGAGGATCTGAAAATAAACTGGAACACGGGTGCTCCGGAAATAATTAATAAAATCAGGGCTCTCAGCATGAAACCGGGAGCTTACTGCCTGTGGAGGAATTTGAGAATTAAAATTCTTAAAGCCGGTGTTATAGATAAGGACACCTATCCTTATAAACCTGAGACTGCCGGAGGCGATAAAAATGGTTCCATAATAGAAGCAGACAGAGAAAAAGGTATTTTGGTCAAGTGCGGCGGAAATGAAATAGTAAAAATTGAACTGCTGCAGCCCCAGGGCAAAAAGGCAATGCCTGCAGCTGATTTTATTAATGGATACAGGTTAAAAGCTGGTGAAAGTCTTGAATGAAAAATGGCAGCGACAGTCCCCGTAAAATTGCTCTTCTTATATTAAACAGCTATTTTAAAGAAAGAAAATCTTTAAAAGATATAATAAACCGCTGCTTCAGTCATTATAATTTATCCGGACTCAACAGGCGCTTTATATTCAACGTAGTAAAGGGTACGGTAAGATATTATATAAGACTCGATTTTATAATTTCTTTATTTTCGGATAAAGATATAAAAGATATAGATTTCAAAGTGCTTAATATCCTGCGTATGGGGATCTTCCAGTGCATATATATGGATAAGGTCCCTGCTTATTCAGCTGTTGACCAGAGTGTTGAACTGACCAAAAGCAATGCAACTTTATCTTCGACAGGGTTTGTAAATGCAATACTGCGCAGGGTATGCTCGGTAGAGGATATGGATCTATTTATAAGAAAAAAGGCAGGAGAGTTAATAGAAGATGAAATCGATGGAATTAGTATAAACTATTCTTATCCCAGATGGCTGGTAAAGTACTGGTTTGACTGGTATGGAAAAGAAAGGACCGTTCTGCTCTGTAAATCGCTAAATGAAAATCCGCATGTTTACCTGCGGTTTAATAAGGGCAAGACTACAAAAAATAAACTGTCACAGGAATTGGATACGGTACTGCCGTGTAAAAATATTTTATTGGAAGACATACGGGCAGATGCGATAGAAGTTTCCAGTGCTAAAGATATAAACAAAACCGGTGCATATAAAAAAGGTCTGGTTTCGGTCCAGGATCTATCCTCGCAAATAGCCGTAAAGTACTACCTTGATCCCGGCAAAGGAGAAAAGGTACTGGATATATGTGCGGCTCCGGGCGGAAAGACTGTCTTTATCTCCGAAATGGTAGGAGTCAAAGGAGAAGTACTGTCAGTTGACATAAGCGGAAAAAGACTTAAGTTAATGAAGGACAATCTTGAAAGGTTAAATGCAGATAATGTATGGGTCATGCAGGCGGACGCAGCCGAAAAAAATTTTCTTGAGAAAAACAGTTATGCAGTCAAGAATAAGAATTTTAAAAATAAAAAAATATCCGGTGATTATACCGGATACTTTGATAAGATAATAATAGATGCACCCTGCAGCGCTTTTGGGACCATTTCCAAGAATCCGGATGTAAAATATAATAAGACCATGGATGATGTAATACGCCTTTCCGGTCTTTCTTACAGGATGATGGTAAATTGCGGCAGATACCTAAAGCCAGGCGGAAAGCTTGTTTTTTATACCTGTACCATATCACCCCTGGAAAACCAGCAGGTAATAAGTAAATTTTTGAAGGAATACAGAAAGGAGTATGCGGCAAAAAATCCGAATATGACCGATGAATTGATATCGATTTTAAAAATACCATCCTTGAGCCCGAATAAAGACAGTGCCGCTTTGGGAGAAGAGGCATGCTTTGAGATTATGCCATATTACTTTGGGAGCGAAGCAGGTTTCGTCTGCAGTTTTATAAAGAGTTTATGAATCCTCAGTTTGGCCGGGGATCGTACAAGAAGATAGGGTATAAAATAAAAGATTCCTATCTTGAAACGGAAATTTAATCAGCGGGGACCGTTTATGGTTTCCTTATAATATATAGGATTTGAATAATCATGCTTTATACCGGAACTTAGTCAGTCCTATTTATCTTTATCCATCTGTTTCATCACTTCTTTTATTTTCCTTTCTTCCCAGCGGCTGCCTTTCCCAAATACAAAAGTTCTTAAGCCGTGCATTAAAACGGCAGAGCCCCAAAAACCAAAAGGAAACAAGAACCAATAAAATCTACTTGCATGTTATCAGGGTAGGAAGGTAATAAAAAAACTGTCAGATGGCATTCAAAAAGAGCCATTGATATATATGATGTGCAAACATGGGAAAGTTTATTTGAGTCTATACTACTTTTTTAATCTCACCTGATTTTAGGCATCTGGCGCAGATATTTATGGTCTTAACCTTACCTTTATATTCAACCTTTGCTTTGTGAATATTAGGCTTGAAGGTTCTTCTGGTTTTTTTATGCGAGTGGCTCACGTTATTCCCAAAAGCTGTTTTTTTCCCGCAAATTTCGCATACTCTGGACATTTTTTCTCCTGTGCACCTTTATAAAAATTTATGCTGCATCTATTACAGATACATGCAATACTGGTTTTAAATAAACCAGGAAGGAATATTAGCATTTTATAGTTTAATTTTCAAGATAAATAAAAAAGTATGTCACAGCAAAGTAAAAGGCTGAAGCAAGAAACAATTTTTAATTAATAAAGTCTTAGTTGTTATAAAAATAAATAAAATTATAGAATAAGAAGCATGACCTTATCCGGATTTGAATATGATCTGATGAAATATATATAATTTTAAACTTAAAAGCAAAGAGAGCGATTATGTTTATTGAAATAGATAGCGGTGATCTGGAAAAAGTTATAGATATAATAATAGGCGATTTTAAGGAAAATGAAAGTAAAATTAATGATCTGAATGTTTTCCCTGTTCCCGACGGGGACACCGGTACAAATATGCTGATGACTTTGAAATCAATCAGAGAAGAACTTTTAAAGTTAAAAAGTTTTTCCGTAAAGAGCATACTGGAAAAGGCATCGTTTGGAGCATTGATGGGAGCCAGGGGTAATTCCGGCGTAATACTATCCCAGATACTTAAAGGTTTTTTCGATATATTAATAAGAAGCAATGACCTGGATCTGGATGTAATCAAGGATGCATTAAGGTCATCAAAAAATCTGGCATATGATTCCGTACAGGATCCGACTGAAGGAACTATGCTTACAACCATTAAGGATATCTGCAATTTTGTAGAGAACCTCACAAATAATACAGGTAAAATAAAAGTCATAGAGCTTCTGGATAAAATTATCTTAGAAACTGAAAAATCCGTTGAAAGGTCCACTTTGCTGCTGCCGGTATTAAAGAAAGCTGATGTGGTGGATGCCGGCGCCCAGGGTATTCTGGATATATTAATAGGAACCAGAAAGGCTTTAACCATGATTAATAATTTAAACGGTGAGCTGAAAAGGAAGACCGGAAAAGCAAAAAATAAATCTTTAACGTCCGGTATCGGCGATAATAAGGGAAAAAGCGGCAATACAGATAAAAAACCCCGTGACAGTATCACGCAGATTAAAGAGGATAGATTAAAGGAAGTGAAAATCGGTTACGAAATTAAATATACTTATTGTACCGAATTCATACTGAAAGGCAGCGGGATAGATGTGGAAAGACTAAGGGAAAGAATCGAAACCTTTGGCGACAGTGCAATGGTCGTAGGAGATGAAAGTCTGGTAAAAATACATGTGCACACCAATCAGCCGCATAAAGTCCTGAGAAGAGCCCTAAAAGAAGGTACGATTCATGATATCCAGATTAATAATATGAAAGATCAGAGAGAAGAAGTAACAGGAGAAGCTAAATCTCCTGAAAAAGAAATGGAGAAAAAAAGAGCCCTGATAGTTGTGGCCAGCGGCAAGGAACTGGAAGAGATATTCAAAAGCATAGGTGTGGATATCATTGTGAGCGGCGGACAGAGCATGAATCCGTCAACCTATGACCTGGTGAAAGCCATAAATAGCACCGATGCTGACGAAGCTATTATATTTCCCAATAATAAAAATATTATACTTACCTCGAACCAGGCAAAAAAAATTGTAAAGAAAAAAACTGTTTATGTTGTATGTACCAGGACCGTTCCGGCAGGGATAGCGGCAGTACTTAATTATAATCCCGATGCGGGGATGGAAGAAAATATTTATAATATGGAAGAAGCGGCCAGTAAGGCAAAAAGCGGGGAAGTGACAGCAGCGGTCAGGAATGCAAATCTCATGGTAGGTGAAATAAAGAAAGGTGAATATATCGGTCTTTCAAACGGCAAGGTTAGAGTAATTTCGGATAATGTCGTAGATGCGACTATCGATCTTGTAAGAGATATTGCAGATGCGACCGAAGAGGTCATTACCTTTTATACCGGTAAAGATGCCAGGCCCGAAGATAGCGAGGCTATCGGGCAAAAACTAAAAAAATATTTCCCCAAAATGGATGTGGAAATGCATAAAGGCGGACAGCCTTTATATCCCTATATATTTTCAATAGAATAATTACCGGACGGTGATGGATCATTAGAATTATTTCCGGTGAGTTTAAAGGCAGAAAACTA
>Ga0307425_1000438_pt1 | contig 26436 bp, 20 predicted proteins | sample SalMarWE160330MG_FD_202152 | JGI IMG/M metagenome (GOLD analysis project Ga0307425, IMG submission 202152) | Salt marsh sediment microbial communities from the Plum Island Ecosystem LTER, Massachusetts, United States - WE1603-30 | ecosystem: Environmental > Aquatic > Marine > Intertidal zone >...
TGAAAGACATTGGTTTATCACCAAGGAAATTCTCTTCACGTAAAAAAGGTGGGAGTCTTAAGTTGAAAGATCAAGAACATTCTCTTACTAAGAGAGTAATCAAAGATGGATATGATGGACCCGAGTTTATTGTGATGGGTGACGGAATGATTTCATTTCGTCAAGCCTGTCTGGATAATTGGCAGTTTAAGAGTGTACGTGAAAAATCGGGCTGGTTCATTAGAGACGAACATGGAAATGATGTAACAAATATGTCTCTAGATTCAATCGATAGTATTTGTACTCTAATTCCGGAGTACGGATCGCAAAAACAAAAGAAAGCATCTGATGAGGACTCCATCTATTCGTCGATTCAGGATAGCGTCACGTACTATGATTAAATATGAGATCATTCTATGGCACCAAATATGATTGCAGTCGGTCTTGCAGCCGAATAAGGAAAACCCATCAGTTTCTTGAGCTGTACTAAGATTGCTCTACCGCTTGGAGTAATCCATCTAGCAATCAGTACTGTCTACTTGTTTCTCGTTGCATGAAGCTACTAACACTCTAGTTCTCTCAAAGATTATATCGTTTCAAGTGAAGATAACATGAGGTCATTTAATGGGGAAAGATGATAAAGAACCGAAACGTGCACAAAGGAATATACCAGCTGGCCACCCATATGAAGGAATCGCAGCAAAGAAAAACTATGTGCAAGCCGAAGGTGGGAGTAGTAGATACAAACCTCAAGATCCTTCTACCTGTATGAGAGTTATTAGAGATGGACCTGGTGGACAGGAGTTCATTATCTCTGGTGATAGGGAAGATACGTTTGCTCAAGCCTGTGTAGATAATTGGTATTTTGAGAGTGTAAATAGAAAATCCAATTGGTATATTAGAGATGAGCATGGAAATGATGTGACTGATAGACCTATGGGATCTATAGAAGGTATATTCACTCTGATTCTAGATTAAAGTTGAGGTCATTCTATGGTAATACGAATATATCCTGGTCGGACAGAACCATTTGTTTCGCAAAAAGCTCCCCGAAGTAAAGGCGGACGTGGTATGGGGATTGGAGCTGTAGTCTTTTTAATAGTACTACTTGGAATTTTGCTTGTAGCTGCGTATCTGATTTCACCACTAATGGAGGATCTAGTCTTTCCTGATATTGGAATCCCGTATTCGACACTCTTCCTAATTATCTTGTGCTGCATTATTGTTGCATCAATCATTGGAATCGCAAAAGGTGGTCTGGTCCATGATAGGTTTGCGGCTAGTTACAAGGAACAAGACCCATCAATTTGCAAGAGAGTAATCAGAGAGGGGTATGATGGGGCGGAGTTCATTATCACTGGTGATAAAGAGGAAACCTTTGCTCAAGCATGCAGAGCTAATTGGCATTTCGTACGAATAAACCAAAAATCAAAATGGTTCGTAAAAGATGAAAAGGGGAATGATGTGACTGATAGGTCTCTTGAATCAGCTGATGGCGTTTTCTTCATAATCCCAGAATATGGTTCTGAGATACTAAAGGAAGAAATAGATGAATCTGATGAATATTCGTCGATTCACGATAGCGTTGAGTACTATGATTAAATTCATCAGTGACTAAGTACATGCATCTGATATGATCGAGAGATTGGAGAAATCAATTAAGAATGGTCTCAGAGGTAAGTTTACCCACTTAGATCCTTTGAAAGCAATTGAAGGTCTAACAGCTGAAACAGCATGTCTTGTGCCTGAAAATGGTCAACATTCCTGTTGGCATTATCTCTACCATATCGCCTTCTGGCAAGACTTGATGCTTGGTGCATTGAGAAAAGAATCTGTTGATTGGCCAGATGACAATAAAGCAAGCTGGCCTACGAATGAATTGATGAAGAAGGATGGAGCCTGGATAGAATTAGTGAAGAAATTCGAGAAGGGCCTGATTGAAGCAGACAGTATGACAAAAAGCATCGATTCAATGGATGATCTACCTGCTTGGCCTAAAGTACCTCCATTTGCGGCCTACTTGGTCCTTGTTCAGCACAATGCCTATCACATTGGTGAACTCGTTGCAACAAGGCAAGCTTTGGGGTTATGGCCTCCTCCGGAATACAAAGAAACTTTCTAGAATACAACACTACTCTTTGAATACTTTCACAAGCACAGAGTTAAACCCAGGGGTACTACCAAAGGCTGTATGTTGGTCATCAGTTAGCAAATTGATGTTACCATCCTCTTGCCACCATCCATCCGAAGACCACACAATTCTAGGATCTACATCTTCTGTGAGTTCAAGTCGTACATTCTCAATTTTCCCCCGTACTGATTCAACTGTGACTCGATCTCCATCTGCTAGTTCAAGATTCGATGCGGTTTTAGGATGCATTCTAAGAAACGTTCGGTGTATCCCATCCATATTCTTTGGTGGCATCTGAATAGTGTCGGTCACAACATTAAATGGGCAGACATCGAGCTGACACTCCCCACAACCAATACATTTTGTTGTATCCCATATTGGAATCATCAAATTGGTCATATCAGTTGGAATTTCTAATTTCTCATTTGGAAGGTGTACAGCAAGCCCTGCTACTAGGTTTCCCAATTCTTTTCGAAGCTTCGCATGGGAATCTCCAGATTGTTCGACGTTTTTCTGCATAAGGTGGGGACTAGGTTGTACAAGCGAGATTGCTTTGTCAGGACATTCTTCGATACATTTTGCACAGGATGTGCAATAGGTGAAGCTCTTCACAGTTGCTCCCACTTTGACCGTTGTATATTGAGAGTGTAGCCGTTCTCGCAATCTGCCTGTTATCATAGTCAAGGGGTAATCTTCATAGACTAAGGGTTTAGATACTAAACTCTCCATTGGTTCTTCATAAAATGGAAGTGGATCATACCCGAGGTTTTCGAGTTCTGTTGAGTATAGTTCCACCTTTCCTGATGATGTATTGAATATGTGGTCTTTGAATGGGATCTCTGGACTAGTCGTTCGAATTCCCTCTGGATGTATTCGGAGAGATTCGATGGAAATGTGTCTGCACTCCTCACTGCTCAAGGCTAGCTTGATGGCTTCAAATTCTGTAATCTGGAAATACTCTCCAAGACCTATTCTCTCTGCTATTCCTTTCCATATATCAAATTCACTCTTTGCTTCTCCTCGAGGCTCCACTATTTTCGGGGCAAATTGAACGATTCGATGTAATTCCGAGTGAATCAAATTATCATGCTCAAAAATGAATGTCGCTGGAAGTACAATATCACACTGTTTAGCGGTATCTGTTAGTTCAAGATCGATAGAGACTTTGAATGGTATCTTCTCGAATGCCTTGATAGTTTTCTTTGTGTTTGGCCATTGAGTCATAGGACTTGCTGCCTGAATTACTAAAACCTTCAGAGGACTTTCTTCATGGCTGAGCACATATTCAGGTATATACGTTCCAGAGGGAACGATAGGAAGTATCGAATCATCTAGAAAGGCATTAAGATTTACAGCTGAGCTATTGAAGGGACTATGGTCGGATGAGAGATACTGGAATCCTCCTCCAGAAATACCTAGATATCCACAGATAGCAAGAAGGCTGTGAACTGCTCTAGCTGACCAATTTCCATTAGTATAATGATTCATACCCGCTGGCGCAGTAGTAATCAGAGCTGGCCCATGAGTTGCAAAAGTCTTCGCTAATTTCTCTATAGTATCTACTGTTACCCAAGTTGTCTCACTAACTCGTTCCTTATCAAATTCAGAAACGCGTTGCTTGTATTCTTCAAACCCGATAACATAGCTGTTCACGAAATCTTTGTCATAGAGACCCTTGGAGATAATCTCGTTAGCAATTCCAAGAGCTAAAGCACCATCGGTTCCGGGTCTGATTGTTGTGTAAATATTCGCAACCTTGGCGTAAGGCGTTCTACGTGGATCGATAACTATCAGCTTTGCGCCATTGTCTATTGCTTCTTGGATGTACTTCTTACTATGAATACTCGATTCATGCTTGTTGGTTCCCCAGATAACAATGCACTTAGAATTAGCCCAGTCACTAAGTTCATGAGGTGGGAATTTTCCAACGTTGAATCTTGCCCCTTCATATGCTGCCTCAAAACAAATCTCAACTATCCCTGGTATCATTCTGTTACCGAAGACATTACAGAATCGAGATGCATATCGTGGAGCCATGCCATCATTACCTGATCCCGAATAGATGCCAACACTCTCTGGTCCATATTTTTCCTTAGCATTACTCATTCTTTTAGCAATTTCATCAAAAGCTTCATCCCAAGAAATTCGTTTGAATGATTCGTTGGATTGTTTAAGAAGTGGGTAGAGTAGTCTATCATCAGAGTACATTCTCAAGACATGCGCATATCCCTTTGGACAACATCTTCCCAGTGTGTAGGGATGATTGGGGTCTCCCTGAAGTCGAGTAATCACCCCATTCTCGACGCTTACTATGTATGCACAAATATCCGGGCAATTCAATGCACATGCAGAATAGTGCTTCTCAGATTCCATTACATTTCTTCTCTCGAAACTGTGTCATTAAGATTTCTGATTGTCCTAGTTTGAGATGTTGATATATAGGGAAAGGCTAATCATTTAGAAAAGGAAATCTAGAATCGGTGGTAATTTGTCAAAGCGGATATACACAAGAGCTGGCGATAAGGGAAAGACTGGACTTTTATCAGGAGAACGAATCGATAAAGATGACCCACGAGTCGAATCCTACGGAACAGTAGATGAGTTGGGCTCTTTCCTAGGTGTAGCTAAGGTTCATGCATCTGAGAGAATCACTCGGTACATTGACGATATTCAACAGAAACTCTTTCTCATAAATGCAGAATTAGCAACAAATACCGAATCTCTCGAGGATGATGATCCCCTTAGAACACTTGAACGAGTCACAGCCGAAGATGTCACGCATCTCGAAGAGATTGCTGATGAATTATCTGAAGAGCTTCCTCTGATCACAAATTTCGTGATTCCGGGCGGAACAAAGGCTTCTGCGTTTCTCCATGTCTGTCGAACAGTGTGTAGAAGAGCAGAGCGCCGTATTGTGTATTTTGCAAATTCTCATTATGTAAAGGGAGAACTCATTCGATATATTAACAGATTATCTGACTTGCTCTTTGTTATGTCAAGGTATGAGAATATCGAAGAAGGCGATGGTGATAAAATCATTTCTCGTCAAGGAACAACAAAGATGACCAAGGAGTAATTAGCTTTGACAAAAGCCTCCAGCGTAAACCTAGATTAGCGAAATGCTAAACGTATATACAGACATGTGATGATTTAAAAATGCGTTCAATGTTTGGTATCTGAAGATAGATATTTATTGTTCAATTGGGTATTTGAAAAATCGTAGTGAATTAAGACTTCTGTTGTTTGAAATTAGAAATGGATTCAATTTACTATTCTTGGAGTAAATTAATGCAAACCGGAGGTTCAATGTTCATATGAAATACATACATAGAAAATTACCAAAAGTCAAGTATGAGCCCATATCTGTAAGGGACCTCCTCACGACAATGAAGACTATCTCTGAACTTATGATTGATCTTGCTTACTCTGCTCTTCTTTTCTCGAATAAGGAATTAGGAGAATGGGTGATGGAATTAGGTTCTGAAATGGATAGATTACAGTATCAGCTATTCATGACTCTATCTCTTTCTGTGCGCAAAATCGAGGATGCAGAGCTGTCTGTGGGTCTGTTTAGAGTGTGTGTAACTGCTAATCAGGTTTCAGTTGCTGCAGCAGAGATAGCCTTAGTAGCCGTAATAGGGCCTGTGATTCCTCCTTTATTTAGAGATGCTCTGCTACAAGCTGAGGAAAAACTGATTACCGGAACTATTGTCCATGACTCGGAAATATCAGGTCTGAATCAAAAGGAAATTAATGATAAGTATCATATGGGCGTTGATATTACTGCTATTCGGAGAGATGGCGTTTGGACTATCAATCCTAAACCTAATTTTTCACTTCGCCCCGAAGATACAATATTCGCTAGAGGAACCGGTAAAGGTACAAATCGATTGTATGAGCTTGCGACCGGTAATAGTCAAATCAAGAAGGAGAAAAAAGATGAAAATGCGAAAGAACTCATCGAACTCTTTCTAGATATGAAGGAAACTTCAGAATTCATGGTTTCACTTGCGTATGCTGCTGTCAAGAATGGTGATAAAGACCTAGTTAATGAGATTGCGAGCCTTGAAAATAAGATGAGGCAACTTCATGAGACCCTAGGAAAAGAAATTCTTACACTTGAAGGTGACGTGTTAGAACGCTGGTCCTTACTTAGAATAGGGGATTCCCTTAGAGCAATTGCTACGGCTGCATGGGAAATGTCTTTTGTGCCAATTAGTGGGCTTGGCACTCACCCTGTAATTAGTGCCATTGTCAATGAAGCAGAGGAGATTGTGGCCCATATTGAAGTAATCGAGGATTCATTTCTTGCGAACATGACTCTTGAGGAATTAGCACTTGAGGATAAGTACGGAGTATATGTTCAATCTGTTCAAAGAAAGGGTCAATGGATCTATCGGCCACTTCCTGAATTTCGTCTTGAAGTCGGCGATACACTCATTGTTGATGGGTACAGAGATGGAATGACTGCACTTGAGCAGGATATCGCGAAGGAATAGTAATTCTGTGCTCATGAGATGATAATAGGGATGACTCAAATGACGAAAGAGGAGCATTCTTCGCGTGTGATTTCACAAATATCATCTTCAGTTATATCTGAACTTCGAAAGACTTCTATCATCTTTCGGACGGTTCATCGACCTAGAACTTTTGAACGAACTTTTCGTCAGTCAATATTTTCATTAGTATTTGATTTAGGTGGGCTCATTGCAGGGTTTTTGATGGTAACCTTTTTTGTTACCATCTCTGATGTTAAATGGGGCTTACTTCTCTATCCTGGTGTTTTAAGCGCTAGAGGAGTTATTGGGGGTATTTTCTCAGGCCGTATCAGTAGCGGTCTTCATACGGGTAGCATTTCTCCGACATTCTCCAACAATAGGAGTGAATTCAGGTTACTTTGGAGAGCAGTTACTGTTCTAACCCTCGAGAGTTGCATTCTTCTCTCAACTCTATCTTTCGTCATGGGCATCCTCTTTCTCGGTCTGCAAATTGTGGATATTGTTTCGATTGTAATTGTGATAACATCTACAATGGCATTATCGCTTGGGCTTGTTGCTCCAGTTACAGCTGCAGTCTCGTTTTGGTCATTCAAAAAGGGGATGGATCCAGATGTCATAGTATATCCGATAATGTCTACAGTGGCGGACATTACAGTATCTCTCATTTATGTGTCAATTTTATCCTTCTTTTTTGTGTATGCTGCTGGTCCTATACTAGTTGCAATTCCCGCTTTATTGTTAATAATTCTAGCAGTACGATTCCTTCGCGTTAATTCCAACAAACCTGCTTTTCATAAAACCATCCGAGAAACTTTCCTGACTCTTGTCATAGTGTCAATTATTGTAAACATTACAGGAACCGTTCTTCAATCTGTGAATAATTTCATTGGAAATAAACCTGAGATATATCTCATCTATCCCGCACTTCTTGATACTATGGGCGATGTAGGTTCAATTGTTGGGTCTACCGCAACAACAAAGATTTCCCTCGGTGAAATCGAACCATCATTAAGAGCTATACGACATCATCTCTCTGAAATATTAGCAGCAATCACAGCTGGGTTCGTAATGTGTAGTCTATATTCCATAATCGCAGCTAATGTGCTAATGCTTAGTTTCATCAATCTTCTATTACTTGAACTCGTGTTATTCCTAACTGCGTTAATCGCATCATTTCTGATGAGTTCAATTGCATTTATGGTAGCAATACAGATTTTCAAAATAGGGCTGGATCCTGATAATTTTGTTATCCCGATCGAGAGTTCTCTAGCTGATACAGTAACCTCCACTGCTCTTCTGATAGTACTAATCCTTCTTATGTACTAGAAGAGATGATGGCATAATCTAGCTGTTTCATTTAACTATCATTCCAAACTCGTCTAAATAACAAATACTTAGTTTAGGATTATAGAAGAAGAGTAATCAACGTCCCGAAAATCGTCCGTTATTATAGATTGCATTTATGTGCCTAGAAAATTGGCTATTTGTACTCAGAAATATCATTACTATTGAAGTTAATTAGAAATTCATCTAAAGAATCAATAAACTTTCTGAGTTGCGAAACATTATGAAATAAAATTCTAACCTTAGGATTACTAGTAACAACGTGTGACCCTAACAAGTGGCTTGGTTATATATACCACAACTTCGCAATTTTCTTTGTGGAATCATATATGATATTGGTCACTGAACTGGTCATTTAGTTTCAGAAACAGCATATCATGTGACCAGCCTATTGTAAGTTAACCACAATACAATGGAATTGATGTATAAATGACAGAATCGATTGAAATTCAAATTCAAGATTATAATGCATCTCTGGCAGAAGGTGTTGCCCAAATGTGGAATACCTGGGATGAGCTATGGCCTGGTGGTTTCACACAAGGAATGCCTTATACTGCAGAACGAGTCCAGAAGCAATTCGGAAAATCAGATGCTCTCGCAATTTTAATTGCAGTTGATCAGGAGAGCCAGAAACCTTTAGGTTCATGTACTCTCTTTGCTCATTGGAGAGACAAAGAAGCCGCTTATGTCGGGACGCTGGGAGTGTCTCCTGAAGCATTAGGCAAGAAAGTTGGCAAGAAACTTCTACTCGAATCAATACTGAGAGCGCAAGAAAAAGGATACACACGTGTTGACCTAAATACATGGGCGGGAAATATGAAAGCTGTTCCATTGTACAAGAAGATTGGGATGATGTGGAATCCAGAAATTAGCGGTGTCAACATGGAAGACTACATTCCTGGGATTTTGAAGCACCCTCTGTGTTCACCATTCTTCACTCCTGAGAGCGCTAATAATGCCTGGTATGATATGCACGTTCGTGAACCTGTGCAAGCTCCTGATGAGTATGAGCACAAAGGAATGACCGTGTATCCCTATGAATTTACTTCGGAGGGAAATTCTCTTTCTATCATAGTTGATCGCATAGGGCGAGGTATTACCGCAATTGATCGAACAATAAAGGATAGTAGAATTCGTGTCGAAGCAAGGGTGAACTCGCATACAATTCTTTGTGGGATGCCCTATTCATACATTCTCGAAATTGAAAATAGTGGTGACGCAACCATCGATGCCTTAGTCAAATTAGCTGGCTTTACCGGATTGCATTTCGAGGCTGCAGAAAAGACGAAACAACAAATTAGTCCTGGTCAGATTTTCACATGGGAAGTTCCGTTCCATGTTGATTCGACCACAGAACTATTTCGCGATGGAGAAAAAGGATCCAATATAGTAACGAACATCAAACTTGATGGAGTAGAATCAGAATTACATACAGGTCTCAAGATTAAACCCGCTGTTGATTTGCATACGCGTTGGGGTCAATGCAGAGTTGTTGCAGGAGGTACAGCTTCAATACCTCTAACAATTGTAAGTAATATCAAGGAAACGGTCAAAGCTCGAATAATATTGGATGATTTGGATGTCCCAATAAAGGTTGAGAATGAAAATGGTGCAGTAAGTTTTGATCCTGAAGGATTGGGAGGAACAATTCTCAACATATCGGCGGGATCTGGTCTTAAAGAAGGTACATATGATCTATGGGTACGTTTCGAAATAACTCCTGAATCTGGGCAGAAAGTTACGACTCGAAAATTCCGAATTCCAATCTTTTGTTTAGCGAAAAAAGGAATCGCTGTTGGACATGATGATAAACAAAAAAGACTCGTAATTGCTGCACCAAACTATACTGCTTCATTTGCAATTGAAGGTGCAATTCTAAGAGCCAGTGACTCATACGAGGGTGAATCTGGCAGTTTTCAGATACGGTCTGCGATAGGTCCCCCTTTCGGAATAAATCCATTCAGATTCGCGGAGAGACAATCATCTGTTTCCTCCACAGAATTTGAAACAATCATTACGATGAAAGCGAATCATCCTGATAGGCCTCTTTTGATTGAAGATCGTGCTATTTTTGAACATGGGACTGGTTTGGTGAGGCACGAAGTTTGGGTTACAAACACAAGTAAAGATAGTGAAACATTCCAGCTTCGACTAGCTGGTAGAGGTGGAGGAATCTCATTTTCCCGAGGTGAAATGTATGTCCCATTATCTGGCGGTGTGGTAAAAGAGCATCTCGGGAATTTCTATTTTGCATATCCCGCAGTATCAGGTGAACCATCTGATTATAGTGAAGGTTGGGTCGCATCGAAATTTGGCTCGAAAGCAATGGGACAATTCTGGGATATGGATTCAGTTGAAGAGTTTCGTTTAGGATATGGTCAGTTGAGCCTTATGGGATATCCGATGGTTACCCTAGAACCTGGTGAAACAAGAAGATTATCGCAGATTTGGCTTGCTTTTGGAGTTCAGGATTGGACCGATGTACAAAAGCTCTGGAAGTTTTATGTAAAGAAAGAATTTGAAAGTCAAGCCGAGTCTCTGAGAGTCCAGGAATTGCGTCGACTTGTTGACCTGAAAGTCGATACAATGGTAATTCCTCATCTCGATAGTACGGAATCCCAAATATCCCTTGCAAAGACGACTCTGGCACCCTTAATGGGTAAACTCAATATTTCTGCACCAGAAGGCTGGACTGTTTCTGTCGAGATTCCAGGTCCTGAAGCGAGTGAAGTCATCGAAGGTGAAACTGTTTCAAGTGATGTTCAGTTGATGCAGAACACAACCTACAACCTGAGACTGAGTCCCAGTAAGAAGGTCAGAGATTCTTTCAATATCCATAGAGGCATAGTCGAATTTGCGACTGACTGGGATTCTTCCAAACAATTCACCATTCTCCAACTCGGCTCTTCAACTAATAAGGTCGATATCACTGAGGAAATCGAGCAGGAAAAAAAGGTTCTACACGTGTCCAATGGTCTAATTAAATTCACAGTGTCTCCTGATTATGGAGGTTGTTTGATCTCATTACAGAATCAACATGGGGTCGAATTCATGACCAGTGCATTTCCAAAGGCTTCTCCCAAACCTGGGAGTTTCTTTGACAATTACTACGGTGGTGTCCAACCTCTCGTTTTTGATGAAGAACTGGGTGAAGATCTTGACAAGGCTCGAACAAACAAAGAATCAATGGTTGCTAAAAGCTACGAGGCTGGTCTATGGAAAGGTGTTGAGATTAGCTGGATTGGAAAGATACAGCAGCTAGCACGCGGAATACACTTTAATTTGAGGTATCTTACAGCACCTGGATGCCCTATAGTCCTCATCCAATGGCTCATCTCCAACAAAACCAGTGCGCCTATGAGGTTCTATCCCTCCTTCTTTGTCGATCCCAAGTTGGATGAACACTTAGCCAATGGCAGCATTACTACTGAGTGGAGTGGAAATGTTACCAACTTCAAAAAAGGAATGGTCCCGATTGCAGTAACTCCTTCACGAAACGTGGTCTGGATTAAACCTGCCGGAGTGAATGAGAGTACTTCTGGTTTTAGCTTGATGCTAGCTAATGATACAGCTAGAATCATCTCTGCCACACTTGGAGAGGTGCTACTCCTTGGAGCAGTTGAAGGAACATTCTGGCTTAAACCCAGTGAAGAGCGGGCAATCACTGCTGGTCTTCTTGTGGACCCCAAGAGTTTTGATGATATCACAGACCTGCAAGAAATTCTTGGCAGAATAATCTAGACACATGTTGTAGATACGTGAAGATGGTGCTTCAAGTATCTACACATTATTTCTTTCAGATTTCTACAGCGAAGACATAGAAGCGTTTTCAATTGGATATTGTTTTCAAATGCATATATCTATTCGAATCAAATGATTTTAATTATAATGATAAAATGAATATCGAATCAATATATAAGATAGACTTGGTCCGCCATGAATGAGGAAACTAATAATGACTATTCCTGTTGGTATTGGACTTCAGCTATTACAATTTGATACTGGCAACACTGCCTTTATGTTAATAGCCACAAGTCTTGTTATGTTAATGACACCTGGCCTTGCTTTCTTTTACGGAGGTTTGGTTGGTCGAAAGAATGTTCTCACGATAATGTTTCAAAGTTTTGTGTCCCTTGCGGTGGTGACTATTATATGGTTCACCGTTGGATACTCGCTTTGTTTCAGTGGTGATACATTTGGAATAATTGGAAATCTTGACAAGGCATTTTTGAATGGAGTCGATCCGACATCCATTTTCACTGGAAATGGATCAATCCCTGAGTTTGTCTTCATAGTGTACCAAATGATGTTTGCAATAATTACACCTGCTCTCATCACAGGCGCATTTGCAAACCGAGTTGATTTCAAGGCATATCTACTATTTTTGGTAGCGTGGATGTTCTTGGTATATTTCCCATTCGTTCACATGGTCTGGGGTGGCGGACTACTTGCACAGCTTGGAGTATTAGATTTTGCAGGAGGAATCGTGGTACATGCAATAGCAGGAATGGCTGCGCTTGCTGCAGTCTTTTACGTTGGCAGACGTCGTATATATGATGCTGGCCCTCATAGTATTCCACTGGTAGCTCTTGGAACTGGTCTTCTCTGGTTTGGATGGTATGGATTCAATGCAGGTAGCGAATTGGCTGTAAACAATATTACTGCCCTTGCATTCTTAAACACTGATTTAGCCGCATCAATCGCTGGTTTTACTTGGCTCATGTTAGCATGGTTTTTTGAGAAGAAACCTAAGTTTGTCGGATTCTTGACAGGAGCTGTTGCAGGTCTGGCTACAATTACACCAGCAGCTGGTTATGTAAGTCCTAGCTCAGCCATGATCATTGGAATCCTGGCAGGGATTGTTTGCTACGCAGCTATCTCATTCAAAAACAAACGTGAGTGGGATGATGCCCTTGATGTTTGGGGTGTTCACGGTGTTGGAGGTGTTCTGGGAGTAATTAGTCTTGGGATATTTGCTTCGACAGCACTCAATTCGGCCGGTGCAAATGGGCTCATCTTTGGCGGAATTTCATTCTTTGCCATGCAGGTCGTAGCTGTAGTAATTGCAGCAGTATGGGCTTTCGTCTTCACCTATGTTATGCTCGTGGTCATTAATCAAGTCACACCAGTACGGGTGACTGATGTGGAAGAGAACTCACTTGATGAAGATCAATTGGGTGAATCTGCATATCTGGATTGAAGTTCACAAGGAGGCTCTAAAGCCTCCTCTCTTTTTTTGTACTATGGTTCATAGATACCTTTTAGTTCTAATCCAATTTCAATTATCATGATTCATGTTGGAGTTTGAATTATGAGTGATAAATTACTTGTAATTATTGCATCTGGCGATCGCGAGAAAGTTCTCACCGCGTTAATGTACGCAAAGAACAATATCAAGTATGGATGGATTCCAGAAGTACGAGTGATGTTTTTTGGTCCAGCTGAAAATCTCTTAGCTAGTGACACAGATGTAAAAGAATCTGCCGCAGAATTAGCAAATTATGGCACACCTCTGGCTTGCAAGTTTCTATCTGATAGAGACGGTATCTCAAAGCATATCGAAGCAATTGGTGTGGAAGTCGATTATGTTGGCTCCATCATCGCTGATTTGATCTGTGATGGGTATATTCCCATGGTCTGGTAGAACGAATGTATCTCTACTACTCAACTAAAGGCGTTAATCTCCTCATTGTTCTTTGCATTACTTCGATCATTGATGGATGGATATGTATTGCTTCCATCATGGGTAAGAAAGTTCCTTCTGGGGTATGCATCAATGTGGTGACCTCTTGAATCATAATTTGCGCGTATGGTCCAACAACACTGGCTCCGAGTAATTTCTTAGAATCTGCATCGACAATTACTCTAACCAAACTTGGTGGTGCTGCAATTGCGAATCCCTTAACAGAGAAATCATAATCTCCCTCAGCAATGAGTAAACGATGATTGGATTCTTTAGCTTCTCTAAGCGTCATACCGACTGCAGCAATTGGCGGGTACGAAAACACTCCTCTGGCAACAGCATGGTAACTCATTATCTCCATTTCACTCTCAGGTGCACCTTCGAGTGTTTTTTCAAAATTCTGCCAAGATAATTGTGCTTCTTTATTTGCAACATGCCTGAATTGATATCGACCCAAGGTGTCTCCAAACGCCCATATTCCTTTCTTACTTGTTCGCAAATAATCATCGACGATTATCCATCCTTGGTCATCTACTTCAACACCTGTTTTTTCAGGAGTGAACAAATCTATGTTCGATCTTCTTCCTGCAGCGATGAGAATGACTTCTCCCTTGAACTCTTTGGTCTCTTTTGTGATTCTATCTTGTGCTATAACAGTCTTGATACCTAATTCTTCCTTGACTTCGATTACTTCATGATTCGTTTCAATAGTCATTCTTTTTGAGAGTTGCTTGCGAAGTAACTCAGAAACATCATGGTCTTCATTTTTAATCAAGTATGGATTCCTACCGAGAATGGTAACATCTGTTCCTACAGCTGAGAAGAAGTGACCAAATTCAGCTGCAATGTACCCTCCTCCAACAATGATCATCGATTTTGGTTGTTCCATGAGATGAAGTACCTCATCACTTGTCATGTACTCGATATCATTGAGACCCTTGATATTAGGAATGAGCGGACGTGAACCCGCTGAGATGAAGATGTTTTCAGCTGTTAGACGTTCATCATTAATTTCGATTACATGATCTTCAACGAACTTACCTATTCCTCTGAACCAATCAAGACCTTCAACTTCATCAAGTCCCTTTGCCTGCTCGATGCTCCACTCATCCACCTTCTTTCTCATTCGTTCCATTATGGAAGTATAATCAATCCGTTCTATTTTGGTTTTAACACCAAGAGAATTCATTGCATCTAGCTGTACGATATAATCTGCTACTGAGGTGAGAATCTTTGTTGGTATGCAACCACGGTTTAAGCAGGTACCTCCATATGGGCCGTTTTCAATAATTGCAACCTTCATATTCCTTTGATGTGCTGCGAAGGCAATTCGCATACCCGCCCCAGAGCCAATGACTATTATATCGTATTTTAACATATTTTCAACATTTTTTATCGTAATATTAAGTATAGTGGTGAGTTGGGTGGCTACTCACCAGTGAGTTATTTCAAACTACAATTTAATCAATGTTCATCTGATGTACTTGTAGCTTGGATTGAAAAATCTGTGCCATAATAGAAGTCTGGAAAAATCTGACATTAATCCTCTTTTTTAGCAAATATCCAATATTGATTTTCTCCACCTAGAGATAATATTCCTTCAGACAGAATTTCAAACCCATTTTCTTTCGTAATTGCCAATGTCTTTTGCGGGCTATTATTGCTCCATAGCATTGGTTCTCCAAAGAACTTACTCATTCCATCTGATTCGAATATGCCTGTATTCAATACTAGTATTCCATTGGTTTTCAACATTCGATGGAAATTATTAATGATTGATTGATGATTGTTTCGTGGAATGTGCCATAAGGTGTAAACACAAATTATGCCGTCGAATGAATCATCCGGAAAATCCAGTTCGAAAATGTTCTTTTGATGGAAATTTGCCTCAGGAACATTTTCCTTTGCAAGATCAATTAATTTCTTGGAAATATCAACTCCAGTTACACTGAATCCCTTCTTAACTAGAAATTTTGATACAGGTATGCCAACTCCACATCCTGCATCAAGTACTCTACCAGCTCTTGGTAATAGTTCTGTGAATTTCTCTAATTCACTATTGAACTTCTTGTTATCTCTCGTACGATGATATGCCTCCCCCATTTTATCATAACTTTCCTCGATCATCTTGAATATTCCCAAATTATCCACTCCTCTTCTAAAAGTATGTAGCTTTCTAGATGATTGTGAAAACATCTAAGTAGTTAATGAAGTCGGATTTGAATTTGACGTTATTGGATTAAATTCATTCAGAAATACAGAATGTTGGTGAAGGATCAAGGTATGGTGAACCTTAAATCCGCTCAAATCTAGGGACAGATCAAGGTGCTGAGTGGCTTATGCCGCATAGGGGTGAGTATGGCGATACGACTCAACGTTGTGCTTATTGTGGAAAACCGCATACATCTTTTATCTGGAGTACTAGGTATGCAAGATATTGCTCTCTTAGGTGCTTAGCAGCTGACACGTACATGTGTAATGCTGGTTGTCTCTGTTGCCTTATTCCTTTTTCATACATGATGTACATTGCAGTCCTAAATGTAATTGCTGGTATTGCTGATAATTCGTTTTATGACTCAACATCAGTATTCATAATCTCTATCATCGTATGGTTTTTGACAGCTCTTGCTTTGTACAATGTATATGTGGGCTACACTACTAATAGAGAACCCAAACTAGATGATATCCATGAGCGGATTCTACCAGAATTCAGTGACTCAGATTGGGATTAATTGATTCGCAGGCTAGTGATGGTGTTGGTGGTGAGTTCCAACCGGCCTCATCCTACCAAATGCTCTCTGGATAACTTCAGGAAGAGCTGGATGGATATGCATTGCCTGAAACATTGGATAATATGTTCCATCTCTTGTGTACATTAGATTTACAATCTCCTGAATGAGGATAGGAGAATACGGTCCTACAATACTAGCTCCTAGGATTCGTTTACTTTCTGCATCAACTATAACGCGAACCTTGCTAGGCGGATTCCCCATTGCAAATCCTTTAGCTGCAACGGAATAGTCAGCTTCTCCAACATATAATTGTAGTCCAGATTCTTCCGCTTCTTTCATTGTCATACCAACTGCGGCAATTGGAGGATAGGAGAATACTGCTCGCGGAACCGCATGATAATCCATTGGCAAGAATTCTTTGTCTTTATCATTATCAATGACTTTGGACATATTATTCCAGACAATCTGTGATTCATCATTTGCGACGTGTCTGAATTGATACTTTCCAATAGCATCTCCAAATGCCCAAATACCTTTCTTGCTGGTTCTGAAGTACTCATCGACGATTACCCATCCATGTTCATCTATCTTCACATCTGTTTTTTCAGGTTTGAATAAATCAGCATTAGAACGTCTTCCAGAGGCAATCAGGAGCACCTCACCTTTGAATTCAGATACTTCACCTGTACTTCGATTACGAGCCATTGCAATCTTCATACCATTCTCTTCTTTGACCTCAATGACTTCATGGTTCGTGTAAACATTCATTCTCTTGGAAAGTTCTTCTCTCAGAATCTCTGAAATATCTGGGTCCTCATTCTTTACAAGATATGGATTTCTTCCTAGAATGGTAACATCTGTCCCAACCGCTGAAAAGAAGTGGCCAAACTCTGCAGCTATATAACCTCCACCCACGATGAGCATTGATTTTGGTCGTTCCATGAGATGTAGTGCTCCATCGTTGGTTAGGTACTCAACATCTTCTAGACCTTTTATATTAGGAATGAGTGGCCTCGAACCTGCAACTATCAGGATATTCGATGCTTTGATCTTTTCACCATCTATCTCAACTGTATAATCATCGACAAACTTACCTGTCTCCTTGTACCAATCAATTCCTTCAGCAGCATCAACCGATTCACCCTGAGATTGACTTGAACCATCGACTTCATCTCTCATGCGTTTCATTATTGCAGGATAGTCGATACTCTCTATGTTTATTTTAACCCCTAATGATTCAAGATGTTTTGCTTGAACCATAATATCTGCGACATATGTGAGAATCTTTGTAGGTATGCACCCTCGATTCAAGCAAGTTCCACCCATTGGTCCATGCTCCACTATGGCTACCGTCATTCCTCGCTCATAGGCTGCAGAAGCAACATTCATTCCTGCTCCAGAACCAATTACGATAAGATCATAGTTTTTCATGTTATTAACAAGTTCACTATTGTTAATAAATATGTAGGTCTGACATTGAACCTAATATTGTGTGAAGATTTACATTAATTCCCATGCAGTTGCTGTGCTGACTCCACCGCCACCACACAGTGTTGCCATTCCTTTCTTGAAACCTCTCTTCTTCAATGCGTATAGAAGCGTAACTACAATGCGTGCTCCAGTACTCCCGACAGGATGTCCGAGACCAATTCCTGAGCCATTCACATTGACTTTCTCTCGATCCCATCCCAAAGGTTTCAATCCTTGTTCAACTGCAAGGAATTGGCTTGCAAAAGCTTCGTTCAATTCCACAAGTTCCCAATCATCAAAACCTAAACCTGTTCTATCAATGAGATTCTTGACAGCTGCGATTGGCGATTCACCCATAAGATGTGGTTCACTGCAACCCATACCGTAACCTGTCATCCGAGCTAGTGGTTTGAGTCCAAGGGATTCTGCTTTTTCAAGTGACATGATGATCATTGCAGTTGCTCCATCATTAAGACCACTAGAATTACCCGCTGTGACTGTCCCATCCTTTTTGAAAGCGGGTTTTAATTTAGCCAAGTCATCCATTGTAAGACCTGGTCGAAAGTGCTCATCTGCTTCAACCATGACAGAACCTTTACGACTCTTCACCTCTATTGGAACAATCTCTTCTTTGAAATCTCCTTCTTTTGTTGCTCGCTCAGCATTGTTGTGAGACTTTAGAGCTACCGTGTCTTGGTCCTCACGAGTAAACCCGTGTTTGTCATTGAGGAATTCTGCGGTTTCACCCATGATATAGGGTTTACCAGTATCAGGGTGTGGGTAGAAATGACTGCCAGCATGGAGCCCTGTTGTCATCATATCCATAAAGACGCCATCAAAGAGTCGAACACCCCACCGTGCATTTTCTACACAATATGCTACATTAGACATCGATTCAACGCCTCCTGCTAGAACCGCGCCAGTAAATCCAGTTTCGATTTGAAGTGCTCCACTGATTATTGCCTCCATTGCTGAAGTACAAACCCGATTAATTGTCACTGCAGGAACTGTATATGGTATACCCGCAAGTAATGATGAAACACGTGCAATATTGAGTGCCTTGGGTGGTTCGAGACAATTCCCAAATCTAATGTCTCCAAGAATAGAGGAATCAATTCCAGATCTATCTACTGCTGCTTTGATAACCTGTGCTGCTAATTCCGGTGCTTGAAGATCTTTTAAAGAACCTCCAAAAGCACCAATTGGACTTCTGCAAGCAGATACAACGACGATGTCTTTCATAATTATTTATGTTACAATGGTTCCTTATATCGTGCGTGGTGGTTTGATTTCACATCAATGCGAGCAGCCTAGAATAAAATGAATGTGTGTTTATGTCCACAAGCTAATTTAAGGTCAAGGTGAGCCACGAAAAATCTTCAGGTCAGGTAAGATTGTGAGAACAACTTCGGAAAGAGATAGGATTTACAAACCGGGAAAGTCGTGATTGACTTCTATCCTGAAGTTATGGGAGGAGGATTGTCCTGACCGGGGGCAGGGTTCGGAGATCACCCAACCTGCCCCCACCGTTTCTCAAGCTTCTTTTTTTCTCGTTACTTGTTTAGATACTAAACACTTAATCGAGCAACATGAATAGGTATACTATTTCATTTGGAGTTCACTCTATCGTCTATGTCTAGATTTTCAGATTATGGCTGAATTTCTAATAGTTCTCGCTCATTGCATCAAGCTTAAGTGGCAAACCTACTTTCATAATCAAATACTGAGGTTTACAGAATGAGAATGCTTCAGATACACAGTGATGGCTTTAGCTATGAAGCTAAACGTAAAGCGCTAAAAAATGCAGAGGACCTAGAGGAAAAGGTCTACAAGACTGATGACTCCTGTCTAGTCAATTTCATCGCGGCTGAAACTACTGATGAGTCTAATGTCATAAGCGCTGCTAAGCAGACAGCAGATATGATTGCTGCTGCAGCTGAAGAAGTAAAGGAAACCAACATTGTCGTGTATCCTTGGGTCCACCTTAGTGAGACCCCTTCAAAACCCAGCACTGCAATGAAGCTTCTGAAGACTGTTTCAAAGGATCTAGAGAAACGTGGATTGAATGTTGTACAAGTGCCATTTGGCTGGTACAAAGCTTTTGAAATTCATTGCAAGGGACATCCATTAGCAGAACGTTCCAAGGTTCTTGATATCTCGAAAGAGATTGCAAAAGCAGCCGATGTTGATGTTACCGAAGGAGAGGATCTTACTGCCCTTCAGGCTGAAGAGAAAGCAACTTCCGAGTTTTACATTGTCGAACCTGATGGCACGATGACTGACATCAAGGAATTCAACTACTCTAAATACAAAGAGCTCAAGATATATGTAGAATACGAAACTGCGAAAGACCGTACTGTTCACGATCCTCCCGCACATATTGAGTTAATGAAGAATCTTGAATTGGTGGATTATGAACCTGGTTCAGACGCAGGTAATTTCAGATGGCCCCCCAGAGGTCTCACTCTCAAGAAAGCAATTGAAGAGCGAGTAACTGCAGAGATGCTTGATTACGGTGCACATGTAGTTCAGACTCCTTTGATTTATGACTATCAACATCCCTCATTGAAGTCATATCTACAACGATTTCCGTCTCGACAATACGTTGTTCGAAGTGGCGACCGCGATTACTTTGCAAGATTCTCGGCATGTTTCGGTCAGTTCCTGCTGATATCGCAAGCTACAATTTCTCACAAACAATTACCATTAAAACTATTCGAGATTGCACCCTCATATAGACGAGAGCAGAGTGGTGAACTAGCAGGAATGCGACGCCCTCGCGCTTTTACAATGCCTGATATTCATGAGATTGTCGCCGATGTTGATATGGCGAAAGACGCTGTCAATAATCAGCTAGTCTTCGTTAGAAAACTCATGGATGAACTCGAATTGACTTATGAAGTATCATTCAGGCTTCTTCGATCATTCTATGAGGAGAACAAGGACTTTGTTATGAAAGTCGTTGCCAAAGTCGGTAAACCAGTAATGATTGAAATCTTTGAAGAACGATACGCTTACTTTGTCTTCAAGGGCGAATGGAATGTCGTAGATCAACAAAAGAAAGCAGCGTGCTTAGCCACCATCCAGATAGATGTTGAGAATAGCGAACGATTCAATATCAAATATGTTGATGACGAAGGAAAGGAGCAATATCCTCTGATTCTTCATACATCGCCATCTGGTTCAATTGAAAGAATTCTCTATGGTGTTCTCGAACAAGCAAGCAAAGACATGAAGGTAGGAAAAGTCCCACATCTACCGCTTTGGATGACTCCTGTTCAGGTAAGAATGGTTCCTGTTAATGAGCATCTAGTTGATTATTGTCTTGAGATTGGAGAAACTCTACAAAAAGCTGGAATTCGCTATGAAATTGATGATCGTCAACAGACATTAAGTAAGAGAATACGTTCAGCTGAGAAACTCTGGGTACCTTACATACTAGTTGTTGGTGATAAGGAAAAAGATAGTGGTGAACTCTCCATACGCAGACGAGAGCTTAAGGACCAAGTCAAAATGAAGGTGGAGGATTTAATATCTGAGATTGCTGAAAAGACCAAGTTTGCACCAAAGCAACGTTTGATGCTTCCAAGCCTCGTTTCATTGCAACCAATCTTCTCAAGAGAGGTATAAATGGACAACACGCAAAGAGGTGTTTCTGCAATTCAGGTAGCAAATTGGCGTTTTATTCCTACTTCAGAAATACCATTGGTTTGCTAAAATTAATCAGTAACAGCGCTCTACGGAACTGTTTTTACATGCTGTGCGTACTGAAAAGTAACTATCATTGCTTTGAGGAGAGTATTACATGAAAGTTCTAGTCATGGGTTGTGGATTAATGGGCCGAGGTGCGGCTTATGATTTGAATCGACAAGATAGCGTAGAACAAATAATTCTTGCAGATATTAATCCTAAGTGCGCTGAGGCTTTAGCGAAAGAGGTTGGACCTAAAGGTGTAGCAGAAAAAGTCGATGCGAAGAATCGAGAAGAATTGGTTAAGGTCTTTTCAAAAGTTGATTCTGTCGTCAGCGCTATCAGTTATACAGTGAATAAGCTTCATACAGAAGTTGCTATTGAAACTGGGACACATATGTGCGACCTTGGAGGTAACAAGTTCGTCGTTGAGGAACAGATTGCTATGAGTGACCAAGCCAAAGATGCAGGAATAACTGTTGTTCCGGATTGTGGTGTTGCCCCAGGGTTGGTAAGTGTATTGGCTCGCCATGGAATAGAATACCTTGACGAAGTTGATAGTGTGAAGATCAGGGTTGGAGGTCTCCAACAGGATCCCAGACCACCCTTAAACTATGCACTTATTTTTTCTGTTGAAGGTCTTATCAATGAATATGTAGAACCTTGTGTAGCAATCCGTAATGGCAAGATTGTGACTGAAGACCCGCTCATCGGATTTGAAGAATTGACATTTCCTGAACCATTTGGTAAATTAGAAGCTTTCAATACAAGTGGAGGAACATCGACATTACCGCAAACATATCTTGGAAAAGTAAATGAGCTAGATTACAAAACAATACGATATCCCGGTCATGGGCATAAAATGTGGTGTTTACTCAAACTTGGCTTTATGGACTCGAAAGAAATTGATATTGATGGAAAGAAGATTGCTCCTAGACGTGTTCTTGAAAAGCTGTTAGAAGATAATCTACCTCCATCTGGAAAAGACGCTACTCTCATTCGTACAACAGTTGAAGGATGGAAAGGGACTGAGTCAAGGATTATTGAGTACGAGGTTGTGGACCTATTTGATGAATCTACGGGACTCACTTCAATGATGCGTACAACATCATTTCCTGCTGCAGTCACTGCAATGATGATGGCTGACGGCAGAATAACCAAGCGCGGAGTTCTTACTCCGGAGCGGTGTATTCCTCCAGATCTCTTCATTGAAGCTCTGCGAGAGAGAGGAATAAACATCAAACAGAAAATCAACTAGCATGTACCAGACTTATTTGGGTTGAATTTAGACGAATGAGAGGTGTTTCTTGTTGGAAGTATTGGTTATCAACGGAAGTCCACGGAAAGGACGCATGCATACTGGTAGAATCGTATCTCATTTTATCGAAGGAATGAAGGATGCAGGTGCCAATGTTGATACAATCTATTCGATAGAACTTAACATTGGAGATTGCAAAGGTTGTTTCAATTGCTGGACTAACACACCTGGCAAATGCATTCAAGATGATGACATGACAGAAGTTTTAGGCAAAATGGCAAACGCTGACATTCTTGTCTTGGCAACACCTGTGTATGTTGACGGTATGACTGGGTCTCTAAAAACACTAGTCGATAGGTTCCTCCCTCATTTGAAAGGTCGATTTGTGATAAGAAACGACCACTGTAGACACCCAATTCGAGATCACATCAGACAAGGGAAAGTGGTTTTGGTTTCTGTTTCAGGTTTTACCGAACTGGACAACTTTGATCCTTTGATTAATCACGTTAAAGCAATGTGTAAGAATATGAATCGAGAATATGCTGGAGCAGTTTTACGATCAGTAGCTTGGATAATGGAAGGAGCTGCAGAGCAGGGAGTTCAAATTGAACCAATTTATGAAGCTATTAAACAGGCGGGTCGAGAATTGGTTTCAACTGGCTCAATGAAAGATGAAACTTTGGAAATAATAAGGCGTGAATTTATACCCCGTGATACCGTTGTCGAGTTAACACAAGGATTCTATAACGAAAAATAATCCATTGCGCAGAAGGAAATCACTATTCATATTGATACCTAAGGCTAATTCATGATTAGACAAATCAATGAAGATGAGGTGAATCTCATTGAGCAATTATTAGCCAAATTTGGTCAAGAAACGAATTCTACTTTACCTCCTAACTTTGCAGATAGGATAAAATCTTCCGTTACGGAAGGAAGAGCTATCGCTTATGGTGCATTTCATGAGAATAGCAATTTGATTGGAATTGGGCTCTTCGGTAATGTAACCAAACGAATACCCTTTGTTTACGCTGAAGGAAATCAGGAAGTAGAGAATCAACTCATTGATGTTCTCTTTAATAATCACTCTTCAGATTGTTCTTATATAGGAGTTGCTGGCTCCTGGGTAACAGAGGGAATTTCAAAACGGCTAATTCAACTTGGATTCCGAAAGATAGACCGGGCATACATGACACTCGATAGGAAATCAATTGAAACCCTAGAAAACCCTATACTAGATGAGAATATTAAATTTGAAGTCTATGATAGTTCGCAGATAGTTGAGCTTTCTAAACTTATGTTCAAAGGAAATGATGGTCATATTGACCAAATCGTTTTTCCTAATTTCTTTGAATCAGTTGAAACATGCAAAGCATTGATCGAGGCCATCGAGAATGATGTGTATGGCGAGTACAAGGAATCCTATTCTTGGCTACTTCGAGAAAATAACCAGCTCATCGGAGCATGTCTACTGACCATTTTGAATAAAGGTGATACCGGGTACATTCCAGACATCGTAATTGATCCAGACTTTCAAGGAAAAGGTTTTGGAAAAGCTATAATGATTCATTCATTGAAGACACTTCTTTCAAGTGAATCCGGTATTGTGAAATGCGATTTAGATGTTACACTTGAAAATAATGCACGATTTCTATACAAATCTCTTGGATACGAAATTGTAAGAGAATATTCAATGTATACGTGGTTGAATAAAAAGAACGATTAATTTGGTAATGCGGACTACTGCATTACCAACTGCTGCCAACTAACAAAGGAATGATTAATCTAGGTGTTAGGGTTGCGATGACTAGTGGTTAGCCATGAGTAAGTACAGTAAAATCTATTCCAAAATTCTCGATGCGCGAGAAGTGCTACAAGGAATAAAACATGTGACAGATCTTGATAGGTCTTCCACCTTCAGTAAGATGACCGGTGGTGATGTGTACCTAAAACTTGAGAATCTACAGAAGACAGGATCCTTCAAGGTGCGAGGCGCAGCGTATGCAATGTCTCAGCTTACAGATGAGGAGAGGAAAGCAGGAGTAATTGCAGCCAGTGCAGGTAATCACGCTCAAGGGGTTGCATATGCCGCAACAAGACTTGGAATTAAATCCACAATTATTATGCCAAAGTTCTCTCCAGTAGCTAAGATTCAAGCAACCGAGAGTTACGGTGCAAAGGTGATACTTCATGGCAATGTATTTGATGATGCTCTTGCTCATGCCAAGGAAACAGCTGAAAAAACAGGAGCCACCTTTCTCCATCCATTCAATGATGAAGACGTCATTGCAGGTCAAGGAACAATTGGTCTAGAGATTCTAGATGATTGCCCGGACGTAGATGTGATTGCTGTGCCTGTCGGTGGTGGTGGCTTGGTGTCTGGAATTTCCATTGCTGTCAAAGAGCAACGACCTGACGTGGAGATATTTGGTGTTGAAGCTGCATCTGCTGCGTCTATGCAAGCTTCCTTTGAAGCAGGTAAAATCATGAATGCAGAACGAATGGACACTTCATGCGATGGAATTGCAGTAAAGAAACCTGGGAGGATAACCTATCGCATTGCGAAAGATTTACTGAATGGTGTTGTTACAGTTGAAGAACTCGAGGTCACCAGAACACTCTTCCTTCTTCTTGAGCGCGCGAAAATTGTTGTTGAGCCTGCAGGATGTGTTGGACTTGCAGCATTTCAACATGGAAAAATAGACATTAAAGGTAAGACTGGCGTTGCAATTCTCTCCGGTGGAAATATCGACATGTCATTTCTATCTAAAGTGGTAGAGAAGGAGCTCTTCAGACTTGGTCGTTCTATTAGGGTACGTGGCAATATACTTGACCGTGTTGGAAGTATGACAAAAGTACTCCGTGCCGTTGCTGAGTCTGGGGTCAGTGTCATCGAAATCAATCAAGATCGTTTTGATCCTGATATACCACCAAACAGAGCTGAACTTGAAATGATTCTAGAAGTTCCAGATGAGAAAGCATTGAATAAGATGTTGAAGCTTTTAGAAAAACAAGGTTTGAGTTTCGCAGTCTATGAGGACTAGGTCGAGAATATCGATAAATATATGAGAGTGCAATCCTCCAATACATTGGAAGCGAAGAACGTCGATATCCGTTCTTCTAACTTCGATAGTGGAGGGTACGAGTTGAAATTAATTAAAGTCACATTCACATTAATTATCACAGCACTTTTTCTATTTGGATTACCGAATACTAGCACGATGGGAATTCCAACAACTGAAATATCTACCGTTAAACTAGATGGAGCGAATTCACACCAGTTAGCAAATGATAATATTCTCATTTGGGAAACAATTGGAAATCCAGATTATCTGGATCCTCATGTCGATTACGAAAATTTTGGTAGTTGGATAATTAATAATGTGTATGAAACACTCTACACATATCCGTGGGATAGCGCTGTAACCGACCCATCGGTACCACTACTGGCTGCATCAGACCCAGTATTGTCCGGTGATGGTCTCAACTATACTATAACTCTACGAGAAGATGTCACATTCCATGATGGTACTCCATTCAACGCTAGCTGTGTTAAATGGAACATTGAGCGTGCTATGAAGATCTTCTACCCTGACGGTCCAGTCTGGATGCTTGCAGAGCCACTCAAGGGTGGTGTCGCAGTTGAAGAT
>Ga0307425_1000439_pt1 | contig 26433 bp, 23 predicted proteins | sample SalMarWE160330MG_FD_202152 | JGI IMG/M metagenome (GOLD analysis project Ga0307425, IMG submission 202152) | Salt marsh sediment microbial communities from the Plum Island Ecosystem LTER, Massachusetts, United States - WE1603-30 | ecosystem: Environmental > Aquatic > Marine > Intertidal zone >...
GTGTTCCGATGAGAGCGGGAAACTCTTCCTCTTCTGTGTTCAAAAAGTACGAGGGTATGGATAGGATCTTCTGTTGGGGATCGATGCCCTTGATCAGAACCGGCTGAATGCGCCCGTTTGGATAGATCGTGCCTTGAATGACCAGAATAGGGGTCGCTTGATTATTTTTAATCAGAGAATTTAGGGATTCGGGGATCACGCTGTGCGCATCTTCCAGGGAGAGTGGATCCAAGGGATCGTAGTTTTCCTGCCAGTACTGGCCTCCGCCGTATTCTGCCTCTACAGTGGCATGCACGACCTGTCGACTCATGCCTCGATAGAGTCCTTGAGTCCAGACGATCGTCACAAAAGCGAAAGATAACACGATAACATTCAGCCACGTGCGGATGCCGGCACCCAAAAGGTTCCTCAGCGCCAGTTTGGGGATGATCATTGCTTCTCTCCTGCGGGTTTTTGCGGAGTCATCTCTTCATCTCTGGCGACTTTGCCATCGATGAGGGTGATCTTTCGGCGTAAATAGCGGATGACTTTTTCATCGTGCGTGGCAAAAATAAAGGTCGTACCCAGGTTTTTATTCAAACGTTCCATCGTGTCCAGGATGTGATATGAGTTTTCCGCATCCAGGTTGGCTGTGGGCTCATCGGCCAGGATTATGGCTGGATTCTTGACAACAGCGCGAGCAATAGCCACTCTCTGGCTCTGGCCTCCTGAGAGCTGGGCAGGTTTGGATTTGCTTCGGTCGGCAAGACCCACCCAATCCAAGGCATCCATCGTCATTTTTTTTCTCTCTTCATGGGATAGCCCCATCAAAAGTAAAGGAAACTCCACGTTTTCATACACGGTATAGACCGGCAAAAGGTTAAATGTTTGAAAAATAAAACCGATATGCCGATTCCGCAGGGCGGCGGCCTGCTTATGTGTCATGTCCTCTATTTTTTCCCCCAAGACGATTGCACTTCCCTCTGTGGGTGAATCCAGAGAGCCGACAATGTTGAGCAGGGTTGTTTTCCCCGAGCCGCTCGGGCCGACCAGGCCAGCAAATTCAGCTTTCCTAAAATTCAGGTTAACTTTGTTCAGTGCCCATATTTTGTATTCGCCCATTACATAGATTTTAACGAGGTCTTTGGTTTCGATGACACGTGAATTATCCATTATCTCTGTGTCCCTCACTGTATGTACTTGCGTATTCTGGTTAATATTTTCGTTTCAGTAATTATAAACTACCATAATCTGGAAGCCTTTGCCCGCAAATTGATTATCTTCACTGCGTGTGGTGTAGACCTGAAAACGCTCGGGATTCCAGAAACCCATAAGATTCAGGCTCCATCGGTCATATGTCCGCCTCCAGTTGACAAAGCTGTAGAGATCTTTATTGTCCAAATCATAGAAAAAGATAAGGGCGATTGTATCCAGCAATGCCAGAGGATAATTCAAAGAAAGGCCCGCATAGTGAATGCCCTCGCCCGAGCCCCAAACTTCTTGACCCGACTCAAAGAGAAAATATTCCCCAAGGATGTTCAAACCATTGCCCCAGCCGAAGGTGTAATCCATTCCGACAGTCAGCGCTTTCCGATAAGGATTATAGGGCTTATCGATCTGCTGATGGATCAAAGCTCCTTCAAACCAGAATCCCACGCCCACATCCCATTTGCCATCCAAGGCATACCTGTTTTCCGGAATGAAAGGATCGAAAAGATAGGGCCCCAAAGAAGGAACATCGCTGTAATCGACTTGCCGGTGGTGGTAGGTAAATGCTAATTCTCCAGTCCAGAGAGGCAGTTGAATGCGGCCGCCGAGTTCAACCGCGTCCTTTTTTGTGGGGACGACTTCCAATCCTTTTGGGTCCGTGTTCCCGTACAGTCCCCAAATCCAGATGTTGCTGTTGTTGACGAAATAATAGCGCATCAAGAGGCCGTAGACGCCGTCTGTGATCTGGATAGGGTCGCGTGGGTCGAGGCGGTCGAACCACATCAGGGGTCGAAAGAGCATAGCCGAGCCGAAGTTGATCTTTTGAAGTCCGGCACGAACCTCAAGCTGGGAGGATGAAAAGCGGACCCATAATCGATAGGGATCGAGTTTTCCATCAGTAGTGACATCGGTCAGGGAAGAAAACCGTGCTGTCCCGAAGAGATTGAGTGACAACTCCGCATCCAGAGTGTATTGTTCGGATAGGTTTGTTTCGAAGGAAAATTCAGGGATATAGCGCAGTCCGAGCTGAGGATTCACCTTCTCCTCGAATTTCCCCCAGAACCAAGCGGCAACCATCCCCTGGTGACTGAAAGTCTGTGGGAATATATAATTAGAGATGAACAATAGGGGAAGTGCGATGATGACGATCCTGTTTCCGGCGTCTCGAATCATCTCAAAACTTCCTGTATCTTTGGCAGAATACCATAAAACGTTCAGTTTACCAATTTCTGTGGCCTAGTGTGGCCCAGTGCCACTTTTGTGTTGTCTGTTTTTTTGAATCCTGACTTCTCGTCTAACAAATATTTTGTGATTCCATATCTATTGGAAGCCAACTCGCGGGATTCCGTCAATAAAAGCCATCTTTTTGAGTTTATGATAAAATAGGCAATTGATAAAACTGAGAGTGACGTATGCCACAAATAAAATTCTCCCCTGTATTTTTGATAATCATTCTTTTTCTCTTTCCTGTCTATGCCCGGGGGGATTGGTTTTTTGATGTCGAGGGAGGATATGTGTGGCCAGGCTATATCGATGTCGGAATACCTAATGATACGGGGACCCTGTTTTCACTCACCGGCGACTTGCCCGCAGAATTCAAATTCGTCTATCGTTTGAGAATGGGATATCAATTTCATCCCAAACATTCGGTCTCTCTCCTTTTTGCCCCCCTAAGCTTGAACGCCCAAGGGAGTCTCGATAAAGATATCTCTTTCAATGGAGACTTTTTTCCTGCGAACACCGATCTTCGGGCTTTCTATAAGTTCAATTCCTACAGATTGACCTACAGGTTCGATTTCATAAACTCCAAAAAGTGGAAAGTGTCTACAATTTTACCCTTTTGAATTATGTGATCGCGGGAGTTGTCTTCCGGTTCTGAGGTGTCAGAGTGAATGAATCACGATTCGAGAGGATTCGACAAAGTCGGACTTGAGGATTGTGTGAACTTAGCGTGATCATTTGACCAAAAAATGTGAAAAAAAAATAACAGGGAAAATGTTCGGAATGGACAAATCTAAAAAAATTCTCCTAACAGGTTCCACCGGGTACATCGGGAGGCGTCTTGCAGCCAAGCTCCTTGAAAATTCCAATGTTCATCTTAGGCTTTTTGTGAGGAACAGCAAAAAGGTCCAGTTTACCCCTTCGGACAAGCTGGAGATTTTTGAGGGTAATGCGATCGATAGAGAATCGCTCGTTGAGGCCCTCTCGGGGGTCGATGTCGCTTATTACCTTATCCATTCGATGGGAGCTAAGGCTGATTACCAAGAGCTGGATAAAAAAATCGCCACAAATTTTCGCGATGCCTGCATCCGTGCGGGAGTCAAAAGGATTATCTATTTAGGGGGGCTGGGAACAAAGGCGACAGCGAGCAAACACTTGCTCAGTCGTATCGAGACCGGTGAGATCCTCAGTGCGAAGCCGGATCAGATCCAGACGATATTCTTCAGGGCCGGCGTGATCATCGGGTCTGGGAGCGCAAGCTTCGAGATCATACGGAATCTCGTCCAGAAACTCCCGTTTATGATCACACCGCGGTTTGTGCATACACAAACACAGCCCATCTCTGTCTCCGATGTTCTAGAGTATTTATCACAGGCGAAGGATCTCAAGGAGGAATCGAATCTGATCGTAGACATCGGATCTGAACAAATGAGCTTCAAAGACATGCTTCAGAGAACAGCGAAGATCATGGGCCTCAGAAGACTGGTCATCCCCGTTCCTGTTTTTACGCCGAAACTCTCTTCCTATTGGCTTGTGCTGATGACCTCGGTTCCCTATCGAATCGCCAGAGCTCTTGTCGAGGGATTGCGCTCAGAGACGGTCGTCCAGAATGAAAATGGCAAGCGGTTTTTTCCGGATATTCACCCGGTAGAGTTTGATGAGGCCATAAAAAGAGCTCTTGACGAAGTGGAAAAAAACCAGGTTCTGAGCCGTTGGTGTGACAGCAGTGCAAGAGAAGTCTGTGATATCAAGAATGAGGATCGTGTTGCAATGGCCGTCCTCCGGGATGTCCGGACTGTAAATTTCGGGGAAATCCCCCCGAAAAAAGTGTTCGATGCCGCCCAGTCGATCGGTGGCGAAAACGGATGGTTTCGGTTTGACTGGCTGTGGCGGCTGAGAGGCTTCATGGACAGGATTTTAGGCGGACACGGAATGCCTCGTGGACGGAGAGATCCTCATAAGCTGAGAATTGGGGACAGACTGGATTTCTGGAAGGTTGTTGACATCCAAGAAGGGAAGCGGATCCTCCTATTCAACCAGATGAAGGTTCCCGGGAAAGCTTGGCTGGAGTTTGCCATCACCGACAACACCCTCACCCAAACGGCCCATTTTCTGCCGCGAGGTTTGTGGGGACGGTTATACTGGTGGCTCACGACACCCGTCCACATTTTTGCTTTTAGAGACCTCGGAAGATGGATCGTGAAAAAGGCCAAGGATATGCCATGATCAAAGGGTTTTCACTTTCGAAATAAAGGCATTGACATTAAATTTGGATCGGGCACCTTTGGCGCTCATGAATCGGATTCCTCGGATTCGGCTTCTGGTTCTAAGGTTTCTTCGGCCTTTTTCTCTTCTGGTTTTTCCTCAGCCTGTACTGGTTTTTCTGGAACTTCAGGCGCAGGAGAAGCCGCTTGCTTGTAGACAACCCTGGTTTGGGTTTGGCCGCGAACCATAAACGAGATCACAAAAATCACGAGGCCAATGATACAGACAGCTCCAGATATGGCAACCACCGGCGAAAAAAGGTACTCGACGATTTTCACCGGGATCCAACTCGTATTTTCCAGGACCAAATCGTACAGTTCCGAAGACCACGCATCGGAATATGAATAAGGAACGAAGTTGAGTGCCCAGAGGGATACGGATTTGATAAACAGGGAGAGCAGAAGAGCAGGTATGGCGGCAACAAGAATGGAGACACCACTCCACCGGAAGAAGCTGGCCGGAGATGTGGCGGCGATCAGGGCTCCGATAAAAATAAAAAACGCCGGGATCAGGAATAGAGAATATGAGACCCACGTGATGACACGAGAAATACCGAAGGGGATAAAGTGGACATCCTCGAAAATCTCGATTTCCTCCTCCATTTCGCTCACGGCTTCGATTCGCTTGTACTTCAAAACCTCTTGGGCGATATCGAGATCCGGCCGGCAGGCAGGAAGCCTCTCATCACCCCAATCTTCTTTAGCAATTGCCATCCACGTTCGTATCCCCTCTTCATCACATGGGGGAAGATGTTCCAGGATTTTCATCATATACCTGTCGATGTCATTGCGGAGAAGGATCTCTTTGAGGGGGCGAAGGTCAAGAACGATGGCCCTCACTCTTCTTTTGCCGCGGAGCACTTCCCCTGTCTCACGCAGGGATTCTGAGAGTTCGTTGTGGAGCCACTTTTGAAGACCGGTTTCTTCCATCACCAGTTTGGGTGTTACTCCGGCCTCGGCTGCTGCTCGGAACCATGCTCGGGTGTTCTCGTCGGTGATCACCCTCTCTGACTGTGCCTCCGTGAAAATCTTGTCAGCCATATCCGGGATGTCTGCGATGATCTCCTGCGGTAGGTCCGTGAGAAATTCTGGGGAGACAGTGGCTTTAGTCAGTCCCACGATCCAGATGACGCCGAACAGGATGGGAAGTCCAAACAAAACAATAATCAACAAGGCGATGATTTTTCTAGCGGCAGTCATGTACGCCCTCCTTTGTGTTATAGGCTTGATTTGCCAGACGTATTCCAATTATAAATTACAAAATTCACAATTACAATTATTTGTATATTCTTTAATACGTTTTTTCCCCGCATTTGGTTCGATTTTATTTTATCCTGGCCGCTCAAGAACGATGATGATGGCACTCTTTCTCCAATCTAGTCAGAGATGAAGGATTAAACAAAATTTCACTCCGCAGGAAGTCATCTTTGGATAAGATGAGCGAACCTTTCTCCTTCCCGCAATATCGGGAAGCGCCTCCAGATCGGTCACCTTGAATTCCATGCGGTTCGGGAGCCTGAATATCCGCATGACGGAGTCGGGGTTGATTTTATGGCCTCAGATGTGCGATTGTTGTTGTTAAGACCATGATTCTACTGGGTGATATCGTTGTTTCGAGGCCTACGGAGCATGAGGAGGCTCGCGCATGAGAAAAGATATCTTCTTTGAGATCCATCAGGAGCTTCCAAGAGAGGGGCCGGGCAGGAATAATTACACCCAAAAAGCATTTGAAATGTTACCCCAATTGGATCAACCGAGAATCCTGGATATCGGCTGCGGTCCCGGTGGACCGACCATGGAGCTTGCCAGAATAAGCGGCGGTTTTGTCATCGGCTTGGATAAGCATCAGCCTTACCTGGATGTCTTGGAAGATAAGATTGAAAAGGCTGGCTTTTCCGAACGAATGCAGGCAGTGAACGGTTCTCTGTTCGCCATGGATTTCCCAGAAGAAAGTTTCGACATCATTTGGTCTGAGGGTTCTATTTACCTCATCGGTTTTGAGACGGGACTCAAGGAATGGCGACGGTTCATCAAACCTCGCGGGTTTTGCGTTGTCCACGAGATGACCTGGCTGAAGCCCGATCCACCCAGAGAAATTGCGGACTACTGGAAAAAGATGTATCCCGGAATCACAACCATTCCTCACAATCTGGAGGTTATCCCCAGCTGCGGCTACGATGTCCTCGGCCATTTTCCTCTCCCCGAGGATGCGTGGTGGGAGGAATATTATTATCCTCTCCAAGAGCGCATCAATCAACTCAGGTCAAAGTACAGAGACGATCGGGAGACTTTAAGGATCCTGGATTCCGAGCATGAGGAGATCGACCTCTACAAGAAGTATTCCGAATGGTATGGGTCGGTATTTTATGTCATGCAAAAACGTTGAAAAATAATTCCAGGATGTGAGTTCGGCTATCCCTTTCGATCAATCCACTAGCTTCATTTTTTCCAGCAAGTCGTTGAACCGTGGGTCGCGTTGAAGTCCCGGAACCATCATATCCGTGTAAACATGAATATAAGGCATCAAGATATCTCTTGTCTCGTAGGCTTTTTCGAAAAACTCGAATGCCAAATCGAAATCTCCAAAGGCCGCAGCCCCCCACGCCAGACTGACAAATGAAGGGGCAGTCTTTTCTATCTGGGCAAGCTGTTCCTGGAAGGCACGGGCAGCTTTTTCTTTTTCACATTTTTTTAAATACACAAGCGCTATTATTGTTTCTGCCCATCCTGGATAGGCGCCAAATTCCTTGCTTTTCTCCAACACTTCAATCGCCCTTTCAAATTCTCCCTTCTGGGTATAGGCGATTCCTACATGGAAATAGGCCAATCCAAGCTTTGGATCTAGCTCCATAGCTTTGGCAAATTCTTGGATAGCTTCATCATAACGGCCTGTGGCTGCATGGAGGCCCACTGACCATGCGTAATAAAGAGGCATAAGAGGATCCAGAGAAAGTGCCCTTTTGACTTCGCGGATAGACTCATCAAAACGTTTTTGGCTGAGCATGAACCAAGCATAGTTGCCATGAGAGAATGCATCGCCTGGATTGAGTGCCAGGACCCGGTCGAAGCTTTTCTCGGCGGCGTCCCAATCCCATCCGGACCAAAAGGCCATAAATGCCATTTGAGCATGCGCCTCGGCCAGGTCTTCATCAAGGGCCAGGGCCTTTTGGAGGGCTGCTTTGGCTTTAGGCCACATCTCGGCTGGAGAGGCGAGATTCATAGCAGCGAAGCTACCGAAAACTCTGGCCATACCCGAGTATGCAAGAGCAAAATTCGGGTCCCTGTCGAGAGCCTCCTGGAAAAAATTGAGGGCCTTGCCGAGGGATTCGGTGTCCGGCCTGGCAGTGAAATAAAGCCCTTTCAGGTAAAGGTTGTAAGCATCTGCATCCTCAGTCGACCGTTTTTTAAGGGCAGTTTTTTCCCCAAAGCGGAGGGTGACTTTGAGGCTCTCCACGACAGAAAGAGAGATCTCATCCTGGATGGCGAAGACATCGTCCATGTTTCTGTCAAAACGTTCGGACCAGAGATGATAGCCGTCGGAAACATTGATGAGCTGGGCTGTAATCCGGAGGCGATTGCCAGCTTTTTGAACACTGCCTTCCAGGACTTTGTTGACATCCAATTGCTTGCCGATATCGCGGATGTCCACATCTTTTCCTTTGAAGGAGAAGGCCGATGTCCGGGCAACCACTTTAAAGTCCCTGATCTTGGTAAGCGAATTGATGATGGCTTCAGAAAGGCCATCACTGAAGTATTCGTTCTCGGGGTCGCCACTCATGTTCACAAAGGGCAGGACCGCAATGGAAGGAGGTTCCTCTTTGGCATGCACTGCTGTCAAAACCTGAGTCTTATCTTCCAAATCCATAGATCTTAGGTCTGATAACAGCGCCTTCATGTTTCTGTAGCGCTTGTGGGGATCTTTCTGCAAACACGTATGCAAGATCATCTCAAAGCCAACGGGCAGATTCTTTCGCAGGCGTGCGATCGGCTCTGGCTCTTCATTCAATATGGAATAGATGGCCGCCTGGTCATGAGTGCCTTTAAAGGGACGTCGACCGGCCAGCATTTCGTAAAGAACGCAGCCCAACGACCAGATATCTGTTCTGTGATCGGTTTTTTCTCCAGTGGCCTGCTCGGGAGACATGAAAGCCAGGGTTCCCATGATCGTGGCTGTCCTCGTGAGGTCGGCTCCCCAGGTGAGTTTAGCCAGACCAAAATCCATGATCTTCACCTGGTTTTTATTGGTCAGCATGATGTTGGCGGGTTTGATGTCGCGATGGATGATGCCGTTCTCATGGGCTTCTTTGAGCCCCTCTGCAATATCAATTGTGATATTGAGTACTTCCTCTAATATGATCGGACCGGACGCTATCTTCTCTTTCAAGCTCTGGCCTTTGATGTAAGCCATGGAAATAAATGTCTGTCCATCCGATTCATTGATCTCATAAATTGTGCAAATATTGGGATGATCGAGTGCAGCGGCAGCCTGCGCTTCCTGAATAAAACGCTCTTTCGCTTCCTTGTCTCGCATCAACTCCTGAGGCAAAAACTTGAGCGCCACTATCCTCTTCAGCTTCGTATCCTCCGCCTTATAGACCACACCCATCCCGCCCCGGCCGATCTCGCCGCCGATCCTGTACTTATTCGCAAAAAGAGTTCCCTCTTTCAGCGTCTTATACAACGTGGCGGGGCTTTTTGTTAAAGAGAAAAGTTTTTCCGGGTTCAATAAAGCCGCACAGTTTCCGCAAAACTGAGAGGTGTCCGGATTGTCAGAATTACATTGGGGACATTTCATGGAGAGGTGCTCCGACCTCGCCAATAATAGGTCAAACCGGAATAAAACACAATATTATTCTTATTCCAGGGCTCACAAAGGAATGATTATAGAGAATCTCTAGAATCGATCACCTGGAAATCCTAAATGTTTTATCGGATTGGCTTTTGTGGTTCGGAGCTTAGCTTGATGCTTTTTTAGATTTTTTGCTCTTGTCTTTCCAATCTTTGATTCTGGTTCCCATATTTTCGAGCACTGGTTTGACCGAGGCTCCCCAATCTTTCATTCGGCGCGACAAGTCTTTGCTGGGTCCTTTGACGACCTTGCTCAGTTCTCGCAGTTTATCACTGAGCTCTTCAAGGGAGGGTTCGATGGCCTTGTCAAAACCTGTGAATGCCTCTTCCGCTTTATCGATATGCGGTTTGATCTCTCTCCCGAGTTCCTTGATCTTGTCTCCGATTTCATCGAAGATGTCTTTTTCTTTTTTACTTTCCTTTTTACTCATGTTGTGACCTCTATTCAGTCTTTAATCGGATTATATCCGTTATGAATCTCCTTGAAATTTCTCCATTAGCATAGAGCTAAAAGAACTCAATCCCTGCGATGAAAAGAGGAGAAAAGTCTCCTGTGTCGATATGTTTCCCGCTGTCAAATATCCGGCTGAGACCGGCTCCCAAAATCAGCGAAAGCCTGTCTGATAAGGGAATTCCGAGAACAAGGCGTGCTTCCAACATATGCTGGTCGGGCTCTTCCTCTGTCTTCTTGAATAAGGGTTTGTTATCCCTGTAGCGGTATCCGATATCCGGGTTCAAGGTCAGGCGTCCTACGGGAAAGGACATTCCATAGTGGAACCCATAGGCGAATGACTCACTGATGTTATCGTTGAGATTCCCCACCCCCAGCGTAAGCAGGGAAAACAGGTTGCCGATTTGGAACTTTGCGCCCCCTGTCACAGCCATATGGCTCCCACCCCAGGCAATCCCTCTGACTCTTCCGTTTTGTGCGATGTTTACCGGTCCGAAAGCAACACCCGTGTTCTCTTCTTTGGCGTAGTTCACGAGCCCGAGCTGGAGACCCGAAGTATTGCCTGCAACATTGGCGATTCCGACTTGCGCACCAGCTGAATAGGCAGCGATGTTGAGTGCGGCCAACTGAAATCCTCGAAGGGTTTTGCCAGTCACGTTAAAGAGACCTGCGGCCTGGACGCCTTCCAGGTTTTCTCCCACGATGTTGAAGAGCCCGACGGCTTGAAGACCTGTGAGATTGTTTCCGGTGATGTTAAAGCCCGCGCTGAGCTGTATTCCTTCTAAATTTTCACCTGTAATATTAAAGAGTGATGACGCTTGAGCGGCTGAAGCACTCTCGCCGGCGATGTTCATTAGACCTGCGAATTGAATTCCTGAAATGTGCTCGCCAACGATATTGACAAGGCCTGTTGCTTGGATACCGGTGAACCTCTCACCGGCAATATTCGAGAGGAGTGAAATCTGAATCCCTGTTCCGTTCTCCCCTACAACACCAGCAAGCCCACAGAGCTGCACTCCTTCTAGATCGTGGGTAATCGCAGAGCCAATAAGGCTCAGGTCCAACCCATAGACATAACCCACCCGGCTATATAAAAGCGTGAGGTTCAGATTGACTGTATCGTGCTTAGTTTTGTTGATGCTGACAGGGTACCAGAGGGACAGATTCACCGGGTATTTTTTCCCTACTTCTTCCTCCTCGTTGTCCTGACCGAAGATGCCCCCCTGGATACTTAGAAAAAAGAACACAAGGAGAAATGCAACCGCTGTGCGTTTCACTAACTAAAATCCTTTACTATAATAGATCTGTTTTCTATATAATACGGAATTTTTGCAAATAGGGTTCCGTTTGTCCATTCTGATGGTCAGAGACTAGTGCTTTTGACTTAAAAAATGCATGTTGTGTATAATGCCTTTTCAGATTTTTATAAAAAAAGCGCCTTAGAGGCATGATTTTAGGGAAAAAAATCTGCTTTTAAGGTTATCATAACAAATTTATTGAGCTATTTCAGGAAGGCAGAAAGAGACTTGGTAGCAGTTCGGGCAGGATACACAGTGGACCTTCGCTGTTAATTTTTCGCACTTTGTTGTTGTCTGGATAGTGAAATCAAATGATAGCTGACTGCAGCATTCAGGGCAAGTCTCCGGCACGGCCATCCAAAGAGTCAAACTCTTATCAGGATTTTTGGGGTGGGGAAAAGCCTCTTCTATGATTTTAAAAAAAGCGATTCCAGCGTCTCGAAGCTCATCAAGGAGCCCTCGGTAATAAGTCAAGGTTGCCGCACTTTTCTTCCCTGCCATCTCCTTCCCCGCGACAGTACGCATGTTTGCTTGGAGGGCAGCAGCATATGTCAGCTCTTTGCTTAGAGATGTGATGAGGGTTTTATATATATTTTTTTGCCTCAAGGCAGACTTGACAAAAAAATTGGCCACTCCGAGATAACCGAATTTTGCCAGAAAATCTGCATCGTGCACCACATCGGTTGTTTTGCTGGCGGATTGCTGTTCGTTGTAAAGAGCTGTAATTGCATTGGTTATCGTCGCGATTCTTTCCGGGTCCATCCCCTCTTCAGCTAGGATTTTTTGTGCCAGATCGGAGGCCGTTTCCTCCTCCGGCGTATCGTCATCATGGTAACGCCCTTCCACAAATTTGCCACTGTCGTGGAAGAGTGCGACTATCACAGCGTCAAAGGCGTCGGTCCCCTCGGCAAGCGCAATCTTCCGAGCGAACGATGCCACGTGCAAGGTGTGTTCCCACAGAAAGCTGCCGATAAATTCTTCAGATTCATCGGTGGGACGAACGAACTTTTGTTCAGCGTCCTCGATGAGCTGTCCGACTCGAGAAATAAGGCTTGGATAGATTGGAGATATAAGCTTTCCCAGATCTTTGAGTGCCTGCATCTTAATCCTTGATTTGTATTACTCCAATTATCGATGGGTTTGGGCCTTATGTCAATTGCTCTTGAGAGAGGCTGAGCATCCACTGAACCGTGATGGCATGAATACACATTGTGTATAAGGTGCCCCAATTTGAAGCGGAAAATACCGGTTTTTTCGGAATCACCGATTCGGGTACTCAGGCATCATCCATCCTCGCGTTGGGGATGTTTCCCTCTTGAGAGGTGTGATTTTTTTTGAAGGTATAAGTCTTTTTTCCCTTTTTTACGAGCTTGAAATATCCGCCTTTCATGACTGCATCTGTGATCTCCTTTTCCTCGAGATGATGGTCACTGAAGGACAGCACACCGTTATCACACAGAATTTTGTGTAACTCATTGAGAATCTGATCCTTGTTTTCGATCTCATGGAAAACGTCATAGAGCAGGATCACATCCATACATTTTTCCTCGAATAATGTATCGTTTTCAGGGAAAACGGCGATGATGTTTTTAAGCCCTTTGCGTGCGGCTCTTTGCGTCACGCTCTTTATGGCAAGAGGATGGATATCCAGCGCAAAGACTTTACCGCTTTCGCCAACCAGCCTGGCTGCGGCCAGGGAGTAACTCCCCGGACCGCAACCAAAATCTAACACTCTGTTACCAGGTCTGATATCAATTTCCCTGAGGATATTCTCTGGCGGTTTGATCAAATCCCGGAATCTGAAAAAGAAAGCCATCAATCGAAAATGGATGGTCGGTTCGTCTTTGGCCATTTTCTACTCCTTCGGTGATTGCTGGTCCTGAGCTTTGACTTTTTGGATGTAATCTTCAAAAGCCTTTTTCCCTTCCTCGCGCCAGTATTGTCTGTAATACTTGTGGTAATCCCGGCTTTTTTCGAGGCTCAAGGATTCTTCATCCTCTTCGCCAAATGGCTTGTGCCACTTGTCGTGGAACTTGCTTTTGAAATGGTCTGATGTGTCTTTATGATGTCCTCCAAAACTGCCGAACAAAAGCTTGGCAAGAATGACGATTCCAAAAGCCTGCCAGTAGGTGATCGTCCCCAGACCAAAAAGGGCGGGCATCAGCCAGTTCCACAACCATTTGACGACCAAACCAAAAACCAGGGCAAAGACGACTGCCAGGCAGACTCCCAGGACAGTCCAACCAATGATCCGAAAGACCTTCGACCCTCTACTGGGAGCGGGTCCATGCATATAGTGAAGATGATTTTTCATTTTTTCCTCCTTTCGTGATTTAAACCGATCCGGTTAATTCACTTTTTATTTTTCGCAGCGCGCGCGATTTTCGTGCCAGGAGAGTGCCGATCGGGATCTCCCATTCTTCAGAAAGCTCCCGGAATGACCTGTCCTCAAACTCGGTGGCGATGACCACCGCTCTCTGCTCGTCACTCAAATTTTCAATGGCTTTGACCACAGACTCTCTGCTCTCCTTTTTTTCTAGAGTATTGGCTGCATCCTCAACCGATTCGTGGACGAGCTCGAAGAGTGAGCCTGCATCCCGCTTCCGCCGGAACATGTCCGTCACCCTATTTCTCAGGGCCCTGTAGATGTAAGCCGACAGATTTTCGATCGGGGCAGTGACATCTGCTTTATCAAAAAGTCCCAGCATAACATCCTGGACGATGTCCTCCGCATCCCTATCTGCGGCATCATCGATCAACCGCCGCACAAAACGAACCCATCTGCTGTATTCGGTGCGGAAGAATTCGTTGATCTTAGCCATCGGTCATTCCAATCTTTATGTCCTCACATTGTGTAGACGCAGAAAAGCACCATTTATTGCATGTGAGACCGATTTTTAACCACCCATATCCTTTGCAGATTATTAATCGGAGTTTTATTTATGTCAATGATCCGGGAATCCTACTCGAGATTTGACCAGAGCGAAAATCTCTCCACCGCATTCTTCCCCAATTTTGCTCAGGGGAGAATGAGATAAGCTGGTTGCATTTTTTTCGGCAGGAATTATGATGGAAGTGTGAAAGATTTATTTCTCTGCAACGGTCAGCCCCTGAGCCTTGTTGTGCTTGCCGGTGGCAGCAGTCGGCGTATGCAGTGGGATAAAGCATTGTTGCCTGCACCGGAGGGAACACTTATCGAGCGTATTCTTAATCAGTTGGAGGCCCGCTTTGATGAGGTGCTGATCAGCGTTACCAACGTGGATAACTTTGTTTTCCTGAAACGACGATTAGTGATTGACGAGAAACCGGACAAGGGGCCGATGATGGGAATCAAGACAGCGCTACAAGCCTCCAGGCATGAAAAAAACTTTGTCATTGCCTGTGATATTCCTAATGTCCACCTTGGTTTTCTCACAAAGCTCATTCTAGAAGCGGAGAAGGCGGATATCGCTCTCCCTGTCTCACCAGGCGGCAGGTTGGAACCTCTCTTTGCTGTTTATTCAAAGACGATTTTCCCCTTAATGGAAGAACTCCTTGAAAAAGGCATTTTCTCTCTTCTCCCCCTGTTCGAACGATGCACGGTTCGGTATGTGCAGATGAGAGAGAGTACCTGGTTTAAAAACCTAAACACCCCAAGGGAATATGAAGCCTTTCTAAAGCGGGAAAGTGGATGCGTGTTTAAATAAACGGATTTTATAAAGATTGTGTGACATCGAACTCAAGGCCTCCACTGAATAAGCGGGTCAAAGTCCGACCCCATAAAAAGCGGCATAAAACAGATATCGCTCCAAGATCTCTGCAAAAAAGATGAATCCAACTGCCAGGTCGTACTTATCCTTGCTAGCTATCTGGCAACCTTTACATCCGGAATAGTGGACGGAGTTGAAATAGAATGTAAGCTGCTTTGCAAAATATTATTTATAGCTGTTTACTTATGTTTATTGATATTAACTTATATTATTTTAATCATCCTTTTCTATTCTATTTTTCAGGCTTTTTCAACTTCCACCATGATCGTGTGCTCCACATTGCCAAAAGCAAGGATCAAAATCGCGTTGGCAAAACTATCCAAGAGGAAGAACCGAAAAATGTGGCCGCTCCCCATCTCGGCAAAGCTTTGGATAGAGAAGATCGATCCAAGAGCTAATGTGCTTATTGCGTAAACCAAGCGCCAGATAAAAGCCAAGCTCCAAACGCGGCTCAGGCTAGATAAAACCTGTTTAGAATCTTTTAATGAAAAGGCCCACATCACAACAAGAGATTCACAGAGAATGGCCACGGCCGGATTCGTTACCGTAAACAGGCTCTGAGCGGGAAGAAAGAGGTCGATCAGCTTGATGTTCGCTGCGACGAGTGCCGCAAAGAAGATTGCCGACACTTTTCCAGATTGTTTGAACGCATGCAGCATAAAAAACAATCCTATGGGGAACATCACAAAACCGGCGATTCCTGGAACAGATATCCAGTGGACAAAATGCCCCACAGTGGCCTCTGCCAATCCCCACAGTGCTCCCCAAAATAGAGAAATCCACAGGATTTTTCTTTGGTTCATCATTGTCTTGCCCATTTTTTTTGAACTTGACGTCTATTTTTTGCAAAGTCGCTAAAAATGTCAACGATCATCCGGTTCTCGATTATTCACTCATTGGATGCTGCGGGAATGACCATACGCCAAACGGCAAGCCATTTCTCTCCCTCTTGGTTGAAAACGAACATGTCATGCCCGCTCTCGCGAAAAGTCTGTCCATCCATCTCATAGGTGATGTCAAATGCGTAGGTTGACACAGCCGTATTCCCCCATACGTCGATTTTATGATCCCGCTCTTTGTACTCATGAACCACAGCCTGGGCCATAAAATCTTTATAGCTCTGCACGCAGGCCGCCTTGCCTTTACCCATTCTCTGGAGGTCTGGGCTCAAAATCACCAATTCTTCATGAAAATATTCTGCCAGATCGTCAGGATCTCCTCTTGTCCAGGCATCAGTGATCTTCTGGAGGAGTTCACGAACCTCTTCTGGATCTTTTTTAGTATTAGGCATTTTATCTTTCCCCCTTTGAGGAGACATATAGTGGAACAGTGATCTTGCAAGTGGCGCTCCCACGTTTGATTGCAATTTTCATTTGGAATCGCTCTTCCATCCGAAATCCAGTGCTGCGATGAAGCGGTCTTGAAACTTGGAGTGTGAGGCCAAAGAGACATATCGAATTTTTCTGGCTAAAGCCTCAGTCTTTTGCCTCGCACCCTCCGAGAGCAACAAGGCCTTTGCTCCTGCTAAGGATGAATTCCCGATGAAGACGATCTTTTTGGGATCGATGGGGGGCAAAAGTCCCAGTGTCATGGCGTTTTGGATATTCAGATAATTCCCAAAGGCTCCGGCGATAAAAATCCCGTCGAGTTCATCTTTTTTGAGCGCGTGGAGCTCGAGCATCATTTGAGTGCCGCTTTTTATGGCCGCCACAGCCAACTGGATCTCGCGGATATCCTTCTGCGTGAGAGAAATATTCTTCGTGATAGGGATGGTCTTGTTCTTGCCTTTGATAGCGCCATTGGAAGTGATCGTTCCTTGATCCAAAAAGATGGCCACCAAATCTATGAGTCCTGTTCCGCAGATACCTTTGGGAGGCATATTCTCGATCGTATGGAAGGAAAGTCTTTTTTTCTTTTCGGCCTTATAGATGGCGCCCGGAAAAGCCAGCATTCCGGAGCTGATGTTCATCCCCTCGAAAGCGGGGCCGGCGGCCGTGGATGTAGCCATAAATCTTTTGCCTTTCTTGAGCACGATCTCCCCGTTTGTGCCTAGGTCGATAAAAAGAATATTCCCCTGCCTGCCTGCGACATCTGCGGCCAAGAGGCCTGCAGAGATATCGCCACCCACGAAGCTTTTAATGTTCGGAACAACATAGGCTTTCCCGTTGGGATTTATCTTGAATCCAGCCAGCTGTGCTGGGAGTTCCGGCAGTGAGCTGAATACTGCATTAAAAGGCGCCATGGCCAGACTGTTCACAGGAACGCCCAAGAGAAGATGATTCATGGGGGCATTCCCGGCACATACGATCTCGTACACATAAGTGGGATTGACTTTGTTTTTGGAGAGAAGTTGTCTTATCATTCGAGACAAATCGCCGACGATCGCCTCTTGCAGTTTTCCCAGATTTTCGGGGTCCATATAAGCCAAAGAAATTCGGGACACGATATCTGCGCCATATTTCATCTGGCTGTTATTAGCGGTCAAAGAGTCGATACTTTTCCCTGTGTTCAGGTTGACCAGCTCTACAACAAGGGTGGTCGTTCCGATATCTACGGCCAGGCCAAAGCTTTCCTCTGTCGTGTCACCGGCTTCAACAGCAATTATCTCAGCATCTTTGAATATAACAGCAGTGATCTTGCTGATGTCCCCCTTCAGTGTTATCGGAATTTTCTGTAATGTATCAAGGGAGATGATCAAGTTTCTCTTTTGGAGCGACTTGCAGACGAGCTCTAAAGTAGAGTAGGGGTGCTTGAGGTCAGGTTTTTGAAGTTCCAGCATATACTTTTTGACTGAAGGCTTCACTTCAAGGTCTAATCGCATCCCAGTTTCCAGCACCGGGATTTTTTGGAGGATGGAATCCTCAGGAACTTTTATGACAGTGTCAGCCATAACCTTATACTTGCAGGCTAGCCTGAAGTCTTCGCTCAAATGTTTCTGTTTGAGAAGTACTTTCTCATGAGCATCCGGAGGGGGGAGATGTCCTTTCACGATCTCGACGAAACATTTTCCGCACAGGCCTCTCCTGTTGCAGTAGAGACTGAGGTCGATATCTGATTCGATGATGGCGTCGGCCAGCAAATCGCCATATTTTGCTGTTGCGGTCTTGTTGTGGGAGAGGATCTTAACCTTGTACGGCATATTTTTGTCCTGTTGTAATGTACCACATCATGCAGAGTTTTTTAAATAAAGAGAACCAAAAAAGATTGTTGGCTGAAGAGGGGGCTTCTCTCGAATCCCGAAGTATGATTAAATAGTGCCACTCCGTTAGAATTTTTTCTGGAGTTCAATCAAGGAGAGCCTGGGATAAGTGTGATGCGACAAAATCGGTTAATATTTGCATTTTGTATTGTTCTTTTGCTGGGAAATATCGCAGCGGTTTTTGCGAATGAGAAGACAATTTTCCTTAGAGAAGATTGGCTTGTGAAATCGGCTTATCTTGTTAGAGAGGAAGGGTCAGTTGTCTCTTCCGGCCGATACAAGCCTTCCGGTTTTGCCAAGACGCATATTCCCACCACAGTTCTGGCCGCTTTAGTCCGGAATGGAATGTATCCGGACCCTTATGTGGGCCTGAACAACATGAAAATCCCCGATTCTTCGGATGAGTTCAATCGCGCGTATGGCTTGGCCAAATTCAGTTATTTACCTGATGGACGGAACCCCTGGACAGATCCCTATTGGTTTTGGACGAGGTTCCTCTTGCCTGAGGACTATTCAGGGAAGGTAATCTGGCTGAACCTTGAGGGTATCAATTACCGTGCAGATATCTGGCTGAATGGACATTTGATCGCTGACTCCAAAGAGATCGTCGGGATGTTCGGGAATTGGACACTTGACATCACAGATTCCGCAAAAGTCGGAGCGGTCAATACTTTGGCGATCAAGATCCATCCTTTGGATTATCCCGGCCTTCCTGCAGAACCACAGCTCAAGGCCTTTGGCCCTTTTGGTCTAAACGGGGGTCCCTCCGGAGATATCGGAAAGAATGTCACCATGCAGAGTTCTGTCGGCTGGGACTGGATTCCCGCTGTTCGAGACAGAAACATGGGAATCTGGCAGGATGTGTCCGTTTCGGCGACTGGCTCTGTAGACATTCGGTATCCTCACATCATCACAGATTTGCCTCTGCCTGAATTGGATAGAGCCCATTTGGCGATCTCTGCTGAAGTGCTCAATTTGTCCGAGTCAGAGAAAAAAGGTGTTTTGATCCTCAGAATAAGCCCCAAAACATTCAATGGTCAAACCGTACTTTTGCACAAGACTGTGGAGCTTGCGCCATCGCAGAGGATTTCAGTTCATTGGGACAAAAATGACTATGAGGAATTGTCTCTGGACAATCCAAAGCTCTGGTGGCCCAACGGGTATGGTCCTCAAGATCTCTATGCAATGGAGATCTCCTTTGAGGTGGGCGGAGAGGTCTCTGACAGCGAACGGTGTGTGTTCGGTATCCGCGAGGTTGGCAGCGAGGTGACCGAGGTGGAGGGCTGGCTTCGCCGTGATTTTTTTGTGAACGGGCAGAAGATACTGATAAAGGGGGGCGCCTGGGTTCCTGATATGATGCTCAATCGCAATACGAAAAAGCTCTTCCATGAGCTCCGGCTGTCCAAGGAAGCCAACCTCAACATGGTTCGGATCTGGGGTGGTGGAGTGACACCTCCGGAGGAGTTTTTCCGGATTTGTGATGAACTCGGATTGCTTGTGTGGCATGATTTCTGGATTACCGGCGACTGCCAGGGAACATGGGACAAGGGCAGCAAGGATTATCCTTTTGAGGGAGACGTCTTCCTGAAGAATGCGACTGATGTCGTTAAAAAGCTGCGCAATCATCCGAGCCTTCTCGTATGGACCGCCGGGAATGAGGGCTATCCGCGGGAAGAGATCTATGTTCCCTTGCGCAATGACATAATCGCAAAGCTGGATGGAACTCGCCCCTTTCTCCCATCTTCTGGCTACAGCGAACCTCCAGGGGACTGGGGGCTTTCCTGGCCTGATAACACAAAAACTGGTTCCTATTCCGGAGGCCCCTATCACTGGGTCGATCCGAGTGAATACTTCAGAAAGGTCAAAGCAGGAGAGGACTGGCTGTTCAAGAACGAAGTGGGCCTTCCCTCATTTCCTCACTGGGAAAGCGTGAAGAATTTTGTACCCGACCTAATGCCGGACCCGGAGGTAAAATTTCCCCTCAATCATACCTACGGCTATCACGATGCCTGCGAAGGAAATGGCAAATACAGCCTCTACGATCAGGCCATCCGGGAACGTTACGGGGAACCGATTGATCTCATAGATTATGCTCAAAAAGCCCAGCTGGTGAACGCCGAGAACTACCGAGCCATATTTGAGGCTGTTAACCGTGGCATGGATCAGACAGCCGGTGTCCTACTTTGGAAGACAAATCCAGCCTGGCCCAGTGTGATCTGGCAGCTTTATGATTGGTATCTACGCCCCCACGCCGGGTATTATTTTGTGAAGAAAACGAACGAACCCTTACACATCCAGCTCAATCTTGATGACCTGACCGTGTCTATCGCCAGCCACACCATCGAACCGCAAAATGACCTATTTGCAACGGCCAATGTGCACTCATTCGATATGAAAAAAATTTGGACAATGGACTCCACGGTCGATATTTTTCCTCATATGTCAAAGGAACTATTTCGGATTGAGGTCCCTGAGGAATACAAAAAAGAACTGTGTTTTGTTGAACTCCTGCTGAAAGATCACAAAAAACGCCTTGTATCTGAAAACTTCTACTGGCTGGCGGGAAACAATGATTTTACCGCTCTTGAGAAGCTTCCCGGAGTGAATCTGGATGTAAATATCACATCAATAGAAAAAGGGAAAAAAAGAATCTACAGGATCCGGTTAGCCAATGCCTCCAATGCTCTTGCGTTTTTCGTGAATCCGAGTATACGTTCAGGAAAAGAGGGCGATGAAGTTCTCCCGAGTTACTGGAGCGACAACTATTTCAGCATCTTACCCGGTGAGTCAAAAGATGTGACTGTCGAATTTGAAGATGCGTTTCTCAAAGGAGAAGAACCCTACTTGAAAGTAGAAGGCTGGAATATTTCCCCAAAGCTCATCAAGCTTGATTGGCCGTGAGTCTGTTCAACTCCCCTTTTTTTCTCCGGAAATTTTTCCTTCAACCAGGTGATGATTTCTTCGGGTCCTTTAAGTCTCTCGCTCCAGCCTGGAGACGGGTCACGGAAATAAATGTCGTAGCGCGTGGTAATGGCTTCGGAGATGTCCCCAAACTTACGGGTGGCCTCGAATTTTTCGTGGAAGAAAAGAGGGTAGTTATAATTGGGAGAAAATTCCAGCATCTCCTCTTTTTTTAGAGTATTCAAGATGGCACCGACAAGTGCAGTCTGATGCAGGAAGATCCTTTTGGACACATCTTTCTGGCACATTTCAGCGAGAAAAGGATCTTCATAGAGTTTTTTAAAATTTTCAGGCCATTTCCGGAGGACACCTCGCTCTGGTCTCACCACCAGCAATCCGGCGTTGAAATACGGGCGCAGTGTTTTTTGGTCGGCAGGGGTGACCATTGGAAAAAGGGCAGACTCAGGGATGGATAGATTTTTATAGGCACGGCTCCAGAATACATCCGGGGGTTCGGAATAGAGCGAGCCGATATTCTGGTGCATCACCGGGCGATATCCCAGGCTTTTCTCTTTGGGAAGAATGAACTCTTCCGGTTCTTTGAGGATGATGGTGTCCTCGTCCATCCAGGCGAAGATTTCTGTTGTATTTGCGGCGTTGGCTTCGGCCTCAGCAGCGGCGAACACCTTTCGGGAGAAGTAATATTCCAGCGCTGCATCGGGCGCAGAACTTTCGTGGATATCCGCTCGGAGCTCAGAGATCTTTTCCAAGATTTTTTTGTGTTTTTCGGTTGAACCTTCGGGAACATAGATCCAGACGGGAGCATCTCGAAAACGTCCGGCAAATTTGCGGACGCTCTCCACAAACACCTGCATATGGGACAACTGTTCGGCGCCTTCGGCAAAACCTGCAAAAATAATTTTGTGGCCGTGCCCAAACCTTGAGTTGTCCGTGTCCAAAGATTCAGAAGCAAGATCCCGGCCTCCTGTATCAGAGAAAACAGGGGCTGTCATCAGGGCTAAAACTAGAATACAAAGAAGTTGTTTCATAAGAGACCTCCATGGATCATGAGCACAAATGAGATTGGGAGAGCGGCGAAAACACTCATTATTGCAATGAGCCAAGGATTTTTGTGTGGGTCTGCGGTCACTCATTATGGACGCGAATGGAGTACTGGCTGTTGTGTATCAAGCGGGTGACAATACCATCTGGGGATGTCTCAAAAATGATGGGCTCCGCAAGTTCGTCATCATCCCGCACCCGCCTGAAGATGTTATTTTCGATATGCTTGAGCTTGGTGAGAGAGTCGCTCGGATTGTTGCTCGGAAGATACATCATCACCAGGTCCGCATCCTTGATGAACACATGTGTTTCGCCGCCTAAAGGGCGATCGTAGCGTCCCACATATTTTTCCAGTTCGGGATCATATTTTTTAGCTTCGCCGGGACTCTTGATGGCCTCCAGGATGGCTGGGGCAACAATGTCGAAGACCTCCTGTGCATATGCAGATGGGCTCACACCCTGGGCATTAATCATGACGATGACTGCGATCTTGTCTTCGGGACGGATGGACACCTGAGTTCTGTACCCCGGGCAACTTCCCCCATGCCCTACGTATGTCTTCTCATCTCGGTGAGAGACGGAAAAACCGAGGCCACTTGTTGTCTTCCAATCCGGGTCGAACCAGTGAACCCGGTGCATTTTTTTCAAGGTGTTGACTCCCAACACTTCCTTGCCGCCCTTTTCCAGCAGTCGGATCTGCCATGATGCAAAGCGCCCCAGGTCTTCCACGGTAGATGCAAATCCGGCGGCAGGGGCTATGCCGTTGACAAGATAAAAGGAAATTTCTCTGCGCTGCCCATCTCGAAGCTTCATGCTGTAGCCAGTGGCGAGTTTTTTCTCTTTTTGGCCTTCCGGTATTTCCGGAGTCGTATCATGGAGATTGAGTGGATCGAGGATATGTTCCTTCACATACACATCATAGTCCTGTCCGGATACAGCAGCAACGACCTGGCCCAATAGTGCCATTCCCAAGTTGGAGTACTGATAAAAAGTGTCCGCAGGATAGAGCTCTTCCTGCCCAGAGAGTCTTTGAATGATCTGTTCTCGTGTGGGAAAGATGTGCTCGGGGCCAGTCCAATAAGGGTAATCCGCTTCCCGCGGCAGGCCGGAAGAATGGGTGAGTATGCCTTGAATGGTGATCTCCGGAGCATCCGGATACTTGTCCTGGATGTTAAACCATGGCAGGTACTTCTTGATCGCGTCATCGAGCCGCAGCTTTCCCTGTTCCCAAAGCTGCATAATGGCAATGCTCGTGAAAAGCTTGGATATGGAGCAGATACTGTAGATAGTGCCCGGTGTAGCCGGCCTTTTCTTCGCAACATCAGCGAAGCCGAATCCGCGGCTCCAGATCATATCCTGGTCGTTAACCACTCCCATGGACATGCCGGGAATGTCTTCGTAAGCCAACTGCGCATCCACCCATACCTCGATCATGTTGAGCGCTGTGGCGACCCTTGGATCGTCAGTTATGGATTGAGCATTTGCCCATCCCGCGACACCAAAGGCTAAGACCAGAAGCAAAGCCCTCAGGCCTTTGAATTGTCTCTTCATTATCTCCCTCCTTAAAAACATTGAATTCGATTGACGACATCGCACAGCTGTATCTCTCCATAGTATCGGATCGAGGAACTTTCCCGCAACCTGCTCCTCCTGGTTCAGTATATAGAAATTTTTCTTTTGAAGCCAAGCGTTTTGATACTCCTGTAAAATGGGCAGGAACAAAATTCGAATGATATCTTGAAAGGTGATTATCACTTAAAGGGACGATATTTGAATAAAACTTTACACCGTCATTCTGTGTCCTGACCGATCTTAACGTCCAGATAAGAGGCAAAAAACTCCGTAGTGGATTTCATCGTCTGCTTGAGGTCCGCGTATTCGGCATCAAGAGGGGAGTCCATCCTTTCCAATCGATTTTCAAAGGTGGAGATCGTGCTGTTGATTTCTGCAAGGGAATCCAAAAAATTTTTTGGGTTTGGACGGGGCACCGTAAGGAGATAAATGCTAGTGACGACAACCACTAAAACCAAAGAAGAAACAAAAACAGGGATAAGAGCAATCCTACGGGTTGGGGCCTGTTTGGGCTCTGGACTCATGTTAATGGCTGAGACGATGCTGTCACCAAGGGCGGTCTCTTTCTCCTCAGGAAGACAGGGCAGGTCCTTTACACGGCCATCCATCAGAGATCTGTGAAGCTCCACGAATTCCTGACACGAAGCACAGTGATTTATATGCTTGCTCAAGGAGTCGGAGAGAGGTTTCCTTGAATCCAATGCTTGAGAGATGAGCCATTTATAGATTGAACAAAACATTTCTAGTCTCCTGTTACAAAAATGAATATTTATGTTTCACAGAACTGGAACTTGCGAGCTCCGCAGAATTATTGGGCTTTCTGAGCTTTTTTGCCAAATTCAAGCGGGCTCGATGGAGAAGTACGCGAATCTGAACTTGCGTTCTGCTCATGACCATGGCGATCTCCCTCACAGATAGATCCTCCATATAACGCAGCCAAAGCACCTCGTACTGCTTGTTATGGAGGGATTTTGCGCAAGACCACATCTTTCGGGACTGGTCTCTTTTGGTCGCGATCTCCTGCGGATCGAGGGGAAGAGGATTAGGGATCGATGAGAAGTCTTTGGGTTTATTCGCCCGAAAATGGCTGATCGTCAGACGTACAGCCACAGTGTATAGCCATGTGGAAAATTTGTACTCCGGATTGTATCGGTCGATATTCCGGAAGGCTTTGAGAAAGGTTTCCTGGATAAGGTCCTCAATATCTTGGTCCGTGGATAATCTGTGCCGGAGAAAATGGAACAATCGGGGAGAATACCTGCAGATCAATTCATCAAACGCAGCTTTGGTGCCCGCCGCCACCTCTACAGCCAGTTCTTCGTCAGAAAGCTGGTTGGCTTTTGTTGAATTGTTCATTCCCACGCGTCAGTGACTTTGGGCTTTCCTTCAGCTTATCTAATTTTGGAATCAAGATAAAGGGCCAAATTCATCCATGGAGAACACAGCATTCATTTTTCTCCCGGTGATAATTTTGAATATTTCCTCAGATGAGTGGGTTAACTCTATATTGATTGTGTTCTTATCGGTGGAAACTGTTATGACTTCCGCAAGCTTTATCCCAGATAAGGAATCTTCCAGTTGCATCTGCGCCATGGCAATGAGACCCCTGATGACTTGTTGCATGTTTTTGGCGTCTTCGGGTGTTTCGGTCGTTGCATTGAATCTCAGGTTTAGTGTCTCGCCTTTCTCCATGAGAGTAAATAGCCCAGATCCGGCTTTTTTCAGGATTACGGCTTTGGATGAATAACCCGACAAAGAGGAGATATCCTTGACAAGTGCCGCAAAAAAGGCGTCCGCGGGGATCTTGTCTGCGTATGATTTTAGTGGTGAGGTGCCGATAGTTGCGCCCTTTCCGTCGATCGTGTCCAGCGCTGCTTTTATGGCTTCTTCGTCCCAAGCGAGGAGAACAAGGTTTTCGCCGACAAATAATCCGTATTCGGTGTGATTCCACTTATTGATGATGTGTTTGCCATGAGGGATCTCTCTGTGTGTGTCTTCATTCTCCAAAAGACCTAGGAGGTATTTTTTATCGAAAGTCCCCTCCAAACACATGACTGTTTGTTGTTTTTTTGTCCCGAGTCCGTAGATAGTAATGCCCCTGATATCCTTGAGGAGGTCGATGGAGGTCTTTTTGTAGAATGCTTTGGCCTTCTTTTGGATCCCGCCTTTTTGTTCTTGCAGGAGCAATTCGCCAATTCGCGAGGATTTGAACTTTCCCATATCCAGATGGACGACCCACTCGGCATCTGCAGGGATGAACGATTTGGGGAGGGTCGAAGCATTCAGCTCAACGAATAAAAGAAGGGCTAGTAAAACGACGATCAGAATTGCCATTGCTTTTTTCATCTCTCTCTCCTTTTAGGTGAAATATCATTCTCTCTCAGTGGACAGCTTTGTCCAATGATACCATTCTCTTGTACGCTGGGATTTGGCGAATGTTACACTCTTTGAGATGAATTATTCATAAAGCGGGAATAGTCTGGGTGGGTGTTTGCTCATCCAGACCTGAATAACGCTGCCTAATGTCGGATGTACTTTTTGTCTGCTTCGACATTCGCGATAAAGTCCTTGTACATCTGCAACTGAGGGAGTGAATGTTTTTCAGCCATTTCGCAGGCTATTTCAAAATCTTTTCTTGTTCCTTCATGATTGTCTTGGATCAGTGCAAATGTGCTAAGGT
>Ga0307425_1000440_pt1 | contig 26428 bp, 18 predicted proteins | sample SalMarWE160330MG_FD_202152 | JGI IMG/M metagenome (GOLD analysis project Ga0307425, IMG submission 202152) | Salt marsh sediment microbial communities from the Plum Island Ecosystem LTER, Massachusetts, United States - WE1603-30 | ecosystem: Environmental > Aquatic > Marine > Intertidal zone >...
GTATTGGGCATAATAAATGGCATCAATGTTCATGAACTGAGCTCGGTTGGTCTCAAGGTCTTCCCTGTTGTTATCCTGGGTGGATTAGATAGCATTGGGGGGGCAATCCTCGGCGGTCTGATTATTGGTCTGCTTGAAACATTCACTGGCGGTTATATCTCCACCTCTTTGAGGGAGATTATCCCCTATATTGTCCTCGTCTTTATTCTAATGGTAAGACCCTATGGCCTCTTTGGCCTTGTCGAAATAGAGCGCGTCTAGGGATCGAATTTCACAAGATACTATGGGTGGGACGATGCGTAGGCTCAAATTTCATACTTGCGGAAACTTCAAAGAATCATACCATGAAGAGCTCACAATATTTGAGACAGACTTTGGCAGGCTCTGGATCCTTATCGGTATTCTACTGCTTTTTGTCCTCATTCCCTTTATTAGCAGCCCCTATACCCTTTACATCCTGAATACGATAGGAATTTATGCCATTGCAGCCGTTGGCCTCAATATTCTAATTGGCTATACCGGACAGATTTCCCTTGGGCACGGGGCCTTCTTCGGCGTAGGTGCCTATACCGCCGCAATCCTGGGGACCAAAGCAGGCGTACCCTTTTGGCTTTCAGTCCCTGCTGCCGGCCTCTTTACTGCCGCCGTCGGGATGTGCTTTGGCATCCCTTCACTTCGTCTCAAACACCTTTATCTTACTATTGCCACCCTGGCAGGGCAATTCATCATCGAATATGTACTTGTTCAATGGGAAGGACTCACGGGAGGTCCGGAAGGGATGATCGTCAGGACAAATACCCTTTTTGGACTGGACTTGAGTAATGATCGCATCTTTTATTATATTATATTCATCTGTTTTGTAATAATGACCTGGGCATCTGTCAACTTGATTCGCTCAAAATATGGCAGGGCCTTCATCGCAGTTCGCGACAATGACCGCGCTGCTGAGGGCATGGGGATCCCCGTCTTCCAATATAAACTACTATCTTTTGCCATAAGCTCCTTCTACGCGGGGCTTGCAGGAGGGCTTTACGCCTATCACATGATGAGCATTACGCCGGAACCCTTTAATCTGTGGCTTTCTATTGAATTTATTGCTATGATAATTATTGGTGGCCTGGGAAGCATCCCTGGTTCTGTATTCGGCTCGATCTTTATCGTCACCTTGAACGAGGTGTTGAGCTATGCCACGGAGGTTCTGATGAATATGGGTTCATCCATGGGTGTCGCCATTACTATCGCCCCCCTCCGTGAATTCGTCTTTGGTCTGGCCATAGTGTTATTTATCATCTTCGAGCCAAAGGGTATTGCTGAGGTATGGAGAATTGTTCGATCTAATTTCAGATTGTGGCCATTTTCCTACTGATTCCTCAGAACTCAGATCTTTTGCGGTATAGTGACAAGCCCAGATATGTCAAAAAGGTCGTCGCTTATGGAAGATAATATTAGGCTACTTATCAATAATATCAGTGTCGTTTACTCTGATGTCATACAGGTTCTTAAAGGCGTATCTCTCACTATTAAAAAAGGCCGAATTGTCTCACTTCTCGGTAGCAATGGTGCAGGCAAGACCACTACGTTGAAGGCAATTTCAGGTCTACTTAAGCCCGAAAACGGCAAAGTCACCGAAGGGACTATAGAATACGATGGGAAACCAGTCCAAAATTCATCTCCCGAAGAAATCACACGGAAGGGGATCATTCTAGTATTGGAGGGGAGACAGGAATTCAAATACCTGACTGTGGAGGAAAATTTGAGGGTTGGGACTGCCACCCATTGGGGCAAGCCTTATAGAAGAGACCTGGAACTGGTTTACCATTACTTCCCTGCCCTACTCACTCGGAAAAAATGTCTGGCAGGTTATTGCAGTGGCGGTGAACTCCAAATGCTTGTAATCGGTAGGGCTCTTATGGCCCACCCCAGGCTCTTGCTTTTGGATGAGCCATCCTTGGGTCTGGCACCGCTACTTGTAAAAGACATATTTCAGATTATCAGGAGAATAAACCAGGAGCAAGGGACCACCCTTATGGTCGTCGAGCAAAATGCCAATATGGCGCTCCAGATTGCCCATTATGGTTATGTGATGGAGAATGGAAAGATTGTCATGGAGAGTAAGGCTGAAGAATTGCGTGAAAATCCAGACGTTAAAGAATTCTATCTGGGCACGGCCGCATCTGGTGCGCTGAAGTTATATAAAAACGTAAAGGCCTATAAACGCCGTAAGCGTTGGCTATAATTTTCGTGAAAACCCATATGCCCCGACAAAAACTCCATCATCACCTGGATTTAAATGGACACTTCTGATTCTTTTCCATCAGGCACCTTTTGGCATAAGGACTCCTTTAGAATCATCAAACCTGAAGACTTTAAGGCCCTGGGAATCGATGAAAATGATGCCCCCTTGGGGACCTTTCCCGCCCTGAAACACCCCTCCCACCTGTCCAGCAAATTTGGGGGCAATGCTTACGGATTCGGACTCTTCGAGGTGTATGACAGACTGAGGCCCAAGGACATAAAGCTGATACAGTCCATATCTTTTGATAGCCCCGAAGATATAAAAAGACATTACAAAGAACTAAATGAAATATACAAGAAGATTGGTCTGTTGATCAGGTTCTCAAGTCTCGGAAAACCCTACTATCTAATCCCGGTTCATCTGATCTCAAGCACACTCTCTCATATCAAATCAAAGGTTGATGAGATTACCAAAATAGTTGGTTATCACCGTAAGAAATACCTTAAGGAATATTACGATATCGGCTTACTAACCCACCAGGATGACCTATGCGCCGGCGAACTCACCTTTCGCTTTAAAGAACACCGTTTTGTAGTCCTAGACTCCATCGAAAAACTGCGCAGTCTAAACCAAACGCTAGACCTGGTCATTGTGACAAGGGATATCTATGAAATTATACTCATGAAAGATTTCGGTGATCTTTCTCACGGGTCCCATTCCAAAAAACGCCTGGATCAGCATGCAATTTATATCCTATGGCAAATCTACAATTTACTCAAACCGGACGGGGAAATCTTTGTCATAGCCGATCACTACACACCCAGGACTAATCAGACCACAAAACTGGTCTTCAAAACGACCCAGGAGGAAAAGAATTTTGTCTTGTTCACACATATGTTTAAGACCAAAAAAAGATATAAGACCAAAGACCACCCCATTCAAGTAAACCTCTTCGACTTCCAAAAGTATTTGGGGGGTCATTATGTGGAACAGGAAGTCCTAAAAGACCTGCTCGGGGGGAAAAACTTAGAAGACATGAGCCTTGAAGAGATGAACAGCCTGCCTTATTTCAACTTCCAACTTTCTGAATGGCCTTTATCAAATTGGCAGGAGAAGGTATGGCCCGGGCTCCTATCAATCTTTTTTGACAAGATATTCCTAAAACCCCTTATCCCACAGCCAATAAAAGAAGACTGGGAAAACCGATTCTCTTTCACCGACTACTTCCCAAATTATATGATTATATATCTAGGGCAAAAAAAGGAGTTGAAAACCAGCTTGTCTGAAGTCAAACGGGATGTGATGGATTCAAACCTAATAGGTTGCCCGACAGACCTTTTGGCCGACTACAGAAATTCATTTGAGTACGTGATTCGCACCCTCCGTGTCTTAGAAAAACTGAAAGGGGGACATTACAAAGGCCTACCGCAAACTCACATCGACCGCCTGAAGCAGCCCCTGGAAAATAAGGACAGGAGATTTCCCGCCCTGAATGATGTTATCCGACTGACAAATAAAATCGGTAGGCTTGAACAAATAATGGCCTATCTCAACCCTGATAATATCGAAGGTCCAAACACGAAGGTCTTAGAAAACCTTGAAATCCTGAACTTCTTCGGATTCAGCTATAACGAGTTAAGGGAACTAGTTTTGATCGTCCTGGGGCATACTCCCCTGGGACGAATCATATCAGGTAAGATGAATGAAAAATCGCTCAAACCCCTTTCTGATTTGGCGCGAAGCTATGACCAGAGGCAGGCAATCAACCTTTTGCGTTACTGCCTGCTGATGACAATGGCAGAGACGGAGGCAAGCAGAGGATCCCAGCTAAAGAATGAAGAATCTGCCGAACTCTTTGATATCTACGAGTCGGCGGTAAGAATCATTACTAACCGAGACCTCGACTGGGATAGCCTTCTGGATGAAAAGACAACCTCTGCAGGCGGCATACATAACAGGATCGTCAGAAAACTTCTAATGATGATGAATTATTTCGAATTCCTTGACAACTGGTCTGAGCTGAGCCAGAAGGGACAGAGGGAAAAAGAGGCCCTTGCCGACTATGATGATCTAAAACTGTCAAAAATAGAAAATGTAATAAAACTTGTTGATACCATAGACAAGTTTGAGGAGATGTACTTGAAATTTGATCCACTTCAACTACCTGCACTTTACAGAAAATTCCTTGAAGTGGAATTCCATGGAACTGGTCACATTTTTGAGAGAATAGATAGCCAACATGTATTCATACTTCTCTGGATTGCAGTCAACCTGGCACAAGGCGAAATTATAAATTATAACCCTATCCTGGCGGACGTTGATTTTGGGGTGATAGACGAGCGTCTGGAAAAAATCGAGCTGGAGACCAGATCCATTAATATCAGTTCCCTTGATCTGCCTCTTCTCGAACAATTCAGGCAACAGCTCTACCAGAATGGTGTATCATTTATCGTTGGCACCGGATTTCAGATAAGAGTAGATCCTAAAACCCAAGGCCTGGAAATTGCGTATATGGATATTGATAAAAATATTGATCAGCTAAAGGCCCTATCAAGAAGATTGGCAGGGCGCTTCATATCTGAAATTGCCACAGAAGAATTGAAAAACTTAGAAGGCCTTTTTTTCCACCTGGAAAGCTTTTACCAAAGCCATATTGCACTCCTTAATAAACAATATTCTGCACTTAAATTACCTGCAAGACAGAAACGATGGTTTCAAGAAGTGCAAGCCCTGAGGCAATATCTAAGGGCAAATTTCACGAGCGTAATTTTTCGCCCTGAGGACCTCCATACCGACTTGGACCTTCTTTACCAACACGCTCCGTCCTTATTGAATTTTGTCCTTCCCGAGTTTACTGCATTACAAGACCTGGACTACCCTTGGCACCTATATATGACCTCGCCGGTCACTCATTACATTATCACTGCCACCAAAAAATTTCAGGCCTTGATAAGAGATGACAAAGAGAGCTTCCAGGACATTCATTTCTTACACACATTGGCTCAAAAGGAGTTTGGGCCTATGGCCACAGGTATTGTGGGCATAACTGTATCCCAAATAGAAGAGCTGGAACTTATTATTCAGGACTTGCGGCCCAACCGCCCCCTATTTGATGCCCTTATAAAGTCATTTATTTTCCAGGATGTGGGGAGGATACCACGTCTGAGAGACAAATACAAAAATGGTATCAACCCGGCAGACTTGGGATGGACTGGTTCCTTTTTTATTGAAAAAGAGAAAATTGCCGAGAAGTATCATGTAAACAATCAAGGGAAGGCATATCTTATCTTTCTGGTCAGGCATCACAGTTTATTGCACCATATTGTGCGTGGAGAATTTTCTTTTTATGCCATACAAAATATTTTTGAATTGGGAGATAAATATCTCTTCGATGCCTTCTTTGTCTTTTCCTTTATAATGCTGGTCGCCATTAGACAAGACTTACTCCTAGAAGACCTAGCAGATCGGCTGTTCCAGATAAGGGTCCTTTGTGACAAAATCATTGACCACGAAACCACCTTTGAATCTGAACTGAATGAAGGTTTTCTCTGGCGCGGGAACCTGTTCTGTGCGCTCGAAAGATACCAAAGAGAAGGTCTTCCTGAAGGCGTCCCGCCATCGCGATATCTGGAATCTGAATCATGGGAGAAATTGGAAAGGTCAGATTGTATACGGCATGGCAAAATGATCTTTGCAATGGAAAGGATGCTCAGATTGCGAGGTATCAGATATGTCGAATTTCTTGACCTGGTAAATTTTATACTCAAGGTCCCTCTGAAATTCGCCTATAAAAAACGGAGATTTGCAAGTATAGGATATGCCACATATGAAAAAGAGGTCTTTGAGGCATTTCGTGTCTACAACACACTTCAAAATCTGAATGAAGAAACGAGAAACTTCATTTTGGAAAATCTTGTTGATGATAAAGTGCGCATTTTCGGGTATGAGAAGGTAAGCAGCTATCTGAGCTATGAAAATCAAATCAAACTTCTTTTAGTTGGTCTGTTGGGGTCCAAAAAATTCAGGCCAGACAATGCGCCAATCTGCATAAATTTTTTGAGCATAAGCGAAAAAATAGAAAAACGATATGAGGCCATCAATGACTACCTAAACACCCTCTTAATGGAGAAGCTATGGGGAAATAGACATCACCTAAATCACCTCTTCAAGGCAAAAACGGGTCTCCTGCTTAAAAAGGAGGAATTCCTAAATGTCTTATCAATTGATTTTCAAGACCGCGTTAATATATCCCACAAAATATCCTATATGGACACTATTAACAATGTAGAACAACTAAAAAGTTATTTTCATTACAGCCTTCGGTCCCTGAGAAGACACCCATTTTATACCGATGATTATGAACTGCAGCTTGAAAAGGCGTTTGAAAAGCGGCTAACTGAAATCACAGACACGATACTCATGCAGGCAAAAAAACAGATGGATCTTATCAATGACTTCAGTGAACTCTATAAGTTAGTGAGTGATCTCCTCGATAGGTCGTGGGATATTGGATTTTCAGGTGATCAAAAACAAAGGCTGAACGACCTTTACGAATTGAGGAAGGATAGCATAAAGAGAGAAAAGCTTTCAGAAATTGATACCATCCTGGAAAGGATCCACGATATCCAGGAATTAAAAGACTATTGGGAAAGCGTAAAGTGGTATTTACAGAGCAACCGGCGTTTCTTTGGAAAAGAAATTGAAAATCTCATAGCCAGGAAATTCGATGAAGTAACTGATCGAATAGAAGCATCATAATTCAACTTAGGTCTTCTTACTCCAGCAAGGCCTGTTTCAACCGAGATAATGTTTCATCTCGTACGCCACCCTTGGTCTTAAGATAATTGGTCGCCGAACCATAGGCCCGACGAATATGATCTAATAGAGACACCATGCCTTCTCGTGGTGCCGTGAAATAAGGAGCCACCTTTTCAGGATTAATGCCAAAGGCCCTCATGTAATCATAAATCTTTTTCAGCCACTTCGCAATAAACTCGTTAGAGAGACCATGGTCATAGATAACCGTCTCTTCTGGTACCCCAAGGGCAAGTAAGATCAAAGCCGCACAGGTACCTGCACGGTCCTTTCCCCCTGTACAGTGAAATACCAGCGGCAGACTGTCGGATTCGGCGAGATGATTAATGACCATGCCCCACTTATCCGCAAAATCATCAATATTTTTTATATAACCATTGACCATAAAGTCTCTTGTTAGCCACCTTATGTCCCCCTTCTTCATCCTCTTTAAAGCGCTCACTGAGTCGAAGTCATCTTGGATTATGGGAAGATGAAGGTATTTCACTGAACCATCATCGGGTAACCTATCCGGTGCTACATTCACCTCTGCTGGAGTACGAAAATCGCAGGCGAGCCTTATTCCCATCCTTTTGAGAACGGCTTGGTCCCGGCCTGTGAGCCTGGCCAGGCTGTCAGATCGAAAAATCTGCCCCCACTTCACCTGGCGACCATCCAAGGTCTCATACCCGCCAAGATCACGGAAATTGACGGCCCCGTCCAAAGGCACACGTCGCTCGGCAGTGATTATCCCAGGGCCACCTTCCGGCACTACTCTAAAATAGTAGCGGATCTCAGGATCAAGCCCCAATATCTCAGCACAGGTAGACCTCACTACCCTGACAGCCGGAGGGCCTCCATCGAAGGAATCAGGAGAATCACCCACAAATATTGATACTTCCAGGCCATTGGTCCCCCCTATCCAGCTAATCTCGACCGCATCTGTTGAGATCCTGGCAACACTGAGATTTGATATCACGAAAGACCCCTTTTCATGAATAATAGAGAGCCACGCCTGTCAATGCCACCAGCCGTTTCATAAGAACCAAAGCAACTGGAGCTAGAGAGGGAGATAAAAATGAAGTGCTATTATCGTTAGGGGAAATATATGATGGAGGGCACCCTGTGTCAAACAAAAAAAAGCCTAACATTTACAGCAGGTTAGTAGATGACAATGGCCTTGCCCTCCGCTGATGATGCTTTCAAAGCGCCAAACTGTTGCTTAAGATGAAATAACAACAAAATCATCTTGCAATAAAATTCTACTTTCCATATAGATGTTAACATATTGCATTTCAATGCTCTCCTTGACAACTTGAAACTGTTTTTTGCAGAATTATTTCCGGCGGAAAAGGGGCATACAAAATAGTGAGAAAAAAGAAACAGCAAAAACTAAGAGGAAAAACGAAGATTCACCACCTCGAAAAGCGGTTTGGGATTATAGCAGTGGAGAAGGGATTTGTCTCAGCAGACAATGTTATGGAAGCACTAAAGGTCCAGGTAACAGAGGATCTCTCAAAAGGAGAACACAGGTTAATCGGTAGAATATTCTTTGAACAAAACCTCCTGACCCTCTCCCAGCTCAATCAAGTACTCACTGCCATGGAAAGAATATAGAGGTCACATCTTCTTACAGACCCCACAACGATAGCAATGGCCAACATGGCAAATGTCAGATTCCTTTGCCCTCAGCGCCAGGATGTGCTCATCTATTAGATGTCCTTTCAGAATCCCATGGTCAATAAAATCCCAGGGCAGAATTTCATCATAGCCTTTGGGACGGTAAACAAAAAAGTCGGGATTCATATTAGAGAATCGTAGTGCCTTTGCCCAATCCCCGCCTGATTTGTGAGACATTAGCAGGATTGGTCCGACCCTCCTATCCCCAACAGATAATAATGTCTGGACATAAGCCCATTTGGCGACATCAGAGTTTACTCTTATCCCTCCTTCTCTTTCAAGTGCCCTTTTCAAACATTTTTGCTTCTCCTTGAGGGAGGGAATAGGTTCAAGGCCGCAGTACTGAAAAGGGGTAAATGGCTTAGGAATAAAACAGTTTATGCTCAACTTGATTCTGCCTATTCTTCCGCGCGCTGCAGACACCTTGACCATATGATGTTTAATTACCTTCACAAGACCCACAATTTCATCAATATCCTCTCGAGTTTCCGTAGGCAGACCAATTAAAAAATACAATCTGAGCGCAAAATCACCCACATCTGCTATCAGTCGAGCCGCATCTATAATCTGATGTCTTGTCAGATGCTTATTAATAACCTTTCGTAATCTCTCCGAGCCAGCCTCCGGCGCTATTGCTATTGCCCTTTGGCCGACTTTTTTTAAATTATCAAGCAGTCCCCTGGTAATAGTATCGGCCCTCAATGATGAGACGGAAAAAAGGCCTCCTTTGTTTATAATCTGCGATGTAAGGTCTTCTATTCCAGGAATATCCGATATTGCAGCGCCTAACAATCCTATCTGTTGGTTGTTCTTCATAGCATCCTTAATGGAGGATCGAAGATCAGATTCCAAGTGAACTCTTGGTGGGCGGTACACAAACCCAGCCGCACAAAACCGGCACGAGCGTCCGCACCCTCTGCCCAATTCTATCAGGACCTTATCACCAAATTCCGTATCCGGTGTGGTGATCGTAGATCGGGGGACATGACTTCCCTTCCCGTACCCTGCCTGATGGGAACAACCTGGTATGATCCTTTCAGGCACCTGATTTTCTTTAGGCAGAAAGGCCTTGATGGTACCGTCTTGATAATACTCGGGCTGGTATAATGAAGGGACATAAAGGCCAGACAAGTTCTCGGCCAAATTTTTGAGCATTCCTGCCCTCACGGTATACCGGACGCGAAGTCCTATAAAGAGATCAATGAATTCATTGAGATTGGCCTCCGCCTCACCGATCAAGAAGAAATCCATAAAATGTGCTAAGGGTTCAGGGTTCAGAAAAGTAGTGACTCCTCCGGCCATGACAAGAGGACAGGGATCATATCTGTCTTCTGCCAGAAGGGGGATCTTTCCCAAGTCAAGGATGGTTAAAATGTTTGGATAGTCATTTTCAAAGGAGAGAGAGAACGCCAAAAGGTCGAATCTTTGGAGAGGTGTTTGGGATTCGAGGGAAAGGAGGCCTTTCCCTGAACGAAGGCAGAAGGACATCTCTTGACCTTCAGGGAGAAAAACTCTCTCAACAACGACGTCAGGCCTCTGATTTAGAAGGTCATAAACGATCTGGAAGCCTAAGTTTGACATGCCAAGGCGATAATAGTTAGGGAAGGCCAAGGCAACAGACAGCCTGCCGCCCCAATCCTTTCTTACAAACCCCTTTTCTTTGATCAGCTTGGCCCGATAAAGGGAAACTATATCACTGCACACGTCCCTAAAAACCTTATTAGATTCGAAACTAGGCCCCCATTAAGTGATCGACTCACCACTTACAAAACTAAACGTTCAACAAATCAATCGGCCTTGGCCCTAAGAAAGGTGGGATAATCTAGATTATCCTTGATACGGAACTTACTCAGGATACCCTTTTTACCCTCGTTGTTTCTCTTTTCCTTCACAGACGACATGAGGCCAAGCCTTTTTCTCTCGTAAGCAGGCTCATCCAAAGAAATACCATTCCTTTTCACCGTCCAATTTTCTTCAGCCTCCTCCAGGGTAATATCTCTTATCTTGACCACATTATCATGGACATCCCTGTAACGAGTAACCATACACTCATTATTACTATCTATGCCTGTAGCGATGACTGTCACCTTCACCTCATCTTCCACGGTATCATCAAAGACCACGCCCCAAAAAATCTCCGCGTCTTTGTTCACCTCTTCTTTGACATAGTTGGAGGCCTCACTAATTTCATCCATAGTCATGTCGGAAGGCCCCGTTATATTCATAAGGAGACCTTTGGCCCCTTTTATAGAGATGTCTTCCAGAAGGGGGCTGTTTATGGCCGCCTGAGCCGCCTCTGTAGCCCTGTGATCTCCACTGGCAGTTCCCATGCCCATAATTGCGGAACCCATCTCTTCCATCACCCTTTTGACGTCCGCAAAATCCAGGTTGATAAAGCCGTTGCTCATGATCAGATCTGATATCCCCCTGACGGCCTGAAGGAGGACATCATCTGCCCGTGCTATAAGTTCTTTGAATAAAGTACTGTTGTTATCCAATGTCTTAAGCCGTTCATTCGGGATAACAATCAGACTATCTACCTCTTCTTTGAGTCTCTCAATTCCTTCCATGGCCCTCTTCATCCTTTTTTCCCCTTCAAATTCAAAGGGCTTGGTCACAACGGCAACTGTCAGCGCACCGCTTTCCTTGCACTCGCGGCCCACGATGGGGGATGCACCCGTTCCTGTGCCGCCGCCCATTCCAGCTGTTATGAAGACCATATCTGGACCAGCAACTGACTCCCTGATATCATTAATACTTTCTTCCGCTGATGATTTGCCTATTTCCGGATCGGCCCCAGCACCGAGTCCCATTGTAATAGATGGCCCAAGCTGGATCTTATGAGAGCACAACGAGCGGTCAAGGTCCTGGCAGTCCGTATTGGCAACAACAAAGTCAACGCCCCTCAGCTTAAAATTAATCATGTTGTTGATGGCATTACCTCCCGCGCCACCAACGCCAACCACCTTAATCTTGGCAATGTGTCTTTCCCTTTCTTCCACAAATTCGAACTTCATGATATCCCCTCCTTTCTGTTATGCTTATGATTCTGGTGTGTTCTATATTACCTCCTTAAACCATCTCTTCATCCTTGTCATGACACGGTTAAAAATATTGGTATCCCTGATCCTAAATTTCTTGGCCTTCTTGCTCCTTTTTGACCCGTGAAGCACCAGGCCGACAGCGGTCGCATACATAGGTTTATTCACAACTTCCACTAACCCACTGATCCCTTGGGGATACCCCACTCGGGCAGGGGTATTGAATATCTGCTCTGCCATCTCGGTAACCCCCTGTAATTCCGCAGAACCGCCTGTAACGACAACTCCAGAAGTTATGCCATCCTCATACCCCGAGCTAGCAAGCTCGCCATAAATCAGGGAAAAGATCTCCTCAATCCTGGGCTCCAGAATCTCTCCAAGGATCTGACGTGATAAAATCCTGGGCTTTCTTCCCCCTACACCAGGCACCTCAATTGTCTCGTCCCTGCCGATTAATGATGAGAGCCCGCATCCGTATTTGATTTTGATCTTTTCTGCATCTACCTTTGGTGTTCTGAGCCCTATGGCTATGTCGTAGGTCAGGTTATCACCCCCTAATGCCAAAACCGATGTATGTTTGATGGACCCCCTTGAGAATATTGCCATATCGGTCGTCCCGCCGCCAAAGTCAATAAGAGCCGATCCTAGATTGCGCTCTTCTTTAGAAAGGACCGCTTCACTCGATGCCAGGGACTCAAGAATGATATCACAGACGTCTAACCCAGCACGATTAGAGCATTTGATTATGTTCTGGGCAGAGGTGACTGCACCTGTCACAATATGAACTTTTGCCTCCAAACGAACACCTGCCATCCCCAAAGGGTCCAAGATTCCATCCTGGTCATCCACAATGAATTCCTGGACAAGGGTGTGGATCACCTCACGGTCCATCGGAATAGCCACAGCGCTTGCGGCCTCAATAACGCGTTCTATATCCTTTTTTGTTACCTCTCTTTCCTTTAGAGCGATTACCCCCTGGCTGTTAAATCCTTTGATATGACCACCAGCAATACCCGAATAGACAGCGCTTATTTCACACCCTGCCATCGTCTCCGCTTCTTCTACGGCCTCTTTAATGGAATTCACGGTGTTTTCAATATTGATTACCACTCCCTTTCGAAGACCCTCTGAGGGGTGACTACCCATGCCGATAATATCTACCCCACCCGGACGAATTTCACCAACCACGGCACAGATCTTGGTCGTTCCGATATCTAAGCCGACAATAATTTCTCCGGACATCTTCTTGTTACCTCGCTCATTGGTTGATAACCAAATATATCTTAAGTGGTAACAAGTTGGCCGTTTGAAAACCTACTGCGCCAACTGATGCCAACTTAATTCAAAACATGGAACGCAGAAGAGGCGACCCATCGATGTCTACATCTACCCTTTTCCAAATGAAACCACTGCCTCATCAACGTAATTCAGATCTATGCCTGTCACCTGTTGAATCCGCCCAACTCGTCTAAGATGATGAGCAACCTTCCTTAGTCTGTTTAATTTTCTCCCAATATCTCCTTCTCCCCTATCCCTTGTGATAGGAATGACAGAAAGGTGGCGCATTAATGATATTTTTGCCTGGAGGCCGCTAAAATACAGCGACATGCCCCCATACCTATTTACATGGATCTCCGACAGATCGTTTAGTGACCAGGGTTCATCTTCAAACTCCAAAACCCCCATCACATGGACTGCAGTAGCCAATTCTTGCCTCAGGCCTTGTCCCTGTTCGGATACACCCGTAATGACAGGATAATCCATCTCGTCCCCATCGCTCACTTCTTTGAAGACCTCCCCATATTGATTCATATAGTACGTCTTATCCATAAGCACTAGTGCATAGGGAAGCTCCTTTTTAATATCAACCACGAGGGTATGTGGAAAACTCCTTTTCACGTTTACGGACCGCACCCAGGGGTGTGTGCTCATCTTTCTTTCTAACTGGTGAATGTTAATGGCGAGTAGACCTAGGTCCGTCGATAACCCGCACATCTGGATAAGTTCCTGCCTTATCTTTTCATCAACACCATTCACCACCACGTGCTCCAGTTTCAAATAAGGAGATGCTAGCAGATAGTGATAGGCCGACAAGAAAAGCAGGCTCGTCATTGCCAATATCATAAACATGACAAAAACCCTTAAAAGGCCAGACACCATGTGACGAATCAGGACAAAGGCGGCGGAAGACCTCTTTTTCCTTTTTCTTCTTATTGACTGCTTAGTTAAAACTGATTGCCTTTTCTTGCTTTGTCGTTTATTGGGTGTCTTTCGTATCATGGCCTTATCACCTCAATAGCCCCCAAACTCATCGTCCAACCACCTGAATCTCTGGTCGCAACTCTATTCCTGTATCATTTTTTACCCTCTCCTGCGCTAGATACATAAGGGCAAGGATATCCTTCGCCTTTGCACCTCCTGTATTCACGATAAAGTTGGCATGCCTTGTGGAAATCATTGCCCCTCCAATCCTTTTTCCTTTCAGGCCCGCGTTTTCTATCAGCCTGCCGGCATAATTATTAGGTGGATTCCGAAACACGGAGCCAGCACTTGGATATTCAAGCGGCTGTCTCTCTTTTTTCATCTTGAGGTAACCAGTGATTCGCTCCGATACCATTTTTTGACCGTCCAAACCCATTTCAAAAAAGACTTTAGCAATGACACTCCCCTCTTCTATATCAAGCCTCCTGTAAAAAAACCTGAGCTGAGATCTATCTTTGACAACCACCTCGCCCTCCCGGTTGATAAGATCAATTTTCTTTACTCTTGCTCCAATTTCCTTTCCAAAGGCACCGGCATTCATTGCCACGGCCCCGCCAACCGCCCCGGGTATTCCTGCAAGAAATTCCAGCCCCCTCAATCCCAAAGCACGGCAATGAACCAAAAGATCGACCAAGGAAAGACCCGCACCAGCATAAATGGCAAAACCATCCATTCCCTTTCCTTCCAGCGCGGCTAATGATCCCCGAAGCAGTATAACTAATCCTTCAAGCCCATCATCCTTTACCAGTATATTGCTGCCCCGCCCAATAGGCAGATAAGGCATTTGCTCTTTATTTACATAGGCAATAAGCCGACAGAGCGAATCAAGATCATTCACCTCACAAAGGGCATCTGCCCTTCCTCCCACCTGGAAGGTTGTATAATCAGCCATAGAGCAATCAAAACGAACTCCTTCCCCTAAAAGGCTAAGCAGGTCCTGTTTTTGTCTTTTGTCCATATGGCAAAGTGCATACCACCGTTTTTTCAGCTCTCAATCTATAGGCTATCTAACAGTTCCTCTCCTACTTTATAGATATCGCCCGCCCCAAGGCTAATGACCAGGTCTCCGGACCTCACGATTGATAAGAGAATTGGAAGAATTTCATCCTGGTTTTGGCAGTATATCACCTCTTTGTGTCCGTGTTCCTTTATGCCCTGAGACAGCCCCTTTCCGTTCACTCCATTAATGGCAGTCTCCCCTGCTGAAAATATGGAGGTCATGATAAGTATATCTGCCTGGTTAAAGCTAATGACAAAGCGATCAAAGAGCAGCTTGGTGCGAGTGTACCTATGAGGCTGAAAAACAACTATCAAACGCCTTTCAGGCCAACATTCCTTGACTGCCTTGAGCGTAGCCATGATCTCGGTAGGATGATGACCGTAATCATCAAGGACGATGACACCGGACCTTTCACCCTTAACTTGGAATCGTCTCTCCAGTCCTCCTAAGCTCTTGAGTCCCTCTTTTATAACCTCTGTATCCAGATCCAGATCAAGGCCGACGGCCATAGCTGCCAAGGCATTCAAGACATTATGTTCGCCCGGCATTCCCACTACGACCCTGCCCAACGAATGATTATGATATATTGCCTCAAAGCTGGTCCCCAGACTTTCCTTCTCCAGATCCCGGCCCCTCAAGTCCGTCTGCGAGGACATGCCGTAGGTCAGATATTTTTTCTTTAGATGGGGAATAATCCCTTGAATCTCTTCATTGTCCAGGCACAGTATGGCTGTACCATAGAAAGGAATCTTATTAATAAAATTAATAAAGGTTTCTCGAAGAGACTCTATGTCCCCATAGTAATCTATATGCTCATAATCCACGTTTGTAACCACGGCTATTGTAGGAGAAAGCGCAAGAAATGACCCGTCGCTTTCATCCGCCTCTGCAACAAGTATGTCTCCTTGTCCTAACTTTGCATTGGATCCTCCCCATATATCCAGCCTCCCCCCTATGACCACCGTGGGATCAAGATGGCCATGAGTCAAGATAGAAGCAACCATCGATGTGGTTGTGGTCTTACCGTGGGCACCCGCAATGGCCACTCCATATTTTAGGCGCATGAGTTCTGCAAGCATTTCTGCCCTGGGTATGACTGGGATATAGAGATCTTTAGCAGCTAGGACCTCAGGATTAGCTTCCTCTACGGCCGAGGAATATACCACCACATCTGCACCGCCCAGATGTTCTCTTTTATGTCCTTGAAAGATGTGGCATCCAAGGGCGGAGAGTCGTCTTGTCACCACAGTGTTTCTGAGGTCTGAACCACTGACCTTGTACCCCAGATTTATCAAAAGCTCAGCGATCCCACTCATCCCGATACCGCCGATACCCACAAAATGGATATGTCTTGTCTTGCCAAGTTTCTTAATCAATTTTTGAGTTCCATTGATACCTAAGGGGTTGATACTCTGTTCTCCTGTCTCTTCACACCAGGACACGTGTAACACCTTAGCAAATGACCCCGGCTTGGGCTTGCCCCACATGGGGCTTGGAATCGCGAAACTCCACATTAATCCCGCCCAGGGCGGGATTCACTTCACAACCTTGATTTCCGGTACATCATAGCCTAATTTCTCTGACTCCCGCATGGCGGGAGTTTCCCAACTAACAATGAATCCACTTACACATTCCCTCCAATTCATCTGCTATCTCCCTGGCAGCATCAAGCCTCCCCATTTTCCGTGCCTTCTTACCCATCTCTTCCAGGGCAGAGGGATCGTCCATATATTTCATCAAGATTTGGGCTAAGGCCTCACCAGATAAATCGCTCTGCTGTATCATCTCCGCCCCTCCAGCCCGCACTAGGCTCTTAGCATTGATCTCCTGGTGGTGATTCGTTGCATAAGGATAGGGTATGAGTATAGAGGCCTTTCCCAATGCGGCCAGCTCGAAGATAGTTGTAGCGCCTGCCCTGGTCACAACCAGACTTGCACGCCTATATGCCCTTCTCATATCCAGGATAAAAGGTGCAATTTCCCCTTCAACTCCTCTATGCCGATAATCCTCCATCACCCTTTTGTAGTCTTTATCTCCAGTCTGGTGAATTACCCTTGGACTCCTCCCCAACTCCCTTAAATATACCAATGCCTCTGCAAATGCCTCGTTAATTGCCCTCGCCCCCTGGCTTCCGCCTACAACCAATATAGTGAACACTTCGCTGTCTGGGACCTCTACCGTGTTATCAAAAAAGAGCTCCCGACGTACCGGATTGCCCGTCAAGGAAACCGATCTGGCCTTGAGATAATTTCTGCTCTCCTCAAAAGAGATAAAGACATGGTCCACAAATCTGGATAACAACCGGTTCGTGAGGCCAGGATAGGAGTTTTGCTCATGGATTGCGGTCGGTATTCTCATCAATTTGGCCGCTAGGCAGATCGGTCCGGCAGAATAACCTCCCATCCCAATAATCAATGCTGGCGAAAATTCTTTTAGGATATACATTGACTGCCGAAAACTTTTCGGCAGCTTCAGCAACACAGCCAGTCCCTTCTTCCATCCACGCCCTTTAACTCCCTCAATGTCTATATGCCTCACTTTGTAGCCATAACGCGACAATATCTCCAATTCCATCTTTCTATGCCCAACTACAAACAGGACTTCACTATTTTTAAACCTCCTTTCAAGTTCCCTCGCAATAGCAATGCCAGGGAAAAGATGGCCTCCAGTACCCCCACCGGCTATTATCCAACAAATATCTGAACCCGGAGCTCTTGAAACGGGATCACATATTCCGGCCTGCTTAAGTTCACCTTCCTTATTCCTCATTCATTTACGTCCTTGAGGAGATATTCAATAGGACACCTATGCTTAGCAAGGTGATAATTAGCGATGATCCCCCATAGCTCATAAGTGGAAGCGTAAGTCCCTTGGTGGGGAGAAGCCCCATGACCACAGCCATGTTGACCAATACCTGAAGACCGATCATGGAGGTCAATCCTAGGGCGAGATAGCTGCTATATAGGTCCCTGGCATCAAGAGCCAGTTTTATACCCCGCATGATAAAGGCACCAAAGAGGACTACTATGGCAACCACCCCCAAGAACCCAAGCTCTTCTGCCGCTATAGAAAAAACGAAATCGGTATGAGGCTCGGGCAGGTAAAATAATTTCTGCTTGCTGCCCCCAAGCCCCGCCCCCAAGATTCCGCCAGACCCAAAGGCCAAAAAGGAGTGAATAATCTGATACCCGAGCCCGCTTGGGTCCTTCCAACAGTTAATGAAGCCCAGCAACCTGTCTAATCTGTAACGCACCAGCCAGATAAGCAATAAGACAATAGATGCGAACAAGACCGTAACCGCAGCGAGCTGTCTGAATTTGACGCCACCCACAAATAGAAGCATCAAGACCCAGCAACCGATGATTACCGCCGTGCCAAAATCTGGCTGAAGGACCACGAGAAACATAAAGAGCCCTGCCACGAGCAAATGGGGTAATAGCCCCTTTGTAAATGACTCCATGTTTGACCCTTTTTTGGACATGGAGTAGGCCACATAGACGACCAGAGAAAATTTTGAGAGTTCCGAAGGCTGCAGAGAAAAGCCTCCAAATTTTAACCACCTAGATGCGCCACCGACCCTTGCCCCCAATCCCGGAATAAACAATAAGATCAGGAGGAAGAGACTTACGGAAAGCAATGGGTAGATCATTTTCGAGTACAGGGTGCATGGGACATTTTTTGCGCATACCATCACGCCAAGGCCCAAGATGCAAAACACGATCTGTCTCTTAAAATAGAAGTAGCTGTCCCCCAGGCGGTAAGCGGCGAGGTGCGAGCTTGCGCTATAGACCAGAACCAGCCCAAGTCCGATCAAGATAAGGACAGGTATCAGCAGCATATAGTCGTATCCAGAGTCTGTTGATTTTCTCTCAGCCATTAAAGATCCTCTCAACAGCGGACCTAAACGCCCGCCCCCTGTGGGAATAATCTGTAAACATATCAAAACTTGAGCATGCAGGGGCCAGAAGCACGGCATCTCCGCTCTTGGCATGTGAAAAGGCGACGGAGACTGCCTCATCCATATCTATGGCCATTGAAAAAGGTATAACATCCCTAAAAGATGAGGCCAGTAAATCTCCCGCCTCTCCCATAAAAATAGCCCTTTTTGCCTTACCCTCGGCGGCCTTGACGAGGGGGGCATAATCTGCGCCTTTGTGCCTGCCCCCTGCGATCAGGATCAGAGGCCGGTCAAAACTCTTAACTGCCTTTACTGCGGCATCAACATTGGTGGCCTTCGAATCATTGTAAAATGCCACGCCATCAAGTTCTTTTACCAGCTCAAGCCTGTCTGGAAGGCCTTTAAATGAATCGATAGTATTCTGAATAGACAATCCATCAATACCGAGTGCGAGACCGCCCAGCACAGCGGCCAAAACATTCTCCAGATTGTGCAGACCGGGAAGGGTAACTGATTCAAGAGAAAAGCTTTTGCTTTCCATACCATCAAATCCGGCCATAATCCTTTTCCTCTCTATAAAGCCATGTCGTCCTTCTCTATTCTCTGCTCCATAACGAAGGACAGACACCCCTGAAGAAGGATGGATTGACGACAGCTTTTCGTCGTCATCGTTGAGGATTACAAACTGGCCAGGCCCTTGATTGGCAAATATTCTTAGCTTGGATTGGACGTAATCTTCATAGCAGGAATAACGGTCCAAATGATCAGGGGAAATATTCAATACAAATGAAACAAAGGGGCAAAAAGTATCGACGGCATCCAGTTGAAAACTACTCACTTCAACTACTATATAATCCATCTTTGCCTTCCCTTTTGCAGCCCCTGTAACATACGCCATCAGAGGGGTCCCAATGTTGCCGCCCACAAAGACATCAAAACCTGCGTCTTCGATCAAGCGGCCTAATAATGTCGTCACAGTTGATTTTCCATTGGTACCGGTTACCGCAATCATAGGGACATCGACCAGGCGACTTCCTAATTCCAGCTCACCCATCACAGGGATACCCTCTTCAATGGCATTGCGAAGCAATGGCATATGAAGGGGCACGCCAGGACTAAGAATAATCATATCCACAGCGAGGAAACTTTCATTGCGGTGCTCTCCCATCTCCAGCCTGATCCCCAGTTCACGGATCTCGCTTAATGTATCTGGATCAAAATCGGTTTCAGGCCTTATTTCACTGACAGTTACGTTGGCCCCCTCCCTGGCCAAAAATCGAGCTGTCCATATCCCTGATGACCCAAGCCCAACTACTGTCACCTTTTTGGCAGAAAATTCTATTTTTTTGTTGTTTCGCATTTATCAGACATCTAAAATTAGTACCTTGGCACCTTAAAATTGGCTGTTCCCTTAATTATCATCTCAGCTTCAACGTGCTGATAGCAAACAGGGCCAGGATTATTGAAATGATCCAAAATCGAATGATGACCTTTGGCTCAGGCCAGCCCTTTAATTCAAAGTGATGATGAATGGGGGCCATCCGGAAGATCCTTTGGCCCCCAGTCAACTTGAAATATGCCACCTGAAAAATTACTGAAAAGGCCTCAAAAACAAATAACCCTCCCACAAGGGCAAGGACCACTTCCTGTTTGGTTATTACAGCAACGGTTCCCAAGACCGCCCCGAGAGGAATAGAACCCACATCTCCCATAAAAATTTCCGCTGGATAGCTGTTGTACCACAAGAAGCCTAGACCAGCGCCGACCAACCCTCCACAGAGCACACAAACCTCCCCCGCCCCTGAAACAAATGGGATCTGAAGGTAGGCGGCGATCTTTGAATGACCGGAGATATAGGAGAAAATCAAATAACACCCAAAAGCCACAATGAGTGGGCTGATCGCCAGTCCGTCCAAACCATCTGTCAGATTTACCGCATTAGAGGCTCCAACGATGATAAATACCACTAGCAGGATGTACCCCAATCCCAGATCCGGGCTAACCCCTTTAAAAAAAGGGAGGTTCAAATGCGAATCAAAGCCAGGATAGATATAGAGAGTAACGGCCACTATAAGGGCGGCAAATATCTGAAGGCAAAACTTTGAACTAACACTGAGACCCTGGCTGCTTTTCCTGGTTATCTTCAGATAATCGTCAACAAAACCAATTCCCCCGAAAGAAACCATGACAAACATCACGATCCACACATAGAGGTTTTTTAGCTCGGCCCAAAAGATTGTGGAAAGGATGACTGCGGGTAAAATAAGGCACCCGCCCATAGTTGGAGTGCCCTCTTTGGATTTGTGGTTTGGTGGACCGTCATCGCGTATGTACTGCCTTACCTGCATGTGTCGAAGTCTGTTTATGACCATGCCTCCAAAAATAAAGCAGATCAAGAGACCCGTTAGTGTAGACAGGATAGTCCTGAACGTTATGTACCGGAAGACGTTCAGAAGGGAAAAATCAGCGTGAAAGAAATAGAATAGTTTGTATAGCATGGGTGAACCAGGCCCTGTCCATCCCCATAAAAAAAGCCGGGGGGTCTATGTAAGTGATAGCTTGATTCGTTCAACCACCTTTTCCAGTCCTATCCTCCGAGACCCCTTGAGAAAAACCAGGTCTCGCTCCCTAATCTCATCCATTATCTTACTCGCCATCTCCTCATGGGTCTCTGCCACATACACCCGGTTTTGGGACATACCAGACTCCAAGGCCCCTTTCACCATCTCATCGGCATGCCCACCCATGGCCACAAAGTACTGTGCACAAAGGTCTGCCACCATGCGACCCGCCTCAAGGTGTGCCGGTGTCGAGGCGTCTCCTAATTCCATCATCTCTCCCAGACCCACAATAATTCTCCCGCCCTGATCAACCATCGACTTAATAGATTCAAGGGCCATTCTCAGGGATGAAGGATTGGCATTGTATGTGTCATCTACCATTACAATATCCCCTGCTAGCGAAGTCACCATAAACCGTCCTTCGACCCCTGAAAAATGATGCAATCCTTCCAAGATATGCTCGAGAGGTTCATTTAGGCAAAAAGCTATGGCCGCCGCTGCCAGGCCATTGAATACATTCTGAGCCCCGGGTGTTTTCAGCCTTACAGTCCAAAAATCACCCTGATACCGAAAATCAAAGGAAAGGCCCTCGCGGCCAAGGTTTTGGATATTGTAGGCCATTAGATCATTGCTCGTCATAGTCCCAAAGGTGACCAGTTCTTTTTGGAATAGAGAGCACGCCTTTACCAGAAGCTCATCGTCACCGTTTACGATTACTCTACCCAACGGGGAAATCTTCTCAATTAGCTCTGTCTTTGCCCTAACCACCCCTTCAAGATCTGTTACCCCTTCAAGGTGGGCCATCCCTACGTTGGTGATCACTCCCACATCCGGATCTGCGATTTCGGTTAGACGAGCAATCTCACCTGGGCGATTCATACCCATTTCCAGAACCGCGTTTCTATGATCTTGTTCCAGTCTCAGCAAAGTCAGGGGCATTCCGATCAAGTTGTTAAGATTGCCATGATTTTTAAGTGTCCTATAGCCCAGGTCCAGGATACCGGCCGCCATTTCCTTGGTAGTAGTCTTACCCGTGCTTCCCGTTATGCCAACCACCTTCACGCTGTGCCGCTGACGCCACCATTTGGCCAAATCCCCGAGGGACCTCAAGGTATTATCCACCATGATAACAACTGGGTCACCCGACTGGATATCTATGTGCTCATTTTCCCCGCCCTGCGCTTTCCGCCAGTGGTCTTCCTGGACTACAACTCCAGCCGCCTCCTTACCGACGGCCTCCTCAACGAAATTATGGCCATCGTATCTATCCCCGCACAGGGCCCAAAAAAGTTCACCTGGTCTTATGGTTCTGGAATCGGTACTGATCCCTGATAAAATAGTCTCTTGCCTTCCAGAAACCCATGTCCCGTTTATCGGAGATAGAACTTGCTTTGCGGTTATTTCACCCCAGGCAATTGGCATTCAGTGCCCCTTGGAAGCCGCTTCTGCCACCACCTCTCGATCATCGAAATGCCTCTTTTCATCTCCTACAATCTGGTAATCTTCATGGCCCTTACCGGCGATCAAGATCAGATCACCCTCACCGGCCATGCGGACCGCCATGCGGATGGCATCACGACGATCAAGTTCAAAGACATAACCGGAACCCATCACCTTATCTTCAGAGGTATACATCAATGCCTTTAGGCCCGATGAGCGCACCCCCTTTTCTATCTGTAATGCAATAGCGGAAGGATCTTCGGTCCTGGGATTATCAGAGGTAATAAAGACTATATCGCTGTGTTCCCCGGCCACATAACCCATTTCCCATCTCTTGCCCCTGTCACGATCGCCTCCGCACCCAAACACGGTGATTAACCGTCTCTTTGCAATAGCCCTTACTGCCTCCAATGCCTTAAGTAAGGCGTCCGGCGTGTGTGCGTAGTCAACAACAACGGTAAACGGCGATTCACCCATCACCAATTCCAGACGGCCAGGGACTCCTTTTATACCCGCCAGCCCCGAGGCCACTGTGCCCAAATCAATTTCCAGACACATGGCGGTTGCTGAAGCAGCCAAGATGTTATAGACATTAAAGTGACCGATTAATGGGCACCTAAAATCCGTTTTACCTGCTGGGGTCACCAGCCTTCCAATCAGGCCAGACCTGGTTGCCTGGACCTGCTCCGCCCTGACAACACACTCTCTTTTCAACCCATAGGTCACAACCGGCATATTGATCATTTTCACCAGCTCTTCCCCGCTCGGGTCATCCGCATTGATAACCGCCCTTGCCGAATCTCGCGTTCCCAATTCTCCTAAGTTCATGAAAAGCCTGCTTTTTGCCTCAAAATACTTTTCCATGGACAAATGGTAATCCAGATGATCCCTGGAAAGATTCGTGTAAACACAGACCCTAAACGGACAATCCCTGGTTCTTCCTTGGTCAAGTGCATGTGAAGAGACTTCCACGATTACGTCTGTAACTCCTGCGTCTTTCATCTTGCGCAAAATTCTCATTAGATCCAAAGACTCAGGGGTGGTTACCGATCCCTTGCATACATGCCCCGGAAAACGATAATTAATGGTTCCGATCACTCCGGGTTTTCTTCCCGCATCGCCAAGGATAGACTCAAGCAGGTAACTAGCCGTGGTCTTTCCGTTTGTGCCGGTGATACCAATAAGGTTCATGCCCTGGAAAGGACGATCGTAGAAGTTTACGGCCAGTTTGGATAAGGCCTCCCTGGAATCCCCAACGCGAATTATTGTGGTTTCTAAATCGTGCCACTCTTTTGCTCCGGTGGACTCCAAAACCAAGGCCGCAGCACCCATTTTAATGGCATCTTTGACAAAGTCATGTCCATCCGCTTTTGTGCCCTTTAAGGCAACAAACATATACCCCGGGCGTATGGCGCGTGAATCATAGGCAAGCCCCTCTATCTCTGGCTTGGAACTATCCCGCAATTCTTCGATCTCCAGCCCCTCGAGTAATTCACCCAGTCTCATCTCACACCTTCTAAGTTGGAGGCCTGAAACTGACCTTTACCATGCTTACCTTTGTAAGGGACGATCCAGCCCTGGGGTGCTGTCTGTATGCCAAACCCGTTCCTTCCAGACCCACCTTAAGGCCAAGAGATCTTGCCTCTTTAAGCACATCCCTCATACCAAGTCCCCTAAAATCGGGAAGCGATTTTGATCTCCCCAATATATCCTCCCCGATTGTCTTCACCTTTTCTCGAATCTCCGGTGGAGAATTTATCTTGCCTCCATTGAACCTCTCGCGTTCGGCATAACTTATCAAACTTGCCCGGCTCTGGGCAGGGTCCTGTTCCGCACCGCCATTAGCCACTACAACAGCTCCTATCTGGGGGTTTATCCGGAGGTAATTTAGAGACCACAGGCCCACCTCCCTGAAGACAGGCGCGGCTACTACTCCACCATAGGGCATTCCCTTCGGTTCATCGACAACGACTAATATGACCAGTCTCGGTTTATCCACCGGCACAAAGCCGACAAAGGTAGCCACAAATCTCTTCATGGAGTACTTCCTGGTTTCAGGATCCACCTTCTGGGCAGTGCCCGTCTTCCCTGCGGCCCTAAACCCCCTGATAGCCGCTCGTAAGCCCGTCCCCTCTTCACTCACTACTCCTTCAAGTATTCTGGAGACCCTACTGGCCGTCCTGGGTGACAATACCCTCCTTATAACCTTGGGGTGATTATTCATCACCCTATCTCCCGACTCATCGACGATTGCCTTGACCACGTACGGGCGCATTAATTTCCCGCCGTTGGCAATGGCGGCCATGGCCATAACCAATTGTATAGATGTGGTACTCACGCCCTGCCCAAAAAATATTGTCGCCTCATCAATAGGGCTTATTTTCCTGGGCGATCTGATAGAACCCATGCGTTCCCCTTGCAAACCGAGGCCGGTCTTGGCCCCAAAACCAAATTTTTTCATATAGTCATAGAACTTTGCGTAGCCCACTTTTTGGCCAAGCTTGATCGCGCCGATATTGCTCGAGTGCTTAATAATACCAGATACGCTCAGAACACCATACTTGTGGGTGTCGTGAATGACATGCTCCCCTAACGAATACTCTCCCTGTTCACAGTCAAACAGGGTATCGGGCGATACCACCCCCTCTTCCAGGCAAGCGGCCAATAAAAACGCCTTCATGGTGGAGCCAGGTTCATAGCAGTCCGTGATAACACGGTTTCTCCATTGATATGGTCTGTATTTAGAAAAAACATTTGGGTTGTATTCCGGAACCACTGCCATGGCCAAAATCTCCCCGGTCTCAGGATCAACAACCACACAGTGTCCAGCTTTGGCCCTTGCCTTCTCTACCGCCGCCTCAAGGGCCTGTTGGGCCTGGTACTGGATATCTTTATCTATTGTAAGGATGAGATCGTATATTCCGTGCCTGGACACGATCGGCCCGTTAATAAGAAAGGGGCGACCAAAGGCATTCCGCATCAGGGTAATGGTTCGCTCGGGACCACTTAGAAAACTGTCATACCTCTTCTCAAGGCCTTCAAGGCCTTTATTATCGGATCCAACAAAACCAATTAGGTGGGATCCAATCTCCCTGCCAGGGTAACACCGCTTGGTTTCTGTCGTTAGGCCAATCCCCTTTAACTTTAGGCCCCTTACCCTTTCGGCCCTGTCAGGGTCTATCCTCCTCTTTACCCAGACAAAGGGACGCTGCCCTTTTAACAGCTTTAGGATTTTGCCCCTTCTTTCCCCTAGGACATGGGACAGCTGTCGGGCCGTTTTATGCTTTTCCGTGATTCGATTTGGATGTGCATAGATGGATTCAACCTCAACACTCAGGGCCAGCACATGACCTTTGCGGTCGTATATGGCGCCGCGCTTTGGAAGCATCTTTATGGACCCTATGTAACCTGCACGTGCCATTGCCACCAGACGATCTTTTTGCAGGATCTGGAGTTGATATGCCCTGGCCAATATTGTTACAAGGCCAAGCAGAAAAAAACCTGCCACCACATAAA
>Ga0307425_1000441_pt1 | contig 26405 bp, 23 predicted proteins | sample SalMarWE160330MG_FD_202152 | JGI IMG/M metagenome (GOLD analysis project Ga0307425, IMG submission 202152) | Salt marsh sediment microbial communities from the Plum Island Ecosystem LTER, Massachusetts, United States - WE1603-30 | ecosystem: Environmental > Aquatic > Marine > Intertidal zone >...
CATTGGGATCCAAATTTTGCCCAGGGGATGGCAGTACCACTCGGAATTTCAAAGGCATTAACAAGAGAGCACTGGGATGCCATCAATTATATCCACAATACCTTTGAGGAAACAGGCAGGTGCCCCCTGATCTATGAGACCTGCAGGGCGATCGGTTTGCGCATTTCAGAACTGAGGAGACTCTTTCCCACAGGGTATCTGAGGGGAGTTTGCAAGTTGGCGGGAATGGGCTCCAGGGCGGGTCATCTCGCTTCAAAATATCACCCTTCCAGTTTCCCGGGAACTATGGATTTCATGGAATGCTACAATAAGACCTACGGGGTTGATGTGCGGGGATTTCTGGTCAACCCCGATGAATGGGATGAGTATTATGCCGTTTACAAGGCCTATGACATGAAAGTAAATGGTGGAAAGTTGACCGACAAGCACTGGCAGATCATTAGATTCCTCCGTGAAAGCTATCAAAGGAATAAAGATGTCCCAACCGTTTATGAGACATGTCAAGCAAATCAGATTGATGTTGAGGTGCTTGAGCGGTTATTTCCGGATGGGTATCATCGAGGCGCGGTCAAAATCGCGGGCCTTCGCGTCAGATAAATAAACCCTTGATGTGTCAGTGGGCGCGGAAACCGATGAATATCATCTGACTTCGAAATTTGAGGCGGAAAGATGCTAAGGGATACCAAAAAAATATCCATCCAGTTTAGCAAGGCCAAACTAAAGGAGAGGAATACGGCCTTGGCCTCCCTGTATGATATGGGCAACTTCTTGGCCTCCTCAGTAGACCTTGAGGACCTTCTGCAGGGTGCCTTATCCAGGGTCCGGGAATACTTTAATCTGGAAGCCGGGAGAATTTATCTTATGGAGGATGGGGGAGAGAACCTTTACCTGGCGGCCTATCAAGGGATGGAAGCATCGGGGCTGGAACAGATGACTATCAAGGATGGGTTTTCTGGCATGGCTGTTAGATCCAGATCTTTCATCGCCCAATATGTTTCACAACTTGAAGATCAGAAAAGGGTATTATTGCTCAAGAGTAAAGGATTTGAAATCATCATATGCGTCCCCTTGATCACAATCAACAGGGTGTGCGGCGTTATGAATTTTGCGACAGGCCGCCACATTGAGCTGGATCATGATACAGTGGATCTTCTTATGGCCCTTGGCAACCAGATAGCCTTAGGTGTAAACAATGCTAAGGTCTATATGGATTTGAGGGCTGAGGTTGAAACAGTCAAAGAAAAAGAAAAAATGATAAAGTTTTTTGCATACTCTGTTTCCCATGATCTTAAGGGCCCAGCCATAGGCATCTGTGGCCTTACCAAACGCCTTAAAGATAAATACGCAGGCGTCTTGGATGAAAAGGGAAAGGAATATTGCCGTCAAATCACGAAGGCGGCCGGGCTCATCGTCAGCCTTGTGGAAGAGACTAATGCATATATTAGCGCAAAAGAGGCCCCCTTGAATTTTATAAAGGTAAAAATCAAGGAGATCTCGGAGGCGGTCAGGTGTGAATTCTCCTCCGAACTGAGGAAACGACAAATAGGGTGGTCAGAGCCCGAAATCCTACCGGAAATTGTGGCAGACCGACTGGCGCTCTTAAGGGCCTTTCAAAACCTTGTGGAGAATGCCATAAAATACGGCGGTGAGGGCATGACCAGAATCGAGGTAGGCTACAAGGATGGTAAGGCATTTCATATACTTTCACTCACTGACGATGGGGCTGGCATAAAAGGTGGTGATAAAGATGAGGTTTTCGGGATGTTCAGGCGGGGTAAAACATCTGGAGATGTGGCCGGTTCAGGCCTGGGCCTTGCCATTGTAAAGGAAATTGCAGAGAGGCATCAAGGACGGGCCTGGATAGATTGTGGTCCAAAAAGTGGTACCACTGTTTATTTATCTATTTCGAAGGAGTTGAGACTTGCTGATTGTTGAGAATTTATCTGTTGTGTCTTTCAGGTTGGTTGTTCTCGGAGTGGGGTGCGCGGGTAGACCCGCTTAACGTTTGGCAAAAATGTATTGGGATAGGAGGTATTCATCATGCCGGAGTTTAAGAAGATTTTGTTCCCTGTGGATCTTTCAAAGGTTTCTCCCAAGATTGCACCTTGGGTGTCGGCTCTTGCGAAAAAGTTTGGTGCGGAAGTTCATCTGCTCTTTGTTGCCCGCAGGCTTGAACATCTGTCAGGCTTTTTTGTCACTTCCGCAACCGTTACGGATTTTCAGAATGAGGTTATGGAAGGTGGAAAATCCCATCTGCAGGAGTTTGTGGACACATATTTTGAGGGGTGTGGCTCTTGCAAAACCAGCGTCCTGCTTGGGGACGCAGCAGAAGAGATCCTTGGCTACGTGGAATCTAACGACATCGACCTGGTAATAATGGGAACGCATGGACGAAAAGGGCTTGAAAAGGTCCTTTTTGGAAGCGTGGTAGAGAGGGTGGTCAAGATCTCTTCGGCCCCCGTTTTGACTATCAATCCTTACAGGATCAAGGGCGCTTAAAATGGATCGTTTTTTGTTATCCGTGGTCCTTGTCCGGTTCACAATTGGGCAAGGGCCAGGTCTCAGAAATAATTTCTTCTGTCCCTACCTTAACACATTGTAAAAAACCCTGACATTTATGCCCTTGAATATTTCGCAACCCATTTTCCTCATACCTCATAATAACAATAAAGTCCAAATAGTTAACCGGCTTGTCTGCTATTTTCTTATCTGGCATGGGCCTTGCCTTTATAGGAAGTCATGAAGTCGACGGCACAGTAAAAAGTTCCAGATGCAAGCCGGGCGAATCTTTAGAAATGAGGCGTACTTATGGGTAGGTCCGAATGACTAAAGATGAGGCGCAACGCCACAGATGGACTCTTTACGAAGCTGTCAAGAATCGATCAGCTAAGTTTCTTTAAATAAATTGCCACCACTTTTGAGGTGGACAGTGGCTTTTCAACCGCTTTGAACGGCTCACGTATTCAAGGCTCCTGCAATGCCGGGAGGATTTTATTTTCCATCCCGCCGGAGCTTTGCAAAAAAACCGACTACATTTAATGCTCACAACGGGCCGAGAAATCTCTTTCCAAAAAATTAATAATAGTGTTTTCAATATATTGCCAAATGTTATGCTGACTTATCTTCCATGGCACGCCTCTTGCCAACTTAGAAAGCTGAGGGTAGCCTCCATGAATCCTACGGCATCCTGGAGGCCGAGATGGGAGAAAGTCAATACAGTCTCATCCAGACGGTATGGTGGAGTGAAAGGCATAATCTTGTGAACTGAGTATCGAAAGGAGGGCTGAACTTATGGAAACAAAAGCGAGTCATGTTGAATCGGTCTATGCGGAAAAGAGGGTCTTTGAACCGCTCCAAGAGTTCGTGGAAAAGGCCCACATAAAGAGCATGGATGAATACAGCCGGCTCCATAAGAGGTCGATCAAGGACCCTCAGGGTTTCTGGGCCGAGATGGCCGATGAACACCTCGGCTGGTTTAAGAAATGGGATGGAGCGGTGGAGGAATACAGTTTTAAGGACGATATCTTCCTGCGCTACTTCGTTGGAGGAAAACTCAATGTCTCTTACAACTGTCTCGATCGTCATCTGAAAACGTGGAGAAAAAACAAGGCCGCCCTTATCTGGCAGGGGGAGCCTACCGAGGAATCAAGGACTTACACCTATCAGGAACTTCACCGAGAAGTATGTAAATTCGCCAATGTCCTCAAGAAACTCGGGGTAAAAAAGGGAGATCGGGTCACCATCTACCTCCCGATGATTCCAGAACTCCCCATTGCCATGCTGGCCTGTGCAAGGATCGGCGCTGTTCACAGTGTCGTATTCGGAGGCTTTAGTCCGGATGCCTTGAAGGACAGGATCCTGGACTGCAAGTCGGATGTCCTCATTACTTGCAACTTCGGGTACCGCTCGGGCCGGATATTGGAGAGCAAGAAAAATGCGGATGCCGCCTTGAAGTCCTGCCCTGATGTGAAGGCATGTTTTGTGGTCAACAGGATGGATCGGGAGACCAATATGATCGAGGGCCGGGACCACTGGTGGCATGAATTAATGAAAGACGCCTCTCCCAACTGCGACGCCGAGCCGATGGATTCAGAAGACCCCCTGTTCATATTGTATACCAGCGGCAGCACGGGAAAGCCGAAAGGCGTTCTTCATACGACGGCGGGATACCTTCTTTTCACTGCTGTAACCCTAACATACTGCTTTGATATGAGGGATGAGGATGTCTGGTGGTGCACGGCCGACATTGGCTGGGTCACGGGTCACAGCTATATTGTTTACGGCCCTCTGGCCTTGGGAGCCACATCTCTTATGTTTGAGGGTGTTCCAAATTACCCCGAACCCGATCGTTTCTGGGAAGTGGTGGAAAAATATGGCGTTAACATTTTTTATACGGCGCCAACGGCTATTCGAGCCATCATGAGGAACGGGGATGACTGGCCCAACAAGAGGGACTTGAGCAGCCTGAGACTCCTTGGAACCGTAGGGGAGCCGATCAACCCCGAAGCCTGGATCTGGTATTACACGGTGATCGGAAAGGAGCGCTGTCCCATTGTAGATACCTGGTGGCAGACGGAAACAGGCGGCTTCTTGCTCACTCCCATTCCCGGGGCCATGCCCATGAAACCGGGATCGGCTGCCCTTCCTTTTTTCGGAGTAGATCCGGTGGTGGTCCGGGTAGACGGGACAGAGGCGGAAGTAAACGAAGGGGGATATTTGTGTATCAGAAAACCCTGGCCCGGTTTTATGCGGACGGTTTATGGCGACCCGGAGCGATTCAAGACACAGTATTTTATCCAGTATCCGGGCCTCTATTTCACAGGCGACGGTGCCAGAAAGGATGAAGATGGTTACTATTTTCTGATGGGACGGGTGGACGACGTCCTCAATGTCTCAGGTCACCGGTTAGGGACAGCGGAGGTGGAGAGCGCCCTCGTGGCTCATGAAGCGGTAGCCGAGGCGGCAGTGGTGGGTTTCCCCCATGAGGTGAAAGGCCAGGGGATCTATGCCTTTGTGACCCTGAAGGGAGATTTCGAGCCTACAGATGAACTCAAGAAGGAACTCATTCAGCATGTCCGAAAGGAAATCGGCCCAATCGCCTCTCCGGACAAACTGCATTTTGCCAACGCCCTGCCTAAGACACGGAGCGGAAAAATCATGCGGAGGATACTGAGGAAGATCGCGGAAGGTCAGATTGATGAGCTTGGAGATATATCCACCTTAGACGATTCCGGTGTGGTGAAAAAACTGGTGGCGGACAGACTGTAATCCGCTAAATGACCTCCGGCAAACCCGGAGGTCATCTTCTTTGAGCTTTCGCCATGAGTCTTTTTTTGGATTTCTGTTTTTCAAAAGGGAACGATATTATGCGGCGACCCGCCGCTATAACTGATGCAGGAGGGATGGGATATGAGTCAGACAAAGTTAGGTAATCCAGCGGTTGTAGGTCTCGGTGGATTTGGAATGACGACGTTGATTCTTCAATGTCATAATTTGGGCTGGTGTGGTATTGGGCCAGTTTTGTGGATCGGGCTGGTTTTTGGGGGCACTGCACAACTGATAGCCGGTATGCTGGAGTTCAAGACAGGCAACAATTTCGGTTTCTGTGCCTTCTCCGGGTACGGAGCCTTCTGGATCGCCCTATGCTTTTATGTCATATTTGGCAAAAATACAGAATTGGTTAAAATGTATCCCTTTTTTAAGGTTACGGCCAAAGATCTGGGTTTTTTCCTGCTAATGTGGACTTTTTTTACGGGCATCTTGTTTTTAGCATCCTTGAAGCATCATACAGGTCTTATTATGATTTTTCTGACATTGTTCCTTGGATTTTTGGGCCTGACTATTAAAGAACTTGCAGGAAATCAAGTCATTGGTACGGTGGCGGCTTGGATTCTGATCGTGTGCGCTTTCTCGGCCTGGTATAATATGGCTCATGTTATATTTGCGGATGTGAATATCAAATTGCCGGTTGGTGGACCTTGGATAAAATCAAAATAGACGATGCGGTTCCATGGATTAATAGTATCAACGATGTTAATTTCCAACCCAAAAGATGGAGCATAAACAGTTTTTCTTCCCCCTTATCGAAGATGCCGTGTTTAGATGGGAAGGGGGAGAAGAAGGGAGGAGGCAGACCCATGTCCGCTTTTTTATCAAAAGGATTTACGTTATGGTTCACCGGGCTTTCCGGTTCAGGTAAAAGTACGCTCGCCCAGATGATTAGCAGAAAACTTACTGAACACGGGATCAAGCATGAAGTCCTTGACGGTGATGTGGTTCGCACTAACCTTAGCAAAGGATTGGGGTTCAGCAAGGAGGACCGGGATATAAATATCAGGAGAATCGGATTTGTCTGTAATTTGCTCACACGGAATGGTGTTGTAGCCATCGCCGCTGCAATCTCTCCATACCGGTCTATAAGAGACGAAAACCGGAAAAACATCGGGGACTTCGTTGAGGTTTATGTCAAATGCGCCTTGGAGATATGTGAGCAAAGGGATACAAAGGGCCTTTACAAAAAAGCACGGGCTGGAGAGATTCCAACCTTTACTGGCATATCCGACCCCTACGAGTCGCCCTTGAATCCGGAAGTAATCTGCGAAACAGACAGGGAAACGCCGGATGAAAGCGTCATGAAGATAATGCACAAACTCAATGACATGGGGTATGTTGAATTATAAAGCACCGTGGTTTTCAGAATGAGGTTATGGAAGGTGGAAAATCCCATTTAAAGGAGTTTGTGGACACATATTTTTAGGGGTGTGGCTCTTGCAAAACCAGCGTCCTGCTTGGGGATGCAGCAGAAGAGATCCTTGCCTACGTGGAATCTAACGACATCGACCTGGTAATAATGGGAACGCATGGACGAAAAGGGCTTGAAAAGGTCCTTTCTGGAAGCGTGGCAGAGAGGGTGGTCAAGATGTCTTCGGCCCCCGTCTTGACTATCAATCCTTACAGGGTCAGGGGCGCTTAAAGTGGATCGTCTCAGAAATAATTTTTTCTGTCCCTCTCTTAACACATTGTAAAAAACCCTGACATTTATCCCCTTGAATATTTCGCGACCCATTTTCCTCATACCTCATAATAACAATAAAGTCCAAATAGTTAACCGGCTTGTCTGCTATTTTTTTATCTGGCATAGCCCTTGCCTTTATAAAGGGTAAATCTCTCGAAAGGAAAGGCTGTGAAAGAAGAGTTCACACTTTTGATAGCTGACCGCAATCCTCATGTTCGGAATTTTTTGGGGCGTGAGATAAGGGCCGAGGGGTATCGGGTTCGGCTGGCAAAAAATGGTCGAGAGGTATTGAAATGGGCTTACCACCATGAGCCGATTGACCTGATCATCCTGGATTCGGATTTGCCGGACGCAAAAGACCTGGATTTACTCAACAGGCTGGAAGACCGTATCCCCACACTGCCGTTGGTTATTCATGGCTTCCCTTCTGATTATACAGAGTGTGAGACGGTCTTGGGCACAGCGGTCTTTGTGGAAAAGGGAGGAAGCAGCATCGAAACCCTGAAAAAAATCATCTTTGAGCTATTGAGGAAATCTCATCCAAAGACATCAAAGGCCTCCGGAGCCCCCAAGCCCCTCGTAGGAGCACCCTGATATGGGTCGAATTGGTCGCAAAAATAACGGTTATTACAGATTGCTGACCCGAAACATGCTCTTGATCATTATCATTGTATCCTTCACGCCTATGATCCTGGTCAGTGCCATGCTCCTCAGGCAGTTCAGCAATTCCTATCATGAAAAGGTTCGGGCCCATCTTGAAGAGCTGGCCCAGAAGCATAAACAGAATATCGATAGTTTCTTAAAGGAAAAACTGGCTGATATCTGCTTTTTGGCTGAGACCTTCGGGTTCGGAGAGCTGAGCAGTGAATCATTTCTCAGGGATAGGCTGGAGACCTTGCAGAGAGACTATGGCTCGGTCTTTGTAGACCTGGGGGTCGTGAATGCCCAGGGCCTGCAGGTAGCCTATGCAGGACCTTTTAAACTTGAAAAGGCCCTCTATTATGACGCGGATTGGTTCAAGAAAGCCATGAAGACACGCTATTTCATCAGTGATGTATTTCTTGGTCTCAGGGGACTGCCTCATTTTATTGTGGCCGTGCGAGACAATTGGAAAGGGGACCCATGGATCTTGAGGGCCACCATTGATTTTGTGGCCTTTAATACCCTTGTAGAGAACATCCGTATCGGCAAGACAGGCTTCGCCTTCATCCTGAACAGAAAAGGGGAATTTCAGACAAAACCATTTCTCGACGTTGTTTCCAGCAAGGGGGCTTATATGGACTTTCTGAGGGATAGCAAGAAGACCAAAGAATACATAGATTTTGTTGAGAGACCTGATGATTCCGGGAAAAAGAAGATCTATGTGATGAGTTCCCTCAAGGACGGTGACTGGATGCTGGTCTATCAACAGGATGCCTCAGATGCCTTTTCGGATCTCAATAAGGCCATTGGGTTCACCCTTGTAATACTTTTTTTGGGTGCCCTTGGGATAGTTCTTGCGGCCATGTTCCTTTCAAAAAGGATGGTAAATCGCATTGCCAGGGCGGATAGCGAAAAGGAAATGATGAATGAGCAGGTTGTCAAGACAGGCAAACTGGCATCCGTTGGCGAGCTGGCTGCCGGCATTGCCCACGAAATCAATAATCCCGTGGCCATTATGGTAGAGGAAGCGGGCTGGATTGGAGACCTGTTGGAGGAGGAATTTCAAGAGGGGGAAAACCTTGACGAGTTTAGAAGGGCATTAAAGCAGATTCGAACACAGGGAAAGCGCTGTAAGGAAATTACGCACAAATTGCTTAGTTTTGCAAGGAAGACAGACTCGAGAGTTCAGGATGTCCAGATCAATGACGTCATAGAGGAGATTGTGGCGCTTTCGGCCCAAAGGGCAAAATACAGCAAGATCACGATTGATATGAGTCTGGAAAAAGATCTGCCCCCTTTACAGTTTTCCCAATCGGAGTTCCAGCAGGTCCTTTTGAATCTGATCAATAATGCGGTTGATGCCATGGAAAAGCCAGGTGGAAGCCTGACCATAAACAGCACGTTGGATGGAGATTCCGTAGTGATTGAGGTGGCTGATGATGGTCCAGGTATTCCAGAGGCCAATTTAAGTCGAATATTTGATCCGTTTTTTACGACCAAGCCGGTTGGAAAAGGGACCGGCCTGGGACTGTCGATCTGCTATGGCATCATCAAGAAAATGGGGGGAGAGATAGAGGTGAGGAGCACGATGGGTGTGGGAACCACGTTTCGCATCCGAATTCCTGCGCAAGGCGCCCCGGAGGGCAAAGTTGAGGCCCAGGCCAAAAACCCGGCCCATCAAGACGGACCTTCGGGCCACATCATTCCTTAATCTGTGTCACGGAGTTATCATGTCTGAAAACAAAAAGGAACAGCTTGAACATATTAAACTGCTTCTTGTGGATGATGAAAAAGGCTTTGTAGAGGTCATTTCCAAGAGGATGTCTAAGAGAAATGTCGAGGTCACAAAGGCCTTTAGCGGCTCCGAGGCGATTCAGGCCCTCCGTGGGCAGGACTTTGATGTGGCGGTCCTTGACCTCAAGATGGAAGAAATGGATGGCATTGAGGTCCTCAAGATTTTCAAAAAAATGGATCCAAAGATGCCGGTTCTTATGCTGACCGGTCATGGCTCGGAACAGGCTGCAAGAGAAGGTATCGAGTTTGGGGCCTTTGATTACCTGACAAAGCCCTGTGATCTGGAAGAGCTTATCCGCAAGATTCATGAAGCCGTGCATAAAGGGAGGTGATGCATGTGGATGCCTTTAAAGTCCTCTTTGTGGACGATGAAATCGATTTTCTGGAAACTTTGATGAAGCGCATGAAAAAGCGCGAGGCGGGTGTTGTGGGAGTAGGAAGCGGCGAGGAGGCGTTGAGATTTTTAAACGAGCAACCTGTAGACGTGGTAGTCCTAGACGTAAAGATGCCGGGAATGGATGGCATCCAGACCCTGAGAGAGATTAAGGGTAGATATCCCTTGATCGAGGTCATCATGCTTACGGGCCATGCAAATGTGGAGGTGGCGATTGAAGGAATGGAGCTTGGGGCGTTTGACTATTTGATGAAGCCCATGGATATCGATGAATTGCTTTTCAAGATTCAAGACGCCTACAAAAAGAAATCTGTTCAGGAAGATAGAATAAGGAAAAAGGAGGAAATGTAGTGAAAGGCGCAAATAGGGTTTTTCATGTGTTGCTGGCTGCATCGACTGCACATGCAAAATGGGAGTATGAAACATCCATGAATATAGTTAGGAGCAAAAAAAGGCTCTTGATCCTGGGCTTGCTGTGCCTGCCCTGCATACTCTTTGCCGTGGCCTTTGCCTCGGACCAGCTTCCTTCAATCCTGGGCGGCCATAAGGCTTACAGCCCGGCCTATTCCACGTCGGGACTATTATGGATATCCACGGTAATAGGCCTTATGGCGGGCCTCATAACCGGCTGCATTGGCGCCGGAGGTGGGTTCATAATAACCCCTGCGCTCATGAGCGTGGGCGTCAAGGGCATTCTGTCAGTTGGTACGGACCTCTTCCATATCTTTGCCAAGGCCATTATGGGCACCACAATACACAAAAAGCTGGGCAATGTCTCCGTCGGGTTGGCCATCGCATTTCTGGTGGGTTCCCTTACAGGTGTCAGTTGCGGCGGCGTGCTCAACCGGGCCATCTACGAGATCAGTCCCGTGCTCAGCGACTTCTTTATTACGCTTATCTATGTATTTTTATTGGGTTTCCTGGGTATTTATGCGCTTCTCGATTTCCTGAAAAACCGCAAAGCCGGGGCAGAAGTGGGTGCCTATGCAGGAGAGAGCCCCAAAGGAATGGAGGCCGCAAGCGGCAAGAAAGGTCTTCCCGCAAGATTGCAGTCTTTTAACATCCCGCCCTCAATAATTTTTGACAGGGACCTGGTGCCCGGGGGCAAGAAGATCTCCGCCTGGTTCGTCGCTATCTGCGGCTTTTTTGTGGGAATGGTAGCTGCCATTATGGGTGTGGGCGGCGGATTTCTCACCTTTCCCATGTTTGTCTATATCCTTGGAGTATCCTCCTTCACCACCGTGGGCACTGATATATTCCAAATCATCTTCACGGCTGGATATGCCTCCATAGGCCAGTACGCCTTCTATGGCTTCATCTTCTACTCCCTGGCCATGGGCCTGCTTGTGGGTTCCCTCATCGGTATCCAGGTAGGGGCGCTGGTAACGAAAGTCGTCAAAGGCATATACATCCGCGGTTTCTATGCCACGGCTATCCTGGCCGGTTTTCTGAATCGTCTTTTCGCCCTTCCCGGGAAACTGGGAGAAATGCATATCATCAGTATCTCCAGGCCCCTCGCCCATACCCTGGATCAGATTGGAATGTGGGTCTTCTTTATCGTAATCGGGATTTTTGCCATCTGGGTAATCTCCACATTCTTCAAAAACATAAAACGACTCAGGGAGGTATAAACCATGTTGATTAGAGATAAAAAACATTTTATCATAGGGCTGGCAATGCTAATTGTATTTGTTGTCGTCTTGATAGTTATGTCCCTTCCCATTTTTGGGGGTAAAAACGCCTTTGAGTCGGCGGACAATCTTTACAACTCCATTGCCAAGGGGTCGAGCTACAAGATACCTCAGCTTGAAAAACAAGCTCAAGGTTTTGCAGGGACTTTCTTAGATTGCGCCATTGATGTGAAGGGTATTTCCAACATGGATCTTGCAAGGAAAATGGCTGACATGGCGGGAATCCAACTCTCCCGGTCAGAGGGCAAGCTCAAGTTGCAAGGTGACCTGGGCAAAATCGCCACGGCTGCGCTGAAGGATGCGGAAATTATGTATTTTGACAGAGGAGTCGAGATTTCCGAGAAATATGGGAGTTCCGGCAAGCAGGTCCTCTTTACGTGGTGGAAGCTACTGAAGGGAACAAAAGATACGCTTAAACGAAAAAAATTGGTCAAGCAGGCCTCTTTCCTGGATGAAGTCGTGAAAAAAGGCATAGAAGTGGGCTACAATTTCTATGGCATTGCACCTGAAAAGGCATCCTCCAAGGCGGGTACTCTCACTCTTTCCCTCGTATTCTATGTCCTTTACACGATCTGGTGGGGGTTTTCCATATTCTTCCTCTTTGAGGGTTTCGGCCTCGCCATGGAGGCAGGCAGGAAGGAAGAGATGTAACGAATCAGGTTCGAAAGTTCAGGGTTCGAGGCTTCGGGGGCCCAAAACCTTGAACCTTGAACCGGGAACTCGGAACCCTGAACCTGTTAAGGCCTATGAAAATTGGCAACTGGATCAAAAGGCTTTTTCATAAAGGCACCCCGGGGGAAAGGCTGTCTCCCGATGATATAGAATCCCTCCGGACGGCCTTCAAGGCCCGTTATCACAACTTCAAGCTCCTTCTGAACGCCAACAACAAGGCATTAGAGATCATGTCGGAGGTACAGGAGGCCTTGCGTGGGGCCACGCCTTTTGGAATGACCTTTGTTCGATCGCGCTGCACCAGTATTACCACCAACGTCTTTCAGATTATCAAACACTTGAATGAGCTGGCTCCGAAAAGATATGAGCTTCTCCTTGGGCGATTCGAAGAGATCCGGAAACGGATCAGTCCGTTCCTTGAGCCGGGTGAATTCCCAAAAGACGGTCCCCTTGTCCTTTCCCTTAGAGAGGTGGGCAAAGACCTCGCGGATCAAGTCGGTGCAAAGGCCGCAAATCTTGGAGAAGTTAGCACCCGTCTTCATCTAAATATCCCCAATGGCTTTGTCGTCACCGCCGCAGCCTACCAGCGGTTTATGGAACATAATGACCTTCAGACCGAGATTGATCGACGTATCCAGACCAGCGAGGTGGAGCGCCTGGACCGGCTTCACGAGCTCAGCGCCCAAATCCAGCAGTTGATCATTCGGGCCTCTCTTCCAGCAGACTTGGAAGAGGGCATCCTAGAGCACTATCGCTCCCTTGAGATGGATGAGGGCAAAGGGGTTGCCTTGGCCATGCGTAGCAGCGCCCTGGGTGAGGACCTGCAGGGCATATCTTTCGCAGGGCAGTACCGTTCAGAGCTGAATGTGAGCAGTGAAAATATTGTTCGGGCCTACAAAGAAATTCTTGCCAGTAAATACAGCCTTCAGGCCATAACATATCGGCTGAACCGGGGTATACGTGATGAAGACGTAGCCATGTGTGTGGCATGTATGACCATGGTGGATCCTGTCTCCGGGGGAGTGACCTATTCAAGAAATCCCCTGAATATTAGGGATGATTCCATCGTGGTCAACTCTGTCTGGGGACTTCCCAAGTCGGTTGTGGATGGCTCAGCGCCTTCAGATCTTTTTGTCGTGTCTCGCGGTGAGCCTATGGCGATACTCCAAAAGACAATTCCCAGTAAAGACCACAAATTTGTCTGTTACCCACGGGAGGGCGTATGCCGCCTGGACATGACTGGTGACGAAATGCGGTTGCCTTCACTGAGTGATGAGCAGGCGCTGGAAATTGCTCTGCTGGCCATACGGATAGAGGAATACTGCAAGGCCCCCCAGGATATCGAGTGGGCAGTGCGAAGGGACGGCACCATCATCCTGCTCCAGTGTCGGCCCCTGCAACAGATGGACGTTTTAGATAAGGCGCAGAGTAGAATTTATGTAGAAAGGGAAATTGGTCGGGTCGTCTTGCGCGGAGGGGCGGCGGCGAGTCCGGGTGTGGGGGCCGGCCCGGTCTTTGTGGCGAAAAAGGATATGGATGCCCTTCGATTCCCTGATGGGGCTGTTCTGGTGGCGGCTCAGGCCTCGCCACGCTGGGCATCCCTCCTTAATAAGGCTTCAGCGGTAATAACTGAGCAGGGAGGGATTGCCGGGCACCTGGCCAATGTGGCCAGGGAATTTGGCGTTCCCGCTCTTCTGGGTGTGAAGGGGGCCATGCAAAGGTTAAGCGCCGGGCAGATGGTCACAGTGGATGCAGATGGACATAGCGTTTATGATGGCCATATAGACGCCCTGTTGAAGGCCAAAGAACCGCCGAAGAATCTTATGCAAGGCAGCCCCGTTTATGAGTCCCTTAAAGGCTCCATAAGGCACATTACTCCCCTTAACTTACTGGACCCCGATTCACCGGAATTTAAGCCGCATTCGTGTAAGACATTTCATGACATCACGCGCTTTTGCCATGAGAAGGCCGTCCTCGAGATGTTCAGCTTCGGAAAAAACCATCACTTTCCCGAGCGATCCAGCAAGCAGCTTTACTGTGATGGCCCCATGCAGTTCTGGGTCATCAACCTGGACGACGGCTTCAGTGAGGAGGTCACCGACCGATGGATTCTTCTTGAAAATATCTGCTCTGTTCCCATGCTCTCCCTCTGGCAGGGGATGATCGCCGTCCCCTGGAAAGGCCCGCCGCCGTTAGATTCTCGGGGCTTTATGTCTGTGCTCTTTGAGGCTACAGTTAACCCGGCCCTGGATCCATCCACAGGCGCTTCATACGGCATGCGCAACTACTTCATGATTTCACGAAATTTTTGCAGTCTTCAATCCAGGTTCGGCTTCCATTTCTCCATCGTGGAAGCGCTTGTCGGAAAAAGGGCTATCGAAAACTACATCAGCTTCCAGTTCAAGGGTGGCGCGGCAGATCTCCAACGGAGGATCTTTCGGGCACGATTCCTAATAGAAATCCTTGATCAGTACGATTTTCGAACCGAAATCAGAGAGGACGCCGCGTTTGCCAGGCTGGAAGGATATGAGCAGTCCTTAATGGAGGAACGCCTCCGCGTACTGGGTTACCTCATAATCCATACCCGGCAGTTAGACATGATTATGGCAAATAGCGCCGCCATGAGTCGCCAGCGACAGAAAATCCTGAAAGACCTCCGCGACGTGGTCGTCTCCAATCACCCTTCCTTTGCATAGAAGTGGATATCGAAATGAGACCAAAACAGAAGCGATTGCCCGGGATGGATAATCCAGGGAGAACAGCCTTGTGATTTATCATCCTTCAACCATGCCTTCCCTAAAAGATGTTCTAAACGAAATAAGCGCTATTATCATTGGAGGTTAAACGCTTGCTCCAAAAATGATATTAACGCATTCCAGGATAGACGCCTGGTTTCCGCAATAACCGATCACCAATCAACAACCCTTTCTTTACAACCTGCAAAAAACTCTGACATTTTCCGTTTCCATCTTTCACAGGATAGAAGTGGCCAAAACCAATATTATTTTGGTATGTCAACTGGTTAGCATGAAGCATTTCTGGCAATCCGCCTGGCACGATCCTTGCCGATATTAATTTACAATACTTCCCTCCGCTGTCTATCCTTGAAGGCATATCGCAAAACAAGGTCCCCCGAGGACGACGGAGGGAAACCCTGTTGAAAGGGAAAACGGTGCGTAGCCAGTATGGTAGGGCTACCAAGGAGGAAACTGTGACACATCATTCACTTGCTGAGGCCGGCCACGAATCGAGAGGCATCTGGGCCAGCAAACCGGGATTCAAGCCCATCCTGTTATTGATTGCCGGGCTTTTTTTTATAGGACTCGTTGTCACTCCGCCTCCCCAGAGCATGGTCAACCTGGTAAGCAGTATCCATCCTGCCGGATACAAGCTGGGATCAAAATGCAAGACCATAACAGAGACCGTCAACAAGAAGCTTCGTCCAAAGGGCACCCCTCTGCTTACAGACAGAGAGGTCGCACAAATGGCAAAGATCATGATGGGTATCCTATTTGTAGCGGCCTTCATGTGGGGGACAGAGGCGCTACCTCTTGGAGGAACGGACATCTTAGTAGGTGCGTTGATGTATCTCTTCTTCATTCTTCCCGTCAATGAGATTGCCAAGGCCTACATGAAAGATGCCGTTTTTTTTATCTTCGGGATCCTGGCAGTGGCCGTCGGTGTTGCCAAGACGGGTCTTGACAAGCGTATCGGGCTCATACTCTTGAGCCGGATCAAGAGCGCCAAGGGGTTTGCCTTTATTTTTCTACCCGCGCTTGCTGTTTGTGCCGGTTTCCTCTCCGAACATGCCCTGGTGGCACTCCTTATTCCTGTCCTCATGGGTGTATATAAGGTGACCTGCAAGATGTACGGGGTGGAAAAGGACAGGGCCCTGGCCGTTTTTCTTTTGCTGGGTGTGTGCTTCGCCGCTAATCACGGCGGCCCGGGGTCACCCGCTGCCGGCGGCCGAAATGCCATCATGGTTGGGTACCTGATGGAGTATGGGGCCCCGATCTCTTTTGTGCAATGGTTAAAATTCGGGATGCCCTTTGTCCCCCTGATGGCTGTGGTCATAGGGGCCTACATGTATATACGTTGCAAACCCCAGTTCAAGGTGAAAAATGTCAATCCGAGCGAGGTCGTAAAGGCAGAGGTGGCCAGGATGCCCAAATTCGGGGGGAAAGAGGCGGCAATGGCGGCTATTCTGATCCTGCTGGTCGCGGGCTGGATTGTCCTGGGGAAACAGTACGGTCTGGGAGGCATCACACTCTTTGCCGTTGTTGCCATGTTCCTGTGCCGCATAGCGGATTGGGACGATATCCAGAGCGGTGTCGCCTTTGACGTGGTCGGGCTTTACGCGGCCGCATGTGCTATGGGCGTCGGACTCAAATTTACGGGCGGTGCCCTCTGGCTGGCCAACACCTTCGTTGCCCTGTTGCCGGACTCCATGGCCCGTGGCGATATGCTCACCGTAGGCGTCAGCCTCCTGACAGGAACCATGACCAACTTTATGAGCGACGGTGCAACGGTTGCGGCGTTAGGGCCCATTATCCTGCCAATGGCATCTCTGGCCCATGTGCATGTGTGGAAAGTAGCCCTTGCCTGTGCGTTCTCTTCATCCTTTGCCAATTTCCTGGTGGTCGGCACCCCCAACAACGCCATCGCATTCGGAATGGGTAGAGACCCTGAAACCGGTGAAAGGTTACTGAGTGTCTTCGATTTTGTAAAATACGGCCTCCCTGTGACCATCCTGGCATGGCTGGTCCTCTGGTTCTGGACTGTCTTTGGATACTGGCAATTCATGACCTGGCCTATGCTTCATTGATTGAGAGGAAACGACAGAACGGATATGAAAACGTCACTTTACACAGGACTCCAGAGAAAGATCATCCTTATCACGCTACTGGTCTCTCTGGCCCCCCTGATTGTTCTCGGGGCAACCATCTACTGCCAGTTTGCACGCATGTATGGCGACAAGATCACTCAGCAGATAACATACCGATCAAGGGGCCTGTCGGAAGCCGTGGAGCTGTTCCTGAAGGAGAGGATCGCTATCCTCTGTTCCATGGCCGATACGCATCATTTCAACGAAATAATCAATGAAACCAATCTCTCGCGCATATTTGAAATCATGAATTCCAGGGCCGGGGCCTTTGTGGACCTGGGTGTCATTGATAGTAATGGCCAGCACCTGGCATATATCGGTCCCTATGACCTCAAAGGCCTGAACTATTACCAGCAACCATGGTTTGGAGAAGTCCTGACCAAGGGAGTGTACATCAGCGATGTCTATATGGGTTACCGCAAATTGCCCCACTTCATCATAGCGGTTCGCCGCCAGGAAAAGGACCATATCTGGATATTGAGGGCAACGATCGATTCAGGGGTCTTTGAAGGGATCGTAAAGGCGGCCCAGGTGGGGAAGACAGGGGATGCTTTTATTGTTGACAAAAATGGAGCATATCAGACACAGCCGCGTTTTGAAGGCAAGATATTGACGAAATCAAATTTGGAAACAAACTCGTTTGGAGGCGGCACAACGGTTGTTGAAAAGAAGAGCGGTCAAGGAAAGCAAGTGCTTTTCGCAGGGACCTGGATAAACCACGGGAAATGGCTCCTGGTTATCAGGCAGGGTGTTACCGAGGAGATGACTGGACTTTTCTCAACAAGGGATATGGAAATTGCAATCATCCTTTCCGGCATTCTGGCGATTATTCTTATGACCGTATTTACCACACGCATGACGATCAGTCGTCTGAGAGATGCCGACCTGAAGGCTGCTGAACTGAACGCTCAGCTCATGCAATCGGATAAGCTGGCGGCACTGGGAAAGATGGCGGCAGGGATCGCCCATGAAATCAACAATCCCTTGCAAATCATCATCCAAAAAACCGGATGGATGGAAGACCTACTGGACGAGGAAGAGTTCCGGAAAAGCGCAAACTTGGATGAATTCAGGGATTCCATCAAGAAGATAGAAGGGCATGTCGAGCGAGCAAGAAAAGTAGTCCATGGCATGCTCGGATTCGCCCGCAAGATGGAGCCGCACCTGGAAGACGTGGACGTGAATGCAATCATAAACCAGGCACTAGATCTCCTGGGGAATTATGCCAGGATCAATAACATTACAATCAAGCCCGACCTTTCTCCGGAACTGCCGATTATTGCCGCGGATGGCTCGCAATTACAACAGGTGTTTATGAATCTCATATCTAATGCCATAGACGCGATTGGCAGTGACGGAGTGATCGAGGTAAATAGCCTCAGGGTGGGACCGCAAATCCATATCGAAGTATCTGATAACGGCCCGGGGATCTCCGAAGAAAAACAGAAGAAAATCTTTGATCCGTTTTTTACGACCAAGGAGACCGGAAAGGGTACCGGCCTCGGTTTGTGGGTTACGCACAATATCCTGGAAAAGATGGGCGGTTCCATCAATATAAGGAGTCAGGAGGGGAAGGGAACCACGTTTACGGTCCAAATTCCCATCCTGATTCCGGAGAAGAAATGAATGAACCAGAAGCTAAAGGCATAAGACTCAAGGCCTAAGGAAAATACCCTGGGCCCTGCGCCTTGCGCCCTATGCCGCAATGAAGGAGGCCACTATGAACTATTTCAGAGTGCTGGTCGTAGACGACGAGGAAGATTTTCTGGAGACCATTGTGAAGCGCCTTGGCAAAAGAGGAATTGATGCCGCAGGATCAGCCAGCGGCGAAAAAGCCCTGGAATTGATGAGAGAGAAACTCTTTGACGTGGTCCTGCTGGATATCAAGATGCCCGGGGGGATGGACGGGATAGAGGCCCTGCGTGAAATGAAAAAAATTGCGCCCCTTACCGAGGTGATTTTACTGACGGGGCATGCCTCGGTGGAAAGCAGCATAGAGGGCATGAAGCTGGGGGCCTTTGATTACCTGTTAAAACCCATCAATCTGGAAGATCTCCTCACAAAACTGGCGCAGGCCTTTGAAAAAAAGGACGGCCAGGACCAGAAGATCCGAAGTGCAAAAATCAAGGAGCTGATGAGATTTCCCGCAAGGGTATTCCAACAGGAAAAAGATGAGGAAAAATAGGCCGAACAGCTACAAGTCCTCGAATGGAAAGGGGTGTGTCCTATGGAGGGTGAGCACTATGCCGTGATGAGAAGGATTGTCCTGACCTGCATGATAGGACTTCCTCTCGTCTTGCTGATTATCGTCTTATCTATCAGTTACTATTTCTTTACCCATTCCATTGAGGCCAGCACTACTTCAAGCATTGTGCGAATTGTTGAGGACCATCGGGATATGATCGATACCTTTCTCAGTGAGCGAAAGGCCGATCTCGCATTCATCCTCCGTTCATACACATTCAAAGACATCTCTGACTCTAAGAAACTCAACACTGTTTTTGAGCGCCTTCAAGAAAAATCGAATACTTTTGTAGACCTGGGAGTTTTTAACGAGGCGGGCATCCATGTAGCGTACCACGGCCCATACAAACTTACAGGCAAGATCTATAAGCAGGCTAAGTGGTTTAAGGAAGTCATGAAAAACGGGTATTACATCAGTGATATCTTCCTGGGTTATCGCCGTCTACCCCATTTCATTATTGCGATTGGCAAACACGAAGCAGGGAAAAATTGGGTTATTCGCGCTACCATCGATACGTATATGTTCAATGATATTGTCGAGGGAGTACACATTGGCAAGACCGGGGAAGCCTACCTCCTCAACGCCCAAGGTGTCTTTCAGACACAACGCCGCTCCGGGGGCAACCTGATGGCAAGAGACCCGGAGGCCCTGGAACTCCCTGAGTCGCATAGCAGTACCAGAACATTCATGCAGAAAGATTCGAGAGGGGAAAAACATCTCTACGCCACAACATGGCTTAAGGAGAAAAACTGGCTCCTGGTCGTCAGGCAGGAAAAATCAGATGCATTCAAGGCCCTCCACACAGCGACATACCTGGTCCTCTTCGTTAGCCTGCTTGGAGGCACCGCCATTATATTAGTAGCCTTTTTCCTTACCGGACGTATTGTCAGCCGGATGATACGTGCAGATACAGAGAAAAAGAGCCTGGGCGAGCAGTTAATCAGGGCGAGCCGTCTTGCAGAGCTGGGTGAAATGGCCGCGGGCTTTGCCCATGAAATCAACAACCCCCTCCAGATTATAAGGTCCGAGCAGGCGCTCATAGAAGCAATCCTTTCAGATTTAGGGGAAGTCGGCGAGCTCAAACAATCAAAGGAGCTGACGGAACTTGAAGACTCCCTCGGTCAGATACGCCTGCAAATAGACCGTTGTGCAAAGATTACCCAGTCGATCCTCAGGTTCGGGAGACAGAGTGAACCTGTTTTTGAAGACATAGACCTCCGGGCCTATATCCCGCAAGTTACGGCGATGATCTCCAAGAAAGCCAGTGTACACGGTATCAACGTGACACAGGATATCTCTGAAGACACCCCTTTGGTGAACGCTGATCCCGGACAGTTGCAACAGGTGCTCATCAATCTTCTTAATAATGCCTTTGATGCGACCGTTTCAAGACATGGATCCGAGGGAGGCGAATTGACCATCGGGGCCGCCCGAAAAGGGGAGAAAGTGGGAATATGGGTAAAAGATAACGGCTCCGGAATCAGCCCCGAGAACCTCAAGAGAATCTTCAGCCCGTTCTTTACCACCAAGTCGGTCGGCAAGGGGACAGGCCTGGGGCTCTCCGTATGTTACGGAATCATAGACAGCATGGGAGGGATCATAGAGGTCAGCAGCGAAAAGGGGGTCGGGACGACCTTTACCATAACCCTGCCGGCAGCAGGTTAATCCATGTTGAATCTTCAATGGAACCAAATGGGAGGCAACAGATGAAAGAGATGACGATGATGCTGGTGGACGATGAGGAACGATTTCTCTCCACCACAAAAAAATTGCTTGCAAGAAAGGGCCATGATGTCTTTACGGCAACAAGCGGTCCAGAGGCACTGGACTTGCTGAGGGAGCACAACATCCATGTGGTCATCCTGGATGTCAAGATGCCCGGCATGGACGGCATTGCCACCCTTAAGCAGATAAAGAGGCAATACCCCATGGTGCAGGTGATCATGCTGACCGGGCATGCCACCGCCGAGTCTGCCGTGGAAGGCCTGAAGTCAGGCGCCACTGATTATCTGATGAAACCCACAGATGTCGGTGAACTTCTCAGCAAGGCGGAAGAGGCCTTTGAAAAACGCAAGAGGCTGGAAGAAAAGATCCGTGTGGCCCGGATGCGTTCATTATCATCGTCCCCAAGGGATATTATCAGAGAGACAGAAGGGCCTTGATTTTTTGAAATTGGTGTTTTGGCAAAAGGAGGTCAATGATGCCGGAAAAGATAAAGGTACTCATGGTTGATGATGAAGAGCAGTTTCGCAGCACCACCTCAAAGATACTCTCCAGGAGGGGATATGAGACAAGTGTGGCTGGGAGTGGAGAGGAGGCAATAGAGGTTCTGGAAAAATCTCCACAGGATGTGGTTATCCTGGACATCAGGATGCCGGGCATGGACGGTCACGAGGCCCTGGCCCGGATAAAGAAGATAGCGCCCGATGTGCAGGTCATCATGCTGACCGGTCACGGAGAAGTAGGGTCTGCCAGGGAATCCCTAAAACACGGGGCCTTTGACTACCTCAACAAGCCCTGTGAGCTTGATCTCCTTGCATCAAGAATCAAAGATGCCTATCTGGCGCGGCATGGAGAAACAAGGGAGGAGAAAAACGCCGGAGATATCATGATCCCAATTGAGGATTACACCACGCTCGGCCCGGACAGCACGGTCAAGGACGGGATTGATCGGCTGAAGGAATCCTTTAAGAGCTCCATTTCCACAAGCCGGATCATGGAGACAGGACACCGATCCATTGTCGTGTTTAACAAAAAAGGGGAGATGCTAGGAATCCTGAGCATCTGTGATTTGATTGCGGGGGCTCGCCCTGCCTACCTCTCAGCGCCCAAGCCCTCCATGGCAGACAGCATGGTTTATTCGCCCATGTTCTGGACAGGGCTCTTTACCACACAGGTGAAGGCCTTGGCCCAAAAGAAGATACACGAGGTGATGTCCGATGCTCCTCCGGCAGTGGAGGAGGATACCAACCTGATGGAGTTGGCCGACCTTATGCACAGGGAAGGCGTCAGACGTATGGCGGTTACACGGAAAGGCAAGGTGGTGGGTGTAGTGAGAGAGCAAGAGATATTCTTTGAAATGGAAAGGATCATCTCAGGAGCCTGATCAATGAATCTGTTTTCTGATCATACCGTTTGACGGAGTGTCGAGCAAAACGAAAGAAGGAGGCATAAAATGGCTGCAGCCAAAAAAAGGGCGACCGGCTATGACAAATATGTGGACTGGAAGCTCTTCATTATACCGGTGGTCCTGTTTTTTCTTATCCTGGTATTGCCCATACCTTCGGGGATGAAGGATGTAGGGACAGAATACAATGTGGGGCCAAAGGCCGTCGTGAATTCTATCACCTCCGACCTTTTTGGCCAAGGAAGCGTGGATGTTCCTCAATGGCAGCTCCTCACGGCACAGATGATGGAAAGAAATATGAGGATGGGCGCGCTTTCAAAAGACCGGTTTCTAAAACGCGGCCTCAAGTGGTGCAAGAAATACAAGATACATGCGGATGCCGTAAATTTCAGCAAGGCCCACAACTATATCAAGGATAATGTGAGTGACAAGGACTTCAAGGGAATTATGGCCAAGGTCCTGCAACTCAGGAAGGACGGCCTCAAATATGAGGACCTGTCTAAAAAGGACAGGAGTGCGGCGGACAAAGGGGCCTGGCATATCAAGGTGGCCGTTGCAATGATGGCCTTTGTGGTCATCTGTTTCGTGACCGAATGCATTCCGCTGCCGGGTGTTGCCTTCTGTATCGGCCTTATTCTCGTATTCACCGGTGTTGTCACCAGGGAACAGGTGGCCATGCTGTACTGGTCGGACGCATGCTGGTTTATCATGGGCAGTCTCATGTTTGCGGCCGCCTTTGTCAAGACGGGGGTTGACAAGCGCATGTGCATGATGATGTTTAAAAAGCTGGCCGTGCCCAATGCCAGATGGATAACCCTGATCTTCTTCCTCATCATCACCCCTCTCGCGGCCTTTATCTCCGATCATGCCCTCGCGGCCATGTTCCTCCCCATTGGCATGCTCCTTTACCAGAACAGCCTGACACAAGAGATACCAGAAGACCCTGAGCTGGGCAAGATGCTCATGATCGCCATTGCCATGGCCTGCAACATCGGAGGACCCGGGGCCCCGTCCGGAGGCGCCAGAAACGTCATCATGATGACCTACCTCAATGACATGTTCGGTTTTGATATCGGCTACTTCCAGTGGGTCACCTATTGTTTTCCATTTCTCCTCGTAATGATCCCGATCACCTGGTTTGTGGTGAACTGGAGGTTCAAACCCCGGATAACGTCTCTTGCCCCCGCCATGAAACAGCTCAAGGCGGAGATTGACAGGATGGGCAAATGGAACAGCAAACAGATATGGGCGCTCATCATCTTCCTCGTCATGGTCTATGGGTGGTTCACGGAAAAGGTTTTTTATAATCTCGGCATCTACCCGGTGCGCCTCGGGATCGGCGTAATCGCCGTTGCAGGTGCGGTGGCCTATATCCTGGCCGGCGTGGTCAACTGGCGGGACTACCAGGAGAAGGTGGATTGGGGTGTAGTATGGCTTTATGCGGGTGCTATTATCTTCGGCAGGACCCTGGACCAGACCGGCGCCGCCTACTGGCTCGCAAGAACGGTCATTGACCTGCTTGCGCCCCTTGGGATGTCTTCAGGCCTCCCGCTCATGGCCACTGCAAACGGGCTCACGGCTTGCCTCACGAACCTCATGGCGGACGGACCCGCGGCCGCGGCGGTGGGCCCCATTACCCTGAACATGGCAGGCCTTGTCCATCCGGGCACCACGTTTTTGCCCTTCATAGCCATGTCCACGGCAATAGCCTCATCCTTTGCATATTGCCTGATCATAGGGACGCCGCCAAACGCCATTGTATATGCAAGCGGATACCTGGAGCCCAAGGACTATCTAAGGGTCGGAATTCCCCTATGGTTTATCGCCAACGTGGTCATTGTTTTGCTCACCGCGGTGTATTGGTCTCTCAGGGGATTTGGGGGACTGCCCGGATTTTAGACAATGTCTAGCAAGATTCCCCTCCCTTTCGTAGAGGGAGGGTCGGGGTGAATGAGGACGGTTAACCATGGAAAACATAAATGAGGGCAAAGAAACCAGGTCGAAAAAGTCTCTGTTTCATTCAAAGGGAATTACCTATTTCGACAAAAGAACGGAACGGACCTTTTTTTTTATCCTGACGATGGTCATGCTCCTCTGGGGTATTCTTACGAAGCTTGGGATCCTGTAGCCTATACGAGGGCGTCATGACGGAGTCGATTGAGACGGCAAGTAGGGACAAGTTCAGTCTTGGGTTCTATGTTCATGCTCTGACCGGGATGCTGGGGTCACCAAGCCGATTTTTCAAGGAACTCCCCGGCGAGATCGGCTACAGGCAGCCTTTCGGTTTCCTCCTGATGTCCAGCCTGTTTCTCACAGGGGCAAGCCTTACCCTGATCCGTGAGAGGCCCTTCCTCATGGCTGGAATATTGATGGCGAATGCCATAGGCATGACGTTCATCACAGCAGGCATTAGCTTTGTGGTCGTCACCATGAGCATGGGGAAAAGGATGACTTTTTCGAGGCTATTCGCCGTGTATGCCTTTTCCTCAGGTGTCACCATGCTTGCATCCTGGATCCCTCTATTTGTTTGGATCACCGAGCCTTGGAAGTGGATACTGGTTGCCATAGGGATGGTTAAGGGGTGCGGGTTGAACCGGAAACAGGCGGTCTTGATTATTATACTTTCTATGTTTATTGTAATTTTGTTTTTCTCGTTACTTGGGCCGGTGAGCTTATCTTTGATTATATCGTAAACGCCGCAGATGATGTCCCCGGAGATCAGGACACCGCCTATTATCTCGGCTTCACACCGGGAAAAACAAATCACAAAGGAGACTGGTCATTTGCCTATAAATACGCCCGTATTGAGAAGGATTCGGTCATTGGCTCGATGAACGACCAGGACTTTTACGGCGCAAACAGAAAAGGGCACAAGGTGAAATTCAGGTATATGTTCTTAGATCGAGTTCAGTTTGCCACGGCCTTTTTCTATACCGATCCGGTTACACAGTGGGCCCCAACATCTGTCACCTTTGACAAGAACAAGTCCCGGGAACATGGGGAACGCCTCCAGGTGGACTTCGTCCTCAAGTTTTAGTTGTTGATCTGTGGATATTTTTTTTGTAAGTTTCCATTCTCGCACGCGTAATTACTTGGCCATCAGGTTGCATATTCCAATTGATAGGGGATGTCTTTTCTTTCTGAGCACCAGCAAGTCTATTAATAAGAAACTGAAGTTGCCTACAAAGGACAGGAGAGGAAATATGAGAAAGGGACGTCGGTTTTGTAGCGAATGTGCAGGTGATATTGAACAACTTGGGATTGATGGGCATATTCGTGACTATTGTCCCCGGTGTGAAACCATATTCTATGACAATCCACTGCCAGTAGTTTCAGCCTTGGTTGTAAATTCAGATAGAAAGATTTTGCTGGTCTTGCGTGACCGTGAGCCAAAGGAAGGGATGTGGGCACTCCCCTCTGGATTTGTGGAACTGGGTGAAACTATTGAAGAAGCAGTGTTAAGGGAACTTAAGGAGGAAACTGGCATCACCGGCGAAGTGGTGCGTTTGCTGGACACGGAATCGCACTTTGAGGAGTTTTATGGTGATCTAATCTGGGTTACATTTGAGGTGAAATGGTCGTCCGGGGAAATCTCCCCCGGGGATGACGCCCGACAGGCCCGTTTTTTCTCGGTATTCGATTTACCGGCACTTGCTTTTTCAACCAACCAAAGCGCCATTGACCTTTACCTTAAAACCTAACCTGGATAAACCGGCCCTGTCCTATTCACCCTCGGTGATTAATCCCTATTTATTGAGCTAATACACCTATATTCAGACGCTGAAAATGTGTCTTTTTATATTTTGAAAAGCAGAATATCGAAATACCTCGCCTTGCCCGATGATCGGACCCACCTCCAAACCTACCTCTTTTCCCGAAGAAGATGGGTTTCTTTTTCCCAGGGCAATTCGCCAATTTTGTGGACCTGATATTTTCTCCC
>Ga0307425_1000442_pt1 | contig 26347 bp, 18 predicted proteins | sample SalMarWE160330MG_FD_202152 | JGI IMG/M metagenome (GOLD analysis project Ga0307425, IMG submission 202152) | Salt marsh sediment microbial communities from the Plum Island Ecosystem LTER, Massachusetts, United States - WE1603-30 | ecosystem: Environmental > Aquatic > Marine > Intertidal zone >...
GACGTTCTCCCATAGCCGCAAGAGATAGTCGTAGTCGCGCTTGATCTCGGTCTTGGTGCGCTGAGCGCCGGCGGTGCGGATGATCAACCCCATGCCTTCCGGCACTTCGATCTCGCCGGCGATTTCACGTAGACGCTTACGGTCGGCAGGATTGGTGATCTTCCGCGAGATGCCGCCGCCACGCGCCGTATTGGGCATGAGTACCGTGTAGCGACCGGCAAGCGAGAGATAGGTGGTGAGAGCGGCACCCTTCGTGCCCCGTTCCTCCTTGACCACCTGCACCAAGATGATCTGCCGGCGCCGGATCACTTCTTGGATCTTGTAGGGACGTCCGCGCCGGCGCCTTGCGCGCTCCGGCACCTCTTCGAGGACATCCTCGGACCCGACCGATTCGACCGTGTCACCCACGGCGTCGCCGTTGCCTTCCGGTGCAATGCGCTGACCGACGATCTCGCCCGGCTCGGAGTCGTCTTCCGCATCCTCGGGCTCGCGCGAGGCGAGGCGCTCTTCCGTTTCGACCTCTGGCGGCTCGGCCGGTTCGGAGACCTCATGAACGAGGTCGCTGGGTTCCATGGCGACCACCGGAGAATCGTCACGCGGCGTCGTATCGATTTCGTCTTCGTCGTCTTGCTCGAACTTGGCCACCGCCAGACCCGGCTCGATAGCGTTCGGCGTCTCAGTGTCGCGGCGTGCTGGCTCTTGGCCGCGCCCGCGGCCGCGCCGTCCGCGCCGGCGCCGCCCGGCCGCAGCCTCATCCTCCGCGGCCTCTTCCGCAGAGGCGCGGCTTTGCTCGGCAGCCTCTTCTTCCAGCAACGCCTGGCGGTCGGCTACCGGGATCTGGTAGTAATCAGGATGTATTTCTGTAAAGGCTAAGAAACCGTGGCGATTTCCACCATAATCGACGAAAGCTGCCTGTAATGAGGGCTCAACTCGTGTGACCTTAGCAAGATAAATATTACCTCTGAGTTGTTTCTTACTCGCCGATTCGTAATCAAATTCCTCTACGCGGTTGCCCTTTACTACGACGACCCGAGTTTCCTCCGGATGCGCCGCATCGATTAGCATTTTGCTTGGCATGTTGTGTTATCTCCGCCGCGCGGGTCTCAGAGGACGGAACTGAAATCCGCCGATCCAGCTTGGGGTCCGAGCCCAGCGCGCGCCAAAAACCAATGGACCATGATTCGCTGCGACGCCCCGTTGCCGCCCCTGCTTTAGGGCTCGGGGGCGCGGCCATCGCCGGCCGGCCGGCGACCGGCAGGAACTGTAAAGCCTCACTATTTCCGAGACTTATCGAATCACACCGATCTTGCATCGCAGTCCTCGTCGCCGCGTTTCCGACGCGGCTTGAGAAATTCGCTTTCGACGGCTTTCGTCTGTAAGCCGTCTTTTCTGCGTCCGGGCCGTTCGAATGAGGCCTGACGCGGGAAACAATTCCGCCTGTATCGCCGTTTGGCGTCCAGGGGTCTGGCCCGCAAAGGAGCCTGACCCTTATTACGGGTTTGGCGGGAGACTTGGCAAGTGCCGCAATGGCGGCCCTGCAAAAAGTGGCCACAACAGTCGCTTAACGACTGCGTGGTTAAGATTTGACGGAAAGAGCGCCTATTTTGGCGCACTATCGGCGCTTCCGCCCTGGTCCGTCCGGGCGGTCGCGACGGGGCGGCTCAGGGTAACGGGGACCAATGCGAATCAAACGTGCTTTGCTTTCGGCTGTGCCGATGATGGCTCTCGCCGCCGGACTCGTGCCGGGACTGATCGAGGCCGAGGCCCTCGCAGCCGGCAGCAAACCCAAGCCGGCAGTTGCCAAGGATGCGCGCGTTGCCGGTGACCGGGAACGAACGCGCTTCATCGCCGATCTTTCGAAGAAGGTCGATGTTCATGTCTTCGCGCTTGGCAATCCCTACCGCGTCATCGTCGATGCGCCCGACGTCAATTTCCAAATGCCCGATGGGATCGGCAAGGAGAAGCGGGGTCTCGTCACCGCCTACCGTTTTGGACTATTCGCACCCGGTAAAGCGCGCATCGTCATCGATGTGAGCGGGCCGTTTGTCATCGACAACGCGTTCGTGCTTGAGCCGCGTGACGATCAGCCTGCGCGCCTCGTGGTCGACCTGGTGCCGACCGACGAGAAGACGTTCCTCGCCAAGCTCAAGGAAGCCAGCCCGCGAGCCGAGGTGACGGCGACCGCCGCTCTTCCGGCGCGACCATCGAGGCCTCCCGATGCCAAACCCGTGGTGGTGTTGGATCCGGGTCATGGCGGTATCGATCCCGGAACCAGCAGCGCATCCGGCATGACTGAAAAAGAGGTCGTGTTGACGTTCGCGCGCGTGCTCAAGTCCAAGCTCGACGCGACCGGACGTTATGAAGTCTATCTAACCCGCGACGACGATACGTTTCTGCCGCTGCGCGAGCGTGTGGCATTCGCTCAGAAGAAGGCGGCCAGCCTGTTTCTCTCGATCCATGCTGACTACTTCCCCCAAGACATCGACAAAACCACCGGTGCGACCGTTTATACCCTGTCGGAAAGGGCCTCGGATGAAGAGGCCAGGGCACTCGCCGCCAAGGAGAATTTCTCCGATGCGCTTGCTGGAGTTGAGCTCCCGAGCGATTCCGATGAGGTCTTGGCTAACATTTTGATCGATCTGGCCCAGCGCGAGACTCAGAACCGCTCGGTGGTTTTTGCCCGGTCGATCGTCGGTGAACTGGGAGCGCGCCGCGGCGCTTTGCACACAAGGAAGCTGAAATCGGCCGGATTTCGCGTGCTGAAAGCGCCCGACGTGCCTTCGGTGCTGCTCGAACTTGGGTTTTTGAGCAATCCCGACGATGAAAAGCTCCTGACCTCCAAGGATTGGCGCAACCGCACCGCCGAAGCGGTGATAAAATCGATCGATGTCTATTTCGCCAAGCGCGTGGCCCGGAGCCCGTATTGATGGCCGCCGGGAAAGCCCTCAAAAACCGATAATTTCCCGAGACGGCAGCGTTTTGTTGCCATAATCTTCACTAGGGTTGCTTGGCAAGACCCCAGCACTTCTTAAACGGGTTTGGGACGGGTTCGAGCATGGACATTACGGCTCCAGTCAAGCCGCCTGAGCGTGGGCGCCGCCGCAAACGCCGCGGCGGATTCTTCCTGCGCTTTCTGGGGTTCGTTTTCGCCGCGGGGATGATCGTCTTTATCGTCGTGGCCGGCGCCGCGGCTTTCGTGTTGTGGAAGGTGTCGAACGAACTCCCGGATTACGAAGTGCTCGCGAATTACGAGCCGCCGGTGATGACACGCGCGCACGCCAACAACGGTCAGCTCATTTCCGAGTTCTCGCGCCAGCGGCGCATCTACGTGCCGATCACCGCAATCCCGGCCTGCGTCATCGACGCCTTTATCTCCGCCGAGGACAAGAATTTCTATCAACATGGTGGTCTCGACGTGCAGGGCATCATTCGGGCCGTCGTCACCAATTTGAGCAATGCGCAATCGGGCAGGCGCTCGGTTGGCGCCTCGACGATCACCCAACAGGTGGCCAAGAATTTCCTTCTGACCAAAGACCAGACCATCGAGCGGAAGCTTAAAGAGGCGATCCTTGCCATCCGCATCGAGCGCGCCTTCACCAAAGAGCAGATCCTTGAGCTCTATCTCAATGAAATCTATCTCGGTGTCGGGGCCTATGGCGTCGCGGCCGCGGCGCAGTCCTATTGGGACAAGGCCTTGAACGAGCTGACGCTTGCGGACTGTGCTTACCTTGCGACGCTCCCCAAAGCACCCAGCAACTACGATCCGTTCAGGCATCCCGACCGGGCCATCGCGCGGCGCAACTGGGTGATCGACCGGATCGTCGAGAACGGGTTTGCCACCACGGACGAAGGCGAGGCTGCCAAGGCTCAAGGTTTGAATGTGATCAAGCGCGAGTCAGGCCCGAAGATTTATGCCTCGGAATATTTTGCCGAAGAAGTACGTCGCGCGATTCTCGATCGCTTCGGCGAAGACAAACTTTACGGCGGCGGACTTTCGGTTCGCACCACGCTCGATCCGCGCCTGCAACGGATTGCCCGCAAAGCCTTGGTCGATGGGCTCGTGCGCTATGATCGCGTGCATAGCGGCTGGCGCGGCGTCGAGCAGCAGATTGATCTTCAAGGAGACTGGGGCAAGACGCTGGCCGATATCAAATCGTGGAGCGACATCGAACCCTGGCAGCTTGCCGTCGTGCTCGAAGTGTCGAAAACCGAGGCCAAGATCGGCTTGCGTCCGGGGCGCGACACTGCCGGCAAGCTGGTAGCGGAGCGCGAGACCGGAACCATCCCATTCGAAGAGGTGAAGTGGACACGCAAGGGTTCAGTGAATGCGGTCCTCAAGCCGGGTGACGTCATCTATGTTTCGCCGCGCGTGACAAAAAAGAAGGCGAAGGAGGGCGAGCCTGAAATGGTGGAGGCCGTTGAGGCGCAATGGTCGCTCCAGCAGGTTCCTAAAGTCAGCGGCGCGCTGACCGCCATGGACCCGCACACTGGCCGCGTACTCGCTATCATGGGTGGCTTCAGCTTTTCCCAGAGCCAGTTCGACCGTGCGACCCAAGCCCTGCGGCAGCCCGGCTCCTCGTTTAAGCCGATCATCTACACGACGGCGCTCGACAACGGCTACACGCCCTCGAGCATCATCGTCGACGGCGCAATTTGCGTCAGTCAGGGTAAGGGGATGCCGCAATGGTGCCCGAAAAACTACTCGGGCGGCGGTGCTGGTCCTTCGACCTTGCGCTTCGGAATCGAGAAGTCGCGCAATCTCATGACGGTGCGTCTGTCGCGCGACATGGGCATGCCGATCATCGCCGAATATGCGCGTCGCTTCGGTGTGTACGACAATTTGATGCCGGCGCTGTCTATGGCGCTCGGCGCGGGCGAAACGACGCTGCTACGCATGGTCACCGCTTATTCCATGATCGCCAATGGCGGCAAGCAGGTGGAAGCCACGTTCATCGACCGCGTCCAGGATCGCTATGGCCGGACCATTTGGAGCCATGATACGCGCGATTGCGCCAGCTGCGACGCGCGCGAATGGAACAATCAGGCCGAGCCGGAGCTCGTCGACGATCGCAAGCAGATCGTCGATCCCATGTCCGCGTTCCAGATGGTCAGCATCCAGGAAGGAGTCGTCCAACGCGGCACCGCGACGCGGCTCAAGGCGCTGAACCGGCCACTCGCGGGCAAGACCGGCACCACCAACGACTACAAGGATGCTTGGTTCATCGGCTACACGCCGGATATCGTCGTGGGCGCCTATGTCGGTTACGACCAGCCGAAGAGCATGGGCCGGAGCGCGACCGGTGGCGGTCTTGCCGCGCCGATCGTCAAGGACTTCCTCGAGGAAGCCCTGAAGGATGTGCCTCCTGTGCCATTCCGGGCGCCGCCAGGGATCGTGCTGGTCCGCGTCAATCACAAGACGGGCCAGCCCGCGAGGTCCGGCGCGACGATCGTGGAGGCGTTCAAGCCCAGCCAGGTGCCTGCCGGGGCCGTGGTTGACGTTGTCGAAGAGGGCGCCGAAACGGTTGGCGACGGCTTTGGACCGCCTCCGCCTCCGCCACCGCCCTTGGGTGCGCCGCCTGGCAACGATCGTGCTTTGACATCGGGTACCGGCGGCCTCTACTAGGTCTTATATTGTTGTCATCACCGGCTGCGGAGAATCCCTCCCGCCGCCCATTCATCCATTCATATCCGCTTGAGGAAGCAATGCGCGCCGAAACCGAATCGGTCGTCAACGACATCAAAGAGTCCCTGTCCCTGCTCAGGAGGCATCTTTGACCCTGATCAGGCCAAGCAAAGACTAGCTGTCCTCGATCGCGAAGCCGAATCCCCGGACTTTTGGCACGATAGCCAACGCGCGCAGGCTCTGATGCGTGAGCGGCAGCGGATCGAGAGTGCGCTCAGCGCCTTCGACACCAGCGTCCGCGAGCTCGATGACCAGATCGCGTTGATCGAACTCGGCGAGGAGGAGGGCGACGCGCACGTTGTCGGCGAAGCTGAGAAGGCGCTGGTCCGGCTCCGGCAGGAGGTTCATACGCGGGAGGTGGAGGCTTTGCTCTCCGGGGAAGCCGACCCCAATGACAGCTATATCGAGATCCATGCCGGGGCCGGCGGTACCGAAAGCCAGGATTGGGCGCAGATGCTTGAGCGCATGTATGTGCGTTGGGCTGAAGGCCGGGGCTACAAGGTCGAGATCATCGGCGAGCATTATGGCGACGAGGCCGGTATCAAGTCGGCGACGCTGCTGATCAAGGGCGACAACGCCTATGGCTGGCTGAAGACGGAGTCGGGCGTTCACCGGCTGGTGCGCATTTCACCGTTCGACTCTAACGCCCGCCGCCATACGAGTTTTGCTTCTGTGTCGGTCTATCCGGCAATCGACGATACGATCGAGATCGACATCGATGAGAAGGACGTGCGGGTGGATACCTATCGCGCCTCGGGTGCCGGCGGACAACACGTCAACACCACCGATAGCGCGGTGCGAATCACCCATTTGCCGACCGGGATCGTGGTTCAGTGCCAGAACGAGCGTTCACAGCACAAGAACCGGGCCACGGCCTGGGCGATGCTGCGGGCAAAGCTCTACGAGACGGAGCTGAAGCGCCGCGAAGACGAAGCGCAAGCCGCTGCGGCCGCCAAATCCGATATCGGCTTCGGTCACCAGATCAGGTCCTACGTCCTTCAGCCGTACCAACTGGTGAAGGATCTCCGCACGGGCGTGGAAAGCACCAATCCTGCCGCTGTCCTCGACGGCGACATCGATCGCTTCATCGAGGCGGCGCTGGCCGAACGCATCCATGCCGAGCAGGCTGTCTGACGCGGCTAACGGTCGGACCGCTATTCGGCCGCGCGGGGTGCGATCGGATTTGCCTCACCGTGCGGTTTGCCGTCCGGACCTGAGGCTTTCTCCGCAGTTGCCTCTGGCTGCGGGCTGCCTGCTCCAGAGGGCTTGGCGTCGGCGAGAGGGTCGTCCGAACGCCGCGACTTTCCTTCGAAGTAGGCACCTTGCTCGATGGCGAGGCTTTGATGGTAGATATCGCCCTCGACATGCGCTTGCGCTTGCAAAGTGACACGCAAGCCCCTGATCGAGCCCAGCACCCTCCCGCGTACGACGACATCGTCGGCCGTGACGCCGCCGGCGACCTGCGACTTGTCGCCCAGCAAAAGTGAGCTGCAACGGACGTCGCCTTGGATCTCGCCGTCGACCTGGATCTCCCCCTTCGAGGCAACATTGCCGTTGATGGTCAGATCCTCGCCGATGATCGAAGGGGCCACCCTGCTTGCAGCCTTAGCCGACGGGCTCGGGCTTTTGGCCGGAAAGGGTGCGGACCGCTCGGCGAAAGGCGTCTTCGACTCGCTTGACCTCTCGCTGCCCATCTTGGTGACGCTTTCCCCCGTCTCGGGCTTCTTGGTGAACATAACCGGGTACCTCTCCTTCGCAACTATGACGCAAACGCAAAATCAATTCCCGAACCTGAAGCTCGCGACCGGCGCGAACCCACGATAAGCCGCTTAGGGGGAATTGCCGCGGAGTTCTGTCAAGGGCCAAACACGCAGCGCCCAGCTCCCGCCGGTCACAATATCGTCTCGCCCAGGCGTTGTCATGAGGGTTCTCCCGGGCTGAGACAGGGCCCGTGCCAGGCGGGCTAAGTCCCGGAAACTGCCTTGGTTTAGCCGATTTTACCGACTCTTATGCCATCAACCCTATCCTCGCGTCGGGCACAGGGACGGTGGAGCTTGAAGAGGTTCGGGCTTGATTGGGGGATGTCGGCACAAGGCCATGAGCGAGTGGGGCGTCGCTGTCGGGTAGGGGCGAAATCCTCATTGCATGACGGCGTCGCTTGGCTTAGCGCATCGGAACCCAAGCGTCTTGGGTCCGGTCGTGGCGGGGCCTGACGATCATGAGAGAACAAAGCGCAGGCACTCTCGCAAGGCTCGCCACCGACTGTGGCAGAGCGATTACCGCTTTCGGTGCCGAGGCGCGAGCGATCCTCGTCGGTGCGTTTATCGAGGGCCGCCGTTGGCTCTATGCTAGGACGGGCCGAGGCGGCGACGCTGCGAACCAGCCGATCTCAAATGCTCTCGTCAAGCTGACCAACGAAAGCAGCAAAGTCATCCTTGCTTTGCCCGGGCGAGGCCGGGCTTTGGCCGAACGTGTTCCCGAACCCGTTCAGGTCGAGCTGAAGAAGCTGTCCTCGCGCGGCGCGCATCTCACCCGCGAAATCTTTGCCGGCATTGTCGTGGTAGGGCTGGTCGTCATCGTTTTCGGCTATGGCCGGCTCGCCAATGGCCCGATCTCTCTGAGCGGCCTGGTCCCCAGCATTGAAGATGCGATTAACGGCGAGCTTGCCGATGTCAGCGTGAAGATCGACGACGCGATCTTGCAACGATCGCCCGACGGACCGGGAGTCCTGTTCCGTCTGCGAAATATTCGGCTGGTCGACCGGAACGGTGCCGTTTTGGCCCAGGCGCCGCTTGCCGCCATCGGCATGAGCGGGAGCGCCTTGCTGTCAGGGCGGATTGCTCCAGGCAACGTGGACTTCATCGGACCGCGGCTTTTATTGTCCTATGAGCCGGGCCGCGGCCTGTCGCTGAGTTTCTCGCGCTCGGAGTCCGGCGATGACGCGGGCCCAGGTCCCGGCATTGCGCCGCAGGGAGAAGCGACGGCGCCGGCTGAGACCACAGACCTTCCACCCGAAACGGTGATCGCCAAACAGCTGAGTGCCCCGGGCGCCGGCGGCCGCGTGCTTGACGTGACACGGACGGTCGCCGATGTGTTCGAGCAGGTGCGGAGTGGCAGCACGTCTTACCTAACCAGATTCGGCGTTAAGAACGCGCTGGTCGTGCTCAATCACAGCGGCACCCAAACCTCTTGGCAGGTACCGGATTTTGCCATCGATCTTGAGCATCGCGGCCGGCGCAGCATTCTCGTCGGCCGGGCCAACATCGCTTCAGCCAAAGGCGATTGGCAGCTCGAGATGCGCGCCGCCGAGCAAACCAGGCGGCAAAGCCTGTCAATCAAGGCGCTGATCGAAAATCTCGTTCCCTCGGGGATTGCTGGAAATTTCTCCTCGCTCGGTTTGCTCAAAACGCTCGACATGGTGGTGAATGGCGACGCAACGGTCGAACTGTCGAATGCGGGAGAGTTCGTCGCCGGGCAGGCAAAATTCGATCTGGAGACGGGCCAAATCACCCCGCCTTGGGATCCCGATACGCCCTTACGCATCGATCGGGGACGCCTCGTGCTTCGTTATCTCGACTCGGAGGACTTGGTAGAACTCAAACCCTCGGTCCTTGCTTGGGGGGAAAGCAAGGCAACGTTCCGCGGCGAATTCCGTCCGGTGCGCGATGTCAATGGCAACGTGACGGCTTGGAACTTCACCGTTAATGCCGACGATGCGGTGCTCGGGGTCGAAGAGTTCGGCCTTGCGCCGATGGCCGTCGATGAATGGCAAGCCACTGGAAGTTTCGTCCCGCAAGAGAAGCGCATGAACATCTCCCGCTTCGTCATTCGTGCAGGCGACGCTTCGATTTCGTTTGCCGGTGCCGCGGTCGATGCGGAAGGCGCAGAGGAGGTTCATCTGGCAGGCGAGTTGAGCCCCATGCCGGTCGATGTCCTCAAACGGTTATGGCCGAAATTTCTCGCCGGCAAAGCCCGGGCCTGGGTGTTGGAGCGGGTCAGCGGCGGACAGCTCTTGGGCGGCACGTTCGGTGTTAATTTGGGGCCGGCCGAAATCGCAAATATCAAAGCCGGGGGCGAGATCCCGCCCGAAGCCGTAAAGGTCGAACTCAATTTTTCCGACATGGGCATCGCCTATATCGCCAAGATGCCGCCGGTCGTCACCGGGCAAGCCAAGCTAACAATCGCGGGGACGTCGTTCGCCGTCGATATCCCGACCGGCAGGATCGTTACGCCCTCAGGGCGGAGCCTCGCCATCAGCGAAGGCCGCTTTTTCATTCCGGATCTTCGCGTCGACCCGCAACAGGGCACGATCGCGTTCAAAGCCAACAGCGAGACCCAGGCCGTGCTTGAACTGCTCGACCACCAGCCGCTCGGCTACCTCCAGAGCGTCGGGCTGAAACCAGATTTTCTTGGGGGCACCGCCCAAGGCGAATTTATGTTGTCGATGCCGCTGTTGTCGGATCTCGAATTCAATCAGATCAAGATCAACGGTGAGGCGTATCTCAATGACGCGCTCAACGCGGTTCACCTGGCCGGTCCTTTCGATGTCGCCGGCGGTTCGCTTAACGTCAGCCTTACCGAGAAGGAGGTCGAGGCGAGGGGCGAGATCAGCATCAAGGGTGTCCCGGCCGAGCTTTCCTGGCGGCGAATTTTCTATGCGCCCGACGCCGAACAGGCGCCGCTTGAGGTGACGGCGCGGCTTGACGCGGCGGCCCGCGAGCAGCTCGGACTCAAGATAAACCATTTGGTCCAAGGACCGACCCCTATCACGTTGCGAATCCCCCGGCTTGGCGCAGAAGCGCCAACGGTCATGACGGTTGAGGCCGATCTCACCGAAGCGAAACTTCTTTTTGGCGGTCTGGGTTGGACCAAGCCCCCGGGCCGTGTTGCAAGCGTCCAACTCGACATCGTGCCGAAAGACGACGGTTCGACGCTTCTCGATAATTTGAAGCTCGCCGGTTACGACATCGACATTCGCGGCGGCGTCGCGCTCGACGCCCAACAACGCCTCAAGCAGTTCTACTTCTCTGACTTCTCGGTCAACAGCGACACCCACGTTGAGATCACGGCCAACGTGCGTGATGATGAAGTGCTTGAGATCAAGGCTACGGGACCGAGCTTTGACGGAAGAGAGTTCTTTCAATCCCTGTTCTCGGCCGGTCAGATCGAGGGGGCCAAAGAGCCTGACCAACCGTTCGGCATCGATTTGACCGCCAGCATCGGCAAGGTCGTCGGGTTTGGCAATACGACGATCGACAATGTCGAGGTCACGATGCAGAAGCGCAACGGCCAACTTGTTGCGCTCAACGCAAAGGGCGACCTGAACGGCAATGCCCCGGCTGCCGTCCATCTTACAGAGAGCCAGGGCGCACGTATCATCGAGGCCGAAGCCCGCGATGCGGGTGCTGCATTCCGGCTGGTCGGGTTCTATCCGAGCGTTGAGGGCGGCGAGGCATCGCTTCAGGTCAATCTCGACGCGGGCGGCCCCGGAACCAAGAGCGGGACATTATGGGCCCGCAGTTTCGTGGTGCTCGGAGATTCGGTTGTGAACGACGTTCTCACCGATCCGAACTCCGCGGCGATATTGGGACCGACCAAGCGCAAGCAGCGGGTCACGCGGCAGCGCATCGTCTTTAATCAAATGCGTGCGCCTTTTTCCGTCGGTGGCGGCAAGTTCCGTCTCGGCGACGCCTATATCAACGGACCTCTGCTCGGCGCCACCATGCGCGGGACGGTCGATTTCAAGGCTAAAATGGTCGAGCTCGGGGGCACCTATGTGCCTCTTTATGGCTTGAACTCGGCGCTCGGGCAGATCCCCATTCTCGGCCGCGTATTGGTCGGCCGCCAGGGCGAAGGCGTGGTGGGAATCACATTCGCGGTCAAAGGACCGCTCGACGACCCGACGGTTCTGGTCAATCCCATGTCAGTCATGACGCCGGGCATCTTCCGGCAGATCTTCGAATTCCCGGGAACGGCGCAGAACCCTCAAGCCAATCCGGCAGCATCTTCTTTCAATGTGCCGGGGGGCCGGAATTTCGGGCAGCAACCGACACAATAGGTTTAGACCGGTCTGATCAGAGCGTGCCGTTTCTTGCCGAGCGAGAGCTTGATGACGCCCTCCGGGGTGAGGTCGGCGAGCGTCAACTTCCGCCGTTCGTCAGTGACCGCCACGTCGTTGACCTTGATGCCGCCGCTTTTAATCTGGCGCCTTGCCTCACCGGTCGAGGCCACGAACCCGACATGGGCGTTGGCGGTGAGCACGCCCCAACCCCTTTCCAGCTCCGCTCTGGGAATGTCGAAGGTCGGCAGGCTGACGGCAATCTCGCCCTGCTCGAAGGTTGCCCGCGCCGTTTCCGCCGCGCGATCCGCGGCGTCGCGGCCATGCACGAGGGCAGTCGCCTCGGTGGCGAGGATCTTCTTGGCCTCGTTAAGCTCCGCGCCTTCAAGGCGTGCGAGCTTCGCAATCTCGTCAAGCGGGAGTTCGGTAAACAGTTTGAGGAAGCGCTCGACGTCGTCATCCTCGGTGTTGCGCCAATACTGCCAATAGTCGTAAGCGGAGAACATATCCGCGTTGAGCCACACGGCGCCTTCGGCGGTCTTGCCCATCTTGGCGCCCGAAGACGTGGTCAGGAGCGGGGAGGTGAGTCCGAACAGCTCGACCCCGTCGGTCCGGCGGCCAAGCTCGATGCCGCTCACAATATTGCCCCACTGGTCAGATCCGCCGAGCTGCAAGCGGCAGCCGTGGCGCCGGTAGAGTTCGACGAAGTCGTAGGCTTGCAGCACCATGTAGTTGAATTCGATGAAGCTGAGCGGATGTTCGCGCTCCAATCTGAGCTTCACCGAGTCGAAGGTCAGCATACGGTTGACGCTGAAATGCCGGCCGTAGTCGCGCAGGAAATCGATGTAGTTCAGACCATCCAGCCAGTCGGCATTGTTGATCAGAAGCGCGTCGCTTTTCCCGTGACCGAAGGTCAGGAACTTGGTGAACACCTGTTCGATGCCGGCAATGTTTGCGGCGATCTCTACATCGCTTAACAGCTTACGCGCGTCGTCTTTGCCGGAAGGATCTCCGACCTTGGTCGTGCCGCCGCCGATCAAGACGATCGGCCGGTGGCCGGCCTGCTGAAGCTTCCGCAGCATCATGATGCTGATGAGATTGCCGACATGCAGCGACGGGCCGGTGCAATCGAAGCCGATATAGCCGGTCAGCCGCTCGCTTCTTGCCAGCCGGTCGAGTGTTGCCTCGTCAGTCGCCTGGTGGACATAGCCCCGCGCTGAGAGCTCCTGCAGAAAGTCTGATTTGACCTTACTCATGGGGAGCGGCTCGAAGTGATTCCAATGGCCAAGCCTGTACCAGCTTTGCCGCGACAATGCACGGAGGCAACGACCAACCAGCCTTCAGCCGGTTGTCTAAGCAGCAGAGTCTCTGCGTTTCTTCGCCTTGCCCAGACGCTTATCGAGGTAGGAATCGACCACCTCCATCAGCCCGTCCATGCGACCTTCAAAGAAATGATTGGCGTCGGGCACGGTCGAGTGGTCGATGACGATGCCTTTCTGCGTCTTGAGACGGTCGACGAGCGCTCGCACCGATTCCGTTGGCACGACTCGATCTTTCGCGCCATTGACCATCAGCCCCGAGGACGGGCAGGGGGCGAGGAAGGTGAAATCGTAGAGGTTGGCGGGAGGCGCCACGGAGATGAAGCCCTCGATCTCGGGACGCCGCATCAAGAGCTGCATGCCGATCCAGGCGCCGAACGAGACGCCGGCGATCCAGCAGGTCGAGGCGTCAACATTATAGGTTTGCAGCCAATCGAGCGCCGTTGCGGCATCGGCAAGTTCGCCGGGGCCGTTGTCGAACAGGCCCTCGCTCCGGCCGACACCGCGGAAATTGAAACGCAGAACCGAGAAGCCGCGCCGCTGGAAGGCATAATACAGGTGATAGACCACCTGATTGTTCATCGTTCCGCCGAATTGCGGGTGGGGATGGAGGATCAGCGCGACGGGGACGTTGGTCCCCTTTTCGTGGTGGTAGCGGGCCTCGATCCGTCCGGCGGGACCGCTGATATTCACTTCAGGCATGAACGACTGGCCTCGACACTGTGTGGGTCACGGTAATCAAAGGATTCCACGGAGAAATTTGGGAAGCGCGCGGCTGCCAAACTTGACTCCGAGCCTCGGGAAACCTATACCCTTTATAAGATTAGAATTGTTCCAAACAAGGCCGCGTCCGAGATAGCTGGGCGCTTGGAGCGGCTTGAGCCTTCGGGCCGGGCTTCATAGCACGCGCCACGGGGGCTGGTGCAAGCGTTAACCGCCGGACACGCGGCCGCGGGCTTAAAACAGCATGAACCAGCGCTCTTATCTCGACTATAACGCCACCGCGCCCCTTCGCGACGAAGTGCGCGAAGCGGTCGTCGCGGCTCTTTCGATCCCCGGCAATCCGTCCTCGGTTCATGCCGAGGGCAGGGCGGCGCGCCGGGCCATCGAGGCGGCCCGCACCAAGGTTGCGGCCCTGGTCGGCGCGCGCGCCGAAGATGTGATCTTCACCAGCGGCGGCACGGAAGCGAACGCGCTTGCCCTGGCAACGCGCCCCGGCGAAGCGTGGCGCTGTTACATCTCGGCGGTCGAGCACCCGTCAGTGCTGTTGAGCCGAGGGGTCTCGCAAGAGTCCCCGACCAGGTTTCCCGTCACGCGTGACGGCGTGGCAGACCTCGACAGTCTTGCCGGAGAGCTTGCCGCTCTCAAAGACGCCAGCCCGTTCGTTTCGCTGATGGCCGCCAACAACGAAACCGGAGCGGTGCAGCCGGTGGCACGGGCTTCGCAGATCGTCCATGACGCGGGCGGGGTTCTTCATACCGACGCCGTTCAAGCGGCGGGGCGGATCGAACTCGACATGGCGGCGCTCGGTGCCGATCTCCTGAGCCTGTCAGCTCACAAGATCGGCGGTCCGACCGGTGTCGGCGCTCTCGTGTTGAAGCCCGGCGTCTCGGTCGAGCCTCTGCTCAGAGGCGGCACTCAGGAGCGGCGGCGGCGCGCCGGAACCGAGAACGTGGCAGGCATTGTCGGGTTTGGCGTGGCGGCTGAGCTTGCTATGGCGGATCTTGCCAATGCGGACGCCACGGCAAAGTTGAGGAACGAACTTGAGCGGGAAGCGCTTGCGTTAGTGCCCGACGCCGTGGTGCTTTCGGGTGAAGCGGAGCGGCTTCCCAACACGACATGTTTCGCCGTGCCCGGGGTCAAGGCCGAGACCATTGTTATTGGGCTTGATCTTGCCGGCGTTGCCGTGAGCGCAGGCAGTGCCTGCTCCTCGGGTAAGGTTGAGGCCTCTCACGTGCTGAGCGCCATGGGAATTTCTGAGGATCTCGCCCGCGGCGCGATCCGGGTAAGCCTTGGTTTTGCGACCACGCGTGACGATATCAAGAACTTCCTGAAGGCCTTTGGCGAGCTGATCGGCCGCCTGAGGCCCAAAGTTGCGGCTTAGGACCCGCCGGAAAGGAATTGGAGTAAGACATGCCGGCTGTGCAAGAAACCGTCGCCCGCGTCAAAGAGATTGACGTCGACAAGTACAAATACGGCTTCTCTACCGACATCGAGTCGGTCAAGGCGCCTAAAGGGCTGAACGAGGACATCGTCCGCTTCATCTCGGCCAAGAAGGGCGAACCCCACTGGCTGCTCGAATGGCGGCTCGAAGCCTATCGGCGCTGGCTCACCCTGCAGGAGCCGACCTGGGCGAATGTCAAATATCCCAAGATCGATTTCCAGGAGCTCTATTACTACGCCGCGCCGAAGAGCATGGAGGCGCCGAAGAGTCTCGAAGAGGTCGACCCCGAACTGCTGAGGACCTATGAGCGCCTCGGAATTCCCCTGTCAGAACAAAAGGTTCTGGCTGGCGTGGAAGGGGCGGAGCTTCAGGGCCGGGTGGCGGTCGATGCCGTGTTCGACTCTGTCTCGGTGGTGACCACGTTCAAGGAAGAGCTGGCCAAGGCCGGCGTGATCTTCTCCTCGGTCTCCGATGCGGTGAAGACGCATCCCGAGCTCGTGCGTAAATATCTCGGCTCGGTCGTGCCGATCACCGACAACTTTTATGCCACGCTCAATGCGGCGGTGTTCTCCGACGGAAGCTTCGTCTATGTGCCGCCCGGCGTGCGCTGCCCGATGGAGCTGTCCACCTATTTCCGCATCAACGAGAAGCAGACCGGCCAGTTCGAGCGCACTCTGATCATCGCCGACAAGGGCTCTTACGTCAGCTATCTCGAAGGCTGCACCGCGCCGATGCGCGACGAGAACCAGCTTCATGCCGCCGTGGTCGAACTCGTCGCACTCGACGATGCGGAGATCAAATATTCCACGGTGCAGAACTGGTATCCCGGCGATAAGCAAGGCAAAGGCGGCGTCTACAATTTCGTCACCAAGCGCGGCGATTGCCGCGGGGACCGCTCCAAGATCTCATGGACGCAGGTCGAGACCGGTTCTGCCATTACTTGGAAATATCCGAGCTGCATCCTGCGCGGCGACGGCTCGCGCGGTGAGTTCTATTCCATCGCCATCTCCAATGGCTATCAGCAGGTCGATTCCGGTACCAAGATGATCCATCTCGGCCGCGACACGTCGAGCCGCATCATCTCCAAAGGCATCGCCGCCGGACATTCCAACAATACCTATCGTGGGCTGGTCTCGGCCCATCGCCGGGCTGCCAACGCGCGTAATTTCACCTGTTGCGATTCGCTGCTCATCGGCGACAAATGCGGCGCGCATACCGTGCCCTATATCGAGGCGAAGAACGCGAGCGCCACGTTCGAGCACGAAGCGACCACGTCGAAGATCTCGGACGATCAGCTGTTCTATTGCTTGCAGCGCGGCCTGTCGGAAGAGGAGGCGGTGGCGCTGATCGTCAATGGGTTCGTGCGCGACGTCCTCCAGCACCTGCCGATGGAGTTCATGGCCGAGACGCAAAAGCTGATCGGCATCAGCTTGGAGGGCTCGGTCGGCTAATGCGCTATGTGTGCGAGTGGAACGCGCCGGCCCAAACAGATTCAGTGTCAAGGACCTAGAAAAGAGACGTAATGCTTGAGATCAAAAATCTGCACGTCAATGTCGACGGCCGGGAGATCCTGAATGGCCTCGACCTCACTCTGCCTCAGGGCGAGGTGCACGCCATCATGGGACCGAACGGTTCGGGCAAGTCGACGCTCGCCTATGTGCTTGCCGGCAAGGAGGACTACGAGGTCACGGCAGGGTCCGTCACCTGGAACGGCGAAGACCTGCTTGCCATGGTGCCGAGCGACCGCGCCGTCGCCGGCGTGTTTCTCGCCTTCCAATACCCGATGGAGATTCCCGGCGTCGCCACCATGACCTTCCTGCGCACCGCGGTGAATGCCGTGCGCAAGGCGCGCGGCGAGGCCGAGCTGTCGACGCCGGACTTCCTGCGCTTCGTGCGCGAGAAGGCGGCCGCGCTCAAGATCGAGCCTGACATGCTGAAGCGCCCGCTCAATGTCGGGTTTTCCGGTGGCGAGAAAAAGCGTAATGAAATCCTACAGATGGCGTTGCTGGAGCCGTCGCTTTGCGTGCTCGACGAGACCGACTCCGGCCTCGACATCGATGCCGTTCGCATCGTCGCTGCCGGTGTGAACGCGCTCCGCTCGCCCGAACGGGCCATGCTCGTCATCACCCATTATCAGCGGCTCTTAAACTACATCGTGCCGGACCGCGTGCATGTGCTGTCAGAGGGCAGGGTGGCGCGCTCGGGCGGTCCTGAGCTTGCGCTCGAGCTTGAGGAAACGGGTTACGCGGAGTTCGGCGGCGAGGCCGCTTAGCGGCGAGGCTGCTTAGCAGCGAGGCCGCTTAGAAAGGAACGCATGGACCTCCCAGTCCAACAATTCAGGACCAAGGCCGAGCAAGCCTATCTCGATCTGTTCGAGGCGGCAGAAAACGCGTTGCCCGGCGCGCGCGATTCCTTTGTCGCTGGCTTGAGAGCAAACGCGATTGAGACTTACGGCCGTCTGGGGCTCCCCCATCGCCGCATCGAAGCGTGGAAATACACCGATCTCCGCACGCGGCTCACCGACGTCAATCCGCTTGGGAAAGGGGAAGGTGTTGCCGTCTCAGAGGCCGCGCTGAGCGGAGCACTCGGGGCTGAACTTGCGAACCTCCCGGCCTATCGTCTTGTCATCGTCGAAGGCGATCTCAGAGCCGACCTTTCGGACCTTGCCGGGCTGAAAGCGGCCGGCGTCGAAGCGGTGTCCTTGGCGCGGGCTCTGGAGAAGCCGCCGGCCTGGTTGAAAAAGGCGCTCGCGCAAATCAATCCTCGTGACGACGATGCCATGATTGCGCTGAACACCGCGCTGATGACGGGAGGCGTCGGCTTGCAGATCGGGAACGGTGTCATCCTCGACAAGCCGATCCACCTTATCCAGCTCGACGGCAAGGGCGATCCCGCCTCGATCTTCACTCGCAACGTGGTGGTGGCCGAGCCCGGAAGCGCGGCAACCGTGCTCGAAAGTTTTGGTGGCCTTGGCCTGCATGCCCCACAACGCAATGCGGTCACCGAGCTTAGGATCGGCGCCGAGGCTGCGATCAAACATTTCAAGGTCCAGAGAGAACGTGATGACGCGTTTCATCTGTCGACCTGGCTCGTGGAACTTGGGCCCGACGCCCGCTATGACGCGTTCCAATTCTCCACCGGTGCGGCCCTTGCCCGCAATCAAGTCTATCTGCACTTCGCAGGCGAGGGGGCCGCGGCCGACATTTCCGGCGCCTTTCTTTTGCGCGCGCGGCAGCATTGCGACACCACGCTGCTGATCGAGCATCGCGTGCCGCATTGCACCAGCCGCGAGCTGTTCAAGGCCGTGCTCGACGGCGAGTCGCGCGGCGTGTTCCAAGGCAAGATCATCGTCTCGCCCGGCGCGCAGAAGACTGACGGCAAGCAGATGGCAGGCGCGCTGCTTCTCTCGGAGACGGCGGAGTTCGATTCAAAGCCGGAGCTTGAGATTTTCGCCGATGACGTGATCTGCGGGCACGGCGCAACCTCCGGCCAGATTGATGAAGATTTGCTGTTCTATCTCGAGGCGCGCGGTATCCCCGAAGAAGAGGCGCGTGCTCTTCTCATTCAGGCCTTTGTCGGCGAGGCGCTTGAGCGCGTGGAGGACGAGCGTTTGCGCGATGCCCTCGGCAGCGCTTCCGCCGCGTGGCTTGGCATCAGCCCTTCCGATTGATGGAGGGAATGATGACCGTGCTCACCCCGCCAAAAAAAGATGCGTTACAGCGTCCCTTCGACGTGGAGGCGATCCGCAACGACTTCCCGATTCTTTCCCGCGAGGTGAACGGCAAGACGCTGGTCTATCTCGATAACGGCGCTTCGGCACAGAAACCGCGGGCCGTGCTCGACACGATCCAGCGCGCTTACGCGCACGATTATGCCAACGTGCATCGCGGGCTTCATTATCTGAGCAATCTCTCAACCGCGCGCTTCGAAGAGGCACGCGAAACCGTGCGGCGCTTCCTTAATGCAAGCTCCGATCAGGAGATCATCTTCACCAGCAATGCGACCGAGGCCATCAACCTGGTCGCGTCCTCTTACGGTGCGCCAAACATCGGCGAGGGCGACGAGATCCTCCTCACCATCATGGAACACCATTCCAATGTGGTGCCCTGGTATTTCCTGCGCGAGCGCCAAGGCGCGGTCCTGAAATGGGCGCCGGTCTCCGACGATGGCGATTTCCTGCTTGATGAGTTTGAACGGCTCATCACCCCGCGCACCAAGATGATCGCGATCACCCATATGTCGAATGTGCTCGGTACCATCGTGCCGCTCAAGGAGGTGATAAGAATCGCGCATGAGCGCGGCATTCCCGTCCTTGCCGATGGCGCGCAAGGGGCGGTGCATTGTCCGGTCGATGTGCAGGACCTCGACATCGATTTCTATGCGCTCACCGGACACAAGCTCTACGGCCCGACCGGGATCGGCGTGCTCTATGGAAAGAAAGAGCACCTGGAGCGGATGAGGCCTTATCAGGGCGGCGGCGAGATGATCGGCACCGTAACCACCGACAAGATCACCTATGCCGAGCCGCCGCACCGGTTCGAGGCAGGCACGCCTCCGATCGTGCAGGCGATCGGGCTCGGCGCCGCCATCGACTATGTGGACAGCGTGGGACGCGAGCGCATCGCGGCGCATGAGAATGCGCTGCTCGACTACGCCATGGCGCGTCTCGGCGAGCTCTCCTGGCTTCGCATTTTCGGCCGTCCCAAGCACAAGGGGGGCATCATCTCCTTCAATCTCGAAGGGGCCCATCCCCACGACGTCAGCACCATCCTCGACCGCTATGGCGTGGCGCTCAGGGCCGGGACCCATTGCGCCGAGCCGCTTCTTGCCCGCTACGGGGTGACCTCGACATGCCGCGCCTCCTTCGCCATGTATAATACGAAGGAAGAGGTCGATATCCTGGTCGAGGCGCTGCACAAGGCGCGTAATATGTTCGCTTAAGGTTGTGGCCGAGATGATTGAAAAGACTCAAAAAGACGGTACCGCACGCGATCCTGAGTCCGAGACGGCTTCCCAAGGCCCGGCGGAGATCAAGGGGTGCGTCGGCGCGACCGGCGGCGAGGAGGGGCAGGCGCCCGCGCTTCCTGCCGATGAAGCCGAACGTCTCAAGAGCGATCTGATCGCCGCACTCAAGACCGTCTACGACCCTGAGATCCCGGTCGATATCTATGAGCTCGGTCTGATCTATCGCCTCGATGTCGACGGCGACCGCAATGTCGAAATCGATATGACGCTGACGGCGCCGGGCTGCCCGGTCGCCGGCGACATGCCGGGCTGGGTCGAGAATGCCGCAAGCTCCGTTCCAGGCGTGGGCCAGGTCACGGTCAAGCTCGTATTCGATCCGCCTTGGGACATGGCCCGCATGAGCGACGAGGCGCGGCTAGCGCTCAACATGTTCTGAGCCGAGCCTTGAACACCCGCATGATTTATCCCAATTTCAAGCTATGAGCCTCAACCCCCGTCCCCAAGTGATGAGCCTGACCGAGGCTGCGGCCACGCGCATCCGCGCGCTCCAAGCCGCGTCGGGCAAGTCGGCCGAAAGCGTGCGCATCGGCGTGAAGAATGGCGGCTGCGCCGGCATGGAATATACGATGGAGTACGCCGAGGCGCGCGGGGCCCACGACGAGGTGGTGGAGGACAAGGGCGTGACGCTGCTGATCGACCCGAGCGCGGTCATGTTTCTGCTCGGCACCGAGATGGATTATCGCACCGACCGGCTACGCTCCGGCTTCGTGTTCAATAACCCGAACCAGACGAGCGCCTGCGGGTGCGGCGAGTCGGTCATGCTCAAACCGGCCGGCGAGTCTGCAGATAGTGGCGAGTGACGCCGACATTTTTCTAGGCTTTGATCCGGGAGGTGCGCGCAAATTTGGTGCTGCACTTGTGCAAGGTAACAAGGCTCGTCTTGCAACACTAAGCGGAATCGGCGAGGCGCTTCGTTGGGCGCGCGCAAAGTGCGACGCTGCGATACCCGCCGCAGCTGGCATCGACACTCTCCTGCATTGGAGTACCGGTCCTACGAGTTGGCGTCGGGCTGACAATTGGCTCCGAATGAAATATCCCGATGCCCGATCAAGTGTCATATCTGCCAACGCCCTTTATGGCGCTATGGCCATTGGAGGCGTGGGATTGGCACTCGAACTTCGTCAGACTTGGTCTACTATCCGTCTGAACGAAACTCACCCGAAAGTGCTCTATCGAGAGCTGAGAGGTACGAGATACACTCCAATGGATTGGCGTGCCGCAGCTGACTGGTTTGTCCAGTATTCCAAGTTGGATCTCGTCGATGCAATCGACGACGACCATCAACTCGATGCTCTTTTGTCCGCATGGGCCACGCGTGAAGGGTACGCCCGTGGTTGGCAAGATTTGGCTGGGCCCGAAGCCGATCATATTTATCCGGCTGGCGCAGTCTCTTATCTCTGGCCATCGCCAGCATAGGGCCGGGACGCGCGCCAAAGTTTAGCAGAATCATTGGATGGCGGTGGACAGTACAACTTCGCCGCTTAAGTCACCCGAACGGGTCGCAGCATGAAGGCTGGGACGTGATCGCCCATACCCTGCTGCCCGGACCGGGAGGGCTGCGACGCGGGCTGAGATTTCTGAGGTTGAGAGGCGGAGGCGGTGCGGTTAGGGGCTGATTTCCGTTCGCCAGGCTGAGGATGCTTAGGCCGGTCATTGCGGCGGCGCTGATCCCGCTTGTTGCCGGAGGAGGCGTTCTGCTGGGCGCTCCGCTGCGCATTGGAGGGCTGGGCCTTGGAGACCGTTTGCTCGCCGGAGCGGTGGCCATTTCGTCTTGTGCGGCCGCCGCGGCGGCGCCCATTTCCATTCGGCCGCGACTCCAACGCCTCTTTGACCTCTGCTTCGCTCGGAGCCCCGTCGATCCATGGAATCTCGTGGCGGAGCAGTCCCTCGATCGCCTTGAGCGCCTTGTAGTCTTTCGGCGTCACCAACATCGCGGTGAAGCCGTCGCGCCCCGCCCGGCCGGTCCGGCCGATGCGATGGACGTAGTCCTCGGGTTGAATCGGCACGTCGTAATTGAAAATATGACTCACTTCGGGGATATCGAGACCGCGTGCGGCGACATCGCTGGCGGCTAGGAAAGCAATTTCACCGCTGCGGAAAGCGTCCAGCGTCGCCATACGCTCTCGCTGTTCCATGTCCCCGTGCAGTGCGCCGACATTGAAACCATGGCGCCGGAGCGAGCGGTGGAGAATGCCAACATCTTTTTTGCGGTTGCAGAAGATGATGGCGTTCTTGACGCCGGTTTCCCGCATCAGATTTCTGAGCGCATCGCGCTTTCCGGCTGGATCGTCGGGAGCCTTCTTCAGCCTTTGTACGATGGTTGCCGCCGCTGTCGCCTGGGGTGCCGCTTCGATGCGTTCGGGGGTATGCAAAAATTTGTCGGCCAGGCGCTGAATTTCCGGTGGCATGGTGGCGGAAAAGAACAAGGTCTGCCTGGTGAAGGGCAGGAGCTTGCAGATGCGTTCGACATCCGGAATGAAACCCATGTCGAGCATGCGGTCCGCCTCGTCGACCACCAGAATCTCGATGCCGTTCAACAGCAGCTTGCCGCGGACGAAATGATCGAGCAGCCGGCCAGGCGTCGCAATCACCACGTCGGCCCCGCGATCGAGCTTGCGGTCCTGATCCTCGTAGGACACGCCGCCGATCAGGAGCGCCACGGTCAGCTTGTGGTTCTTGCCGAGGATCTCGAAATGCTCGGCGACCTGTGCGGCAAGCTCGCGCGTCGGTTCAAGGATCAGCGAGCGCGGCATGCGGGCGCGGGCGCGGCCGCGTTCGAGCCGGGTCAGCATCGGCAGCACGAAGGAAGCGGTCTTACCGGTTCCGGTCTGTGCGATGCCAAGCAGATCGCGGCCTGCCACTGCGACGGGCACGGCTTTAGCTTGAATAGGGGTGGGAGTTTCGAAGCCTGCCGCTTCAACGGCAGACAAGACTTTTGGGCTCAGACCAAGATTTGAAAAGCTCATGCGTTAGTAAATCTTCACGCAGCTGACGCCACGCGCAGCTCTTTCCTTAGGTACACATATTTGCTGCAACGATTCGCAGCCCCCGTGCAAGACACGATAGAAGCGATACAGCGGTTATGCCCTGCTATAACTTGTCTCTCAAATAAGGCGCCGAGGCCCGCTGCGCAAGAGGCCAATTTTGATATTGCCGACACAATGCGGCGCTTACGCTCTTGCCACGAACAGGCCATAGGCGGCAAACGCAAGCCGTGTAAAGGGGCGGCGGAGCCATGACTACAACCGACTATGCCGAAGTTGCGGTCAAACCGCCAATTTTGTTTCTTGGCGCGCTCGCGCTTGGGTGTTTGCTGAGCAGCCTCATTCCGATCGGCCCGGGGCTTGGGGCGGCGAATGGGCTTGCGGTCACGGTCGGGCTGACCTTCATCGTCCTCGGGTTTGTGCTTGCCGGCCTATCGTTCCGCAATTTTCGCCTTGCCGGCACCAGCGTCCACCCCGGCGAGCCGGCCACGGCTCTCGTGGTCTCGGGGCCTTATCACGTCACGCGCAACCCGATCTATATCGGCCTCGTGCTGACCTATTTCGGCGTTTCGATCCTGCTGACCAGCATGTGGGTTTTGCTCCTGCTGATCCCGGTGGTGATCATCTTGCAGCGCGGCGTCGTCTTGAAAGAGGAAGAGTATCTCGAACGGCAGTTCGGAGAGGCCTATACCAAATACAAGGCCCGCGTGCCGCGCTGGCTCTAGCTCAGATATCCAGCTCGTCAGGCTTGGCGAAAGCGGCACGCTCCTGGATGAAGCGGAACCGCGCCTCGGGCTTGGTGCCCATCAGCTGATCGACAAGCTTGCCTGTGCTTTTGTCGCCCTGGGCGATCTCCACCTTAAGCAGCATGCGCGTTTTTTTGTCCATGGTGGTTTCTTTTAGCTGCCTCGGCATCATCTCACCGAGGCCCTTGAACCGCGATACATCGATCTTGCCCTTGCCGTTGAATTCCTTGCGCATCAATTGTTCCCGATGCGCTTCATCGCGGGCGTAAAGTGTCTTGGGACCCTGGCTTAAGCGGTAGAGCGGCGGCACGGCTAGATAGAGATGGCCCCCCTCAATCAGCTCGCGCATCTCGCGGAAGAAGAAGGTGATGAGAAGGGACGCGATATGGGCGCCGTCGACATCGGCATCGGTCATCACCACGACCTTCTCGTAGCGCAAATCCTGTTCGCGATAGCGCGAACCGGTGCCGCAGCCGAGCGCCTGGATCAGGTCGCTCAACAGCTGGTTGTCGGCAAGTTTGGTTGAGCTCGCACTCACCACGTTGAGGATCTTGCCCCTGAGCGGCAGCACGGCTTGAGTTGCCCGGTCGCGCGCCTGCTTGGCCGAGCCTCCGGCGGAGTCGCCCTCGACGATGAAGATCTCCGTTCCGCTCGCGCCGCTGACGGCACAATCGGCAAGCTTGCCGGGGAGGCGCAAGCGCCGTGTTGCCGTCTGCCGGCCGATCTCCTTTTCCTTCTTACGGCGCAGGCGGTCTTCCGAACGGTCGACCACCCAATCGAGCAGACGATTGGCCTGCGACGGATTGCCGGTCAGCCAATGATCGAAGGCATCGCGTAAGCCGCTTTCGACGATCCGCGTGGCCTCGGAACTCGACAGCCGGTCCTTGGTCTGCCCTTGGAACTCCGGCTCGCGAATGAACACCGACAGCATGCCGGCCGCGGTGCCAAGCACGTCGTCGGCCGTCACCTGGCTGACGCGCTTATGCCCGGTGAGTTCGCCGTAGGCGCGCAGGCCCTTGGTGAGTGCGCCGCGCAGTCCCGTTTCGTGCGTGCCCCCGTCCTGCGTCGGCACCGTGTTGCAATAGGAATTGAGAAAGCCGTCGTCGCTGGCGATCCAGGCCATGGCCCATTCGACCGAGCCCGAGCCCTTCTTTTCGGTCCGCCCGGTGAACACGTCCTTGGTCACGGTCTCCTGGCCTTCGATGCGGCTTGCCAAGAAATCCTTGAGACCGCCGGGGAAGTGAAAGACCGCGCTTTCCGGAGTCTCGCTATCGCCGGCAAGAAGCGCCTTGGCGCACGACCATCTGATTTCGACGCCGCGGAACAGATAGGCCTTCGAGCGTGCCATGCGGAACAGGCGGGCCGGATTGAACGCGGCGTCTTTGCCGAAAATTTTCGGGTCCGGCCTGAAGCTGACCCGCGTGCCGCGCCGGTTCTTGACCGCGCCGAGGTTCTTCACCGGGCCGTCCGGGTTGCCCCGCTTATAGCTCTGGCGGTAGAGCTTCTGCCCGCGCGCGACCTCGACTTCCATCGTCTCCGATAACGCATTCGTAACGGAGACACCGACACCGTGCAGCCCGCCGCTCGTCTCGTAGACCTTGGAATTGAACTTCCCGCCGGCATGCAGCGTGGTCATGATGACTTCGAGCGCCGATTTCTTTTTGAATTTGGGATGCGGATCGACGGGCATGCCACGGCCGTTATCGGTGACGGTGAGAAGGCCATTCGCCTCGAAGGCAACGCTAATATGATCGGCATGGCCCGACACCGCCTCGTCCATGGCGTTGTCGAGCACCTCGGCGAAGAGATGGTGCATCGCCTTCTCGTCGGTGCCGCCGATATACATGCCGGGACGCCGCCGCACCGGTTCGAGCCCTTCGAGTACCTCGATATCGGCGGCAGTATAGCCCTTCTCTGCGCGGGACGTGGTCTTGCTGGGCGCAGGCTTCTTGGCCCGACTCGCGGGCTTCTTCCTCGCTCCGCCCGCCGGCTTCTTGCTCCGGCCGCGGCTTGCGAACAGGTCGCGCTGCCCGCCCGCTTTGCGCTTGGGTCGTTTGGCCACCGATGGCTCCGCGAATCATCTCAACACATAGGGAACGCGTTTAGCTCGCATGCGCGTGCGGCTTTTTCAAGAGTGCGAAGACCGGTCAGGATCGTCAGGCGATCTTGCCGCCGCCGATCTTGGTAATGACGAGCACGGAGGGCCTCGGCGGCATATTGGGATCGAAATCCGGCCAGCGGGTCGCCGGGTCGGCGAAAGTCGAGGCCCGTTCGAATCCCTGGTAGCGGTCGGTCGCGTCGGTGCCCGGGTGCTGGACGGCGACGAACAGCGTCTCTTGGTCGGGCGTAAAGCGGGGACCGCACATTT
>Ga0307425_1000443_pt1 | contig 26325 bp, 23 predicted proteins | sample SalMarWE160330MG_FD_202152 | JGI IMG/M metagenome (GOLD analysis project Ga0307425, IMG submission 202152) | Salt marsh sediment microbial communities from the Plum Island Ecosystem LTER, Massachusetts, United States - WE1603-30 | ecosystem: Environmental > Aquatic > Marine > Intertidal zone >...
TATGATGCTCAAGAAAATCATCTCAGGCGGACAAACAAAAGCTGACCAGGCGGCCCTTGATGCTGCGATCAAACTGGGAATTGCCCATGGCGGATGGATACCCAAAGGCCGGACCACTGAAACCGGCACATTGCATGAAAATTACAATCTTCGAGAAATGCTGACCGATGATTATGCGGAGTGTATCGTACAGAACGTAAAAGATTCAAAAGGAACACTCATCATATACTACGGCAAACTCACCGGAGATCTTTATCGCGCTGAAAGAGAAACGTTGAAGCACAAACATCAGCTTCTTGGTGTCGATCTTAATCAAACAATTTCGTTTCATGCCGCATCTTTGATCAATGACTGGATTCAGTTAAGACACATTGATGTTCTTTATGTGGTTGGCCCAAGCACAACTACAAATCCCCACGCAGAAAAACACACAAAAATTATGCTTGAGAGGGCATTAATATTGGATTTAATGAATGTCCCTTCCCATCGGACCATTATCGATTATTCCAAAAAAGACCATCTTGAGAAACGTCCTGTGCTTCCAAAAACCATTCATAAAGCTGTTGAGAGACTAATAACGGAAATGGCACTCAAGGATAAAGTTGTCATCGCCAATATGACACATGATGAACTCGTTGATCTCAATTCAAATCTGGGTGCATATATCCGAAATGCATTCCGTCTTTGGTCCGGCAACCATGAACTCATGGAATCCTGCCGATTTGTGTCCAAAAATAAACAATTGAATGTGGACGAGGCATCCTTTGCCATTATTGATGCAATGTGGGAAAAATTACGGAAGACACATAAGTTGAAAGTCATTAAATGAAATAAAAAAATCAAATTTTACTCAAAAAAGAATACGAAGCGTTAGAAACAGTTCCCATCCGATGATAAGCATAAACGCGCCAATGGCATAGGAAAATAGAGTTCGGGCATAAATTTTTATTTTTTTTAAAAAAAAATTATTGAAAATTAAAAGAACAATGACAGAATAACATGTCAAAAAATATTTAACACTCATGAATGTAACGGGACCAAATTTGAGAAAATATGCCATTATCGGATTGATTTCTCTGGCTCCGTATTCGATCAGGAACAATGTTAATAACGCATCGATGATGCTGAGAAAAAGAATAAGTACGATGGCCAAAAATATTCCTGAACTATATTGATCGAAATAGGTAAATTTGTACTTATCATCCTTCCTGCGCACCTTTTTTCTCTTGCGGTAAATAAACAAGGATTTGATGTCCGGCACATCATGGCTGCGCCGATCTTTTCCGGACCTTCTATCAAATTGAAACATATCTTGCGGGTGTTTTGCCATAAATGGAATAAGGTATCTCAATGAACACATTTTTTATTTCGTCATCAAAGTCATCAAAAAACGTGCCAAATTGATCAATTAGATAATGCCAAAGCATTACAGTAAGTTATGAAAATTTAAACACATCCGAACTCATGGGAATGTAACATAAATTACATAAAACATTGTGTAATTTATGTTACAATTTGTTCGAACGATTCTATCTAATAATATTTAAATAATTGAAATATAAGGGAAAAGACAAATATGTATCATTGGGCATAACTTTTGCACAAATAATCAGCCATCACATCCAAAAGATAAAGCCAAATTCCGAGCGATCGGGAGACGGAAAGCCACGGATCTAAATTTAGATGGCCGGGTTGCCTCGAGGAAAAGGGTAATCCGGTTTTTTTGTTTAACATTTAATAGATTCGGGATGTTAATGTGAATATCAGTTCAACAAAAGCTTTGGTACCTGCTAAAAGTTTTATTCCAGTGCCCAAACCCACTTGCTTGGATGCGGTTTTCTACGACCTGTATTCCAGAAAATATCGAGATCAAGTTGTATTTACAATATGTTTACCAGATGAATCAGACGGTAAATATGGACCTGACGGAAGAATATTGACAAACACTAAATTCTCCGAATTTATAGATACTTATGCATGATCTCAGCGGGTATGAATTAAGAGGAATAATGGGCTCCCCCGAATACTGCCAAAGACCCCCTGAGCGATATCCGGTGTATCGTCACATATCGTTAAATTCTATCTCAAGTTTTGCTCTCTTTAACCCTGCCTTTTGTTATGGTCCCAAGCTTTTTGAAATTCCAAAATTATTGTGATATCGTTAAAAATGATGTAGTATCACCTGTCAAGCCACCATTGTGTTTGCAGTAAGATGTCTTCAAACTATCAATACCGAATATTTGCAATGGCGCATTATTGAAAGGCGGGCTTATTGAAATGCCCGCCCCACCTAACATGGTGAAAATCGATAAGAACAACTTTGTAATGGGAAGGAGAAGAAACTTGACGTTTGTAGAAAAAAGAAAACATCCTAGAATCGATATAAATAACCTCGTATCTTATCGTTGTGTGGATGGCAACGACAACCCGACAAAGGAGGGGAGAGGCAAGTCTGTAAATATCAGCCAGGGGGGAATCCTCATAGAAACCCATGACCCGCTTGAATGGCAAGATATTCTACGGTTGTACATCGATATTGAAGATGAATCGATGGGTATTAAAGGTAAGGCCATTTATTGCAATGCAGCGAATTTTGGAAGATTTCGAACCGGCATCCAGTTCATTGAACCCAATGAGAAAATCGTATCATTTATGGAAGGGCTTTTAGAAACGTATAGCAAATTATTAGGCATAGATTAGGCCATGTATTCGTAAATACTGTTACGTATTTATAACTTCAAACTTTTAAACTTCAGCTTATACGGGATAGTGTCCAGATAGAAATACGTTATCGTATTTATGAATTAGAGCACTTAGCCTGGGCTCGGCAAATCCGGCAATGGCTCAACGCAAGTTTTTCTATTTTTCCCCGAATATCAGAGGCAATGCCTCATTATGGATTTGCTGCCAGCGTTTTTTTCCGCCAAAACTTTCGATATAAAGCTTCATTTTGGGTTCTGTGCCTGACGGCCGGATGGCAAACCAGGAACCATCTTCGATCACCACCTTGACCCCGCCGATCGGGGCATTGTTTCCCGGAGCAATGGTCAATACTGCTGTAATGGGCAATCCTGCCAACATGGGTGTTTTGATAGCATCGGGTGTCAGGCTTTTTAAAACTTTTTTCTGTTCATCGGAAATCGGTGTGTCCACTCTTTTGTAATACGGTTCTCCATATTCGGGAATCAAAGTGTCGGCATAGATTTCATCGGGTGTTTTTCCTGTTTTTGCCAATATCTCCGCAGCCAGAAGCGACATACAAAATCCGTCTTTGTCCGTGGTCCACACGAAGCCGTCTTTTCGCAAAAAGGATGCCCCAGCACTTTCTTCACCGCCAAAGGCAACGGTTCCACCCAGCATGCCGTCAACAAACCATTTAAATCCCACCGGGACTTCGTAAAGTGTTTTTTTTAATCCAGCCACAACCTTGTCGATCATGCTGCTGCTGACCAATGTCTTGCCGACAGCCAGATTTTCCCCCCATTTTGGCCTGTTCTGCAACAGGTACCAGATGGCGACGGACAGGTAATGATTCGGGTTCATGAGGCCGCTGGGACAAACGATGCCGTGTCTGTCAAAATCGGAATCATTTCCCCAGGCAATATCGAATTTGTCTGCCATACCAATCAGATTTGCCATGGCATAAGAAGAAGAGCAGTCCATCCTGATTTCCCCATCCGAGTCAACGGTCATAAATCCGAATGTCGGATCGACATCTGGGTTAACCACCGTAACATTCAGGTTGTATTTTTCAGCAATGGGTTCCCAGAAATGTACACCGGACCCCCCCATCGGGTCCACACCGATCCGGATGCCCTGCTTTTGAATGATCTCCATATCGATTACCTGGGAAAGGGCATCAACAAAGGGTGTAATGAAATCCTGGGTGTGGGTTGTATGGGCCTGACGCGCTTTTTCATAGGGCATTCTCCGAATATCCGATTCATGGGAATTCATGAGCTGGTTTGCCCGGTCCTGGACCCAGCCGGTGACATCCACATCGGCAGGACCGCCCTGGGGAGGGTTGTATTTGAATCCGCCGTCCTGGGGTGGATTGTGAGAGGGCGTGATGACCACACCGTCTGCTAATCCTTTTGTTTTTCCTTTGTTGTATTCCAGTATTAGAAAGGAAATGACCGGCGTTGGGGTGTATTCGTCTTTGGAATGGATCACCACGTTAACGTCGTTGGCAGAAAAAACTTCCAGCGATGTTCTGAATGCAGCCTCGGAAAGCGCATGAGTGTCAAAACCCAGGTACAGGGGGCCGGTGATTCCCTTTAATGTCCGATATTCGCAAATGGCCTGTGCGGTTGAAGCAATATGCATCTCGTTAAACGTGCCGTTAAAGGCACAACCCCTGTGTCCGGAGGTGCCAAAAGATACCGGACCGGATGGTTTGAGGGTATAGTAAGACGCAACCAACCTGGAGATGTTGACCAGCATAGACTTTGGCGCCGGCTTTCCAGCCAGTGGATGTGGTTTCATTGTTTTTTTCCTTTCATCTCCCTTTAATCATTAAAAATGCGGCGGCAAGTAAACCCATCAATACCGGGTAAGCTGTCGGTATTTGATTCTGTGAGGGCGGTCGGCCTCGACGCCCAGTCGCTTTTTGCGGTCCGCTTCATATTCCGAATAATTTCCCTCGAACCATATTGTCCGGCTGTCTCCTTCAAAGGCCAGAATATGTGTGGCGATACGGTCTAAAAACCAGCGGTCGTGGCTGATCACCACTGCGCACCCGGCGAAATTTTCCAGGGCCTCTTCCAGAGCCCGGAGGGTGTTCACGTCAAGATCGTTGGTAGGCTCGTCAAGGAGAATGACATTGGCACCCTGCTTGAGCATGCAGGCCAGGTGCACGCGGTTGCGTTCACCGCCCGAGAGCATGCCGACCTTTTTTTGCTGTTCCACACCGGTAAAATTGAATCGGGCCACGTAGGCCCTGGATTTGACAGACATGTTACCGAGTTCGATCACATCTTCTTTGTTTGAAATCACTTCCCAAATGGTTTTTTGGGGATCAAGACTTTCCCGGTTCTGATCTACATATGCCATTTGAACGGTTTTTCCGATACGGATATCGCCCGTATCCGGTGTTTCCTGGCCTGTTATCATTTTGAACAGCGTGGTCTTTCCGGCACCGTTGGGCCCCACCACGCCGACAATGCCGCCCGGCGGCAAAAAAAATGACATATTTTCGACAAGGAAGTGGTCGCCATAACCCTTGGATACATTTTCAGCTTCAACCACCAGATTGCCCAAACGCGGCCCCGGCGGTATGTAGATTTCAAGGTCTCCGGCTTGCGAAGCGCTTTCACGGGTCAGCAGTTTTTCATATGCACTGATTCGAGCTTTGGATTTGACCTGCCGGGCCTTAGGGGTCATCCTGATCCATTCCAGCTCTCTCTGAAGGGTTTTTTGGCGATGGCTTTCGGCCTTTTCCTCTTGTCTGAGACGCTCCTGTTTTTGTTCGAGCCAGGAGGAGTAATTGCCTTTCCAGGGAATGCCATGTCCCCGGTCGAGTTCCAGAATCCAGCCGGCAACATTGTCGAGAAAATACCGGTCATGGGTTACTGCGATGACGGTTCCCGGGTACTGATGAAGATGATGCTCCAGCCAGGCCACGGTTTCGGCATCCAGATGATTGGTGGGTTCGTCCAGAAGCAGAATATCCGGCTTGCGGAGCAACAGCCGGCAAATGGCCACCCGGCGTTTTTCGCCGCCGGACAGCACGTTTACCAATGTATCCCCCGGAGGGCAGCGCAGCGCGTCCATGGCCATTTCCAGGCGGGCGTCCAGATCCCACGCATCCGCTGCATCCAGTTTTTCCTGAACCTCTCCCTGTCGCTCGATCAGGCGCGCCATCTCTTCATCGGACATGGGCTCTGAGAACTTTTCGTTGATGCGGTTGAATTCATTCATGAGTTCTACGGTTGTCTGTACCGCCTCCTCAACGGTTTCCTTGACGGTTTTGGTGTCGTCAAGGACAGGCTCCTGCTCCAAATATCCCACGGTGTGTCCCGGGGATAGAATTAACTCCCCGTTAAATTCCGTGTCCTTGCCCGCCATAATACGTAAAAGAGAGCTTTTCCCTGAGCCGTTGAGTCCCAAAACGCCGATTTTGGCGCCATAAAAATACGACAACGATATATCTTTAAGAACTGGTTTTTTATCGTAATACTTGCTTACCTGAATCATGGAACATATGATTTTATTTGGCTGGTCACCCATGATGTTTCCTTTTTATGAAAAAGCGACGGTTGACATCCTGTCTCAACTTCGGCTAGAATATTTTTTCGTCATTCGAACCCGAATATACCCATGCTGCGGTGACACACATGGCAAAGAAAGTGTTACTATATTTTTCATAAATATTTTTTTAATGCAAGCGTATTGAATGTGATGGAGTTTATGAGTGAATTTTTAAATTTATACAATAACCGATTTATATTAGTTGTTTTTTTATGTCTTGCTTTTATTTTAAATCTACCACAATTTTCAGCTGCATATACCCTGTCAGATCGCTTGATCTTCCAGCGTTCCATTGTAGATTACCGTTCACGGTTGAATCGGAACTATCAAAAGGTCAGGCGTAAACAGACAAAATATATTATTGTTCACACCTCGGAACTCGGTCTTAAGATGACGCTAAGGGTCGTTTCCAAGGGAAAGCGTTTGCGCAGTGGTCGGAAAACCTATGGCGGTCATACCCATTATGTGATTGCTCGAAACGGGCGCACGTATCGAATTGTTGACAAGAAATACGAAGCCGACCATGCCGGTCTCAGCATGTGGAACGGGGAAACGGATATCAGCAAAATCTCCATAGGCATTGAATTGGTGGGATATCATTACGCTCCCATCGCCCAAAGCCAGTATCGTTCCGTGGGTATGTTGATTGATATTTTAAAAAGGGTATATGGCTTGGATGACCGGGCGGTGTTGACCCACAGTCAGGTGGCTTATGGAAAACCAAACCGGTGGTTTAGAAAAAATCAACGGGGACGCAAACGTTGTGCAAGAAATTTTATTCGCGTAAAAGCCGGGTTGGGACCCACCTGGCCCTATGATCCTGATGTGCGATCCGGACGACTTTTGGCAGATCTTCAGCTTTCAAAAATATATTATGGCCGTCGGGAATATTATGCAAAAACAGATGACGCGAACATCATTACCAAGATGAACACCGCCTGGTCAATCGCCGGAGAAGATTACGACAGCCAGGCAACGGTATACAAATTTCCAGATGGTCATATATACACCGGTGATCAAATTTCAGGTAAAATCGGCTGGGACCGAATACCTGCAAAAACCGTCGTGATGCTGAATCAGGAGAACAGCATTTCTTTGATAAAAAGTGATGATCCCATAAAAACCATATCGGACCAGCTCACGGCATGGTCTATTGCCGGACAAGCTTATAATTTGAAAACCACGATCTATTTTATGCCTTCAGGACGAATTAAAGTCGGTTCAATGATATCCGACTGGGATGATCTGCCTGCCAAAACAAGACTCATTGTCGGTTACCGGGGTCCTTACAGGCTTCATAACGGTCGATCCGCCTATCAAATCGCCGGTATCAAGTACAAAGATCGGAAAACAATATACTACCTGCCACCCCAAAAATTGCTGGCCGGTGATAAAATCAACGACTTTAAAGGACTCCCAAAGGGTACCCTGATGTTTCTTCCCAATACCTAACCCGGACAAGCGGGTTGTAGCGAAGCGGACTTGTCTGCCTATGCCGTATGGCGGAGATTTATCCGCCTTTGGAGGATTCCGATTTATCGGAGAATAAAAAATATTTGCCATAAAAACAATAAAATATACAACTAAGTGCCCATTGATAAATCGAAATCAAAGTCTGCTGCCAACATTAATGCGCATTCATTAAAGTTGGCACCTAAAGGATGGATTGCCATGAAACCAGCTATGATCATCGTAGATATGCTTAAGGATACGTTCAACAAGCATCCAGATGCCTTTATAACAAAAGAAGCCCTAAAATTCGTCCCAACCATTAACCGTCTTTCTTCCATGTTTAGAGACAAGGGACTTCCTGTAATATTTTCTTGTGATTCATTTTTGCAAAGTGATTTTATTTTTCAAGGAAAAATGAAGCCACATTCTATCAGGGGGACAGATGGTGCAACTGTGATCGATGAATTAGAAATGGAAACAAGTGATATTGTTTCACCCAAACGCAGGTTCAGTGCATTTTTTAAAACAGATCTGGACCAAACTCTAAGAACCTTTGGCTGCGACACTGTTTTGGTGGTTGGGATAGCGACCCATATTTGTGTTTTAAGTACGGTATTAGAGGCAGTTGCATTGGATTTTAAAGCCATTCTTTTAAAAGATTGTTGTGCGGCACACAAACCTGAATATCACACCGGGACCATCCAAATATACAAAAACAGTCCTATATACCCTTTGATAAGAATAATGTCGTCAGCAGAGTTCATCCATGAATATTTTAACCCTTGAGCTCAAACGAATCGACAATAAAAACGTTTAAAAAAATGTGATCCTGACCAAAGTGACGCCAAGTGAACTATTTGATATATTGGATCTAAACAAAAATGGAGTGCTTTCAAGATTAGAGCTCCATGAAGCAGCCCAGCGTATGGGATGGTACTGGAGGGAAGCCCCTGTTCTTGCGGTTCTTGATCTTTTTACAGTTGCAAAACCAATGTCCAGGGATAACTTCATTGCTTGTATGAATCAAATTAAAAGGAGAGTTTCATGCTTAAAAAAATTATTTCAGGCGGACAAACCGAATCAGATCAAGCAGCTCTTGACATTGCAATAAAACTGGGAATTCCCCATGGTGGATGGATACCTAAAGGCCGGATCACCGAAACCGGCACATTACCTGAACGCTTCAAACTTCAGGAGACGCCATCCGAAAACTATTCCGAATGCATCAAACAAAATGTCATGGACGCGACAGGTACCCTTATTATATCGTATGGACGGTTGACCGGGGATTTGGATTCTGCCAGAAAAGCAACGTTGAGATATGGCCGTCAGATGCTCGGTGTGGATCTTGATCAAATGGATGACATGAAAGCTGCGTTACTGCTTAAAGATTGGATTCATCTGTACCGCATCGAAGTGCTGTATGTGATCGGACAAAATGGACCTTATGCCAGAAACCAGACCGAGAACATTATTGAGGGTGCGTTAATGATGGGTGGTGTATAAGATATCTCATGGATATATCATGAAGAAATTTTTTATAATTCTCGTTATCACGGTGGTTCATTTAGTTTTTACGAAGTTTGTTTCAATGATAACATTGTTTGTCGTTACAGCCAATGTCAATGAAACCCAGATGTCTTTCATTGGACGATTGATGATGATGCTATCGAAAGTGTTATACTTTCCAGTCATTACACTGGCATGGTATCCGAGGCAGTTTTTCCCCGGGAACTTTATCTTTATACCTCTTTTTATCAACAGCCTGTTGTGGGCATTGGTAATCTATACGCTGTTTGTCTCGATTAAACGAATCATGTCTGCCTGATAGTACTATTTGACGATTTTCAGAACGTGAGAATTCTGAAGCTTTTCCCACAATTCTTTTATAATTATGTATGATGCCTGTTCAGGGGTCATTTCATTTACGCCCGTATAAGATTTTATAGATTTCAACAGCGGCTCATTGCCTCCAAGGCGGAACTCGTTTCTAATATATGTTCCCCATGTCGTGTTAAGCTCTACCAGGTCGACTGCCGACATATTGGCAATTTTTGTTTTATCTTTAAACGACAATTCCAAAATGAGTCTGTCAACGACGTCATCAATATTTTTAAGGAACACATTTTTTATTTCATTCAATTTTATCACCTATATTTATGTTGGATTCGGCTTTTTTGCTTCCACAAGGCAATCCATCTCTTTTCCTGATATAACGAGCTTTACTTCTTTGAAACCGGCTGTTTTTAAACTGTCTTTTACTTCCTTGAAAGTATAGGTGTCTCCGGCTTGAGTATTTACAAGCATGTTCAACGCAAATAGGGCTCCGGCAGGCGGATTTGTACGAGATTCATCCATGATATGGTCTCGAATGATCAGCGTTCCACCATGATCGAGGGCATGATAAATTTTCCGGTAGAGATCAATATTCTGCTGGGGACTGTTCTGATGAATAATGGCTGACAGCAGTGCAATATCGCATCCGAAAGGCAGGTCATCCACATAAAAATCCCCGGCGATGAAATTGACCCTGTCCTGAAAATTATTCTCAGCGATTTTTTCTTTTGAAATGGTAATAACGCCTTTAAGATCGAAAATAACAGCGTTGAGTTGCGGATTTTTATTTAGGAAAGCGATGGTGTAAGCGCCGGAACCGCCTCCGATATCAAGAAGATTTTTGAAAGGGCTTAAATCATACTCCCCGGCAATTTTATTTGAAATGCGTTTTGCCGCAACATGCATTGCCCCGATAAAGGCGCTTCTGTCTTCTTCGGACCCCGAGTCCACAACGGATCTTAAATAAGGATTGGTTCCTTTTCTGATAACGTCTGTAAGGCGGCTCCAATTATTCCAGATGGTATTCATATGGTTTATCATGGGGAGAACGGATTCCGGATTTTTAAATGAAAGATACGATCCTTTATCTGTCGTTCGATAAAGGTTCTTCTCTTTTTCAAGAAGATCGTAGGTGACCAGGCAGTCAAGAATTCGTGTGGCAGCTCTTTCATCCAGACCGAGGATTTCAGCCAATTCTTTTGCGGAAACAAAATCGCCGTCAAGCTTTGAAAAGAAATCCAATTCGGCGGCGGAAAGGATCACTCTGCTTTTCATAAAACGTCGCACATCAGAGATGATGTCTGGTCTGGTTTTCATTGGTTCTTCCTTGTAAATCATGTTTTTGTTTTAATGAGCGTCGGCAAAGGGTCTTTTAATCTGATATCACTTTTGTATAAAATATACAATTCATATGATTTTGCTGATGAAACCCTGTTGGCTTGACAGCAGGGGTTTTTTGGATAAAAATGAAATGCAAAACAGATGTTTGGCATGACGGATTTATGTAGAGGGTTAACATCTGATTTTTAGAAAAACGGAAGATCTGAATAATGAAAATTCTGTTGATTTCCGCCAACACGGAACAGATTAACATGCCGGTATTGCCCCTGGGGATGGCATATGTCGGTGCGGCCGCACAAAACGCCGGGCATGAAGTAAAAATCTTAAATCTGATGATGGTACAAGATATTCGCGGACTTATAGAAGAGACTATCGCAGGATTCTCCCCGGATGTCATCGGAATTTCGGTGAGAAATATCGATGATCAGATGATGGAGAGTCCTAATTTCATGATCGATCCGGTAAAAACGGTGGTTAGCGAATGCCGGGGTTTTTCGGATGCACCTATCGTGTTGGGCGGGGCCGGATACAGCATATTTCCCAAACGGGTGCTGGAATATTTAGAAGCGGATATGGGGATCCAAGGTGAAGGCGAGAAGGCGTTCGTTATGCTATTGGAACGACTTGAGCAAAAAGACGATATTTCGAAAATTCCCGGTCTTTGTCTTCCTAAAACCGGCCTTGTGAAAAAAAGTCGGTTTGTCAAAGATTTGGATCATCATTCACGGCCTTTTTTGAACAACCATCTGCTTCTTTCTTCCAAATTAACAAATGAAGAAATCTGGTTTCCAGTGCAAACCCGGCGCGGGTGCGCTATGGATTGCAGCTACTGCTCTACGGCTTCCATAGAGGGGAGAATGCAGAGGAAACACTCTGTGGAATACTCGGTGGACTTTATTCGTCAGTATACAAACGCTGGTGTCTACAACTTTTTCTTTGTGGACAACACCTTTAATTTCCCATTGTCGTATGCCAAAGCATTATGTGACCGGATAATTACCGAAGGATTAAATATTAGATGGCGCTGTATTTTATATCCCTGGAAGATCGATGATGAGCTGGTTGAGAAAATGGCCCAAGCAGGGTGCAAAGAGGTTTCTCTGGGATTCGAAAGCGGGTCTGAAAGCATTCTAAAAAGAATGAACAAACGATTTACGCTCGATGATGTTCGTCGAATATCGAAAATGCTTGGGAATCAACAGATCCAACGTATGGGATTTCTTTTACTTGGAGGGCCGGGAGAAACCAAAGACACCGTTAAACAAAGCTTTTATTTTGCGGATTCACTGGGAATCGAGATGATGAAAATCACTTCGGGAATCCGAATTTATCCCCATACAGCCCTTCAACGAATTGCCGTTGACGAAGGGATAATTGAACAGGATGATGATCTTCTTTTTCCAAAGTTTTACATGGCCGAAGGATTGAAATGCTGGCTGGAAGAGATGGTTGCCAAGTGGGTGGAAGGCCGCGAGAACTGGATAAAATAAGCAAGACAATGATTTATAACTCCATTTTGATTAGATATACGGGTGAATTTGGCGTAAAGTCCATTCAGTCGCAGGAATATATCGAAGACCTTCTCCACAGTAATATAAGACGTGCATTAACCACCAGAGGCGGACGAGATCTTCTTGATCGAATAGCGTTTGTCTTTCGAAGAGGTCGTCTGTATATCAATTTTGCAAAGGAACAAGATACGGATGTCAATTTATTGATTTCAGTTGTTGGACGAATATTTGGAATTTCTTCCATCTCACCCTGTTTTCGAACATCCCTTCGCGATAAAACCGCTGTTGTTTCGATAGCTGCCAAGCTCATGGTTGCATACGGCATCGGCCCGGGCAGTTCCAAAATATCAGTGCGTGCAATAAAGAACCCAACCCTCGACATCCCCTCTTTAAAAAAAGACATCACCAACTTGGGGAAAAAGATTGTTCAAAAAAATGATTCTGATAAAGGATTTTCGAGGCGTCGTTTTAAAAAAGGGCCGAGATGGAAAACCACCCCCTGGAACGGCCCAATCGAGAAAATGTTGGAGATAGAGGTTTATGAGGATCAGGCTTATATTTCAGCCGAGCGTATTAAATCACCGGGAGGTTTTCCACTGGGTTTAGAGGATCAACTTGTCGCGCTGGTTAGTGGTGGTTTGGATTCGCCGGTTGCCGCCTGGCTGGCCATGCGACGCGGTGCCATTCCTATTTTTGTTGTCATGGATCCCCATACAGATAAAAAAGATGCCAGAACAAAAGCTTCGAGTGTTAGAGAAAAAGCCCTGAAAAATATCAAGGTTTTAGTTGAATATACAAAAGGGGCCGTTGAAGCGCCGACAGTCTATATTGTTTCATATGGATCGGTGTTGGATGTTTTTATTGAACACGGTGCCAAGAGAGGCATTACCTGTCTTCTTTGCAAGCGTTTTATGTATCGTGTGGCCGAGCACATCTCTTTTATTCATAACGCACAGGGTGTCGTGACCGGCGAAATACTTGGTGAACAGGCGAGCCAAACGGCGAAGAATCTCAGCGTTCTTGACAGTGCCGTAAAGATGCCGGTTCATCGACCCCTTTTCGGTTTTGATAAGGAGGAGGTCGTGGCTCTGGCCGGTCGTATAGGGACCAGATCCATCGCCGATATCACCTCAGATCCGTGCAAAGGTGTGCCAAATCATCCCACTATTCGCGGGGATTTGATTGAAATCGAGAAAGCGGAAGAGAAACTCGACATCAAAAAATATGTAGAAAAATGCATAAGCAATTTAGAAAAAATACCTAAATTTCTCACCCCTTAATTCTGCAGAAACCGTTTTTGATTCAACGCCAAATTCTTTTTGAAAAATATCTTGATGTAAAGAAACTCGGCAACAATGTTTTGATTGCAAATTGTGGGGAATCGGCCATTGAGCTTTATATAGCAAATAAGGACAAAATTGATTCATCATTTTAAATATAGTATGCCAGAGATAAGCGGTGGAAACGCTTATCTTAAGCTATAAGAATTAAATCCTGTGTTTGAGAGCTGCTTTCCAGTGGATACAGCATCAATGGACAAGAAACTGAGGTATTGGAAGGTCGTTGTGGCTGTTTATTTAAATTCCATTATCTGTAATAACGACTCGAAATCTTACATTCCGGTTAAATTTTCGATCTTGTTCTGTAATTTCTTCTCGTTCAGGTTCACTTGAACCAACACCCAAGGCCGTGAAATTTTCAGCATTAAGGCCTTTCGATATCAAAAAGGACAGCGCATTATTTGCGCGCTTTGTACTGATTACCTTGTTTACTTCCTCTGATCCTCTTGCGTCGGCATGCCCAACGATATCTATATGGACACGTTTATCTATAACTTGCCCCAGTTTAAATAGTTGTGATATATCAATTGATAGGTCATTAAGAATTTTCATATGGTCGGGTTCAATTTCTGTTTCGCTCACGTTGAAAAGAAGGTGCTGCTTTATAATCTTCTCGCGAACTAAATTGATATCCCTAAGATCCACATCAACAAGGTTGTCTTCCTGGTAACGCAAAATTCCCGGAATAGTCCTTACGATTCTCCTAGCCTCAACAATCCATTGATGGGAGGCGGATCCATTCACAAGGAGAATGCCGTCTTTCAACTCAAGACTTACGGTTTCAGGAGGTCCCAACGCAGCTTCCACTCTCTTTAATATTAATCCAGGATAAATTGAGTGATAGGGTTCCCAATGGAATATGAAGTTGTCCGGTTCAAGCTTCGTTTCTTTCAATATAGTCAATGGATCGGAGGCAAAAGGATCACGAAGCCCGGAAACGCGATATTTACCTTCAAATTTGTCGGCGCCGGCAACAACGATGCCAGGCTCTCCGTGTAGTCTTTCCAGAAAATTCGACCATCGTTGATGTTCTTGAAAAGATAAAAAAGACCAAATTCCGATAAAAAGGACAACGCCGCTTAAAATTAACCACATCAAAGGAGACGTACTACGTTTCTTTTCTTTGGCTTGAAATTGCAAGCATGATTCAAGGTTGCTCTTCATGATTTCAAAAGGGGCGGTGTCACCGTCGAACGATCCGAGCGCTTCGCTATGCAACAGGTGTATGTCGTCTAAAGCTTCTCGGAAAATCGATCGGGTATCGACCGGTGGAGTACCACGGATAACTGCCGCCAGTATCGCATGCGACCCTTGTTCGATCCAAACACTTCGATCCCCTCCCATTCGCAAGGTGTCAAGTCCAAGACTGTCTTCTATGTTTTCACCAAATGAATCTTGAACAAAATTCTGGATTGCCATTAACATACTGGAAATCAAATCGGGATCTTCGGTGGACGCCCCCTTTGCCGACACATGCTGAACAACCAGACCGGTGTCTCGATGAATGATAAATACCTGCTCAACTTGATATATAAGGGTATTCAACAAGACAATCTCGGCAAACGGTTTTTTTGTGGTTAAAGACTCCAGCCGCCACTTCAAACCCTGGATTGAAAAAGTATAGTCAAGAATTTTGTTGAAAGACTGGATCATGTTGAGAATTGTGGAGGTAATTGCCTTTCTGATTGAAGGGCCCATAATAGGATAAAGGGTGTCTGCCAGGGCTTTGGGATTCTTTTTTATAGATAAGTTGAGGCCTTTTTCGATATGTGGCTCTAATGCTTTGGCCATCTCTTTATCATGTGGCGTGCGAAGCTTGATGGCATCGGGAAGAACCCTCTCTACATATTTTACAAAAAGCCTCGGGTTGTCCATTTGTTCCTTGAGCCGAAGGATTTCCGTCTGCTCCCGGCCGAAAAGAATCTGTCGAACTTCGTTCAGCTCTTCATTTTTCTTCGGTTTCTTGTTTTCTGGATCTTCCTTTGGGAAGGTTTTTTCTGAAGATTCGGTCAAGATCTTAGTCCTTGTCATTAGGATTGAAATCCATAACCAACTTGATCAAAATTTTACGATAACTGTCACTTACTTTATATCAGAAATATCAAATTCATCCTTTAAACGCAGGGACATTTCTATGAAAAGATTCGCCAATGCCAAGCGATCTGTTTTATCTTCAACAAGGCGGTTCACAGATTGTTCGAGGGATGCTGAAACCTCTTCATGCTTTGCGCGGATCTCTGTCATTAATTCCTTGGATTGCTGTAGAATCTGCTCTTGCAAATCTCTTTGGCTTTTTACATTTTTTTCATCAAGCTTTGCAATTTTATTTTCTATGCTTTTGTTTGAGTCCTTGATCAGTCCCGAAAGCTCTTCCGCGGACTCGGTCCGTTCGTCCCTCTCCGTTTTTATCTGATCAGTTAGGGTCGCAAGTTCCTTTTTGATGTAATTTTCTAGTGAGTTAAGTGTTATTTTGGTTTCGCCTCTCAAATTGTTTATCTCTTTTTGAAAAAGGGCTTCCAGCCGGACAAATTTCTGCTCAAATTGCCGCGTCTGAGCACCGAAAAGAATATTCCTTACTTTCTCCATACTTTGAGCATCTTCACCCTCAACACTGGAAGGCTGATCGGTCGTAACGTCTTTACTCATTTCATCGCTTTTATTTTTGACAGAGGAATTCGTTTTTCCTTTTTTCGATTTCATGTTCAGCCTCCTTTTTTATCGATATTATTGTAGCCTGTTTATTACTCTTTTGTCATAGAAGTTTTTGAATCATCTTAACGTTATTTTGTATTTAAATCGTTAACACAGTATATGTTAGATTGCAAATATCATTTCTTTTATAAATGATTACAACATCCTGCCCATATATTTTTCAGAGAGCCGTTTAATTTAGCGCTATATACAACACGTTTTAGATTGACATTTTTCCGATTTACAAAACAAGTTTTAACGTGATATAAGCTCAATAAATAGTGACTGATCGAATCAAAATGTCAAAAATCTTACTGAGCCGGAAAGCGTCAAAATGATAAAGAAAAAGATATGTATGGTGGGATCGTATGGTGTTGGAAAAACAAGTCTTGTAAGACGTTTCGTCCATAGCATTTTCTCAGTGAAATATCAGATTACGATTGGTGTTACAATTGACAAGAAGACAGTTATCATGGACGACCAGGAAATTAAACTTTTGCTATGGGACATTGCTGGTGAAGGAGAGGCTTTCTCGATACCTCCCTCATATCTGAAAGGATCTGACGGTTATATCATCGTCATTGACGGCACCCGAATGAATACATACGAGCAAGCTATAGACATCCAACAACGCATCCGGAAAGATATAGGAGACACCCCCTTTGTCGTCGTCTTGAACAAGAGCGATCTGGTTGACGATTGGGAACTTGGCGAGAATATATTAGATGATATGCGGCAAAGGAACTGGCTGGTGATAAAAGGCAGTGCGAAACTGGGGATAGGTGTTGAGGAAGCCTTCAATTCAATAGTGCGGAAAATACTTGATCAATCCTGACCCGAGCATTAAACTCTTCCTACAAATCGATAACGGTTCCGGCACATGCAAGCTTGATTTTCTCCTCGCGATTTTTGCAAGTCCGGGCGAGTGTCTCGTCGATCCAGTTGCGTTCCGACCACTCTCTATTAGGGTCATGATGACCGATGTACGTTTTTTTGACGAGGCATTGTAACGCCATCTTTTGTACATCTTCGATACAACTGTGCCCCCAGTCTATCCGTTCCACCGGGTTGGATGAACCGATGCCTGAAAAACCGTCATATTCCGATCGTAAGTATTGGCCGTCACGGTAAAGAACATCTGCTCCCATTGTGTGTTTAATGAGTAATTCGTCCGCTTCTTCGCTAATTTTTTGTTTAGGATCATCAGAATTATCACCATGCCTCAACTCGTGATCTGTGCAAAACACAAATGTTTTTCCACCATGTTCTATTTTGTATCCAAGGCAAGGGGCTGGATGATAGACGTCGAAGGCTGTGATACTTGTTGCACCGATTTCAATGAACTTATTAATATCATGCGTTCTCCAGTTTTTCCGTTTTTCTTTTTCGACTGAGGTTTCTTTAGTTATATTCCCTATCTCGATACCGTTGAAACTTGCGGGCATGATGCTATAGTTTATGGGTGTTTGAACACCAATCACGTCATCTCTCACGAATTTTGAAAATATTCCTAGATAGCTGTCAAGAGAGTGTAGAAATTGATAATTGCCATAGATGTGAATTGTGTTTCGGGGGTCAAAACAGACGACTGCCTGGTCAAAACCCTCGGTATGATCAAAGTGAGAGTGACTACCCAAGATATGAATATGCCGTTCACTCTGATTACCCCATTTAACTTGCAGATCATTGGCGCAATTACGAAATCCACTGCCGCAATCTAAAACAATGTCATATCCGTCCGAAGTTTCAATATGGATACACGTTGTCCAACCGCCATAAATACGGGGTTTGTAGCTACCAAATCTTTTCCTGTACTTAAGAAGCGTTTTCCTATTTATCGGTCCGCCGAGATACTCCGTCAATGTACAGTCTAGTTGATTCCCGTTAATGATGTGTTTATCGAAATCTTCAAAAACCATCTTAAGAAGTTCGTAATCCATAACTTCCTGAAGCGCTTCAGTCTCATGGCTTGCAGGGAAAGTTGAACCGCTTCCTTGAACACCATAAAAACTGATACGCATGTTTCTTATTGAGTGGTCCATCTCGGAGAATCCTTCCAGCGTTTAAATTTATCCCGTGACTAAAGCAACGGGGAATTAAAGTCTTAAGCATTTTAACATATTTAAAGGAGTTCAAAAAGAAAAAATTGTAACAGTGTTTTGATGACATAGAACATTTCAAATTGTACAATAATATTAATTATATTTAATGGTTAGGTTTTTCACTGTGTGTCTGTTGATGAAATGAATGATGGTAAGAAGAGATGTGATTGATTATAAGTGTCTTGCCATGGCACAAATTCCGTTAAATTGGCAGATAAAATATCGGTCAGCGCAGATTTACGCATACATTAAATAAAAAGGAGATTTAACGATGATAGTACTTATACTTAAATAGAGGGTGGAACAGATCTATTTAGTAAATCTGTTTAAACAGCATTTCAGCCATGTCCGGATCGAGTGCTTTTAAAATTTTATATTCTTCCAGTGCTGCCGCTTTATCGCTGTCGCTGAGATAGATAAGCCCCATATTATAATGCGCCGGAGCAAAATCAGGATCGACTCGAATTGCCTGTTTGAAGGATTCAAGCTCTTTTTTGCGGTTTTTAAGCCCGCCATATGCAATGCCCAGATTGTAAAGTATCGGCGCCGAATCCGGCTTGATTTTTAGAGCTTTTTTATAAGATGTCACTGCAGCATCATATCGTTCCAGGTTGTTGTAGATCAAGCCCATATAATAGAACGTCGGTACATGATCCGGATTGATTCTTAAAACCTGTTTAAACGCCTTCTCTCCATTTTTGAATTCTTCCAGCTTGCCGTAAACCATGCCAAGTTCAAAATAAGACGGAGCATGATCGGGATCAGTTTCTATGGCCTGATAATAGGCTTCAATGGCTTTTTCATAGCGACCCAGTTTCCGATAGTAATGCGCCAGGTTAAAATAAGAGGCGGCATTCTTCGGGTCAATCCGAATGACGTGCTTAAACGCCTCTATGGCTTGTTCCGGCTGGTCTAACCCATCATAGCAGCTTCCCAGTCCGTACCATGCCACCGTATCATTCGGACTTTTTTCCGTGGCCTCTTTAAAGTAATTGAGAGCGTCCTTAAATTCTCCTCTGATGGAAAAATTGAATCCTTGTTTGCACAATTTTTCAACCAGTTTTGGCGTTCTCATCTTGATATCATACGTCCATTCCGAAAGTGTTTTTGGTGTCTTGCGCTGTTTTAAATCAAGTATCCCTTTACTGGAAACAGCAAAATTAAGATTCTGTCCTCTGGTCGCCTGGAATGAAACCACGCCAACCACCTTTCCTCTCACATTTACCACAGGACTTCCGCTGGATCCCGGAGAAATTGGCGCTGAAAGTTGAAAAACCTTTCCCACGACCGGTAGTTCTCGAACGGCAGATACAATGCCTTCACTAACCGTCTGCTCAAGTCCCAGAGGGCTCCCCACCACGACAACACGATCGGCAATAGAGGGTTCTGTTTCGGTAACGGTTATCCAGTGAACTGACGATTCCGGTATGTTTACCCACACTTTTATTAAATCCGAGGATTTATTTTCAGCCACAACCAGCTCTATGGGATACTTCTTCCCGTCGTATGTTTTTACATCGGCAGCATAAGAGTCTTTGAGTACATGGTAATTCGTAATAAGATATCCTTTTTTATCAATAAAAAAGCCGCTTCCCAGATTCGATACCTCCCGATTGACATTATAGGCGACAACGGTTACGACCGCCGGCTGTATTTTTTTTACCATCGGGGCAATATGACCGGTTGATAATGCCGAATTATTATGGAGTCTGGTGCATCCGGCAATAACCAGAAGTGTAAATATCGTCAATAATATGGTTTTGTTGAGTCGCATTGGCGTATTCCTTGATCATTTAAAATTCGATGAATCTATAATAATTGTTTGAAACAATGCTGAAACCTTACAGATAAAATAAGCACAATATATTATTCTGCAATCATCGCCTCACGTATATCCATCGGACTTTTTCTTGTTGACAGAAAGTACAGGCGTATCAATACTAAGACCAAAGCCAAGATTTGAAACCATTGAAAAAAGATGAATAAGGAGGTCAAGATGCTTCGAATATCTAAAATTTTTCATGTGTGTTTGATCGTTTTATTTATAAGTACATTATTTATCACTCCTGGTGCTGTTTTTGCCGATGAAATTACCGATTCCATAGATGAAGCGATGGAATATTATAAGGAAAATAACTACGTTGAAGCTGCAAACAGCCTCGACTATGCCTCCCAGCTCATACGCCAAAAGCGAAGCGGCAAACTTGAAGCTTTGTTACCCGAACCATTAGCCGGATGGTCGGCGGAAGATGTTAAATCACAGGCCGCCGGTTCGGGATATCTTGGTGGTATGATTTCAGCCAAGAGAAAATATAAAAAAGATAAAAGTTCGGTTACCATAGAAATAATTACGGATTCTCCAGCCCTTCAATCCATGCTTATGCTGTTTTCAAACCCTGCCTACGCCTCAGCTGATGGCGGAAAACTCACAAAAATAAAGCGGCAAAAGGCCATCATAAAATACCATCCATCAAATAAAAAGGGAGAGATAAATATCGTTGTCGCAAAACAATACCTTGTTTCGGTTAAAGGACGGGATATCAGCCAGAACGATTTGGTCGATTATGCTTCAGCCATCGATTACAAAGAGCTCAAAAAGTTTTAACTCAGATAAATGAGGGGTAGATGAGTTTGTACGGTTTGAAAAAAAGTATTGTCCGTGGAGCGATTTAATAAATAAAAACACCCAGAACCAAGAGAACAATCAGAGGAGAATAATGAACGTTTGTAACGAAGACAGTGTTTTAGAGGAATTATTACGGCTTCTAAAATTAGAACAAATAGAGGAGACTATTTTTCGAGGGCAAAGTCAGGATTTGGGTTTTGGCAGTGTGTTTGGCGGACAAGTATTGGGACAAGCATTATCAGCCGCCTATCAAACCATACAATCGGACCGTAGGGCCCACAGCCTGCATGCATATTTTTTAAGAATGGGTGATGCCAACAAACCCATCATTTATGACGTTGACTGTATCCGTGATGGAAAAAGTTTTACCACTCGCCGTGTCGTTGCCATCCAAAAGGGTCGTGCGATATTTAACATGTCAGCATCATTTCAAGTTGATGAGCCTGGATTTGATCATCAAGACACGGCCCCGGAGATCATCGGACCCGAAGGCATCGAATCCGAACTCGAACTTGCAATGGCAGTTGCCGACAAAATACCAAAATCGATTCGAGAAAAAATTTTGTGCAAAAAACCCATTGAGTTTAGACCGGTAAATCCCATCGACCCTTTTTCTCCGGAAAAAAGGGAACCGTTCGGTTACACGTGGTTTAAGGCCATAGATAAAATGCCGGATGATTTTAGGGTACATCAATACATGTTGGCCTATGCCTCTGATTTCGGTCTCGTGGCCACATCTCTTTATCCCCATGGGCATAGTTACTGGGAGCGTGATATGCAAGTAGCCAGCCTGGATCATGCGTTGTGGTTCCATCGGGATTTTCGAATGGACGAATGGCTTTTGTACGTCATGAAGAGTCCCAATGCATACAAGGCCAAAGGATTAAACAGCGGAAAAATCTTCACCAAAGAAGGGAAACTCGTTGCTTCTGTGAGTCAGGAAGGGCTTATTCGAAACCGTGCCATGAAAAAAGATTAAACCCTAATTGATCGTAAACAAAATGGGAAAAATATATTATATATTTGATTTATTGTGAACTTTAGTGAATTCAGATGCATTTTCGTAACGCTTCTATAAATGAGATATTAATCTTAAAAAAAAATCCCATTTTGTTTACCTTTCAGGAAAGCCGATGATATCCAATCTTCTTCGTTATCAAGGGCTCGCAGTAGACAGCTACGGCTTCGCCATTGATGCCTCAAATCTGGGGCATCCTCGACTTTCGATCATTTAGTGTTAAAGTGAATTTCCGATCCATTATGAATAATAACCATAAGAGTTCAGTGTTGAAAATTCGTAGAAAACAAGTTGGCCCATGGGGGATGAATGCATATGTACTGGTTTGTTCAAAGACCCGGAAAAGTGTGCTTGTCGACCCTGGAGCCGAGCCGGATACTTTGGATGAACTACTGGCGGAAACTGAGCCGACGGCAATAATACTGACCCACACCCACTCCGATCATATGGGGGCCCTGGATGAAATGCGAAATCGTCTTAAGGTTCCGCTAATGGTGCATTCCGGACCTCATGCCGATATGACGACCCTGGAGGCCGATTGCTGGCTGGCCCATGGTGCCCGGGTTGAAGTGGGCAACCAAAAAATAAACATATATCATACGCCCGGCCACACGCTTGATCAAATATGCCTGATGAATGAGGCTCACCATATTGCTGTTGTGGGGGATACGATTTTCGATGACGGCCCGGGTAGAACCTGGTCTGTTAAGGGATTTCAAGTGACCTTGAAAAAATTACGAGACATCGTATTGCCCTGGCCGGATGAGACCGTCTGCTATCCAGGACACGGGCCTTCATTTTGTCTTGGTGATAAGCGCAAAGCTATAAAAGCATTTTTGAATAAGGATCATGGATCTTTTTTTGGGGATGCAACGTGGGACATGTAGACATTATAGGGATATTATGCTGGCCTTAAAGTGTGCTGCATGCAAAAAGAAACTCTGGAGATATGATAAAATTGGTCCCGGTGAAGTTTTAAGATGTCACAAAGACCGAATCATAAGAATGTATGCATCCATCGAAAAACTCATGCAGGAAGAAACCAGGCTCTTGCACTTTTACCGCCGCTGGCACAGCTGAACAGCTTGAGGAACGCCGGCTATTGGTTTCAGATTAAGGTGATTGCCGATAATTGATCCGCGCTTGATGTTACAGGCGATTTTGAATCTTCACGGTCGAAAAAAAGCCGGGACGGCCCCCAGCCGCACCGGTTTTTTATCATCCAAAGTATCCGGCAATAATATTACTTGGCAGGGACATGCGGCACTTCAATACCCCACCATCCCTGTTCTCCCGACTTCTTCATAGTTTCAGGGGTCGGGTTGCGATAACCCCACAGGCTGAACTTTGTGTGGTCCATGTTTTTGAATAGACTGTCATGCTGAAACAATTCTGATTCTCTGGCCGCATGACCGCATCCGAACAAGAAAAACGCCAATGACGCAATTATAATCCATTTTTTCATGTGTTCCCTCCTTGCCTTAAGTAAACCGTATAAGAAAACAATAATAAAAAAAATTATAGGACATGAATGTTGGATGTCAAGCACAATTTTGACACCAATGACAGAAATCCCGACGAAATTTAATAACCGGTGCCCCGAAGTGGACACGTTTTTGTCATCTGTGTGTTATAAAATTGTCACAGGGAGAATATGAGAAAACACAAAGTACACACAACCAATAGAAATAAATGATTATTTTATCTTTTCACAATTGGTCCGAATTTTGCTTTATTAGTTCTATTCATAAAAATGACTGTCACAAGTGAGAATAACCGAGCCCATGAACCAATTCGCCGCAAAAATCATCACCATCGCCTTATCCCGATTGATCGTCATCGGCTCCGTCATGGCGGTCATCGGTTGCGCATCCGATTCCGAGCGTTACCACCCGGAATATGAAAAATATGTCGCCGGGTTTGAGACCTTGTTGTTGATGCCGCCGGAGATCTGCATTATGGAGGAACAGCAGGACGGTCGTCTGGTCTCCCGGGACCAATGGAGCGCCGACGCCCAAATTCTGGCCCAACAAGCGGTCGCCCAACTCCTCACCCGCTACCAATTTCAGGTAAAGGAATTGGATCAGGCAGCGGCAAATTCGGAACAGATCACGGAAATCCACCACCTGTTTCGTGCGGTGAATCGCTCCATCCAATTGCACACATACGGTCCCCAGATTTTCCCCAGGATGCAACAGGACTTCGACTATTCAATTGGATCTGTCGAGGCATTGCTCAATGCACACGGCGCGGATGCCTTGATTCTGATGGCCGGTCATCAAACCCTTTCCCCTACCCGACCAAGGGTATGGATCAGTATGGCCATTGCCGAACCCGGGGGACGTATCGTCTGGTATAGTCTGAATGGTGCTAAAGAAAATCTGAATTTGATCGATAATAAGAATATGAACTTACTGATTCATAAAACTTTAAATAATTTCAAAAGGCACGTGAAATGAAGCCGATGATGATGTCGACCCTTATCGGCCTGCTTATCATACTATTTATTCCGCAATTCTCGGATGCCGCAGGCAATGACTATCATAAGGGCAACCGGAGTATCCAAAAACAGCTAGAGGCATTCGCTCAAGCGGAGCAGCAGGACTTCGAACAGCGCGGATTGCTACTACAAAATCAGGATCTGACAGAATATCTCACAAAGGTGACGGAAAAGTTAAGAACTGGCGCAGCGAGTTCCAGACCGGGTTTGCGTGTCCTCGTATTGAAACATACGAGTGAAGATGCGTTTGTCTATCCCAATGGCATTTGTTACTTAAGCACCGGGTTGCTAACATGCCTTGACAACGAAGACCAACTGGCCATGGCTATTGCCCATGAGATGGTGCATTACCTCCAGCAGCACAGCCTCCGGGCGTATTATCAATCAAGGCCCAGCTTGCAGATTAGTTTATCCAATCCACACGAGCGAGTCAGTAGCGAAGATCAAAAAAAGGAACGCCCCCTGCCCAACATGCTGATATCTGTGGAATTGGAGGCTGATCGCGAGGGACTCAGGCTTTTGGCAGCCGCAGGGTATCGTTCGACAGAGGCTTTAGGTCTGATGAAACATCTGATTACGATCTCGGAAAAAACAGCCGGGGGAGCCATTGACCATCCTGAGGTACGGGCCACATTGAATCGGCGAATTGAAGCGCTTACTTCGGTACTGGCAGAGGCGAAGCCCTCGGACGGAAAACCATCCGTACCGGTGGCAGAAGGCACACGTTTTCGGCATCTTCTGGCGCCAGCTTTTCTGGCCAATGCACACGCAGCTATCACCAATGAAAATTGGGGGCTGGCGAAGGAAAATATCGACCACTACCTTATGGTGGACAGCGAAGACCCCAAGGCGTATTATCTACTGGGTGAAATCTTCTGGAAGAAATCCAGGGACCCCAATAACCAGAAAGCTTTGGACTCCTTCCGCCGGGCGATTGTGTTGAACGCTCAATACGCCCCACCATACCGGGCCATGGGCTTAATGCACCTGAAAGCAGGTCGGACCGGAAAAGCACGGGATTATCTAGAGACCTATCTGGCTCTCATACCCGGAGCTGACGAGCGGCTCTACATTCAGCAATACTTGAACCTTTGCGAAAAATGAAAAGAAACACATGAACCGACATTCTGCCATCCTCATCCTGATATGCATATGCATCCTCCATATCTCAAACGGCTGCGCAACGCTATGGAAAGCGGGGAGCGGCGAGATCGAAACCGAACATTGGGCAGTTGAGATCCCTAAAGATTGGATGCGGCTGGAAACCGGCGATTATCAGATGTTTTCGAAATACGGTCCCTACCTGCAATACTTTCTGATCCAGACAAGGCTGCTTGACCGCCCGTTCCGGCGTTCGAAGGGAAAAATGACACCCGATATGCTGCCCCACGAGGCCGCCCAAACCCTTATCAATGACCTTCGGGCAGATCCGGGCATCCGACGGCTGGAAGTTACGGAGAACCGGCCGGTCCTGGTCAACGGCCACATGGGATTCAAACTGTGCTACTGTTACCAGGATGCACTGGGGGTGACAAAACAGACGCACCTCTACGGTATGATCTCGAAGCCTTACTTCATTTCCCTGCGATATACCGCAGCCAGACGTCACTATTTCGATGAAAACCTGGCAGATTTCGAGCGGGTCCTGAAGAGCTTCAG